>Ga0302181_10002372_pt1 | contig 13405 bp, 12 predicted proteins | sample I_Palsa_E3_3_FD_198786 | JGI IMG/M metagenome (GOLD analysis project Ga0302181, IMG submission 198786) | Peat permafrost microbial communities from Stordalen Mire near Abisko, Sweden - I_Palsa_E3_3 | ecosystem: Environmental > Terrestrial > Soil > Palsa > Peat permafrost | place: Sweden... | reverse complement strand
GTTTCCCTCCGGGTTCCGGTCGAGGATGGCTCGCTCACCGACCTCGCGGCGGTGCTCAGCCGGGAAGTCACCGCCGCCGAGGTGAACGAGGCGTTCGCCGCGGCCGCGGCTGGCCCGCTGGCCGGGTTCCTGCGGTACAGCACCGATCCGCTCGTCTCTCGCGACATCATCGGCGATCCCGCGTCCTGCGTGTTCGACTCGCTGCTGACCCAGGCGTCAGGGACGCTGGTCAAGGTGTTCGGCTGGTATGACAACGAATGGGGTTACACGTGCCGGCTCGCCGACCTGGCCGCGCTCGTCGGCGGCCAGCTGTAAGTGCTGTTCGTCGGCATCGCGCATGTCACCAGCGGGCCGCCCTCCCCGGGGCGGCCCGCTCGTGTGGTTGGGACGTTCGTCCGTCGCCGGGGAGCTGTTGCCGCCTGATTTTGGTCACGGGCCATGGTCCCGGCCGAGGGTGACCTTCGGCACTGGGCGCACGGCGGCGGCGGCGCCAGGCTGAGGGCTGACTGAGGCGAGAACCTGGGGTGTGATAGCCATGACTGAGGCGACGGCGGCGGCGCTTGCCGTTCATCCTTTCCTGCGTGGCATGTCCGGTGACCAGCTCGCCGTGCTCGCGCAGGCCGCCCGCGACGTCAAGTTTCCGGCCCGGCACCGGCTCTTCGAAGACGGCGGTCACGCCAGCCGCTTCTGGCTGATCCAGTCCGGTTGCGCGGCCCTCGACCTGAACGTTCCCGGCCAGGGCCGGACCAGGATCGAGACCCTCGGCATCGGCGAGCTGCTCGGCTGGTCGTGGCTGTTCCCGCCGTTCACGTGGGCGTTCGGCGCGGTGGCCATCGGTCCCGTCGAGGCCTTCGAATTCGACGCGCGAGCCGTGCGGGCCTACTGCGCGGCCGACCCGGCGCTCGGGTACGAGCTCACCCGGCGGCTGGTACGCGTGCTCGCCAACCGGCTGCAGGCCACCAGGATCAGGCTGATCTCTGTGTCCGCCCAGCTGGCGGCCACCTGAGTCCGATGGACGAAGGTCCCCCGGCTGGGCGGCAAACGGCCCTGGCCGGCGGGCAGGGGCCGAGGTCAGCTTGGTCTTAGAAGCTCAGGAGCACCCGTACCGGGCTGCCCCCAGGCTCGAGGAGACATGCGATGAAGACGATAGATGACATGGCGGTCGCGGGCAGGCGCGTCCTGGTGCGCGCCGACCTCAATGTGCCGCTCAAGGACGGCCAGGTGGCAGACGACGGCCGCATCCTGGCTAGCCTGCCGACGCTGACCGCGCTAATGGACCGCGGCGCCAAGGTGATCGTCTGCGCCCACCTGGGCCGGCCCAAGGGCAAGCCGGACCCTCGGTACTCGCTGGCGCCGGTCGCGGCCCGCCTCGGCGAGCTGCTCGGCCGCCAGGTGACGCTGGCCGCCGACACCGTCGGGCCGTCAGCGCACGCCGAGGTCGCGGCCCTGCGCCCCGGCGGCCTGGTCATGCTGGAGAACCTTCGGTTCAACGCGGGTGAAACCAGCACCGACGACATGGACCGGGGCGTTTTCGCCAACCAGCTGGCCGGGCTGGCCGAGGAGTACGTGGCGGACGGTTTCGGCGCGATGCACCGCAAGCACGCCAGCGTGTACGACGTTGCCCTGCGCCTGCCCTGCGCGGCCGGCTACCTGGTCCAGGCCGAGGCCGTCGCCCTGCGCCGGCTGACCGGCGACATCCGGCGGCCGTATGTGGTGGTACTGGGCGGGGCGAAGGTCGCGGACAAGTTCAGCGCGATCGCCAGCCTGATCGCCACGGCGGACCAGATCCTCGTCGGCGGGGCCATGGCCTTCCCCTTCCTCGCCGCCAAGGGCTACAAGGTCGGCACCTCCCTGCTAGAGGCTGACCAGGTCGATATCGCCGCGGGCTACCTGGAACAGGCGGCGCGGGCAGGCACCGAGATCGTGCTGCCGTCCGATGTCATCGCGGCCGCCGAACCCGCCCCTGACAGCCCGCACCAGGCGGTGGCCGCCGATGCGATCCCCGAGCACCAGATGGGCCTGGACATCGGCCCCGAGTCCGCGGCATTGTTCGCCGCCACCATCCGGACGGCCGGGACGGTCTTCTGGAACGGCCCGATGGGCGTGTTCGAGCTGCCCCCGTTCGCCGGCGGTACCAAGGCGGTCGCCCGGGCGCTGACGGCCAGCGACGCGTTTACCGTCGTCGGCGGCGGCGACACCGGCGCGGCGATACGCGCGCTCGGCTTCCCCGACGCCATGTTCGGCTATGTCTCTACCGGCGGCGGCGCGAGCCTGGAGTTCATCCAGGGCAAGACGCTGCCCGGCCTGGCCGCGCTGGAAGAACAGTGAGCCAGCCGTGGCGCGGCCGCTTGATCGTGCTGCGGCACGGGCAAAGCGAATGGAACGTCGCCGGCGTGTTCACCGGCTGGGCGAACGCTCACCTGACCGCCCACGGAGAGGATGAAGCCGCCCGTGCGGGCGCCCTGCTGGCCGAGGCCGGCATGTTGCCCGCATTCGTGCACACGTCCCTGCAGCGGCGCACCATCCGCACGGCCGACCTGGCCCTGGCCGCGGCGGACCGGGACTGGATCCCGGTGCGCCGGTCCTGGCGGCTCAACGGGCGGCACTACGGAGCGCTGCAGGGCAGGCGCAAGGCTGAGGTGCTTAACGAGTACGGCGAAGAGCAGTTCGCGGCCTGGCGCCGCTCCTACGACGTCTCGCCCCCGCCGATCAGCACCGCGGCTGGGTACTCCCAGTTCCGCGATCCTCGTTACGCGGCGCTACCGCCCGAGGCGTGGCCGCATGCCGAATCGCTCGCGGACGTCTCCGCCCGGCTGCTGCCGTACTGGTACGACGCGATCATTCCCGACCTGCAGGCCGGCGGATGCGTGCTCGTCGTCTCGCACGGCAATACGTTGCGGGCGCTGGTCAAGCATCTCGAGGCCATACCGGGCGACCAGATCGAAAGGGTGGACATCCCCACCGGCATCCCGCTGGTCTACGAGCTCGGGCCGGACCTGCTCCCGGACGCCCTGGGCGGTCAGTACCTCGACCCGCATGCCGCCCGCGACGCCATCGAGACCATCAGGAACCAGGGGCGGGCGGCCTAGAGGGCTGGGCGGCGAGCTCGGCCAGGCCGGATCGCGGTCCCTGGCGTGGTGGCGGGCCTGCTGATCAAGCGGGATCGCTCGCGGCGAGATAGCCGCGGCGGCGCAGGTACCCGAGCAGTTCGTCGGCGGCCTGGCCCGCAGACAGCGGGCCGAGCACGGTGGGCGGGGTGCGCTCTGCGAGTGCTCCGGTGAGCTCCAGCATCCGGCGCAGCGCCGAACCGGACGGGCCCGCGAGCTCGCGCGGCCGGGGCCGGTACGGGTGGGCGCCAGGGACCCGGACCCGGTGGGCGGTGGCCGTCGGCGCGAATGCCACCGGAATGACGGCGTGCTCGCTGGCCAGCGTGGCGGGCAGCGCGGCCCGCCGCAGGCGCACCCCGGCCGCCTCGACCGACACCACGGCGGGCCGCGGCACCAGCAGTACCTCGCGGCGGCCGCCATCGAGGCGGCGGTGCACCCGCAGCTTGCCGTCATCTTCTGGTTCCACCCGGACGACGCCCAGGGCTTGCGCGGCGTTGAGCGCCGCGGCGAGGAAAGCGGGGAACGAGCCGGTGCCCCGGTCGGCCGAGCGGTCGCCGCACAACACCAGGTCCGGCACTCCGTAGCGCTGGATCAGGGCGGTGGCGAGCGCGGCGGCGCCATCCTGCCCGCCGACCAGGAGGGCCGGCCGCGGACCCGGGGTCCGGCTAGCCGGCTCGACGCGCAGCGCCTCGGCGGCTCCGGCGGCCAGCGCGCCTCGCAGCATCGCGTCGGCTTCGCCTGGGCCGACCGTCGCCACGACCACCCGGGCCTTCCACCGCTCCGCCAGCCGCAGCGCGTGCTCCAGGGCGGCGAGGTCCGGTCGGCCTGCCCCGCGGTCGCGCGGGTTGGCACTGACGGCCCCGGTGAGCGGATCGACGTCGGCGTCGAGCCAGGACCAGCCGAGTGCCGCCACGATTACCGTCATGCTCCGTCACCCCCTCCGGAACACGACACCGTCGCCGCCGTCGGGATAAGTCCAGGTGATGGCCCCCTCACGGTTGCACACCTGATAGCACGTGCCGCACTCGAAACATTGCTCGTAATTGAACAGGATGCCGCCGTCGGTGGTGGGAACGAACAGCGCGGCCGGGCATGCGTGCACGCAGTCCTTGGTCGTGCAGGAGCGGCAGACATCGGAGTCCACGGTGATATGCGCCCGTTCCCCGACCCGGAACTCCACGGTGGACATCCGCTGATCGAACGACACAGCCGGGTAACTCATCGATTTGCTCCCTCATCGGAATGCCCGCATCGCCTGCCAGCCGTCGCGGGCCAGATGCCGCAGCTGGACCTTGTTGAGGCGGACCGCGCGGAAGAACTCCCTGGCCATCCCGATCTTGGGTTTCGGGTTGGTGACAGTAAAGATCTGCTCGACGAAATCGCACGCCAGTCCGGGGTACTCCTGCTGCATCCGGTCGGCGAGGACGATATCCGCGGCGTTGCGCAGCCGTTTATGGTCGGCAAGCACGAAATTAGCCTTCAGCCGGCGCCGGTAGCCGGCCAGCCCGGCCGCGGAGGTATCGCCGGCCGCAATCGCCTCGGCGGCTGTCCGCCCGGCCGCCAGCCCGGCGCCGATCGCGAAGTTGACCCCCTCCAGCCACAGCCCGGCGGCCAGGCACATGAACGCGGCATCCCCGGCCACCAGCATCCCGTCGGTGGCCAGCCGCGGCATGGCGTGATACCCGCCCTCGGGGATCAGGTGGGCGGAGTACTCCTTCAGCTCCGCGCCGCGCAGGTACGGTGCGATGGCCGGATGCGCCTTGAGGGCCCCGATCAGTTCCTCGGGTCGCGTTTTGGACGCCGCCAGCCCGTCGACTCCGACCACCACGCCCACGCTGACGGTGTCGAGGCAGGTATAGAGGAAGCCGCCGCCGGGGATCCCGCTGGTGCACCCGACCATCTCGATGTCCAGGCCCTGGTCACCCGTCAGCCCGAACCGCTCTTCTATCACCTCGCGGGGCAGCGCGAGGGTCTCCTTGACGCCCAGCGTGGTGTGCGCCGAGTCGGTGCGCGGCAGCAGCCCGGCCTCCTTGGCCAGGAAGGAGTTCACTCCGTCGCAGGCGATCACGACCCTGGCGTGAATGTCGCCGCCGGGCCGGTCGGTGCGCACGCCGGCGATCCGGCCGGCCGAATCCCGCAGCAGGCTCGTGGCCACCGTCGAGGTCACCAGCTGGGCGCCTGCCCCGACCGCCTTACCGGCCAGCCAAGTGTCGAAATCGGCGCGATAGGTAGTCATCCCGTTGTACGGCGGGCGATCCCAGGCGTCGCTGCGGTAGTCGATGGTCAGCGCCTGGGTCGGCGTCATCAGCATGGTGGCCCGCCGGGTCACCCAGCGCTGTACCGGCACCTCCGTCCACCACTGCGGCACGACCTCGTCCAGGACCCGCCCGTACACCACGCCACCGTAGACGTTCTTCGCACCGGGAAAGGCCCCGCGCTCCACCAGCACCACGTCCCGGCCGGCCCGGGCCAGCTCGAGCGCCGCCGCCGCGCCCGCGGGCCCGGCGCCGACGACCACCGCGTCGACGGTCATCACGTCATCCGGCATGGCTCGCTCCCGTCGACAGGACCGCAGGCGCCGTCGGAGCCGAGTGCGCCGCGGTCACGCCCAGCCGCTCGGCCAGTTCGGCGAGTACCGCCGGGGCGTCGGCGACGATGCCGAGATCGGCCATCAGGGTCATCGGGCAGGACTGGTCGGTGTTCACGCTCACCACGTGCTCTGGCGCGCCGAGCCCGCCGACGTGCTGCGCTGCCCCGGAAATACCGAACGCCACGTACAGCTCCGGGCTGACGGCCACGCCGGTGGTCCCGATCTGCCGGTCATACCCCATCCAGCCCGCGTCGGTCACGACCCTGGTGGCACCGGCGCTGGCCCCGAGCGCCTCCGCCACCTGCGCCAGCAGCCGCATGACGGCCGCGCCGTCCGACCCGGCGGGCACCAGCCCGGCGCCGCCGCCCAGGATCCGGCGGGCCTCAGCCAGGTCCACCGTGCTCGGCTCCGGCTGCAGCACCTCGATGCTCTCGGCGTCGTGCCCGGGCTTTTCCTCCGGCACTGCCAGCGCGGTTACCTCGGCCAGCGTTACCTGCTCAGGCCGGCCGCGGAAGCCCGGCCGCAGGGTCGCCACCACCGGCTCGTCCACCGCGACCCGCAACGACAGGTGATCATCGAGCCTGGTCAGCTCGACCTCGTCCGGCGCGCACCGGACAGCGCCAGCGAGCAGGGGGCGGCCAAGCACCGCGGCCAGTCGCGGCGCCAGATCACGGCCATCGGGTGAGGCGGGCAGCAGCACCATGGGCACGCCCGCCAGAACCGGCGCCAGCGCGGCGGCCACGGCGCCAGGGGCGACCGAGGACCGCTCGAGTAGCCATACCCGGCTGGCCGCGTCCAGCAGGCCGGCGGCCTCGCGGGTTCCCGATCCCAGCACGAGCGCGGCCCCGCCCGCCTCGGCCACCGTCTCGTCAGCTCCTGATGGCAGCTCGCCGTCCCGCACCACGATGACGGCCAGGGCGGGGATATCGGCTGGCATGGTCATATCGCCACCGCCACCCGGTGGCCCTCGATCACGGCGGCGTGCGCCCGCCGCGGCGTGACGCAGTCGCCGATGCGGTGCACCTCGAAGGGAGCGGCTTGCAACTGCTGCCACAGGGTTTCGTCCGGCGCCTGATGGACGGCGCACACGACCCAGTCGCAGTGCCGCTGCGCGGACTCCCCGGTGGGGTGGTGCAGCAGGGTCAGCACGACCCCGCCCCCGTCCGGACCTGGGCCGGAGCTGGGCTCGCCGGGCTCGCCGTCGGAGCCGGGCTCGCCGTCGGCGGCCGATGCGCCGAGCACCACCAGGTCAGTAGCTTGCCGGATGCCCTTGGCGTGGGCGCGCACGTTGAACGTCTCCATGTCCAGGGTGATGCCGAGATCCTGGCCGACCACCATGCCGGGGGTAATGATCTCCACGGCGCAGCCCCGGTCAGCGAGCAGCTCGGCGACGCTGGTGGCCTGGTGGAAGCCAAGGTCATCGACCACGACAACCTGCCCGGCGGGCTCGGCGCGCCCTTCAAGAACGTCGCGGACGTCCACCACCCGCGGATGACCCCCGGCCCAGTACGGCGGCTGCGGGATCGCCCCGGTGGCCAGCACCACGACGTCCGGCGAATCAGCCCGGACCGACTCGGCCGTGGCCGCCACGCCGGTGCTGATCTGCACGCCGTAGCGCTGGCACTCGGCCGCCAGGTTGCGCACTACGTCGAGGAACTCGGCGCGGGATGGCACCGAGGCGGCGGCGACGACCTGCCCGCCGGTGCGCGGCTGGCGCTCGTACAGGGTGACCTGGTGGCCGCGCTGCGCCGCCGTGGCGGCGGCCTGCAGGCCGGCCGGACCGCCGCCGACCACGATCACCTTCCTGCCCCGCAGGCGCGGCGGCGGGAGGGAGACGGCCTCCCGGCCGGTGCGGGGATTCTCGATGCAGCCCAGCCACCGGTTCAGGCCCATCCGGCCGACGCATTCCTGGTTGCAGGACAGGCAAGTGCGGATATGCGTGGCGTACCCCGCGCGGGCCTTGGCGGCGAAGTCCGGGTCGGCGATCTGGCCGCGCACCACTCCCACCAGGTCGCAGTGCCCCTCGGCCAGTGCCCGTTCGGCCTGTACCGGGTCCTTGATCCGGCCCACCCCGATCACCGGAAGCCTGACCGCCCGCCGCATGGCGTTGGCGATGAACAGGGCATACCCGGGCGGGATGGCCATCGACGCCTCGATCATGAACAGCGTCGCGGTGGCCACGCCGATCGAGGTGTTGATGAAATCGACCTGGCCGGTCGCCTCCACGATCCTGGCCACGTCGACGGCATCCTCCAGCCCGCTCCCGCCCTCGATCAGCTCATCGCCGCATATCCGCACGCCCAGGGCGCGGTCGGGCCCGATGGCCTCGCGCACGGCGTCGATGATCTCCACCAGGATCCGGGCCCGGCCCTGCAGCGTGCCGCCGTAGGCGTCGGTGCGCTTGTTCGTCGCGGGCGACAGGAAACCGCGGACGATGGAGGAGTGCGAGCACTGCAGCTCGATGCCGTCGAACCCGCCCTCGGCGCAGTGCCCGGCGACGGTGCCGTAGCCGGCCACGATCTCGGCGATCTCGTGCAGTTCCACGGCCTTGGGCACCTCGCGGAACAATGGGTCGGGAACGGGGCTGGGCGCCCACACGGGCCGCCGGGAGAACATCGACGACGCCTGGCCGCCGTTGTGATTGAGCTGGGCGAAGATCGGCACGTCATGCGCGTGCACCGCGGCGGTGATGTTCTGGTAGCCGGGGATGACCGCCCGGTGGAAGCCGTGGATCAGCTTCTCGTAGGGCCAGTCGGTGGGATGGGTGGAGTGCTCCTCGGTGATGATGAGCCCGACGCCTCCTGCCGCGCGGGCCGCGTAGTAGTCGGCGTGCTGCTGGCTAGGCAGGCCCTCTTCGGCGTAGTTGGTCAGGTGCGCGGAGAACACGATGCGGTTGCGGACCACGACCGGGCCGATCCGCAGCGGCGAGAACAGGTACCGGTACCGGCTGGTCCCGCTCATCGGCTGCCTCCGGTCGCGATCAGGACGGGCTGGCCGGCGAGCGGGCCCGGCTGTTCGCCGTCCGCGCCGAGGGCGAGCGCTACCCGGCGCGCTTCCAGCACCGCCTCGAGTACCGTTCTGGGCGCCACGCAGTCACCTGCCCGCGGTGTGCCGGGCCGGTGCAGGTACAGCGCCTGCTCCGGCAGCCGGTGCCCGCAGTGGACCAGGAACGCGCAGTCCACCGTGCGCTGCTCGCCGGTCCACCGGTCCTCAAGCAGTACATGGTCAGCGGTGACGGCCCGCAGCAGGCTGCGCAGCTCGCGGGCCACGCCCGCCCGCTGCAGCCGCGAGTTGGCTTCGGCCAGGTCACCGGTGAGCGCCAGTTGGGTGCCTGCGATCTGGTCCTGGGTGACGATCGACGTGGGCCGGCCGTGCGCGGCGAGCAGCTCGGCGAGGCCGACTCCGATCGGGCCGCCGATCGGGTCGAATACCACGACCCGGCCTGCTGGCCAGCGGTCAAGGGCACCGGAGTTCACCAGGGCGGCCAGGTCGGCGGCCTCCACCACGCGCGCGTCGGCGGCGACCTGGTACTCACGCGGGCCGGGCACCGAGCCCGTGGCCAGCACCACGCGGACCCCGCTGGCCAGCGCGTCGTCCAGCTCGGCCGCGGTGACCGCGTGCCGCAGCGATACCGCCACGTCCAGGCGCCGCAGTTCGCGGCGCCACCAGTCCACCGCCGTGCCCAGCCGCTGCCGTCCGTGTACCAGCGCTGCCACCGCCAGCATGCCGCCGAGCTCCGGCCCATGCTCCGCCAGGCGCACCAGGTGGCCGCGCTGCGCCAGCACCCGGGCGGCTTCCATCCCGGCCGGGCCGCCACCGACCACAAGCACCGAGTGCTGCGGCTGGTCCGCGCCCGCGGTGTCCTCGTCGTCGAGCTCGTGGCCGCTGCGCGGCTCGACGATGCAGGTGACCACCGGGTTCCTGTTGTCCCTGACCATGCAGGACTGGTTACAAAGCACACATGGGCGGATTCGCTCCGCTTCCCCGCTGCGGCACCGGGCGACGAGGTCAGGATCGGCGATCTGCGCCCTGGTCATCTCGGCCAGATCGGCGACACCATCATCCAGCGCCCACTGCGCCTGTCCGGGGTCTACTACGCTGCCTTGCAGCACCACGGACACGGCGCCGTCCACCGCTGCCCGGATCTGCCGGCACAGCTCCGCCCCGGAGCCTGGATCGGTATGCAGGTCAGGACGGGTCGCGGGCACCGAGTAGATCGAACCACGCACCACGACGAGGTAGTCCGCCAGCGCGGCCAGCCGCGCCGCCTGCTCCGCGGCCATCTCCGGAGTCACGCCGGCCCACGGGGCGAACTCGTCGCAGCACAGCCGCAGCCCGAGCACCCGCCCGCCGCCGACCGCGTCACGCGCCGCGCGCAGCACCCGCTCGGTGAGCAGCAGCCGGTCCTGACCGTAGTCGTCCCCGCGCTGGTTGGTCAGACCGGAGTGGAACTGACGCAGCAGCGAGTGCTGGCCCGCATTGATCTCGACCCCATCCAGATCGGCTCCGGCGGCCAGGGCGGCCGCGGCGGCGAATCCGTCGACCACCGCGTCGATCTCGGGGCCGGCCATCTCCATGGGCAGCTCGCGCGAGGTCGCGTCCGGCACCCGCGACGGCGCCCACAGCGCGGACTGCGAGAACGCCGATGAGCCCTGCATCCCGGCGTGGCCCAGGCCGGCCAGCACCAGGGCACCGTGCGGACGGCAGGCCGTGACGACGTGCGCCCAGCCCGGCCCGCAGTCCGCGGCCAGCGGTGCGCGCTCATACGGCCAGTCCGACGGGTGCACGCTCGCCGTCTCGGTCACGATGACGCCACACCCTCCGGCGGCCCGCCGGGCGTAATAGGCGACGTGCCGCGCCGAGATCCCCCGGTCCCGGGTGAGGTTGGTCTCATGCGGTCCGAACATCACCCGGCTGGGCGCGCGCCGCGGCCCGAGGTCGAGGGGATCGGTCAGGGACGTGCTCACGCCGTGCCCGCCAGTGGGCTGGAGTCGCACAGCTTGGCCGGGACGCGCACCTTGGCCGGGACGCGCACCGACGGCATGCCAAGCGGCACGTCCCGGCCACGGTGCGAGTGGTCCGTCCCCGTCCGGGGCGGCGCGCCGCCGACGGCGGCCAGCGCGCTGGCGCCGTGTCCCTTGACGCATTCAGGATCGGGCCCGTCCAGTGGCAGGCCGGTGAAGAACTTCGCCGCCATGCAGCCGCCCTGGCAGGCGCTGTACTCGGAGCAGGAGAGGCAGGCTCCGCCTGAGGTCTCGGTGCGCAGCTCGGCGAACAGCGGCGCCGACCGCCAAACCCGCGCGAAACCGCCCGGCGCGCGGATGGTGCCGGCCCTGAACACATCGTGGATGGCGAACGGGCACGCGTAGACATCCCCGACCGGATCGATCAGGCAGACCACCCGGCCGGCCCCGCAGAGGTTCAGCCCGGGCAGCGGGCTGCCGCCAAGCGCGTTGAGATGGAAGAACGAATCGCCGGTCAGCACCTGGTCGCCGTGGTCGGTCAGCCATGAGTAGATCTCTCGCTGCTGGGCCTCAGTCGGGTGCAGCTCGGGCCAGACGTCAGCTCCCCGGCCGGACGGGCGGAGCCTGGTGATCCGCAGCTGTGCGCCGAACCGGTCGGCTAGAGCCGCGAAGTCGTCCAGCTGCGGCACGTTGTGCCTGGTCATCACCACGGAAATCTTGAAGTTCGCGAAGCCTGCCTCGGCCAGATTCTCCATCGCGCGCAGCGCCATGGCATAGGAGCCGTCGCCACGGACCGCGTCGTTGACCTCCTGGCTCGCACCGTCCAGCGATACCTGCACGTCCACGTAATCGGTAGCGGCGAGCCGCCGCGCGCGCTCGGCGTCGAGCCGCAGCCCGTTGGTGGAAAACTTGACGCCGACACCGCTGGCCACCGCGTAGTCAAGCAGCTCCCAGAAGTCCGGCCGCACGGTCGGCTCGCCGCCGCCGACGTTGACGTAGAACACCTGCATGGCGGCAAGCTCGTCGATGACCGACCGCATCTCCGCAGTGGTCAGCTCGCCGGGATCGCGGCGGCCCGATGAGGACAGGCAGTGCGTGCACGACAGGTTGCAGGCGTACGTCCACTCCCAGGTCAGGCAGATCGGCGCGGCCAGGCCGCCCTTGAACTGCTCCACCAGGGCGGGTACGGGCCCGGCGGGCGCGGTCTGGTCGCGGGTGATCGTCACGCTACCTCCCCTTCGACCTGCTGGGGAACGATCATGTCCGCCGCGGCCAGCGAGGCCAGCGCCCTGGCGTAGGCATCGCGCCGGCCGTCGGGAACGGCGGCCAGGGCATCGGACGCGCAGCGGTGCGAGCCGAGTCCGCGTACCAGCTCGACGAGCTCCGGCGCTTTCAGGAAGGACAGCCGCCGGTTGCCGAAGTGATACGCGAGCGCCCCGAACGGCTCGGGGCGCAGCGCCACCGCCGGGTTGAGCCGGTAGCCGCGACCTGGCTCGAATGGTGTGATCATCACGGTGGCTCCGGCTCTAGTAGACGCCGCACATTCCGTCGATTGAGACTTCCTCGACCAGCAGCTCCCCGGTGATCCCCGGGTCATCGCTCCCCCGCTCCTGGCCGGCGCTAAGGTCCTGGCCGCTTCCCGTGGGCGAGGCGCCGGCTTGGGTGTCCTGCTGCATGAGATGCCTCCTGGGTCGACCGCGGCGGGATCGGATGACGGTCCGCCCGTCCTCGCCTGATGCTGGTGACGGTATGAGGTTGTGCGGGCAGTGTCACCATGCTTCTGGCCGTCATCACCCGTCCAGATGGATAGGTACCGGGCCGTCAGGTCTGAGCTCAGGAGCGGTTCCTGGGTGGACGTCGCGCTTCCGCCGTTACGGCCTCGTCCCGTTGGTTGCCCCTCCGTTCGGGCAGGCGCGATGCTGTCCGTCAGGGTGCAATGGCGGTTGCCGTCGGGCGGAATCGGCGCGCGCGGGTTCCGCATCGCCGCGCCGCTGCTTAGTCTCGCCGCAACGGTGCTCCCGCTCACACGGTCCGCTCGGCTGAGGCGGTCCTCGCATGCTGCGCGCGGGAGCACACCATACGGAGAGGAGCCCGTGCGCCATGCAGGTTGACGAACTGCTCAAGCCATTCCCGATCAAGGAGTTCCACCCGTTCCCCCGGGCGATGATGGGCCCAGGGGCTCACGAGATGATCGGGCCGGAGGCGAAGAAGCTGGGCTTCAGGAAGATCCTGGTGATGACCACCGGCCTGCGAGGCAGCGACACCGTCCACAAGATCGTCGAGTCGCTGAAGTGGCACGGCCTTGAGACGGTGCTCTACGACAAGGTGGAGTCCAATCCCAAGGACTACAACGTGATGGACGCCGTGGCGCTCTATCAGGAGACCAAGTGCGACTCGTTCGTCTCGATCGGCGGCGGCTCGGCGCACGATGCGTGCAAGGGCGCCCGGATCTCGGTGGCGCACGACGGCCGCAGCGTCAACGAATTCGAGGGCTTCAACAAGTCAGAGAACCCGAAGAATCCGCCGCATATCGCCGTCTCCACCACGGCGGGCACCGGTTCGGAGACCTCGTGGGCGTACGTCATCACCGACACCACGACTAACCCGGATCAGCCGCACAAGTACGTGGCGTTCGATGACGCCTGCGTGACCAGCTTGGCCATCGACGACCCGGTGCTGTACTACGACTGCCCGCTTGACTACACCGCCCAGTGCGGCTTCGACGTGCTCGCGCACGCCTCCGA
>Ga0302181_10002371_pt1 | contig 13407 bp, 14 predicted proteins | sample I_Palsa_E3_3_FD_198786 | JGI IMG/M metagenome (GOLD analysis project Ga0302181, IMG submission 198786) | Peat permafrost microbial communities from Stordalen Mire near Abisko, Sweden - I_Palsa_E3_3 | ecosystem: Environmental > Terrestrial > Soil > Palsa > Peat permafrost | place: Sweden... | reverse complement strand
ACGAAGTCCGGGTCGAACTGTTCGATGTGCTTAGCGAAGTCATCGCCGTACTGGAAGTCGAACATATTCTGCCCCGAGCGCTCGGCGGGCATCGCGAGCTTCAGGCCCTGCGCGCGTGCTTCCTCAGGCACGCTGCCGCCGAACTGCTCGTCGACGAGCACTCCGGTCACCGACGCGTCGGCGCCGGCGGCGACCGCTTGCTGGAGGCCCTCGAAGATCAGGTGCTTGGCGTCGGCGATCATCGCCGTCTGCTCGGGGTCGGGTTCGCCCTCGATACCGAAGAACTTCTTCTGGAATGACCCGCGGTGGTCGAACGCGAGGATGTAGAGCTTCTGGTCGTAGCCTGGTTTCATCGCTTGAGTATTTCAAAGGCTTGCGGGTTGGGCGGGAAGGCACTCGGGGCGCTATCCGCGAAAAGCGCTCGAACGGCACATGACCGGTGCTTGGGACTCCCGCGCGAGAAGCGCGCAGGGCGGGGTTGAATAGGCACTTAGAATGGGCTGACGATGTCCTCTGGAGCCGATCTGTTCGTGGTATGCAAGCAGTGCGGGTCGGAGGTCAGCCCGTATATCACGGAGTGTCCTTATTGCGGCCACCGTCTGCGCCGTCGCGCGCCTGAGCTGCCCCGTGGGAAGGACGCGACATCCGCCGGGCGGCGCTCACGACGCCTGCACCTGCCGCGCTTCGGCCGGTCCGGGGAACGGTCGGTGCTCGCTTCGCCACGTGCCCGCCGTGTCCATAGCGGGACGAGCCTGCGGCTCGACTCGCGACCCTACGCGACGAGCGCCCTCCTCGCGGCCAGTTGCGCTCTGTGGGTGATCTTCCATGCGAGACCGATCCTGTACTTCGAACTAGCGCTCATCGGCCCCCTGCACGGGGACTGGTGGAAGCTCTTCAGCACCCAATTTGTCTACCTGAACGGCCTGTATGCGTTTGTCACGCTGCTCGCCGTCGCGATCTTCGGCTGGTTGCTCGAGCGCCGCCGTGGCCCGGTGGTGACGCTCGTCGTGTTCCTCGGCGCCGGGGCAACCGGGGCGCTGGTGGCGAGCGCCGTCTACGCGGTGCCGTTCGTGAGCGGTGGCAACGGTGCCGCCCTCGGCCTGCTGGCGGCCTGGGCGGTCCCCGACCTGATGGACGCGCGGGCAGGCAACTACTACGAGGGCGATCTGCTCGGCGTCGCGGCGATCGCTGCGCTGCTGCTCGTGATCCCCTACGCGCGCCCGGAGGCGAGCTGGCTGGCGGGCGTGATGGGCGCGGTGGTCGGCCTGGTGCTGGGGTTCGGCATGTACCGCCTCGATTCGCCCGAGCGATAGCGAAGTCCAGGTTCTAAGCGGTAACCCGCGATCCACGGTCGATCGCCTCCTCCTTCAACCGCGAAACGCTCCTATGATGGTGGCGCACTGAAACCCCCGACAGAGGAGGAGCACGCAGATGGAGATCCGCTTCCTTGGCCACGCGGCCTTCGAGTTGACCGACGGGGACACGACGGTACTGATCGACCCGTTCCTCACTGGCAACCCGCAGGCGGCCGCCACAGCAGACGAGGTGAGCGCGGATGCGATCCTGCTCACGCACGGGCACGTCGACCATTTTGGAGACACGGTGGCGATCGCCAAGCGCACAGGCGCGGAGGTAGTTGCGATCGTGGAGATTGCACGCGAGCTGTCCAACGAGGGCCTGGAGAAGGTCCACGACCCCAACCTCGGCGGGACGGTCGAGTTCGACTGGGGCTCGGTGAAGCTGGTCCCGGCGTGGCACACGTCGACCACCCCGAAGGGGACCGCAAGCACCCCGGCGGGTCTGCTCGTGAAGATTGGCGGGAAGCTGATCTATCACCTCGGCGACACAGCCCTGTTCTCGGACCTGGAGCTGATTGCAAGGCGTGCGGGCGAGATCGACGTTGCGCTGATGTGCGTCGGCGGCCACTACACAATGGACCGCGTCGACGCCGTCGAGGCCGCGAAGCTGATCGGCGCGCGCGAGGTGATCCCCTGTCACTACGACACGTTCCCGCCGATCGAGATCGACGTGCAGGCGTTCAAGGCCGATGTCGAGGCAGACACCTCCTCTCAGGTCGTCGTGCTTGCGCCGGGAGAGACCCACACGCCATGACGGCTTGCGCGGCGCACCGGAGGCGGTCATGACGATGACGAACGCCGTCGTGCTGATCGAGGCCGAGCGTGACGCCCTCTCGACCCTCGGTGGCGCGCTGGCGGACGTGGAGGGTGTCGCGGAGGCCTATTCGGTGACGGGCGAGTGGGACTTCGTCGCGATCGTGCGCGTTCCCGACCACGAGCAGCTGGCTGATGTGGTGACCGCCGAGATCGGCGGGCTGGCGGGCGTCACACGCACCCAGACTATGGTCGCCTTCGCCGCCTACTCGCAGCACGACCTCGAGTCGTTGTTCTCGATCGGCGAATAGGGCGCCCTGAATTAGACTGCGTCGCCGATGGCGACGATTCCCCTGAAGCCGCAGTACGGGCCGACGCTCGGCACGCTGCTCGCGCCTCGCTGGCACGCAGCGCCGCGGGCCGTCCGGATCCTCGCGCGGGCCGCCGCCGTCGGGCTGGTCGTGCTTGTGATCGCGGCGACCCTCGCCCTCTGGCCGGCTACCTACTCCCACGGCGGCTCGGCGCCGTTTCATTTCAGCTACCGAGGCCTGTACCGGACGACGCCCGAAGCCGGGCAGTACGTGCGCATTGATCGCCGCGCCGGAGGCCGGCTCGAGGACTCCTTCGCGGTTTCACCACTGCGGCTACCCCCCTACGCAGGGGGTGAGAGCGGCGAGCTGCCTGTGTATGCGAGCGGCTATATCGACCGGTTGAGTGGGAAGTTCAGGGACTTTGTGCTGCGCGGCGAGGGCAAGACGCGCGTGAATACGGTCCCGGCGTACAACATCTTCTACACCGCGAGGATCGAAGGCCGCGAGATGTACGGACGCGACGTTCTGCTGCTACCGGAACGGCAGGGGGTGCGCGATGGCGTGGCGCTCGAGATGTTGACTCTGCCTAGCGCTGGCGTCACTTCGCCGCTGGAAGTGGCGACCGCCGGCGTGCTCGAACGGCCGGTGGAGACTTTCACGATCAGCTAGACGCGCTGCTCGTGCACAACATACTGCTACCTCCCGCCGCTAGGGCGTTGTAACGGTGGTGGCCGATGGCGCGGGGGTGCCGCCGCTCTGTGCGACTGACGGGCTGCTCTGGGACCCCGTCGCCTGGGGGACGGGAGTGCCGGATGCTTCTTCGCCGGCGGACGGCGTGGGGGTCGCAGCTGGTTCTTCGGTTGCGGAGGGCGTCGTGACCGGCTGAGCGGGCGTTTCGCCGGTTGCCTGGGGCGTTGTGCTGACCGGCGCTGCGGGCGTGCTCGGCTGGGGCTGCGTGGTCGCGGCGCTCGGAAGTTCGGTGGTCTCGGTCGTGACCTGGGTGACCGGTGCCGTCACGACCGGTTTGACCGGCGGCGCGGGTTTGGCCGTCGCGATGACGGGCGCTGTGTGTGCGGTGGACGCGGTCGTCGTGGCGGCAGTCAAGGGCGCCTTGGGGGGCTTACCGGCGGACGAGCGGCGCTTGCGGTGGGTGATCGCGGCGACCGAGACGACAGCGGCCGAGCTGATTGGCTGGGCCCTGTCGCGAACGACGACCGGCACCACGACGGGGCTCGCCCCCGATACGGCGGCAGTGCTGGCGAGGACTGTGTGGTGGTGGCGCGCCGGCTGGCCCGTGTGTTGCGCCGCAACTGCGCCCGCGGTGACGAGCGCGGCTGCGGCGAGTCCGGCAACCGCCTTGGTGGCCAGTGCGCCCGCTCCTGCGGTGATGATGCCACCGGCGGCGCTCGCTCCACCGGCGCCGGCCGCGCCTGCGGCCGCGGTGCCTGCGGCCGTCGCCCCGGCGGTTGCTCCGGCTCCCCCCGCCACGTGCGCGCTGCCGGCCGAGGCGGTCGAGCCGAGCTTGGTGAGGACGAGCTTTTTGAGAATGAAGAGCGGGCCGACTGGGAAGATCGCGGCGAGCGCGTGGTTATTGGCCTTGAGGTGCTTCTTGAAGTCGTGGCAGCGTTCGCAGTCGCGCACATGTCGCCGCGCGGGTGCACCGAGCTTGACCAAGCCCTCGGCCGCCTCGCCGAGCTCCAGGCGGACCTCTTCACAGCTGAGCTTGCGCGCCTCGGCGGCCTCGGCCAGAGAGATGCGGGCGCGCACGAGCAAAGACTTGACCGACGGCACTGTGGTCTCCATCGCGTGGGCGATCTGGTCGTAGGAGAGCGCGTCGATCTCGCGCAAGAGCAGCGCGGTGCGCTGCGTCTCGGGCAGCTGTTGTACATCGGAGATCAGCTGGCGGAAGCTCTCACGGCGCAGCACCTTCTCGCCGGTCGAGATGCCTCCTTCGGCGAAGTGGATGTCCATCGAGTCCACGCCGACGGCGCAGGCGCGGCGCAGGTGATTGAGCGAGCGGTTGCGCGCGATCCGGTAGAGCCACGGGCGTACGTTGATCTCGCGCTCGTCGGCGAGGATTGCGTTGAAGGCGGCGGCGAAGACCTCCTGCAGTACGTCCTCGGCATCCTCCTTGGAGCTGAGCATGTGCCGGCAGAAGGAGAGCAGGCGTGACTGGTAGCGCGAGATCAGGGTCTCGAAGGCCGCGTGTTGCCCACGGCGGGTGAGCGCGACCAGCTTCTCATCCGACTGAAGGCGCAGCAACGGGGAGGGCCTTGATAGACCCGGCACGCTGCTGTGTGTTAGTGCGGTGGCCTCCACGGTGGCTCCACTCCTCCTTTCTAACCCTATGTACACCGTAGCAAGCGAAAAGTTGCGCTTCGTTGGCTGAAATAGACTTGGCGTGACTGAGGTCGAAGCCCAGGCCCGGGTGGCGGAATCGGTATACGCAGCGGACTTAAAATCCGCGGCTCGCAAAGGGTATGTGGGTTCGAGTCCCACCCCGGGCATCTAGTCGCCGCAGCGATGGGGACCGGTGCCGGGCATATCAAGGCCCATACGAGCGGATAGAGTCGCGTGGATGTCGACAGAGGGCACGCAGCACCCCACGCTTCGTGGCATCCAGGAGATGGGCGCCGCGGAGGCCCAGAGCTTCCACGGCGGACGCTTGATCGCGCGGCGCTTGAAGGCGTATGGCGTGAGCAAGCTGTTCACGCTCTCGGGCGGGCATCTGTTCTCGATCTACGACGGCTGTCGCGAGGAGGGGATCGAGATCGTCGACGTCAGACACGAGTCGACGGCGGCGTTCGCGGCAGAGGGCTGGGCGAAGGTGACGCGCGAGCCGGGCGTGTGCGCGCTGACGGCGGGGCCGGGCGTGACGAACGGGATCAGCGCGATCGCGAGCGCGCAGTGCAACCACTCGCCGATGCTCGTGCTCGGCGGCCGCGCGCCGGCGGGGCGCTGGGGGATGGGCTCGCTGCAGGAGATCGATCACGTGCCGTTCGTGCGGCCATTGACGAAGCTGGCGGCGACACCGGACTCGACCGCGGAGATACCGGGCCTCGTCGACGAGGCGTTCGCGGTCGCGATGGCCCCGCACTGCGGGCCGACGTTCCTCGACTTCCCGATGGATTACGTGTTCATGGAGGCGGCCGAGCCAGAGCATGCGCCGGAGGGGCTGGCCGCGCGCGCGACGGAAGGCGCGAGTGGCGCGCAGGTGGAACGTGCTGCCGAGCTGCTGAGGGGCGCCGAGCGGCCGGTGATCATGGCCGGGACGGACCTTTACTGGGGCCACGGCGAGGACGCGTTGAAAGAATTGGCCGAGACGCTGCGGATCCCCGTGTTCCTGAACGGGCTGGCACGGGGCTGCGTGCCCGCGGACCACGAGCTGTTCTTCTCTCGCGCGCGCGGCCAGGCGCTGAAGGGCGCGGACGTGGCGCTCGTGATCGGCGTGCCGATGGACTTCCGGTTGGGCTTCGGCGGGGCGTTCGGCGATGAGACGGAGATCGTCGTGATCGACACGGCCGAGCCCGCGCGCCAGCATCCGCGGCAGGTGGCGGCGGAATGCTACGGCGCGCTCGCGACGACGCTGGGCGACATCCGCACGGCGGCCGGAGGGAAGGCGCTGAGGAGCGAGGCTTGGGTTGAGGATCTAAGGGCGACCGAGACCGAGCGCCGCGAGGGAGAGCGAGAAGAGCTCGAGGACGACCGCGCGCCGCTGCACCCGATGCGGCTGTACGCGGAGGTCGGGAAGATGCTCGACCGCGACGCGATCGTGATCGGCGATGGCGGCGACTTCGTTTCCTATGCGGGGAAGATGATCGAAAGCTTCCAGCCCGGCTGCTGGCTCGACCCGGGGCCGTTCGGCTGCCTGGGCACCGGTGCGGGGTATGCGCTCGCGGCGAAGCTCGCCCACCCCGACAGGCAGGTTGTACTGATGGTGGGCGACGGGGCGTTTGGGTTCTCTGGAATGGAGTTCGACACGCTTGCGCGACACGGCGTGAACGTGGTTGGCGTGATGGGCAACAACGGGATCTGGGCGCTGGAGAAGCACCCGATGGAGTTCTTGTATGGGTATTCGGTGGCGGCCGACCTGCGACCGAAGACGCGCTACGACCAGGTTGTAGAGGCACTCGGTGGATACGGCGAGCTGGTGGAGCGCCCGCAGGATCTGCAGCCTGCGTTGGAGCGCGCGTTCAGCGCGGGGATGCCAGCCTTGGTGAACGTCTTGACCGACCCGGCGGTCGTCTACCCGCGCAAATCGAACCTCGCCTGAGGATCCTCAGCCGACCCCGGCGAGTTGGATCTCGCCTCTGCAAGCCAGCGGCGAGCCCACCGGAGTCTCAACCCACCCCGGCCAAACGCAGAGCCCCGCCAAAGAGGATGTCGTGCTCGGAGACCTCAACGCAATCGAGCTCAAATGGGCGCAAAGCCTCGGCGAGGAGGACCATGCCGGCGACGATCGTGGGCGCGCGGTCGGGGTGCAGGCCGACGACCGAACGACGCTGGGCTTCGTCCATGTCGGCGAGCCGCGCTAGCAGCAATTCGACGGTCGCGAGTTCGAGCGGATAACCCTGAACTCGGGCGGGGTCGTAGGGGTCGAGCTCTTGGGCGATCGAGGCGGCCGAGGTGGCGGTGCCCGCAACGGCGATCCCGCGCGTGACGGGCGCGCGCTGCCCGGGGGGCAGCCCGTCGAGGAACACGGTCCGTGTGTCGCGTGCAAGATCCTGCAGCTCTGAGGGGGCGGGCGGGTCGGAGTGGATGTGCCGCTCGCTCATGCGCACGACGCCGGCAGGCAGCGAGACGTGGAATCCGGACAAAGAGTCGTGACCGACGATGAACTCGGTGGACCCCCCGCCGATGTCGATGACGACGGTCGGCTCAGAAGAGAAGGCGCGATCGTGCATCGCGCCGAGGAACGTGAGCTGCGCCTCTTCCTCCCCGGCGAGCACGCGCGCGTCGAGCGAGTACTCGCGTCGGATCCGCTCGGCGAACTCGGGCCCGTTGGCGGCGTCGCGGACGGCGGAGGTGAGCACGGCGAGGTTGGCGACGCAGTCGTGGGAGTCGATTTCGCCGCGGTACTCGGAGAGCGTCGCGCACACACGGTCGATCGCGGCGGCGGAGAGCGACCCGGACGCGTCGACCCCCTCGCCGAGCCGCGTGACGGTCGAGCGACGGACGAGCTCGGAGACCTTGCCCGCGGGCGAGACGTCGGCCACGAGCAGCCGCGTCGAGTTGGTGCCGATGTCGACGACGGCCACACGAGTCATGGGCCGGGATGCTAGATGGACGCGCGGCCGAAGCCTTCAGCCGATCTGCTCCGTCAGCATGACGATGATCCCCTCCGGGCCGCGGACGTAGCAGAGCCGATAGCTGTCTTCGTAGCGCTCCACCTCGCCAACGAGCTCCGTACCACGAGCTTGCAACCCGGCGACGGCGGCGTCGATGTCGTCGACTGCGAATGCGATACGGCGGATACCAAGGGTGTTCGCCGGCGCGTGCCCGTCGCCGCCCCGGGCCGGTGGGGCGTGGAACTTCATCAGCTCGAGTCGTCCGTGGCCGTCCAACGTCTCCAACATCGCGACGTCCACGCGGACGCCCTCGAGTCCCACCACGCGGTCCACCCAATCGCCGTCGACCGGCCCTTCGCCCTGCAGCATGAGTCCGAGCTCGACGAAGAACGCCGTCACCGCCGCGAGGTCCTCGACCACGATGCCCACGTTCTCCATGCGTTGGATCGTCATGCGCTCGACGATAGCGACACGAACGGCCCCAGCTACAGCGTCTCCAACCGTTCCCCGAACGACAGCGACCGCCCCGAAGGACGGTCGCTAAAACCACATAGCGGGGGCGGGATTCGAACCCGCGACCTTCGGGTTATGAGCCCGACGAGCTACCAGACTGCTCCACCCCGCGTCGTTATCCCTAGTTCTAGCAAAGAACCGGCTCGCGCCGCACGAGCGGGAGGAAGATCTCATCGACGATCTCCTCGAGCGTGTCTTGTGATGGGGGCTGGTGGGTGAGGATCAGCTCGTGGCGGAGCAGGTCGAGTGGGAGACGGCTTCTCAGAGCAGGAAGTCCAGGCGCAGTACACGGTCAACGGCAACAAGATGCTCTCCGAAAACGCCACCACCTACGGGGTCTACACCAGGCCGCAGTGACGTCTTCGCGCATGAGCTGAGGTCACCGTGTCTGCGAGTATCGCCCTGGATGTCGGCATCGAGTGCGCCCACGGCTGCCCCTGCGAGCGAGCCCGTGGCGGCGGGACACGATCGCGCGGCGCGGCGCTGGACGCTGCTCGCGACGAGCCTCGGCTTCGCCGTGGTGCAACTGGACGTGAGCGTCGTGAACGTGGCGATCAAGCCGATCGGCGAATCGCTCGGCGGGGGCGTGAGTTCGCTGCAGTGGGTGGTGAGTGCCTACACGGTCGCGTTCGCGGCGCTGATCCTGACCGCGGGCGCGCTGAGCGATCGCGCCGGCGCCAGGCGCGTGTTCATCGCAGGCTTCGTCGTCTTCACGCTCGCCTCGGCGCTCTGCGGGCTGGCGCCGAGCATGGGGGCGCTGATCGCCGCGCGCGTCGTTCAGGGAGTCGGCGCCGCGGTGCTCGGCGGGTCTTCGCTGACGCTACTCAGCCACGCCTTTCCCGAGCCGGCCGAGCGCGCGCGGGCGGTGGGCCTGTGGGCGGCCGGCGCAAGCGCCGCGCTGGCAGGCGGGCCACTGCTCGGCGGGCTGCTGACTGCCACGCTGGGCTGGCGCTCGATCTTCTTCATCAACGCGCCGATCGGTCTCGCCGGGATCTTCCTGACCGCGCGCTGGGCGGCCGAGACGCCGCGCTCGACCGATCGCGGCGTCGACATCGCGGGGCAGCTCGCCGCCGTGATCGCGTTGGTCGCGCTGGCGGGTGCGACGATCGAGGGCGGCCGGCGGGGCTTTACCGATACCGCCGTACTGGGCGGGTACGCGCTGGCGGCGATCGCGGGTGCGACGTTCGTCGCGATCGAGTCCCGGCGGGCTCGTCCGATGCTGCCGCTCGGACTCTTCCGCTCGCCCACGTTCAGCGCCGCGACGGCGATCGGGTTGATGGTGAACATCGCGTTCTACGGCCTGATCTTCGTCCTCAGCCTGTTCCTCCAGCGCGGGCAGAACCTGTCCTCGTTGCAGACCGGTCTCGCGTTCGCGCCGATGACGGGAGCGATCATGGCCGCCAACCTGCTCGCCGGCCGGGGCGCCCGCCTGTTCGGCCCGCGGCGGATGATCGCGGGCGGCGCGCTGCTGATGGCGGCGGGCTGCGGCGCGCTGCTCGGAGCCGGCGCGGGGACGTCCTACGGCGCGCTCGTCCTCCAGCTGCTCGCGATCGGCTTCGGCCTCGGCCTGATCGTCCCAGCGATGACCTCCTCGCTGCTCGGCAGCGTCGATCGCTCCCAGTCGGGGGTCGCGTCGGGGACGCTGAACAGCGCGCGCCAGACTGGCAGCGTGATCGGCGTGGCGCTGTTCGGCTCGTTGATCGCGGGCGATGGTGCGCTCGTCCCCGGGCTGCACCTGGCGCTCGAGATCTCTGTCGGGTTGGTGCTCGCCGTGGCCGTGCTCGCCACCGGCATCGGACGGGGTCGCGGCGCGGACGTGTTGCGCCGCTCGGCTAAGGGATCGCCGAGGGCGAGTTAGGGACATTCCCGATTGCGCGGGTGCGGCTCCGGGGTGACACTGCCCGCATGCACAAGACGACTACCGATCGCACAATCAACGGTGAGGTGAGCGATGTCCACGCCTGAGAGCGGCGCCCCTGAGAGCGGCGCCCCTGAGCGCGACACCCCCGAGCGCGGCCACGGCCGGCGACCGCGCCTCATTCGCACACGACGCGGGCGCCTGATCGGCGGCGTCTGCAGTGGCCTGGCGGACCATTTCGGCGTCGATCCGATCCTCTTTCGCATCGCCTTCGTGGGGCTCGCGATCTTCTCGGGGATCGGCATCGTGCTCTACCTGGCGATCCTCGTGCTGGTTCCAGAGGAGGGCGCGAGCCACGCGCCGATCTACACGCTGTGCTCGTCCTGGCGGATCGTTCTCGGCGTCCTCGTGGTGCTCGTGGCGGCGGGGATCGCGCTGCACGCGGCCGGCAATGCCGGTCACGCCGGCCACCGCGGCGCCTGGGGTTTTGGCTCGGGCCTCGTCTCGCTCGCGCTGCTCGGCGCCGTCGCCGTGCTGGTCTCCTCGCGTTTGCGCAGGCCCGCCGGGGAGCGGGGACGGGCGGGCGTCGATCGGCGGTTGCTCCGCTGGCTCGCGCTCGCGACGGCCGTCGTCGTGTGGGCCCTCCTGCTCGCGGTGGCGGGCGCGTGGCTCGCGGGTATCGACGGGCAGCTCGCCGCCTGGGCGGTGGTCGCGATCGGCGCGCTGCTCGTGCTCAGCGCATTCACGGGTGGGGCTCGCTGGCTCCTGCTGCCGGCCGTCGCGTTCGTCCTGGCCGTGGCGGTGGTCGCGGCCGCGCACATCGACCTGCACGGCGGCATGGGCGAACGCACCTATCGTCCGCAGAGCCTGAGCGAAGTGCGCGACGTCTACCAGCTCGGTGCCGGGCGGCTCGAAATCGACTTGCGTGACATCGCCTTCCCACCGGGTGACACTCAACTGCACGTGCGGTTGGGCGTGGGAGAGCTCGTCATCCTCGTGCCTCGCGGTGTGTGCGTCGCGACCACCGCGCAGATCGGCGGGGGCTACGTCGGAGCGCTCGAACAGCGCTCTGGCGGCCTCGATGTCGACTGGACCGAACGTCCCTCGCCGCCGCCGCACACGCCGCGCCTGGTGCTGGATGGGAACGTCGGGCTCGGCGCGCTGCTCGTGGCCGACCATCCGATCGAACGCGCCTGGAACGGTTGGGGTGGTTGGGGCGGCTGGGGCGCCAGCCACTTCCATCCCGATGCGTTCGGCGCCAACGAAGCCTGCCTTCCCTCGGCGGGGGCAAGTCGATGAAGCGCCCACCAAACGTCACGGTCCTGCTGACGGGCCTCGCCGTCCTTGCGCTGGGCGTGCTGCTCGTGCTCGACGCCGACGGCACCATCGACCTCCGTTTCGCGTATATGGCGCCCGTGCTCGTCGGGGCGTTCGGGGCGATCCTGCTCGCCGGCGGCCTCGCCGGCCGCGGTCGCGGCGCGGCTGAGAACATGAGCGGCGATGTCCCAACCGACGAACCCCCTGCGCGGCTCCCTTAGGATCGCGATCGGCACGGGCCTGTTGGTTCTCAGCGGCCTGCTGTTTGTGCGCGCGGCGGGACCCTGGCCGGGAGACGCGATCGTCTGGCCGGCCACTGTCGCCGTTTTGGGAGCGCTCCTGATCTGGCGCGCGCCGATCCTCGCGCCGCGGCGGCCTCGCGGCTGGGCAGCCCATCGCCCGGCGGAGCCGTCGTCGCCGCGCGAGCCGCCCGAACGAGTGCGCGTGCTCGGTCGGCCCGAGGTGAGCCGCGGCGGGCTCGGCGTCGCGCTCGTGCTCGCCGGCGGATTTGCCTTCCTGTGGGCGAGCGGCGCGACGCGGCCGGCGGGCGAAACAGTGCTCGCGGGCCTCGCGGTATTGATCGCCGTCGCCTTGATTTTTGCCCCCTCCTGGCGTCGCCTCGCACGCAGCCTCGCGGCGGAGCGGACCGAGCGCATCCGCTCCCAGGAGCGCGCCGACGTCGGGGCGCACCTGCACGACTCGGTGTTGCAAACGCTGGCGCTGATCCAGCGGAGTGCAGAGGACCCGAAGGAGGTGGCGGCGCTTGCTCGTCAGCAGGAGCGCGAGCTGCGCGGCTGGCTGGCCGGCGGGGACTCGCACGAGCCCGGCGACACACTCGCTGGCGCCCTGGAGGCGGCGGCGGCCGAGGTGGAGGCGGCGGCGGGCGGCCCGGTCGAGGTCGTGGCCGTCGGCGACTGCCCGCTCGACGAGCGCAGTGAGGCTGTCCTCGCGGCCGCGCGCGAGGCAATGCTCAACGCCGCGAAGTTCGCCGGCGAGGCTCCGGTCTCTGTCTATGCCGAGCTCTCCGGCGAGCGCATCCAGGTCTTCGTCCGCGATCGCGGCGCCGGCTTCGATCCCACGGCCGTGCCACAGGGGAGGCGTGGTGTGCGAGAGTCGATCATCGGACGGATGCAGCGCGCCGGCGGCAGAGCGACGGTGCGCGCCTTGCCGGGCGGAGGCACAGAGGTCGAGATTACGATCGATTGTGGAGAGAGACCGTGAGCGACGGATCGCCGCCCCGGGTCGTGATCGTCGACGATCACGACCTCTTTCGCGCCGGCGTGCGCGCGAGTCTCGGCCGGCAGGTCGAGGTCGTAGCTGACAGCGGTGACGTGGAGGGCGCGGTGCATGCGATCGAAGAGCTCGAGCCGGACGTCGTCCTGCTCGACGTCCACATGCCGGGGGGCGGCGGGGCGGAGGTGATCCGGCGTGTCGCCGACAGCCGGCCGGACGTCCGCTTTCTCGCGCTGTCGGTCAGCGACGCGGCCGAGGACGTGATCGCGTTGATCCGTGCGGGCGCCCGCGGGTACGTGACCAAGACGATCTCCGGTCCCGAGCTCACGGACGCCGTGTTCCGCGTGCGCGAGGGCGATGCCGTGTTCTCGCCTCGCCTGGCGGGCTTTGTGCTCGATGCCTTCGCCGGTGAGATCCCGGCCGCGCAGGTGGACCCGGAGCTGGATCTGCTCACGCCGCGCGAGCGCGAGGTGCTTCAACATATCGCGCGCGGGTATATGTACAAGGAGATCGCCGCCCAGCTCGGCATTTCGGCAAAGACCGTCGAGGCGCACGTCTCCGCCGTGTTACGCAAGCGGCAGCTCTCCAGTCGCCACGAGCTGACGCGCTGGGCGGTGCACCGACGGCTGGTCGACGAGTAGATCGTGATGGGAAGACTCACAACGCTTGCCACCAATCGCCCGCGACGCGTGCTGGCGGTGGCTGGTGTGCTGTTCGTGATCGCGGCTGTGCTCGGCCTGCCGGTGACGGGGATGCTCGGCAGCTCGGCGCAGGAC
>Ga0302181_10002365_pt1 | contig 13433 bp, 14 predicted proteins | sample I_Palsa_E3_3_FD_198786 | JGI IMG/M metagenome (GOLD analysis project Ga0302181, IMG submission 198786) | Peat permafrost microbial communities from Stordalen Mire near Abisko, Sweden - I_Palsa_E3_3 | ecosystem: Environmental > Terrestrial > Soil > Palsa > Peat permafrost | place: Sweden... | reverse complement strand
GGAGTTAGTCCAAGCCGTTATTCCTTCTGCGCAAGGTGGCCATGGTATTTCAGTCTCTGTCCGCCGCGCTGCGGCATCGGTACGAGCGGCGCTCGCGGCGCCTGGAAGTGGCCAGGGAAATCCGTGAATCCCTGGTGTCACTCGCCGGGCTGCTGGGACGCCCCGTACGGCACGCCGGCGGTGAGGTGATCGGCAAGGTCGTGGATGTCATCGTCCGGTGGGATAGCCCGCTTCCGTACCCGTCCCACCCCGGAGGCGGTGATCGACTGGGCCTCGGTGCATTCCTTCGGTCCCGATGAGAGCGAGGGCGGGGCACGGCTGGCCCGTCACCGGGGCGAACTGAATACCCTGCGGCCGGCGGAGCTAGCCGACCTGCCGGAAGATCTCGGCCGCCGGGAACGCCACGAGCTGCTGGATCTGGTCGAGCCGGACACCGCCGCGGACGCGCTGGAGGAGATGGACCCGAAGGAGCTCCACCAGCTGCTGGCGGAAACCGACATCGGAAAGGCCGCCCGTCTGGTCGCCCGGATGGAGCCTGACGAAGCCGCCGACGCGCTGCGCGACCTTAGCGAGGAGGACCGGTCAGCGCTGCTGGCGGCGCTGCCGCAGAAGGACGCCGCGGCGCTGCGGTCCGTGCTGGAGTTCCAGGCCGATTCGGCCGGCGGGGCGATGACCACCGTCCTGGTGCTCGCTCACCCCGAGGATACGGTCGCGGAGGTGCGGCGTCGCCTGGCCGGGCAGGCCGAGCATGTGGTGGACCTGGACGCGATCATCGTCGTAGACGGCGAGGGGCACCTGGTCGATGACATCTCGCTGGTGGAGCTGCTGCTGGCCGAACCCGATACCCGGCTGGCCGAGCTGATGGGGCCGCCGTGGCCGGTTACCGTGACCACGGAGGCGGACGTGCGCGAGGTCGCGGACCCGTCTGATCGACGCCCGCCGCCTGTCGGTCGTGGTGCTAGACGAGCAGGACCGGCCGCTGGGCCGGATCCTCGCCGACGACGTGCTGGACGCGGTGATCAGCGGGCACCGCCGGTGGCTGTTCCCCCGGACGCGCTGATTCCCGGCTAGATCGGAAAGGGCTGCGATCTGAGATGGCACCACCCACGACCCCAGAGCAGGCCGCCGCCAGCGAGCGGGAAACACCGTCCTTCCCAGTACGGCCACGGCGGCGCCGCTGGTGGCGGCGCGCGCTGCTCGCGGTGGCATTCGCCGGCCCTGGCTTGATCGCCGCGAATGCGGGCAACGACGCCGGCGGCATCGCCACTTACGCCTCAGCCGGGGCGCAGTTCGGTTATCAGACCTTGTTCCTGATGGTGCTGATCACGGTGGCGCTGGTCGTGGTGCAAGAGATGTGCGCCCGGCTGGGCGCCTACACCGGCGAAGGGCTCGGCGCGCTGATCCGCGAGCAGTTCTCCCTGCGGGTGACGGCGTTCGCGCTGCTGGCCTTCCTGGTCGCCAATGTCGGGCTGGTGGTGTCCGAATTCGCCGGCATCGCCGCCGCGCTTGAACTGGTCGGCGTCAGTAAGTACATATCGATCCCGGTCGCGGCGGCGGTGATCTGGGCGCTGGTGGTGTACGGCTCCTACCGGTACGCCGAGAAGGTCTTCCTTATCTTGTCCCTGGCGTTCCTGGCCTATCCCATCGCCGCCATCCTGGCCCGCCCCAACCTGACCGAGGCGGGCAGCCAGCTCATCTGGGCGCACTTCACGAATAGCAAGGCGTTCCTCCTGCTGGCCGTCGCCCTGATCGGCACGACCATCACGCCCTACATGCAGTTTTACATCGCGGCCGCGATCGCCGACAAAGGCATCGGTCCCGACGACTACGGCAAAGAACGCGTGGACGCCGTCGGCGGCGCGATCTTCGCCGACCTGATCAGCATCTTCATCATTGTGGCCACGGCCGCGGCCATCAAAACCCGGGCGCCGCTCGCCTCCGCCCAGCAAGCCGCCCAGGCGCTGCGCCCGGTGGCCGGGCGATTCGCCGCACAGTTGTTCGCCCTCGGCCTGCTCGGTGCCTCCTCGCTCGCCGCCGCGGTCGTCCCCCTCTCGACGGCCTACGCGCTCAGCGAAGCCGTCGGGGCCGAACGGTCGGTGGGCAAGAGCTTCCGCGAAGCCAAGCTGTTTCTGGGCCTGTTCACCGGACAGGTCCTCATCGGGGCGAGCGTCGCCCTGATCCCCGGTAACCTCATCCAGCTGCTCGTGCAGGCTCAGGTACTCAACGGACTGATCACCCCCATCCTGCTCACCTACGTCCTGGTCCTGGCCAACCGCCGGAGCGTGCTGGGGACAGCCGCCAACGGACTGATCTTCCGCGTGATGGCTACCGCCTGCGTCGTCGTGATCGCCATCATGGCTGTCGCGGTCCTGGGCCTGACGGTCGGCGGCTGGTTCGGCATCAGCTAATAGTGGCTGGTTCGGCATCAGCTGACATCGGCCGACCCGGTATTTCTGATCTGGTAAGTCGGGATTAGGCTGGCGGTTGAGTGGATACGATCTCGCCGATACCTACCTGATCCGTTCTTGTTCCGGGGAGGAAGCATGAGCAGCACCGACACCTTCGTCACCAACTCCGGCCGGTACGCCGCCAACTTCGATAAGGCAGACCTGCCGCTGCCACCCGCTTCGCACGCGGCCGTGGTCGCATGCATGGACGCGCGCCTCAACCCGTACGGCGTGCTCGGGCTGTCCGAGGGCGACGCCCACGTCATCCGCAACGCCGGCGGCGTCGTGACCGATGACGTCATCCGGTCCCTCACCATCTCCCAGCGACTGCTCGGCACCAACGAGATTGTCCTCATCCACCACACCGACTGCGGGATGCTCACCTTCCACGACGACGACGTGAAGGCCCAGATCGAGGCCGACACCGGCATCCGGCCGCCGTTCGCCCTAGAGGCCTTTCCGGACCTCGAAGGCGACGTCCGCCAGTCCATCGCCCGGATCAAGGCCAGCCCCTACATCCCGAACAAGGACTCGGTCCGCGGCTTCGTCTACGAGGTGGAAACCGGCCGCCTGGTTGAGGTCAAGGACTGAAACCCGGCTCACCAGACTCCCCCGCGCAGGAGGCCATCCGCGCCCGCGTCGCCACGGCGACGCGGGCGCCTTGGTGTCGCGGACGCCTTTGGTGCGGCGGGGCGGCCGAGACCGAAGCTTTACCGGCGAAACGCCAGAGCCTGGTTGGCCGTGCACGGTCGGCGCGGGTACGGTTTGTGTCGACGCTCGGGATCCCTCGGCCGAAGACCATACGGGGACACAGTGACGGCGTGGCCGTACCGGCCATCCGTCGGTCGCGTGGCTACCGCACGGCGGCGCACGCAGGCTCACGGCAAGGAGCAGCGGCATGATTGAGGTGCGCGATCTGACCAAGCTTTACGGGGGCAAGGCGGCGGTGGACCACCTGACCTTTACCGTCGAGCCGGGTCAGGTGACGGGATTCCTCGGACCCAACGGCGCGGGCAAGTCCACCACCATGCGGCTGATCCTGGGCCTGGACCGGCCGCAGAGCGGCACCGCGCTGATCAACGGCAAGTCCTACCGCGACCTGCATGATCCGCTGCGGACGGTCGGGGCTCTGCTGGAGGCCAAGTCCGTGCACCCGGGGCGCAGCGCCCGCAATCACCTGCTGTTCCTGGCCCAGACCCAGGGCCTGCCCGCCCGCCGGGTCGAGGAGGTCTTGGGCCTGGTGGGGCTGCAGGCCGTGGCCGGCAAGCGGGCAGGCGGCTTCTCGCTCGGCATGAGCCAGCGGCTGGGGGTGGCCGGGGCCATGCTCGGCGACCCGGAGGTCCTGCTGCTCGACGAGCCGGTCAACGGGCTCGATCCCGAGGGTGTGCTGTGGATCAGGAACCTGATGAAGCAGCTCGCCAGCGAAGGCCGCACCATCTTGGTGTCTAGTCACCTGATGAACGAGATGGCCGTCACCGCCGACCACCTGATCGTCATCGGCCGCGGCAAGCTCATCACCGAGTCCAGCACCGAGGATGTGATCGCACGCAGCACGGACCAGTCGGTCCGGGTGCGCACCCCCGACGCGGACCGGCTGGCCGACCTGATCGCCGAGGCCGGCGGCAAGGCTGCGCCGGGCCCCTCGGGCCCGGGCGCCAGGCTGCTCACGGTCACCGGCATGCCCGCGTCCCGGATCGGCGAGCTCGCGGCGTCCGAGGGCATCGTGCTGCACGAGCTGACCCCGCTAGCCTCGCTGGAAGAGGCGTTCATAGAGCTGACGTCGGGCAGCCTGGAGTTCGGCACGCACGGCGCGGATCCGGTGAACGCCGGAGAAGGGAGGGCCCGATGACGACCACGTCCGTTACCCCGGCCCGGCGGCCCGCAGCCCCGGCTACCGGCGGCCGCGCCAGGTTCGCCAACCTGATGCGGGCCGAGTGGACGAAGATCCGCTCGGTGCGTTCGACCGTCTGGACGCTGCTCATTTTCATCGTGGTATGCGTCGGCCTCACCGCGCTGATCACCTGGCTGACCGAATCGCACTGGACCGGTCCGCACGCAGCGTCACGGGATGCCAGCGCCCTGTCCGACCCGGTCGGCTTCATCCTCGGGGCGGGGGTCGGGCTGGGGCAGCTCGCTATCGCGGTGCTGGGCGTGCTGGTCATGACCAGCGAGTACTCGAGCGGGGTGATCCGCGCCTCGCTGCTGGCCGTGCCGCGCCGGATACCGATGCTGGCCGCCAAGGTGGTGGTGTTCGCTCTGCTGCTGCTCGTGGTGACGGAGATCGTGGCCTTCTGCTCGTTTTTCGTCGGCTCGGCCATCCTGCACGCCCACGTCGCGGTATCGCTGGGTGACTCGGGTGTGGCCCGTGCGGTCGCCGGGGCCGGCCTGTACCTCACCCTGCTCGGGTTGTTCTCGCTGGCGATCGGGACGATGATCCGGCACACGGCCGGCGCCATCTCCACGGCCATCGGCGTCGTTTTCGTGCTGCCTATCCTGTCCGGCCTGCTGCCGGGCAGCTGGGGTGCCCACATCAACGCCTATCTCCCTGAGCAGGCCGGGACGCTGATCACTCACACCCAAGAGGTGTCCGGTGACCTGCTGTCACCGTGGCAGGGGTTTGGCGTCATGTGCATCTGGACGGCGCTGCTGCTGGCGGTCGCCGCCTACCTGCTCGCCCGCCGCGACGCCTGACCTGGAGGTAAAGCGGCCGAATTAGCGGCGACGCGCCCGAGGGTGTCGCTTATCACAGCGCCGAGCCAAGACTTCGGCGGCATGCCATGGCTATTCTTAGGGTATATATACCTCGTCGTGGCGGACGCGGATAAAGGTCGGCCGACGTCCGTCGATGATAGTTGGCTGTCATCGACGACACGAATGATCTCGTGGAGCGTGAATGGCCGGAACCACATACTCGCTGGTGAGGCGCCATGTCGCCGCGGGACACGACCACCTGGGCCCCTATGGTACGGGGACCTTCGGCTCTGTTCTAGGCGCATTGCCACCCGGCAATAATGGACTAGACCATTTATAGCGTAACCACCGTCGGACAGGACTACTCCGGGTAAGTCCTATGCAGGAGAGATGACAATGTTCAGCGCGGACGTTATTGACGATCAAAAACAGACGAGCTTCCCAGAGCTGGCCAAGTGGGTGCGAGACATCGCGCAGCTGACCAAGCCCGACGAGGTGGTCTGGTGCGACGGCTCGCAGCAGGAGTGGGAGCGGCTGACCAGCGAGCTGGTCGAGAACGGGACGTTCACGCGGCTTAACCCGAAGCTGCGGCCGAACAGCTTCTACTGCGCGTCCGACCCAGGTGACGTGGCACGCGTGGAGGACCGCACCTTCATCTGCTCGGAGCGGGAAGCCGACGCGGGCCCGACCAACAACTGGATCGCGCCCGGCGAGATGCGCGAGACGTTCGCAGAGATCTTCGACGGCTGCATGCGCGGTCGCACCATGTACGTGATCCCGTTCAGCATGGGCCCGATCGGCAGCAGCATCTCCCAGCTCGGCGTGGAAGTCACCGACTCGCCCTACGTGGTCACCTCGATGCGGATCATGACCAGGATCGGAACGCCGGCGCTGCGTGCGATCGAGGAGACCGGGTCCTTCGTCCGGGCGGTCCACTCGGTCGGCGCCCCGCTCGAGCCCGGCCAGACGGACGTCCCGTGGCCCTGTAACACGGTCAAGTACATCTCTCACTTTCCTGAGACCAGGGAGATCTGGTCCTACGGCTCGGGCTACGGCGGGAACGCGCTGCTCGGCAAGAAGTGCTATGCGCTGCGGATCGCCTCGGTGATGGCGCGGGACGAGGGCTGGCTGGCCGAGCACATGCTCATCGTCAAGATCACTCCCCCGGACGGAGAGGCCAGGTACGTCGCGGCGGCCTTCCCGTCCGCGTGCGGCAAGACCAACCTGGCCATGCTGCAGCCCACCATCGCTGGCTGGAAGGTCGAGACCGTCGGGGACGACATCGCCTGGATGCGGTTCGGCCCGGACGGCAGGCTCTACGCGATCAACCCGGAGGCCGGCTTCTTCGGGGTCGCGCCCGGCACGGGCGTGAAGACCAACGTCAACGCCGTGGCGGCCATGGCGACCAACAGCATCTTCACCAACGTCGCCCTGACCGACGACGGCGACGTGTGGTGGGAGGGACTGACCGAGGAGCCGCCCGCGCACCTGATCGACTGGAAGGGCCGGGACTGGACCCCGGACTCGCCCGAGCCCGCGGCCCACCCCAACGCCCGGTTCACCACCCCCGCCGACCAGTGCCCGATCATCGCACCGGAGTGGGACGACCCGGCCGGCGTGCCGATCTCCGCGATCTTGTTCGGCGGCCGGCGCGCCAGCACGGTGCCGCTGGTGATCGAGTCCTTCGACTGGGACCACGGCGTGTTCCTCGGGGCCAACGTCGCCTCGGAGAAGACCGCCGCGGCCGAGGGCACGCTCGGCGAACTGCGGCACGATCCGTTCGCGATGCTGCCGTTCTGCGGCTACAACATGGGCGACTACTTCGCGCACTGGCTGAAGATCGGCCGGACGGCCGACCCAGCCAAGCTGCCCCGGCTGTTCTACGTCAACTGGTTCCGCAAGGACGCCGACGGCAGGTTCGTGTGGCCGGGCTTCGGCGAGAACATGCGGGTGCTGAAGTGGATCATCCAGCGGCTCTCCGGCGACGCCGCGGCCGTGCCGACCCCGATCGGCAATCTGCCCGCGCCTGGCTCGCTGGACACCGACGGCCTGGACCTCAGCCAGGCCGACCTGGACCTGCTGCTCACCGTGGACACCCAGGCCTGGAAGGCGGAGGCGGAGCAGATTCCCGCGTTTTTCCGCACCTTCGGCCCCGAGTTGCCCGGCCGGCTCTGGGAACTGCAGCGGGACCTGGCCGACCGCCTCGGCTGAGACGGCCCGGCGGTCGCTTAGCCGCGCTGGTCCCGGATCTGCCGCTTGATCCGGGCCAGCAGCGCGGCCATCCCGCGCAGCCGCAGCGGGCTCACCAGGTCCTGCAGTCCGAGCTGGCTGGTGAACTCGCCCGGCGTGGCCAGAACCTCGTCGGCGGCCAGGCCGTCCAGGCCGGCGTGCAGGATGCTGGCGAAGCCGCGGGTCGTCGGCGCTTCGCGCGGTGCCTCGAAGAACAGATGGACGGTGGCGTCCGGTTCGACCTCGACGGCCAGGAAGAGCGGCGACTGACATTCCGGCACGGGCTCTAGCAGGCTGCGGTCCTCGGCGTAGCGATCCGGCAACGGCGGCAGCTCGTCGGAGAACTCCAGCAGCAACTGCAGCCGTTCGGAGTCCGGCATGGCGTTGAAGTCGTCGACGATCTCCTGCAGCCGGGGGTTGAGCGCAGCGGGTGTCATGGATTCTCCCTGGAACTTCGCGGCGGGATCATAGGACAATGCCACCTTTGCTCGTGATCAGGTCGACGGCATGGAGAGCCGCTCCGAGCTGGCCAGCGTCATCGCCCAGCGATGACAGTGTGACCTCCGCCCGACCGCTCCAGCGGCCCGCGGAAATCTGCCCGAGGTAGGACGTCACGACGAGGTCGCGACGGGCGGCCATGCCGCCGCCGATGACGATGACCTCGGGCGCCAGGACGGCGCACAGCGCATCTACGCCACGTCCGAAGTCGCGGGCCGCGGACTCGATGATCCGCCGGGCGCCGTCGTGACCCTGGCCGGCCAGGGACTGCATGGTGGCGACGGGAGAGTCCTCCCCCGGTCCGAGCAATTCGATCGCGGCTCGCTCAAGCGCCCGGCCGCCGATACGCGTCTCCCAGCAGCCGACCCGCCCGCAGCCGCACGGTACGCCGTCCTCCCACAGGCGCATGTGCCCGACTTCGCCGGCATCCCCGGTCCCCTGGACCAGGCGCCCGTCATGGATCAGGGCGCCGCCGATGCCGGTGCCCAGCGTCAGGACCAGGACGTGGGACCGCCCGATGCCAGCGCCTATCCGGGCCTCAGCCAGGCCAGCCGCCTTGGCGTCGTTCAGCAGCACGGCGGGCACGCCAGTTTCCTCCCGCAGCAGCCTCGCGAACGGCACGTCGTGCAAGCCAAGGTTGGGCGACCAGGTCAGCACGCCGTCCCGGACGGTCCCCGCGACGGCCATGCCCGTAGCGGTGACGGCACCGTGATAGCTCCGGGCCAGGGAGAGCACAGCTTGCTGCCGACGGCCCGGGCCGTCGGGGAGCAAGGCGCGCACCTGGTCGACAATCGCGCCCGAGGCGTCGATGAGACTCGCCCGGACGGTGGAGCCGCCCAGGTCAATGCCGAGGAAGTGCTCCGGGTGGCCGGGTTCGCTCACGCCTGCACATTAGCGGAAGCGGCTTGTTTCGGGATGTCCATGGAAAAAGCTCAGCCGTTACTCGGCTTCGGGGTGGTACAGGCGATCTTCGGGTTGATACCGACGTAGTTGAGCGGACCGGCGGCGACCGTCAGCGCTATCGTCGCTCCCTGGCTGCAGCCCAGGTTAGCCGTGCCGAAGTAGCCGCGCTGGCCAGCCGCGGCGGCGCCGATGATCAGCCACAAGAACAGGAGTACTGTCCCCTTGCTCATGTCTCCTCCGCAGGGCAGGGGCACAAACCTAGCTATAAGTTTCCTGCGATAGTAGTCCCCGTACCCCCGCTCGTTGTTCGCGCCGCGCCGTCAGCCCCGGTCGAGGAACTCGTTGCCACTTAGTGCCGCCATACCGGGACGGTACCGCCGGTCCCATGTCTGGCGTCAAGCGCGATTTCGCCCGGCGGCGCGCTTGTCAGTGGTGGGGCCGAGGTGGTTTTCTTGACCGGTGACCCGCGCCCCCTTCTTGACCAGTCCGGCCACCGGGCACAGGTCACCCGCCCAGCTGATCACCTACCTGCTCGAGCCCAAGAACTGGCTGATCGTCACCGTGCCCCTGATCGGCGCGCACGCCGACGGCCTGGCCGGCGTCGGCTGGGGGCTGCTGGCCGCGTTCTTCGTGGCTGTGCTCCCGACGCTGTTCGTCTCTCACGGCATCCGCCGCGGACGCTGGGCAGACAGGAACGTGGGCGCGCGACGGCCCCGGCTGATCGTGCTGGCGTTCATCACGGCGTCGGTCGCGGCCGGGCTGATCCTACTGATCATCCTCGGCGCGCCGGTCATGGTAACCGGATATCTCGCCTTCATGCTGACCGCCGTGGCGGTGCTCGCGGTCATCACCACGGCCTGGAAGATCTCCATCCACTGCGCGGTGGCCTCGGGTTCGGTGGCCATTCTCGCTCTCACCTACGGACCGCTGGTGCTGCCCGGGTTCCTGCTGGTGGCGCTGCTCGGCTGGTCCCGGGTGTCGCTCAAGGACCACACGACCGCTCAGGTGGTGGGCGGCACGGTTCTGGGCGCGCTCGCGGCCTACATCGCCTACGCGACGCTGGCATGAGATCGCCCGCGTCCCGGGAAGCGGGTTTCCCTGGGCGGCTTTCGGCGCGGTCAGGCGTCGGCGAGAGCGGCGGCTAGCTCACGGGTACGGCCGAGGAGCCTGGCCACAGCGACCGGGTTCATGTAGTCGTCATAGCGGACGATGTCGCCGTCGCGGACCCGGATCACGCCGAGCGCGAGGTGCCGGTACGGCTCGTTGGTCGCTCGCGACCAGCCATGATGGGTGATCTCGGTGACTACGACTTCCGGGTCGTCGGTCTGCCGGACCAGCGCCTCGACGCCGTCCATGACCAGCAGGTCGCGGACCCGGCTCAACCCGGCAAAGTGGGCTCGGATGGTCTCGCGGCATACCTGCCTCCTATAATCGGAACGGTGACCCCGTTTAAACTATACGGAACGAACGCCCCGGTTAGCAACCGTGACTAGTGATCCGCCGCAGCGGCCGTTGCGCGCTCCGCCGGCGGAACAGCCATTGCGCGATCCGCCGGCGGAGCGGCCGTTGCGGGCCGACGCGTTGCGCAACCGGGAGAAGATCCTGCGGGCGGCCCGGGAGGCTTTCGCCGAGGCCGGGTACGGCGTGCCCCTGGACGAGATCGCCGCGCGGGCCGGGGTAGGACCCGGCACGGTATACCGGCATTTCCCGGCCAAGGAGGTGCTGTTCGAGGCGGTGGTCAGCGCCCGCCTCGAGGATCTCGTGCACGACGCCCGCGCCCGGGCCAGCGACAGCGACCCGGGAAGCGCCTTTTTCGGCTATCTCGCCAGGATTGCCGAGGAATCCGCCGCCAAGCGTGACCTGCCGGACGCCATCTCGATCGCGGGCTCGCTGCTAGATGACCTGAACGCGGCCCTCGACCTGCTGCTGCGCCGGGCCCAGCACGCTGGTGCGGTACGCATCGACGTCACGACTCCTGACCTGATCGTGCTGCTGAAGGGCATGTTCGCGAGCCTGGCGGGCACCGCGGACCCGGCCCTGCGCGAGCTGGTCTTCGCCGTACTGTGCGACGGGCTACGGCCTCCCCGGCGAGCCTGATAGAGCGGATCAGCCTGAGCTTGTGCACTCGTGCGCGAGCCCCCTGGGTACGCTTTAATCTGCCGGCCAGCTGAAACACCATGCGGTGCGCTCGGGTACCGACAAGGCTGGCGGGCAGGAGCGTACCCGGCTGGTTGAACGGTCAACTCCGGGACCGAGATGGCAGGAGGATCCGAGATGGGCAAGGCATTCGCGGATCGCTGGGGTGTTCCCGTCCGGGCCGCCAGCCCCGACGCGGTGGCGCTGCTCAACGAGGCCATCGAGGATCTGGCCGCGCTGGCCGGGGACCCCGTCGCGACCGCCGAGGCGGCGGTCGCCGCCGATGACAGCCTGGTGCTCGGTCACATCTACCGCGCCTACCTTCAGCTCTACGCGACCACGCCCGAGGGGGTCGCCGCCGCCAGCGAGATCTTGAAGCAGCTCGATGAGACCGTCATGGGCGAGCGGGAGGCCCATCACATGCGCGCCGCCAGGCACTGGGTCGACGGTGACTGGGAGGCCACTGCCCGCTCGCTGGAGCGGGCCCTGCTGCGCCATCCGCGTGACCTGCTCGCGCTCAAGGTCGCCCAGGATCTCTACTTCTTCCTCGGCAACCGGCTTGAGCTGCGCGATATCGCCGCCCGGGTCCTGCCCGCCTGGCCGCGTGAGCAGCCCGGCTGGGGATACGTCCAGGGCATCTATGCCTTCGGCCTGGAGGAGAACGCGGACTACCGGCAGGCGGAATCCCGCTCGCGGGCCGCGCTTGACCACAATCCCCGGGATGTCTGGTCCGTGCATGCGCTGGCGCACGTCTTCGAAATGGAAGGCAGCCAGCGCGATGGCGTCAAGTTCCTCACCGCATCGGCCAGCGACTGGTCGGCCAGCTACTTCGCCATCCACAACTGGTGGCACCAGGGCCTGTACTACCTAGAGCTGGGCGAGATCGATGAGGCCCTCGCGCTGTATGACGACCCGATCCGCGCGGGCCGGTCCACCGAATGGCTCGACGTCGTTGACGCCGCCTCGCTGCTCTGGCGGCTGTCGCTGTTCGGCGCCGACGTCACCGAGCGTGCCGAACAGCTTGCGGCTGACATCTGCGGCCTGGTCACCAGCCCCGTCTACATCTTCAATGACTGGCATGCGGTGATGGCCTTCGGGCTGGCCGGGGACCACGCGCGCAACGAGCTGGTGGTCGCCGCGAACCGGCACCTCAGCGCGCCCACCAACCGGGCCGCCGTCGAGCGGGCCGGCCTGGATCTCCTCGAAGCCTTCAGCGCATTCGCCGCCGGCCGGCCCGACCGGGCCATCGACCTGCTCATCGACATCCGCCCGCGGGCCCATGCCGTCGGCGGAAGCCACGCGCAGCGCGACGTTATCGACCTCACCCTGATCACCGCTGCGACCAGGGCCGGCGATGATGGCCTGGCCCGGGCTCTGGTGACCGAGCGGGTGGCCCGCAAGCCGTCCGCCGAGGCCGCGGCCCGCCAGCTGGTTGTTGCGAACGGCGGTTCATCCGACGCACTTCGATGGTGAGAGCCTCTAGCGCCCCTGCCATTGGGGGCTCCTGCCCTCCGCCAGCGCCTGGACGCCCTCCTTGAAGTCCTCGGACGTCAGGCAGCGGATCTGCTGTTCCACGGCCACCTTGAGGCTCTCCTCGGGGCTGCTGTACCACGCCGCGTCGAGTGCCCGCCGGGCCCCCCGCACCGCCAGCGGCGGCTGGGCGGCCAGGCGCCCAGCTAGCCCGGCCGCGGCGGCGTCGAGGTCGGCGGCGGCGACTACCTGGTTGGCCAGCCCGATCCGCAGCGCGTGCTCGGCGTCGATGATGTCGCCGAGCAGGATCAGTTCACGGGCCCGGCTCTCACCGATGATCCGGGGCAGCCGGACCGTGGCGCCCATGTCGGGCATGATCCCGTAGCGGGTCTCCAGCAGGCCGACCTTTGTGCCCTCCGCGAAGATGCGGAAATCGCACGCCAGGGCCAGCTGCAAGCCTGCGCCGTAGGCGTGGCCGCGCACGACGGCCACGCTGGCGCAGCCAAGGGCCGGGATCCAGCTGAAGGTCCCCGCCGCGGTCTGGGCCGCGGCGCGGGTGCTCTCGTCGTCGGGCCGCCCGGCCGCGTCGGCCAGCATCCCGGCCATGCCCTCGACCAGGTCGATGCCGGCCGAGAACGTCGGCCCGTCTCCCGTCACCACCAGGCAGCGGAGGGTCTGGTCGGGCACCAGCTCGGCACCGAGCCGGGCGAGCTCCTGCCACATCAGCGGGTTCTGAGCATTGCGTTTGCCGGGACGGGCCAGGGTCAGGGTGCCGATGTCCTCGTGGCGCTGGTAGCGAATGGTCTGGTAGTCGTTCACGCGCTCGTCGGCCCTTCTACTCCGAGCAACAATAAAACCGATCCATACAGTACTGTATGGATCGAAGGCTAGGCAGCATCCGCGGCGCTGTCAATGCCACGGCACGCGAAAGGGATAGATAGTTGACTACTCCCCGCCCTGAAGGACGGGGATCCCAGCCCTCGCGGGATGGGGTTCCTGTTTCACGGCCGATCGCGGGCGGGGTGTCCCGTGCCGTCTGACATCAGCTCCGCAGGCACC
>Ga0302181_10002363_pt1 | contig 13437 bp, 11 predicted proteins | sample I_Palsa_E3_3_FD_198786 | JGI IMG/M metagenome (GOLD analysis project Ga0302181, IMG submission 198786) | Peat permafrost microbial communities from Stordalen Mire near Abisko, Sweden - I_Palsa_E3_3 | ecosystem: Environmental > Terrestrial > Soil > Palsa > Peat permafrost | place: Sweden... | reverse complement strand
ATGGGGATCTCGCAGTGGCGCAGCCGTGAAGGATCGCTCTTCCATACCTGCGCCTATACCCATTGGGACCCCCGCCCTTTGGCCGATCTCCTCGCCCTCGAGGTGGTGGACCGGGAGATATTGGTGGAGGACCTGGCGCGGTCTGCCGTCGGTGTCGACGAGCTGGATCCGGGTGGCTGGCCCATCTCCGCCCTTGAAGAGTCGCTCCTGTCGTCACTGTCGACCTGGACAGAGGATCGGCTTCCCCGCCCTCTCTGACGTTCGAACCTTCGTTTCGTCGTTGCTTCGTTCCGTGCCCTTACCTCGACGGCCACACGACGCCAAGAAGCGCCGACACACCCGGTCGGCGCGCCGTCCCACCTGGTTCGAACAGCCGGCGGGATCGGGGTCGACATCCCATCTTTCCTGGTCCGGAACGTCGCGCCACGGTCACCGACCCGATTGGGGTTCGTGGCGGCGGTCAAAGGGGTCAAGGTTGTTGCCGAGTGGTGGCAAAGGGCGTAGAGTGGCGCGAAATGGAGTAGAGGGGCGTTCAAGGACGCAATTCAGGGAGCGTCGTGGGAGAACTGGCCAGTGGCAGGATTCGTGGGGAGATACGAGCACTCGCTCGATATCAAGGGCAGGGTGATCCTGCCCTCCAAGTTCCGCGCCCAATTCGAAAAGGGCGGGTACCTGGCACAGCAATCCGAGGGCTGCCTGGCCTTGTGGACCCCGGGCGAGTTCGACCGCCAGATGGCCGTGATGCAAGAAAGGGCGGAGTCCGGACGCTCGAACCGCAACCGGGCGCGTCTGTGGGCATCGACCTCCCACGAGGTGGAGATCGACCGGCAGGGGCGCATGGCGATCCCGGCCCACCTGCGCCAATTCGCAGCGCTCGACAGCGAGGTGCTGGTGCACGGAGCCATCGATCGTGTGGAGCTTTGGAATCCGCCGTCGTGGGAAGAGCGCGTCCAGCCCGAAGAAAGCTGGCTGCTCAGCGACGACGACGAGACCGATGGGAAGGAGTGACCGCTCGGAAGATCCTGAATCCGACCCGTTCAGCGGCGTGTGCCGCCTGGACCATGTGCAGCTCCTCGACCGGCGCGGTGGAAGATCACTCCACCCTCTTCCACCCAGGTCGATTGGGTTCACTCCCGTCGCTCCTCGAGCCAGTCGGGGGGCTGCAGATGGTCCAATCGTTCGAACACATTCCCGTCCTGCGTGATGAAGTCGTTGCGCTCTTTGCTCCGGTACCGGCCGGCGTCATCGTCGATGCGACGGTGGGTGGTGGGGGACATAGTGAGGCACTGCTCGACGCCTACTCCGGCTTGCGCATCGTTGGGCTCGATCGCGATGCCGTTGCCCTCGCGGCCGCCGGCGAGCGCCTCTCCCGGTTCGGCGATCGGATCCGATTGATCCACGCCCCCTTCGCTGCGCTTGCCGAAGTCACCGCAGAGCCGCTGTCCGGCGTGCTCTTCGATCTCGGCGTGAGTTCGCCCCAGCTCGACCACGCAGAGAGAGGATTCTCCTTCCGGGCCGATGCAGCCATCGACATGCGCATGGACCAGTCCATCGGCCGGACGGCCGGCGCGCTGGTCAACGAGCTCCCGGAAGCCGCCCTGGCGGACCTCTTTCGGGAGAACGGCGAGGGCCGCTTGTCCGGTCGGATCGCCCGGTCGGTCGTGCGAGCTCGGCCGCTCACCTCGACGCTCGAGCTGGCCGATGTCGTGGCTGCCGCCGTCCCGGCTGCCGTACGGCGCAAGGGGCACCCGGCCAAGCGCGTGTTTCAAGCGTTGCGCATCGCCGTGAACGACGAGCTGGGCCAACTGGAGACAGCCCTCCCGGTTGCCCTGGACCGATTGGCGGTCGGCGGCCGCTGCGCCGTCATCAGCTATCACTCGGGGGAGGATCGTTTGACCAAGCAGATCTTCTCGGCTGCGGTCACGGGTGGATGCACCTGCCCGCCAGACCTCCCCTGTGTCTGTGGCGCCGTGGCCCTTCATGCACTGGTGTTCCGGGGGGCCCGCCGCCCCACTCCGGACGAGGTCGCCCGCAATCCCCGCGCCGGAAGCGCCCGTCTCCGTGTCATCGCGCGGACGGCAGCCGCCTGATGGCGCCCCCGTCATCGACGGCAGACCGCCGACTCGCCTCGTCCCGGGTCACCAGCGATCCCCGACGCAGTTCGCCGCGCCGGACACCGCTCCGGGTCGTACCCGCCCGCCGGCCTGACGGCGCCCGCAGCCGGTTCCTCAGGTTGCTCCCCGTGGCCATGGTTGTCGTGGCCCTGCTCGTCGTCGTGGTCGGTCAAGCCCTGCTGGCCAGCGGCCAGGTACGCATGGCACGCCTCGACCAGCAGGTACTGGTCGCACAGGCTGAACACCGGCAACGAGAGATCAACGTCAGTCAACTGGATACGCCGTCACGCGTGGCGGGGAGCGCAACCGGTCTGATCCATCCCCCCCACGTGACCCAGCTCCCATCCGTTTCTTTGCGAACACCGCTTCCCACACCGACCGTCACCCCGGCCCCGCAATGAGCGTCACGACACGGCACACGACGGGACGAGCGCGCCCAGCTTCACCGGGGAGCGCACGAGTACCCAGCCGTACGGCACCACGCCAGCGACGCCGCACGGAACCGGTCCGTCGGACAGAGCCGGCGCGCCGCGTGCGCCCACCGGTCTTCACGCCGCGCCAACCGCAGCGTTCGCTGCCGCGTGGACGCCTCCGGGCCCGCACATCGCCCGTCCGCCCGACGACCACGTCGGCCGTCAGCTTCCAGCGCAGGATCCGTCTGGTCCGCATGATCCTGGCCGCCGCCATGCTGCTCCTGGTGGCCCGACTCATCGACGTTCAGGTCATCCACTCGGGCTCCTACCAGGCCGAAGCCCGGAGTGAATCCGCCGCGCCCATCACGCTGAGTTCACTACGCGGGAGCGTCTATGCGCGCGACGGTTCGCTCCTGGCCGACTCCGTTCCGACCGAGGACGTGATCGCCGATGATTTCCAGGTGACCAACCCCAGGCAGACCGCGCGGGCCCTTGCACCGCTCGTTGGAATACCGGCATCGAAGCTGGCTCCCGAGCTCCACCGACACTCCGGCTATGTCGTCCTGGCCAAGCAGGTGTCACAAGGCGACGGCCAGAAGATCTCCGCCGACGCCATACCCGGGATCACCCTCGTCCAGGACGCCAAGCGGGTCGAGATAAACGGCAACCTGGCCTCGCCGGTCCTGGGTTCCATCGACGCGGCGGGTCGGGGATCCGGCGGCATCGAATACGAAGAGAACAGCTTGCTGTCGGGCACGAACGGCAAGAAGACGGTGACGGAGTCGCCGTCCGGCATAGCGCTCCCACAGTCGAACAGCGGCGAGCCGGCGTCGGGTCGTGCCGGCCAGAGCGTAGAGCTGACCCTCGATACGCAGCTCCAGTACGAGACGGAACAAGCCGTGGCCCAGGCGATCGAGTCCTACCACGCCGTCAGCGGCACCGCCATCCTGATGGACGTGAAGACCGGCCAGATCCTCTCCATGGCCAATCTCGCCTCGACCCATCCGAACGCAACGGCGGCGACGGCCGCAACGACCACGCCGGCCACGCCGGGCACCGCAGGTGGCATCCCGATCGGGCCCAAGGACGCCGTCACCGAGGCGGCGAACAACACGGCAGTGACGCAGCTGTACGAGCCGGGCTCGGTGTTCAAGTTGGTGACGTTCTCGGCCGCGTTGCAAGACGGGCTCATCAACCCGAACTCGGTCTTCACCGTGCCCGATCAGATCAGTCTCGACGGCTCCATTTTCCATGATGCCGATCCGCACCCGACGGAGCGCCTCACCGCCACCCAAATTCTCGCCCAGTCCTCCAACATCGGCACGTCCGAGATCGCCCAGATCCTCGGCGAGCAACGTCTCCTGTCCCAGGTCGGCAGCCTCGGGTTTGGCAAGCCCACCGGACTCGACTTCCCGGGCGAGTCCCGTGGGCTCGTGGCCACGGCGGCCCAGTGGGAGCCGACCGACTTCGTATCGCTGCCCATCGGGCAGGTTGACGCCGTCAACGCCCTCCAGGTCCTCGACGCCTACAACGCCGTCGCGAACGGGGGGACGTTCGTCCAACCCAAACTTGTACAGGCCACGATCAGCCAATCGGGCACGGTGCACGACACGGCCGCTTCGCCCACGCACCGCGTCTTCTCCCCGTCGATCGACGGCGAGCTCACGACGATGCTCGAGCAGGTGGTTTCGAGCGGAACGGGGACGAGCGCCGTCGTTCCCGGGTACACCGTGGCGGGGAAGACCGGAACGGCCCAGATCCCCACCTCGGGCAAAGATGCCTACACGGAGGGTGCGTACATGGCGTCGTTCGTGGGATTTGCTCCCGCCGTGAATCCGACGTTCTCCATGATCGTCGTCCTCGACCGTCCCACGCCGATCTTCGGAGGAACGGTGGCGGCGCCGGTCTTCTCGCAGATCATGAGCTATGCGCTGCACCGTTACGACATCCCCACGACGCCGGGGGCCGCCACGCAGGGGGTAACTGCACAGTCGCCGAGCAGTCAGGCGCAAGACATCACGTGAGCCGGTACCATCTCCGGGCCGATGGCGGGAGGCGCGGAACTCCCGTGCCCACTTCGCTGTGCGTGCGACCGTGCAAACCGTGCAGATGAACTTCCTTCTCGACGATATAGAGGTAACCGAGACCGTTGGGAATGCCGCCGCAGTCGACGTCCACGGCATCGCCCACGACAGCCGTCGAGTCGTTCCCGGTGACTTGTTCTGCTGTGTGCCGGGCGACCTCGCCGACGGCCACACGTTTGCCGCCGAGGCGGTGGGCCGGGGAGCGGTGGGGCTGCTGTGTGAGCACCTGATCCCCGAGCTCCTCGATCAACCCGTGGTGCAGGCTCTTGTCGCCCCGGGCACCATCCGTCCCGTCATGGCCCGGGCCGCAGCTGCGGTGTACGGCTACCCGGCCCGCGACCTCTTGATGATCGGGGTCACCGGGACGAACGGAAAGACGACCGTCACCCGGCTGCTGGGGGACATCCTCGAAGCCTCCGGGCAACCGACGTATGTGATGGGCACGCTCTCGGGGGCACGGACGACGCCTGAGGCCACCGACGTGCAACGTGTGTTGGCCCAGGTGCGGGACCGTCAGCTCGCCGATGGGCGTCGTCACGCCGTGGCGATGGAGGTGTCCAGCCACGCCCTCGTCCAATCGCGCGTGGACGGCATCCATTTCGACGTGGCCGTCTTCACCAACCTGAGTCACGACCACCTCGATTATCACGGGACGATGGAGGACTATTTCAAGGCGAAGAGCTCGCTCTTCGGTCCCGATCACGCCCTGCGGGCGGTGGTGAACGCGGATGATCCCTGGGGTCAGGAGCTACTCCGCCGGCCACGTATCCCGATGGTGGCGGTGCACCGGGCAGAGGCCAGCGAAATCGTGCTCCGGGCTGGTCGTACCGAGTTCACCTGGCGCGCCCGACGGATCTCGATGCCATTGACCGGCGCCATCAATGTCGACAACGCGCTGCTGGCGGCGGAAGCGGCGCTGCTCGTCGGGCTCGAGCCGTCCGCCGTAGCCGCCGGTCTCGCACTCGTGTCGCCCCCGCCGGGAAGGCTCCAGGTCATTTCGGCCCCGACGTCTCCGTCCGGTGCGTCCTCGGCCACGGCGGATCCCGAGGCTCCACCGTTCACCGTCATCGTTGACTATGCCCACACACCAGCGGGACTCGAAGTTGTCCTGGGCGAAGCACGGGGGTTGACGGCGGAGAGCGGAAGGGTTCTGGTCGTGTTCGGGTGCGGCGGGAACAGGGACCGAGCCAAGCGGCCGAAGATGGGCCAGGCTGCGACATCCTTGAGCGACGTGGCCATCCTGACGTCGGACAATCCTCGAGAAGAGGACCCGCTGGCCATCATCGACGAGGTGCGCGCCGGCGTGGTCGCCCGCGCCGGGTCGGGTGGAACGTTCGTCGTCGAACCTGATCGGCGACTCGCCATCCGGCGCGCGCTCGAGGAGGCCTGCGCCGGGGATGTGGTGGTCATCGCCGGCAAGGGGCACGAGACGTACCAGGAGATCGGTACCGTCCGGATGCCCTTCGACGACGCCGTCGAGGCGCGTCAGGCCCTGTCGGGTCGTTTTGCCGCCGATCCGGCCACGTGGAACGTGCCGCCCTCTCCCGAGACATCTCCCGAAGGCAGGTAAACCGTGCTCGGGTTGGGTGACGCTGGGGGGATCGCGCTGTGGGTGAGCATTCTCGCCACCCCGGTGCTGCTGCGGTGGCTGCGGTCCCAGGGCATCGGCCAGCCGATCCGCTCGGACGGGCCGGCCAGCCACAGCGTCAAGGCAGGGACGCCGACCATGGGGGGGATAGCCATCGTCCTGGGGGTGGTCATCGGATACGCCATCGGGCATATCGGCACGCAGGTCAGGTTCTCGCGGACGGGCTATCTGGCCGTCATGGCGGTCGTGCTCTTCGGCCTCATCGGTTTTCTGGACGATTGGATCAAGGTTCGGCACCAGCGCAGCCTCGGATTGAACAAGCGTGCGAAGTTCGCGGCGCAGGTGGGTTTCGCCCTCCTCTTCGCCGAGTTGGCGTTGCACTGGGCGCATACCTCCACGGCGCTCTCGTTCACCCGCGTGACCGTTCCGGGCATCGATCTCGGACAGATCGGATGGGTGGTCTTCGCCGTGCTGGTGATGGTCGGCACCTCGAACGCGGTGAACATCACCGATGGGGTCGACGGGCTGGCAGCTGGTGCGTCGACATTCTGTTTTGCCGTGCTGGCGATCATGGGTTACTGGATCTTCCGGCACGAGAGCATCTATCACGTGCTTCCTGCCTCAGCCATCGACCTGGCTCTCGTCGCGGTGGCGCTGGCCGGCGCGTGCATCGGGTTCCTTTGGTGGAACGCCGCGCCCGCCAAGATCATCATGGGCGACACCGGCTCGTTGTCCATCGGCGCCGGCCTGGCCGCCCTGTGCCTGCTGCTGAACCTGGATCTCCTCCTGCCCATCATCGGGGGGTTGTTCGTGATGGAGACCCTGTCGGTCATCGCACAGGTGATCAGCTTCCGGGTCTTCCACCGACGCGTTTTCCGCATGGCGCCGATCCACCATCATTTCGAGTTGGGGGGGTGGCCCGAGACCACGGTCATCGTGCGCTTCTGGGTCCTCGGTGGGCTCTTCGTGGCCGTCGGTCTGGGTATCTTCTACGCCGATTTCCTTTCCGCGGCGAAGTTCACGTGACGATGTTCCACCACTCGCGTCGCCGCATCGACAAGACTGCAGGCACATGTCGGGTGTCGGAACGCTTCTTCGCGCGCGCGGCGGTAGGGGGTCGGTCGTGACGCCGAGTTCCGCCGCCACCGCAACCACCACCCGCCCGGCTCCGGCAGCGGGACGCAAATCGTGGCTTCGTGTCTTGGGAGCCCGGAAGCGGAGATCACCGTCCGGACTCATGGCTACGGTCGCCGAACTGCCGACCTCGACGGTGCTGATCGTCGTGGTGGCTCTTCTGTGCGTGATCGGCCTTGTCATGGTTGGCTGCGCCTCGTCCGTGGTCTCCATATCCCTCTATGGCAGCCCGTGGGCCATCCTCATCCGCGAGTGCATGTGGATGGCGATCGGCGTGATCGCATTCGGTGCCGCCCTGCGGTTCGATCACCGCAAGCTCCGCCGGCTGGCTCCTGTCCTCCTCGCCGTCACCTTTGTGCTCCTTCTCGTCGTCCTGGTGCCCGGTCTCGGGGTCCACGTGCAGGGTTCGAGCCGATGGGTCGGTTTCGGCCAGTTCCGCCTCCAACCGTCGGAGTTGATGAAGCTGGCGCTGACGGTGTTCGCAGCCGATCTGATCACCCGCCGGCTCGATGCAGGTTCGCCCGATCGGCGCATCATCGGACCGTTGCTTCTGGTCACGGCCAGTGCCGGTCTTCTGATCGTCGCCCAGCCCGATCTGGGCACGGCCATGGTCCTGGCCTGCATCACCCTGTCACTGCTCTTCGTCTCGGGGGTCCGACTCGGACCGGTGTTCAAGATCCTGGCCGGGTTGATCGCATTGGCGCTCGTCGTTGCCGTGGCCTCGCCGTACCGGAGGGAGCGCCTCCTCTCCTTCCTCGATCCATCCGCCCACGGCTCCGGTTCGGGGTACCAGGTCGTGCAGTCGTTGATCGGTCTGGGGTCGGGCCACCTCGTCGGGGCCGGGCTCGGCGGCGGACAGGCGCAGTGGGGCTTTCTCCCCAATGCCCAGACCGACTTCATCTTCTCGGTCATCGGCGAGGAACTGGGGTTCATCGGGGCCGCCCTGGTCCTTCTCCTTCTGGGTGCCTTCGTGTGGTTCGGCATCCGGGCGGCCATACGGTCGAGGGGGCGGTTCGGCGGCCTGCTGGCGGTCGGGCTCGTGGCCTGGTTGGCCAGCGAGACATTGATCAACGTCGGTGCCGTCGTGGGCGTCCTGCCCGTCACCGGCATTCCGTTGCCCTTCATCTCCTACGGAGGGTCGTCGCTCGTGATCACCATGGTGGCGGCCGGCATCCTCATCAACATCGCCCGGCAGGAGGGAAGCATTCGTTCGCACGGCACGGTCCATGTGCCGCGTCACAGCAGTCAGCGGGGAAGCGCGCATGCTTCGTCCGCCGGCGAGCGAGGTCGGTGAAGCAGAGGCGGGGTGCCGTGATCGCCGGCGGTGGGACCGGAGGTCACGTCGTGCCGTCACTGCAGATCGCACGTGCGCTCGTGGCACGGGGACACGACCCCCGCTCCATTGAGCTCTTCGGCTCGTACCGGGGCCAGGAGGCCACGCTGTGGCCGGCCCTCGAATTCCCCTTCACCCTCCTGCCCGGGCGGGGAATCCGTCGGAGTGCACGTCCGCGTGCCGTGTGGGCCAATATGGGCGCCGTGCTCGGTCTGCTGTGGGCCACGGTCGCCTCCGTGGCCTCGTTCGTCCGGCGCCGTCCCCGGGTCGTCGTCGTGGTCGGGGGCTACGCCAGCCTGCCCGCCGGGCTGGCCGCCGTCGTCACACGCGCGCCGCTGGTCCTGGTGAACACCGACGCTGTTCCGGGCGCCGTCAATGCCCTGCTGGGCCGCTTCGCCGCCGCGAATGCAATCGCGTTTCCCGGCACCGATCTGCCGCGGGCGCATCTGACGGGAACGCCGGTCCGGCCCGAGCTCGGTTCGTTCAACGGTTCCACGGCGGCCCGGCACGAGGCGCGGAGCACGCTTGGACTGCCGATCGAGCGGCAGACGCTGGCCGTCTACGGGGGTTCGCTGGGCGCCCGGCGCATCAATGTCGCCGCCGCGGACCTGGCCCGACGGTGGTCGGATCGCCGGGATCTGTCGATCTACCACGTGACCGGCCGGCGGGACTATGGCCAGTTCGCCCCCGAGGGGGTCGGTCCGGGCGCCGACCCCGGGGTGGACGAGGCGGCGCACGGGCTGCACTATGCCGTGGTGCCCTATGAGGAACGCACGCCCGAGCTCTTCGGGGCGGCGGATATTTTTGTCTGCCGTGCCGGCGCCATGACGGTGGCCGAGCTCTTGGTGTGCGGCGTGCCGGCGATCCTGGTCCCCCTGCCCGGGGCGCCACGCGACCACCAGACGCGCAACGCCGAGGCGTTGGTGGCGGCCGGAGCCGCCGTCCTGGTTCCCGACGCCGAGTGCGACGCCGACCGGTTGGCGGCCGAGCTCACCATCTTGCTGTCCGACACGGCACGTCTTGCGGCCATGAGCGCAGCGGCTCGTGCACTCGGCCATCCCGACGCCGCCGCCCGGGTGGCCGAGCTGGTTGATGCCAATGCACACTGATCGAGACGAGCTGCTCGACCTGCGTTCGCCGAAGCGCATTCACATCGTCGGCATCGGCGGCGCCGGCATGAGCGCGATCGCCGTGGTCCTGCGGGCGATGGGACACACCGTTTCGGGTTCGGACCTGAGGGAGTCGCCCGTTGCGGTCCGGCTGCGGTCCCAGGGCATTGCGGTGGAAGTCGGCCATCGGGCCGAGAACGTCGGCCCCGTCGACGCCATCACCTTCTCCCCGGCGGTCGCTCCCACGAACCCCGAGATCATCGCGGCAGCCGAGCACGGCGCGCGCGTCATGGCCCGTTCGGCCATGTTGGCGGCCATATGCGCCACGCGGCGGTGCTTGGCGGTGGCCGGCACGAAGGGCAAGACCACGACCGCCTCGATGTTGTCCCTCATACTCATCGAGGCCGGTCTCCGGCCTTCCTTCCTCATCGGGGCCGACGTGAACGAAGTCGGTACCAACGCCGTCTGGGACTCCGGGGAGTGGTTGGTCGTCGAGGCGGACGAGAGCTACGGGACATTTCAAGAGCTGCAGGCGGACTGGGCGGTCCTGATCAACGTGGAGCCGGACCATCTGGACCACTACGGGACGTTCGAGCACCTCCGCGCCGCCTTCGATGCCTTTGTCGGCCAGGCCACCGAGGGTTCGGTGGTGTCGGCGGACGACGCCCACGCGGCGGCCATCGGGCGCGCCCACGGATCCTGGAGTGTCGGCACCGCGTCAGATGCCCTGTTCGCCATGACCGATATCAGCTTGAGCAGGAGTTCGGCCTCCTTCACCCTCCATGGTCCAGACGGTGTCTTGGGCCCGCTCACCCTTGGGGTGCCCGGGCTCCACAACGCCCGCAACGCCGCCCTCGCCGTGACCACGGCGCTCCAGATCGGCGTTCCGTTCGGCGCCGCGGCGTCGGCCCTGGCGCGGTTTGCCGGGGTGACGCGGCGCTTCGAGTTCCGGGGCGAGGTCAACGGGGTCACCTTCGTCGACGACTACGCCCACCTGCCCTTCGCGGTGCAAGCGGCCCTGGCCACGGCGCGCATCGGCGGCTGGAACCGGGTCGTGGCCGTGTTCCAACCGCACCGCTACACGCGTACCGCTGAGCTGGCGGAACAGTTCGGCTCCGCCTTCGCCGACGCGGATGCCCTGGTCGTGACCGATGTCTACAGCGCCGGCGAGGCCCCGGTGCCCGGCGTCTCGGGGCGTCTCGTAGCCGACGCCGTCCGGGCACAGGACCAGAGGCTGCCCGTCGCCTATGCGCCGACCTGGGATGAGCTGCGCCACGTCGTCGGCTCCATGCTGCGCCCCGGTGATCTCTGCCTGACCCTGGGCGCCGGGGATCTGACGACACTGCCCGATGAGCTCCTCGAATCGCCCCGATGGTGACGTCGGGTACCAAGGGTGACGTCTACGACGCGTTCGCCGATGCGTTGGGATCCGTCGCGGCACGCCGCCAGCCGCTGGGCCCGTTGACCACGTACGGGGTCGGCGGGCCCGCCGCGCTCCTGGTCGAGGTGGACGGTCCCGATGACCTGGCGGTTCTGCGCACCGTCCTCAAAGGAAGCGGTGTCGCGGTGTGCGTCGTCGGCCGAGGATCGAACCTCCTGGTCGCCGACGCCGGATTCGACGGGGTGGCCGTTCGGCTGGGGAGCGGGTTCAATGCCGTGCACCTGCCGTTGTCCCGGTCTGAGCGCGATGCCGTCCCCGTCGTCCGCGCCGGCGGAGCCACCCCGCTTCCCGTTCTCGCCCGCCAGGTGGCCGACGCCGGTTGGGCGGGATTGGCGTGGGCCGTCGGTGTTCCGGGATCCGTCGGCGGGGCGGTCCGCATGAACGCGGGGGGCCATGGGTCCGACACGGCCGGGTGCCTTGTCCGTTACACCTGGGTCGATCTCTTGCACGACGCCGGTGGCACAGATGCCGCGGCCCGCCTGCGCTTCGGCTACCGGTCCTCATCGCTGCGCCCATCCGAGCTCGTCGTGGAGGCCGAGTTCGCGGTCGAGCGGGGAGACGCCGCCACGGAGCAGTCGGAGATCTCCTCCATTGTCCGCTGGCGTCGGGAGCACCAGCCGGGGGGATCCAATGCGGGTTCCGTCTTTACCAACCCACCGGGTGATTCGGCCGGCCGGTTGATCGAGGCGGCGGGCCTCAAGGGGTTCCGCTTGGGCACGGCCCATGTATCGGACAAGCACGCCAACTTCATTCAGGCCGACAAGGATGGTCGGGCCGACGACGTCCGGGCCCTGATGGAGCACGTGCGCGCGGTCGTGTCGGCCCAGGCCGGGGTGGACCTGGTCCCCGAGGTCCGCCTCTTGGGCTTCGGGGAGGGGGAGACTGGCGGCGTGTCTCGCCCATCGGAGAGTTGTTCGTGAGTCCCACCGGCACGCGGACGCGTCCGGCATCGGGTGCGTCGTCGCAGCCGCCCGCTCGTATCGACCCCCGCATATCGGCGCGGCGGACCGAGGTGGCGCGGGAGCAGGGGCGCCGCCGCTTTCGGCTGGCGGCCGTCGCGCTGGCCGTGCTGGTCGTCCTCTTCGGCATCTGGTCACTCCTGCACACCTCCTTGTTCTCCGCCCGGTCCCTGGCCGTGGTCGGGGACAAGCACGAGACCACAGCCCAAATCGAAGCGGCGGCCGGGTTGGCCGGCCACCCGCCGCTCCTCGACGTGAACACGGGGGCTGCGGCGCGCGGCATCGAGCGGTTGCCGTGGATCCGGATTGCGTGGGTCACCGTGCACTGGCCGGACGGTGTGCAGGTCTTGGTGGCCGAACAGACCCCGAAGCTGGTCATGGCGGGCGCCGACGGCAGGTGGGCCGAGCTGAGCGCGCACGGGAGAGTTCTGGCCGATGTGACGGCGCGACCGCCGGGCCTCATCGAGGTGGCGGGCCCCCAGGCCCCCGGCCCGCCGGGGAGCACGCTGGGCGCGGCAGACCGGCTTGCACTGCGTGTGGCCACCACCTTGCCCCCGTCCTTCCGGGCCCAGGTCACCTTGGTCACCGTCGAGGCGGCGGGCTGGGTGCAACTGGCGATGACCACCCCGATCCTGGTGGACATCGGCGACGCCAGCCAGCTCCAGGCCAAATATGAGGACGTGAGCGCGATGCTGGCCGGTGCCACCCTGCACGATGGCGACGTCGTCGATGTCAGTGTGCCGGGTGCTCCAACCGTGACCGGAGGGTGATCGAGCATGCTTGACCGCCAGGAAAGCCCCTCGTATGGTTGGCGGCGTTGCCGCTCTGTGAACGTCAACCTTCCCCAGAGGATGAGGGATGCGGAGGTAGGAGCGGCGTGCTGACTCATAGTGGGTATAGCCAGAGAACGATTGGGCGGCGATCGACCCAACTACGAGGGAGTTCATGACGACCGTTCCGTCCCAAGGCAACTACCTGGCCGTCATAAAGGTGGTCGGCGTCGGTGGTGGGGGCGTGAATGCCGTCAATCGAATGATCGATGCGGGACTCCGCAACGTGGAGTTCATCGCGGCCAATACCGACGCGCAGGCGCTCCTGATGAGCGATGCCGATTTGAAGCTGGACATCGGGCGTCAGCTGACCAGAGGGTTGGGTGCGGGTAGCGATCCCGAAGTCGGTCGTCAGGCGGCAGAGGAACATCGCGCCGACATCGAGGAAGCGCTGCAGGGCGCCGACATGGTGTTCATCACCGCAGGCAAGGG
>Ga0302181_10002360_pt1 | contig 13442 bp, 12 predicted proteins | sample I_Palsa_E3_3_FD_198786 | JGI IMG/M metagenome (GOLD analysis project Ga0302181, IMG submission 198786) | Peat permafrost microbial communities from Stordalen Mire near Abisko, Sweden - I_Palsa_E3_3 | ecosystem: Environmental > Terrestrial > Soil > Palsa > Peat permafrost | place: Sweden... | reverse complement strand
CGAACCCGACCAGCACCTGGCCGGGTCGGCGGCGTGCGACGAGGCTGGTCAGGATGTCGGGTGTCGGCTCCATCACCAGGTCGGGCACGCCGTCTTCCTTGGAGAGCTTGCGCTCCGCCGTCACCTTGGGCCGGAAGTCGGCGACCGCCGCCGCCATGATCACGATGTCCGCCTGACTCGACGGTTGCGCCAGGGCTGCCTCCATGTCGGCCGCGCTCTCGACATCGATGCGGGTCACCAGCGACCCGATGGCGCCGGCCAGGGCCAGGGCCAGTCCCGATGCGGTGACCAAGGTCACCGTCGCCCCCCGCCGGGCGGCGGCCTCGGCCAGTGCATGACCCTGCTTGCCCGATGATCGGTTGGTGAGGAATCGCACCGGGTCGAGAGCCTCCCGCGTGCCGCCGGCGCTGATGACGACATGGCGCCCGGCCAGGTCGCCGCCGCCCTGCCCCTGCGCCCCACCGATCAGAAGAAGCGCCCGTGCGGCGATCTCCGCCGGGTCGGCCAAGCGCCCCTCACCCGAGTCTCCCCCGGCCAGGCGCCCGACCGCGGGCGGTACGACAGCGACGCCGCGTCGCTCCAGCGTGGCCAGGTTCTCCCGGACGGACGGGTGCTCCCACATCTCGGTGTGCATGGCGGGGCACAAAAGGACCGGTGCCCGGGTGGCGAGAAGGGTCGCGGTCAGCAAATCGTCAGCCAGGCCGACGGCGTAGCGCGCCATGAGATGCGCCGTCGCCGGCACCACCAAAATGAGGTCGGCGCTCTGCCCGAGCCGGGTGTGCGGGATCGGCGAGCTCTCGTCCCACAAGGACGTCTGCACGGGTTCGGAAGCCAACGCGGAGAAGGTCACCGCACCGACGAAACGAGAGGCTTCGGCGGTGAGTACCGGGATCACGTGGGCACCGGCGTCGACCAACAGCCGGCACACCTCCACGGCCTTGTAGGCGGCAATGCCACCACAGACGCCCAGAACGATCCGCGGGCCCGATCCCCGGGTGGGTTGCGACGGTTCGGCCATGAGCGAATCCCGCAGAGCCTCGACGACTAGCTCGCTGTCGGGTCCTCGTCCCCGACGTCGAGAATCCCCAGCTCGGCTTCGGCCACGGCAACGTCGAGCGCCTCGTCCACCGCTTCGTCCTTGACCTCGGTCAGGATTGCATCCTCGACGAGGTCGGCCGCCGCCGCAGCCGCAGCCTCAGCGTCGGGATCGATGCGATGGTACGTCGCCTTGCCGGCGGCGATCTCCTCGAAGGCGATCGAGACGGGCTTGCCCGACACCGACGCCACCTGCGGGGGAACGACCTTGCCCAGGCCCTCCCCGAGACTGTTGTAGTAGGAATTCACCTGCCGGGCCCGGGCCGAACCCAGCGCGACCAGCGTGAATTTCGAGTCCACCTTGTCCAAGAGATCCTCGATGGGTGGATCCATGAGCGTGTTGCGGCCTTGGGCCATTAGGTGTCCTCCGGGGTTGCGGCGCGTCCAGCTGCCGATCGGGTCCGATCAACTATAGCTGCCAGGTCACCCTCGGCCCGACGCAGGTCGTCATTGACCACGGTGAACGCGGCGATCCGCTTCCCGCGCTCCACCTCGTCCCGGCCCTTTTCGACCCGCCGGCGGATGTATTCCTCTTCGTCCCCCCGGGCCGCCAGCCGGGCGGCCTGCGCCTCCTCCGAGGGGGGCAGGAGCAAGATGACCGTGGCATCTGGCCGCTTGGCCAAGACCTGCTCGGCTCCCTGCACGTCTATCTCGAGGAGAACATCGGCCCCCTCCGGGGGTCGCGGCAGCGGCGTCCCCATCAGATTGCCCAGGAACTCGGCCCACTCGAAGAACTCACCCTTGGCGATAGCCTCCTCGAACGTGGCGCGATCGACGAACTCATAGGAATTGCGCTCACGTTCGCCAGGTCGAGGAGAACGGGTCGTCCAACTCCGGCTCAGCCAGAGCGTGGGATCCGCTGCAACGAGTTCGGCGGCAAGCGTGCCCTTACCGACCCCGCCGGGGCCGATGAGCACGAAGATCAGTGGTTCAGCGCGCAGTCTCTTTGAGCAGCGATTCCCGCTGCTTGGCGCCCAATCCCTGGAGACGGCGACTGTCGCTGATACCGACGGTCTCCATGAGACGTCGCGCCTTGACCTTCCCCAAGCCCGGGAGGGACTCGAGAACGGACACGACCTTCATCTTCCCGACGGTCTCGTCGGAGTCGGCCTGCGTGAGCAATTGATCCAGCGTGAGATTGCCCATTTTGAGCTTCTCCTTGACCACGGCGCGCTCACGGCGAACCCTGGCGGCCTTTTCAAGTGCAGCAGCGCGCTGCTCGGGAGTGAGTGCGGGAGGTTGCGGCATGGCGAGACCATAGCGCCTCTGACCATGCCGTTCATCTCCAAAAGCCCTACTCAGCCGAGGACGGCTGCCAGCTCCTTGGCCAAGGCGGCGGCCGCCAGAGCCAGATCCGCCGGATTTGGCCCCGCCGCGAGGAGCGAGCGGGAGGTGCTCGCGATCACACTTCCGGGGGCACACCCGGCGAATCGCTCGGCCACATCGTGCATGGTGGCGCCCTGTGCGCCCAACCCGGGAGCCAAGATAACCCCCCCAAGCTGGGATAATGGAAACTCCGAGCGCGGCAGCGTCGCTCCGATCACCGCGCCAACGGTGCCGCTCGGAATTTCGGCGGACCGGTTCCAGGCCGCGATCTCGGCCAAAAGTACCTCCTCGACCGAGACGCCGGAACGGGTAACGGCCTCTTGCAGCGCCCTCCCCTCGGGATTTGAGCTCCGGGTCACCACAATCACCCCGCGCCCGTTTCGACCGGCCAGGGCGATGAGGGGGGCCAGGGCAGCCAGGCCGAGATAGGGATGGACCGTGACGGCATCGGCGGCCAGAGAGCTGCCCTGTCCCAGCCATGCATCGGCATAGGCCGCCGCCGTGCTGTCAATATCCCCTCGCTTCGCATCGGCCAGAACCAGGAGCCCGGCTCCCCGGGCCTCGACCAGCAGACGCTCGAGCTCGGCCAGCCCGGCCGACCCGTGACGCTCGAAGAAGGCCACCTGCGGCTTGATCACCGGCACGACCCCACCGAAGGCCTCCACACAGATCCGGCAGAACGATCGCAATCCGCTGGCGTCGTCGGTCAAACCCCATGCCGCCAGCAGGCCCGCGGACGGATCGATCCCGGCGCACAGCGGCCCGAGACGATCGACGGCCAGAGCCACCCGCTCGCCGAAGCTTTGTACTTCCTCCACGTGATCTCCCTTCATCGCGTCTCCACTCAACGGTCACCCGCCCCGCGCTCCGCCGACCGAAGCTGCGGCGACCGAAGCTGCGCCACCGTGGTCCCCTTCTTGGCGCACCAACGACTGACTTGGCGAAGGACCTTCCACGGCGCACGCGGATCGCGGAAGGTGGCGGTGCCCACCTGCACCGCGTCCGCGCCGGCCATCAGGAACTCGACGGCGTCCCGGCCCGATGACACCCCGCCGACACCGACGATGGCCACAGCGGGAAATGCCGCCCGGCACTCCCAGACCGCCCGCACCGCCACCGGATGCAGCACGCCGCCGGAGAGTCCGCCGCCGCCGGCTCCAAGGACGGGCCGGCCCGTTTCCGTATCCAGGGCGAGCCCGAGCAGGGTGTTGGTCAAGGTGAGGCCTTCTGCTCCCCCGCGCAGGGCAGCGCCGGCGATAGCGGTGATGTCGGGCACGTTCGGGCTCAACTTGGCCCAGCGCGGCAGGCCACATTCGCTGGCCGACAGCACCTCCGCCGTCGCCGTTTCCGAATGGGCGAACATCCGCGAGCGGTCCTCGACGTTGGGGCAGCTGACGTTGACCTCAACCGCCAGCAGGGCCGATCCCTGACGGGCCCCCTCGGCCAGCATCGCCGCGGCCTGGCCGTAGTCGTCCACGGAGCGCCCCCAGATGCTCACCACCACCCGCGCCCCCGCAGCCGTGAGCGCAGGTAGGTCGTGCTCGAGCCATGACGCCAGCCCCGGGCCCTGCAGGCCCACGCTGTTGAGCATGCCGGTCCCGACCTCGTGCACCCGGGGCGCCGGATTGCCGGCCCACGGGCGGATGGAGAGCGACTTCACCACGACGGCGCCGAGAGCGGACAGGTCGCCGTATTCGGCCAGCTCGATCCCATGGCCCGACGTCCCCGACGCGGTCATGATCGGATTGGGCAGATCGACCGAACCCACGTTGGTGGACATGGCGGTCGCTGCCGCGCTCATTGCCTCGGGCGCCCGAGCGACTGGTGGAGCTCTTGGAGGGTACGCACGACCAAGGGGTGGGCCCGGGCGTCGGCGATGCCGGCGGCGGCGGCCCGTGCTGCAGCCAGTGTCGTGAGACACGGGACGTGATACGTCACCGACGCCATCCGGATGTGCTGCCCGTCGGCCCGCGGCCCGAATCCACGGGGCGTGTTGATGACCAGTTGCACCTTGCCCTGCGCGATGAGGTCCACCGCATCGGAGGCCACGCCCTCCTCCCCGACCTTGGAGACCAACGTGTCGACCCCGACCCCTTCAGAGCGGAGATAGCCGGCCGTGCCCAGCGTCGCCGCGATGGAGAACCCCATGGCGGTGAACGCACGGGCGACCTCCAACCCGGCGGGCTTGTCGCGGTCCGCCAGCGACAAGAACACCGTGCCCGCGTCGGGCAGGCGGGCGCCGCTCGCCATCTGGCTCTTGGCAAACGCCAGCCCGAAGGTCGTGTCGACTCCCATGACCTCACCCGTGGAGCGCATTTCGGGCCCCAACAGCGTGTCGACGCCCGGGAAGCGGTCAAAGGGCAGCACGGCCTCTTTGACGCTGACGTGATCGAGCGCGGGCACCTGGCCCACGGCGTTGCGCGGCAGCAGGCCTTCGGTCCGCAGCTGGGAGAGCGTCTGCCCGACCATCAGGCGCGCCGCCACCATGGCCAGCGGGACCCCGGTGGCCTTGGCCACGAACGGGACGGTGCGGCTGGCCCGGGGGTTCGCCTCGAGCACGTATACCTGGCCATCCTTGACGGCGTACTGGACGTTGATCAGGCCGCAGACCGAAAGTGCGTCGGCCAGGGAGCGGGTGTGCGCATCGAGCATCGCCAGGACCTCGGCGGAGAGAGATTGGGGGGGGAGTGCACACGCAGAGTCGCCCGAGTGCACCCCGGCCTCTTCCACGTGCTCCATGACGCCGGCGATGAGGATCTCACCCGAGCCGTCGCGCACGGCGTCGACATCGACTTCGACTGCGTCCTCCAAGAAGCGGTCGACCAACACCGGCCGTTCGGCCGTCACGCCGCCCTCGCGCGCCAACGCCCCGGTGGTGAGCGTGTGCATGACCCGGCGGACGGCATCATCGTCATAGACGATCTCCATGGCCCGGCCGCCGAGCACATAGCTCGGGCGGAGGAGCACCGGGTAGCCGATGTCGCCCGCGATCCCAAGCGCTTCGGCGACGCTGGTCGCCGTACCGCCGGGCGGCTGCGGGATGTGCAACGACGAACAGAGCGCGTTCCACCGCTCCCGGTCCTCGGCCAGGTCGATGGAGGCCGGACTGGTTCCCAGCACGAGCCCGGGCGGGAGCGAGCCGGCCAGCTTGAGGGGCGTCTGCCCGCCCAGAGCGACGATGACACCGATCACCCGTCCCCCCGCCGCGTGTTCGGCATCGAGCACGTTGGCCACGTCCTCCGCCGTGAGCGGCTCGAAGTAGAGGCGGTCCGAAGTGTCGTAGTCCGTCGACACCGTCTCGGGATTGCAGTTGATCATGACCGTCTCGTAGCCGGCGTCACGCAGCGACATCGAGGCGTGAACGCAGCAGTAGTCGAACTCGATTCCCTGCCCGATGCGGTTGGGACCCGAGCCGAGAATGACGACCCGCTCCCGGCCCGATGGACGGACCTCGTCCTCCTCTTCGTAGGTGGAGTAGTGATACGGCGTGAAGGCCTCGAACTCGGCCGCGCAGGTGTCCACCGTCTTGAACGTGGCCCGCACGCCCAAGGCGAGACGCGCCTGCCGGACCTCTGCCGCGGTCGTATGCCGGAGGAACGCCAGCTGCTCATCGGAGAATCCCAACCGCTTGGCCCGGAGATAGCCGGCCCGGTCGAGCTGATCGGCCTCGACGATCTCCCGACGTTCTGCGCTGATTCGCTCGATCTGCCCGATGAACCAGGGATCGATGCCCGTCCGGGACACCAAGGCAGAGGCGGACGTCCCGCGCCGCAGCGCCGCCTCCAACTCGAAGATGCGATCGGGCGTGGCGACGCCGACGCGCTCGAGCAGCTCGGCGTCGCTGAGCTCGTCCAACATCGCCTCCGCCGGGTCGGCATTGAGCCCGGCCCGCCCCTGCTCGAGGGAGCGCAGCGCCTTCTGCAGCGATTCACAGAACGTGCGGCCGATCGCCATCACTTCGCCCACCGACTGCATGCGGGTACCCAGTCGCCCATCGGTGCCGGGGAGCTTTTCGAATGCCCAGCGCGGCACCTTGGTCACCACGTAGTCGATCGTGGGCTCGAACGAGGCGGGCGTGGCTCGGGTGATGTCATTGGGGATCTCGTCGAGGAGGTAGCCGACGGCCAGGCGGGCCGCGATCTTGGCAATCGGGAACCCGGTCGCCTTGGACGCCAGAGCGGACGACCGTGACACGCGCGGGTTCATCTCGATGATGACGCGGCGCCCGGTCTGCGGGTCTACGGCGAACTGCACGTTGGACCCACCGGTCTCGACACCCACCCGGCGCAGACAGGCGAACGCATCGTCGCGCATGGCCTGATACTCCACGTCGGTCAGCGTCTGAGCCGGGGCGACGGTGATGGAGTCGCCGGTGTGCACCCCCATGGGGTCGAAGTTCTCGATGGAGCAGACCACCACGCAGTTGTCGGCGGCATCGCGCATGACCTCGAGCTCGTACTCCTTCCACCCGGCGATCGAGCGCTCGACGAGAATCTGGCCCACCGGGCTGGCCGCCAGGCCCTCGATCGCCAGGCGGGTGAACCGCTCGGCATCCTCGGCGATCCCGGTGCCCGACCCCCCCAAAATGAAGCTCGGCCTGACCATGATCGGATAGCCGATGTCCTGCGCGATCTCCTCCGCTTCGGCGAGTGTGTGGGCGAACCCCGACCGGGGCACCTCGAGACCGATCTCCTGCATGGCGGCCTTGAAGCGATCACGATCCTCGGCGGTCAGGATCGCTTCGGGACGGGCCCCGATGACCTCGACGCCGTAGCGCTCGAGCACGCCCAGTTCGACCAGCTTCATGGTGAGGTTCAGCGCGGTCTGGCCACCGAGCGTGGGCAGCAGGGCGTCAGGCCGCTCCCTCTCGATGATCGCCGTCAGGACGTCGGGATCGAGCGGCTCGACGTAGGTACGGTCGGCGGTCGCCGGGTCCGTCATGATCGTGGCTGGGTTCGAGTTGGCCAGCACGACCCGGTAGCCCTCTTCGGCCAGTACGCGGCAGGCCTGCGTGCCCGAATAGTCGAATTCGCAGGCCTGGCCGATCACGATCGGCCCGGAGCCGATGACCATGATCGTCTGCAAATCCTCGCGGCGCGGCACGGTGCAGTCCCCTATCCGTCTCGTTCAGCGCTGACCGGCGAAGGCCGTCGGATTCCTCATCAGCGCGTCGAACTCGCCGAAGAGGTAGCGGGCGTCGTGCGGGCCGGGCGCCGCCTCCGGGTGGTACTGCACGGAGAATGCGCCGGCCTTCCGTGAGCGAAAGCCTTCGATGACACCGTCGTTGAGGTTGACGTGGGTCACTTCCGCATCGGGCACCGAGCCCGCGGCGACGGCGTAGTTGTGGTTCTGGCTCGTGATCTCCACCACACCCGTCTCCAACCGCTGCACCGGATGGTTGGCCCCGTGGTGGCCGAACGGCAACTTGTAGGTGGAGCCGCCCAATGCCGACGCCAGCAGCTGATGGCCCAGGCAGATCCCGAAGATCGGCACCCGCCCGAGAAGATCGGCGATGACATCGCGCGGTCCGGTGACAGCGGCGGGATCACCGGGCCCGTTGGAGAGGAACACCCCGTCGGGCTCGAGGGAAAGGACCTCGGAGGCGGAGGTGGACGCCGGCACGACGGTGACGGTGCCCAGTGCGGCCAACTGCCGCACCATGGCGGCCTTCACCCCGAAATCGAACGCCACGACGCGCAACGTCCCGTCCCCGTAGGTGGTGGAGGTCGATGCGGTGACCCCGGCGACCAGGTCCAACCCGTCGGTGGTGGGCGCGGCGGCGGCCGCCGCACGCAACGCCTCCTCTCCCGCCGTCCCGAAAGCGCAGGGGACCGATCCGGCTTGGCGCAGATGGCGCGTCAACCGGCGCGTGTCGACTCCGGTGATGGCGGGGAGGTCATGACGGATCAGGAAGCTCTCCAGACCTTCGGTGGCGCGCCAATTGGAGGGTTCAACGGTGAGATCGCGCACCACGATGCCGCGGCAATGCGGCTTGACCGCTTCGTCGTCTTCCGCGTTGGTCCCGTAGTTGCCGATGTGCGTGCTCGTGAAGGCAACGATCTGGCCCGCGTACGAGGGATCGGATATGACCTCTTGGTAGCCGCTCATGGCCGTGTTGAACACCAGCTCCCCCGTCGCGATCGGTCGGGTCGCACCGGCCGCCTCGCCCGCGAAGACCAAGCCGTCGGCCGTGACCAACAGTGCGGCGGCCCGCGCACCGGCCCTCATCGCTGTGCCACCGCGTCGATGACCACGGGCTCGCCCCGCAGGATCGTGTGGCGCACCGCGCCGGAGAAGCTCCGGCCGGCATAGGGAGTATTGCGGCTCCGACTGGCCAACCGCGCCGCATCCACGACGGTGACGGCTCCCGGGTCGAACACGCAGATGTTGGCCGTGGCGCCCGCCTCGAGCGGGCCGCCCTGGGCCGAGTGGCCGGCCCGGCGCCAGTCGGTCAGGGTCAGCCCTGCGATGGCGGCAGGCTGCGAACTCATGAGCGCGAAGATCCGCTCCGGCGCGAGCGTCGGCGAGAGCACCTGCCAGGCGATCGGCAGCGCCGTCTGCAACCCGAGCATCCCGGGGGGCGCCTCATCGAACGGCACGTCCTTGGATTCGGGTGCGTGGGGGGCATGATCGGTGGCCACGGCGTCGATGGTCCCGTCGCACAGTCCGGCGATCACCGCGGCCACGTCGCTCTCCGTACGCAGGGGGGGGTTGACCTTGAAGACCGGGTCGTAGCCCACCACCTCGGCGTGCGTCAGCACCATGTGGTGGGGGGCGGCCTCGGCGGTGACCGGCAGTCCCTCCGCCTTGGCCAGGCGCACGAGTTGCACCGATCCGGCCGTCGACAAGTGAAGGAAGTGGACCGGCGCACCGGTGAGCCGGACCAGTTGAATGTCCCGGGCCACCATCGACTCCTCGGCCACGGCGGGGATCCCGGGCAGTCCCAGTCGGCTGGACCAGCATCCCTCGTGCATGGCCCCACCGGCGGAGAGATTGTCGTCCTCGCAGTGCTGCGCCAGCGTGACGCCCAGCCCCTTGGCGTAGTCGAGGGCTCGCCGCATGAGGGCGCCGTCCTGCACGCCGGACCCATCGTCGGTGAAGATGCGCACGCCGAGTTCGGCCAACTCACCCAGCGGCGCCAGGGCCTTGCCGGCCCGCCCCACCGTGATGGCACCCGAGACCGCAACCTCGGCCAGCGCGGCGCGACCGAGCGCAAGCACATCCCGGGCGACACCGGCGCTGTCGATGGCCGGCTCGGTGTTGGGCATGGCCAGCACAGCGGTGAACCCGCCGAGCGCGGCTGCCCGGGCACCGCTCTCGACGGTCTCGGCCTCTTCGCGACCCGGTTGGCGCAGGTGCGTATGCAGGTCGACCAGGCCAGGCCCGATCAGACAGCCGCGCGCATCGAGCACGACCGCACCGCCCGGCGGGTGGATCGTCGGTTCCAGTGCGACCACGATGTCCTCGCCGATCGCCACGTCGAGGCGTCTGACACCGTCGGGCGTCACGACCGAGCCGCCGCGCAGGACCAGCGAAGCGTCAGCCATCTGCATGCACCCCCGGCCACTCCCCGCCGAGCAGGAGGAAGAGGATGGCCATGCGCACGGCCACACCGTTGGTGACCTGCTGGGTGACGACCGTGCGGGGCAGATCGGCCACTTCGGAGGCGATCTCGACGCCGCGCACCATAGGGCCGGGGTGCGTGACGATGGCCTCGTCCCCGAGGAGCGCCACCCGCCGGGTCGTGAGACCCCAGCCCGCCGTGTACTCCCGCAGGCTGGGGACAAACGAGCCGCTCCCCCGTTCGGCCTGGAGCCGCAGCAAGGAGACGACATCGGTATCGCCCAGCGCAGCATCGAAGTCGGAAGCCACCGTGACGGGCCAACCCTCCAGCGAAGGCGGGAGGAGGCTGCCGGGGGCGGCCAACGTGACCCGGGCCCCCAGGGCGCTGTACGCCAACACCTCGGAGCGGGCCACCCGGCTGTGGCGGATGTCGCCCACGATCAGCACCCGGAGGCCCTCGAAGCAGTCCACACCGAGCTCCTCGGGCGCCGCGCCCTTGCGCTCGGCCAGTACCTGGCGCACCGTGAAACAGTCGAGGAGGGCCTGGGTGGGATGTTCGTGCCAGCCGTCGCCGGCGTTGATCACCCGGGCCCGGGTCGCCCAGGCAGCGACACGATGCGGTGCGCCCGCCGAGGCGTGCCGGATGATGAGGGCGTCGATACCCATGGCCTCCACGGTCTCGACGGTGTCTCGGAGCGACTCGCCCTTCTTGACCGACGAGCTGGCCACCGCCAGGGAGAGCACGTCGGCCGAGAGCCGCTTGGCCGCCGTCTCGAAGGAGAGCCGGGTGCGGGTCGACTCCTCGAAGAAGAGCGTGGCCACGACCTTGCCGCGCAGGGTCGGCACCTTGGGCATCGAGCGCCGCTCGACCTCGGCAAAGGCCTCCGCCACACTGAGGACCTCCGCAATGCCGTCCCGCCCGAGGTCGGCGATGGACAGGAGGTGATGGGGACGCATCACTTGTGCTCCAAGGTGCCGATCCACACACCCTCGTCACCGACGTCGACCATCTCCTCGCGCCGGGTGGGCAGATTCTTGCCCACGTAGTCGGGCCGGATGGGCAGCTCCCGATGCCCACGATCGACCATGACGGCAAGCTGTACCGAGCGGGCCCGTCCGAAGTCGTTCAACGCATTGAGGGCGGCGCGAATGGTGCGACCGGTGAAGAGGACGTCGTCGACCAGCACCACGACCTTGCCGGCCAGGTCGACGGGGATGTTCGTCACCGCCTCGGGCAGGACGGGACGCAGGCCGATGTCGTCGCGGTAGAAGGCCACGTCGAGACAGCCAACCGGGAGTGTCGCCCCTTCTATGTGGCCGAGGATCTCCGCCATCCGGGCTGAGAGCGGGACACCGCCGGTCTGCAGCCCGATGACGACGATGTCCTCGACGCCCCCGTTGCGCTCGACCACTTCGTGCGCCATCCGGGTCAGGGCGCGCTGCACGTCCGAGGGGGAAAGAACCTGGGAGTGGGCCACGAACACGCCACCGAGAGGTCGCGTATGACTGCGCTCGCGTTCGGCCACTGCTCCTCCTGTCCGTATGAGCCTCACGGGACTCACTTGACGGTCAGACGCTTATGTTATCGCGACCGGCGCCTGTCTCGCACCTCAGCCAGTCCGGATAAAGAGGGGCTTCAGCAGCAGTGCCCCAGCGCCGGAGATGTCGGGATCTGTCCGGCGATCGTCGAGATCACCCCGGTGCGGGCGTCGATCATGCGGATGGCGTTGTTGAAGAAGTCGGCCACGAACAGATCACCATGTCGGTCGGCGGCCGCACCGAGGGCCAACCCGAAGGTGGCCTGGGAGGCCGGTCCGCCGTCACCGGCCGTCTGGTGTGGCTCAGGGAACGTCTGGGCTCCCGTGCCCGCCACCAAGTCGACCTTCCCATCGCGCAGGTTGATCTCCAGCAGTCGGCGTCCGTACGCCTCCGTCACCAAGAGCTTGCGGTTGTCCAGCACGGCCAGCCCGACCGGATCGTGGTCGCCCCCCGGCCCGGCCAAGGCCGGCGCCTTGTCGGTCGAGAAGATGGTCGAGATCGCTCCAGTAGTCCCCGACACCTCGCGGATGGCGCCGCAGGCGGTCGCCACGAAGATGTCCGAGGAGGCATCGACCGCCAGACCCACCGGGGGACACGACGGGACCGCAGCCATGCAGATCCCGTCGTCAGAAGCACAGGGGGCCCGGCCTCCCATCACTCTGGTGATGATGCCGCTGCGCAGCGCCACCTTCTGAATTTCGTCATTGCCGCTGTCGGCAATGTAGAGGTAGCCGTGCGGACCGAACGCGAGCCCATCGTTGAGGCCCGACGAGACGCCGCTCGTGGCCAGGAGCAGGGAGGCCCGGACAGCCGGGCCCCCGTTGCCGCTGGGACTTTCGCTGGCCCGGAAACCCGAGCGACCGTTGCCGGCCACCGCGGAGATGATCCCGCTCGCCACCGAGACCTTGCGTATCCGATTGCCGTCCTCGAAGTAGACGTCGCCGTTCGGGGCGACCGCCAGTCCGGTCGGCGAGGAGAGCCTGGCCCGTGGACCCGGGCCACCGTCGCCCGAGTAGCCAAGTGCTCCCGTGCCGGCCACCACCTCGAGCTGCCCGGTGGCGTGATCGACCTCGAGCACCCGGTAACCGTCACTGAAATAGACGTCGCCCTCCCGGTTCGTCGCCACACCGATCGGACCGGTCAGTTGATACGAGGTGGCGGGACCGAGCGAAGGGCCCTGCACCCTCCCCTGCACCGGGCGCGCCGGCTGGGGCGATGGCGGCCGATGGGTGGGTGGAGGTTGACCACCCTGGACCGCAATGACGAGGCCCGCCACCACGAGGAGCGCGGAGGTGACCAGTGCCGCTCGCTGCCGACGACGACGCCGATGCAGACGCCGAGCCTCTCTGATGAGTGCGTCGGCTTCCTCCTGATCGCGGGACGGGCGCGGCGAAAGCGTGAGCGTCATCGCAGACCCTCGATCATCTGAATCAGCTCATCGGGCTGATAACCCTGCAGCCGGGCGAACTGCACCAGGTCCCGCACCCGGGAGACCACGGCACTCCGCGCCGGAGCACGCCCGGTGACGCTGATCCCATGGCCTCGCCGGAACTCAACGAGTCCCTCCTCCCGAAGTTGCCGCAGTGCCCGCAGGACCGTGTTGGCGTTTACCCCGAGGACCGTGGCCAGATCCCGGGCCGGAGGCAGGCGCTCGCCGGGGCCGGCCTCCCCGTTGGCTAACGCCCGGCGGATTTCCGCCGCCACCTGCTCGTGCAGAAGCGTCCGGTCGGCCGGGTCTACGTGGAGACCATCCATAGTGCTAATTATACTAGCACCACTATCGCCCGCCTGCCCGCCTGCTCGGTCGGCCCGCTCGCTCAGCCGGGGCGCACGTCGGCGGCGATGGTGGAGAGGATGCCGTTGACGAAGGATCCCGAGTCGTCGGTGGAGTACGTCTTCACCAGCTCGACCACCTCGTC
>Ga0302181_10002356_pt1 | contig 13454 bp, 11 predicted proteins | sample I_Palsa_E3_3_FD_198786 | JGI IMG/M metagenome (GOLD analysis project Ga0302181, IMG submission 198786) | Peat permafrost microbial communities from Stordalen Mire near Abisko, Sweden - I_Palsa_E3_3 | ecosystem: Environmental > Terrestrial > Soil > Palsa > Peat permafrost | place: Sweden... | reverse complement strand
GAGTTGGCGCGAGCCCTTGCGCGCGCGGATCGTGCCGGCTACGCGGTCCCACACAATTCGCGCGCGCAGCTCGCCGAACTCCTGCGAGGGATAGCGCCCGTCGAGCATGTCGAGCACGTTCTCCAGCAGCTCACGCGAGAGCTCAGCGTAGGAGTGGGTGCTTCTGACGAGGGCGTACAGGTCCTCGACAGAGACCCCGGCGTCCTCGGGCGCACCGTCTGGCGGATCTGAGGCGGCGGCGGTACCGGCGGTGGGCTCGGCGGAGACGGTGATCGCAACGATCTGCTGGGCCAAAACGTCCAGCGCGTTGCGCGGCACCACCGTCGGCTCGATCAGGCCTTCGTGCATACGGCGAGCGACGACAGCGCACTCGAGTAGATCGCCGCGGAACTTGGGGAAGATCCGCCCCCTGCTGACCTCTCCCACTCCGTGTCCGGCGCGGCCGATGCGCTGCAGGCCGCGGGCGACGGACTTCGGCGACTCGATCTGCAGGACGAGGTCGACGGCGCCCATATCGATCCCGAGCTCGAGCGAGCTGGTGGCGACGAGGCAGGGGAGCTCACCCGCCTTGAGCAGCTCCTCGACCTTAGTGCGCTCCTCGCGGGCGAGTGAGCCGTGATGGGCACGGGCAATGTCGGCGGGCGGCGGATGGGCGGGCTTCCCATCCGCCGCGCGGTCATTGTGCGCGGCGTCCTGCACGCGGGCGGCGAGCTCGTTGAGGCGCAGCGCGACACGCTCAGCGGAGCGGCGGTTGTTGACAAAGATGATCGTCGAGTTGTGTTCTCTCACCAGCTTCAGCAACTCTGGATAGATCGCCGGCCAGATTGAGTTTCGCGTGGACTCACCGCCTGTGAGGGGGTCCAGGGGATCGGGGCCCAGAGGATCGACTGCGGGCCCGCCGTTCGGCGAGGGTGCGGTCGGTGCGCCAGGTTCGGCCATCGACTCGACGGGCACCTCAATCCGTAGGTCGAGTTGCTTGCGGGCGCCGGCGTCGATGATCGTGACTTTCCGGTGCGGCCCGACGAGGTAACGGCCGATCTCCTCGAGCGGGTTCTGGGTGGCGCTGAGGCCGATGCGCTGGATCTCGCGGGCATGTCTGTGCAGTGCGGAAGGTGCGGAAGCGTTGTTCGGCGAGGGTGCGTTGGCACGAACGTGGGCCTCGAGGCGCTCGAGCGTGAGCGCCAGGTGCGAGCCGCGCTTGGAGTGGGCGACCGCGTGGATCTCGTCGATGATCACCGCCTCCACACCGCTGAGCATCTCCTTCGCGCGGGAAGTGAGCAGCAGGTAGAGCGACTCCGGCGTCGTGATCAGGATGTCCGGCGGATTGCGCAGCATCGCCGCGCGCTCGCGCTGAGACGTGTCGCCCGTGCGAATGCCTACCCGCACGTCCTCGGAGCCGATCCCGCGCAAGGGCGTGCGGAGGTTGCGCTCGATGTCATAGGCGAGCGCCTTCAGAGGGCTGACGTAGAGGACGCGCACATACCCGGGGGCGTCCTCAGGCGTGGCGGCAGCGGGAGGGGCAGCGTTGGCAGGGATGTCCTCTGGAGTGGTGGAGGCCGTGCTCAGACGATCGAGCGCCCAGAGAAAGGCCGCCAGCGTCTTGCCCGAGCCGGTGGGAGCGGAGAGCAGGACGTGCTCTCCGCGCGCGATCGCCGGCCACGCTCGCGCCTGGGCCGGAGTCGGCTCGGCAAAGGCCTGCTCGAACCAGGCGCGGACACGCGGCGTGAAGCTGGAAAGAGGCACCTGATGAGGCTAGCGGGGAGCCGCCCAGGCCAGCGGCGTGCGTCAGTTGATTCCGTCGAGCAGCTCGGCGGGCGAATCGAGCTCTAGGGCGCGTGCCACTGCGACGATCGTGTCCAACATCGGCGAGCGTTTAGAGCGCTCGAGCAGGCTGATCGTGGTGCGATCCAGGTCGCACATCTGCGCCAGGACCTCCTGGGAGAAGCCGAGCTCCTCACGACGAGTGCGCAGGTTCATAGCGAACTGGGCGCGGGCCGCTTTGTCGAATCGCATGCCTCAACCCTGTCACGACGCAGACGACAAGTCTACGGACAGCTGTCGTCATACGGTCTCGTAATCAGGAATACCGTACTCTCTGCGGCCGTGATGCCGGTCTCGCTCAAGCGTGCCCTCGTGCTGCTCTGCATTCCGCTGCTAGCGGTCGTGGTGTCAGCATGCGCAAGCACGACCTCGAACTCCTTCAAGGGCGAAAGCCACGCAGTCGCGCAGACGATTGCCAACCTGCAGACCGAGGCGACCGCGGGCGAAGCGCAGAAGATCTGCTCAGAAGAGCTCGCAAGGACGGTGACCGTGCGCCTGAACTCGGTGCCCGGCGGCTGCAAGCAGGCGCTGAAAAGCCAGCTCTCCCAAGTCGATACCCAGGAACTGACCGTTGAGAAGGTCCATCCGCACGGCAGCACGAGCGCGAGCGCCGAAGTGAAGAGCACCTACGCCGGCAAGACCAAGATCACCACGCTCACGCTTGTAAAGGAAAACGGCGTCTGGAAGATCTCAAAGCTGGGCTGACTCAGCTCAGGGCCTTGCCGTACTGGCGCTCGTAGTACTCGCGATAGTCGCCGGAGCGGATCGGCTCCCACCACCACGCGTTATCGCGGTACCACGCGACGGTTTCCTCCAGACCCTCGTCGAAACGCACTCGCGGCTCCCAGCCGAGCGCGCGGACCTTCCCCGAGGAGAGCGAGTAGCGGCGGTCGTGGCCCGGCCGGTCCGTCACGTACTCGATCTGCGACTCATCGGCCCCCGTCAGCTCGATGATCCTCTTCACGACATCCACGTTCGCGCACTCGTCGGGGCCGCCCGCGTTGTAGACCTCGCCGGGAACGCCGTGCTCGAGCACGTGGCCGATCGCGCGCGCGAAGTCGGTGGCGTGAATCCAGTTGCGCACCTGCATCCCGTCGCCGTACACCGGCAGCGCGTCGCCGTGCAGCGCATTGAGAATCATTAACGGGATCAACTTCTCCGGGTATTGGTACGGGCCATAGTTGTTCGAGCCGCGGCAGATCACCGCTCCTAGCTCGTAGGTGTGGAAGTAGCTCTGCACGAGCAGGTCCGCGCCCGTCTTAGTCGCCGAGTAGGGCGAGGACGGCCTCAACGGCGACTCCTCCGTGAACGAGCCCTGCTCGATCGAGCCGTACACCTCATCGGTCGAGACCTGCAGGTAGCGCAACTCCGCCGCGCGCGCGGCCTCCAGCAGCACATGCGTGCCGAGCGCGTGCGTCTTTACGAACGCGTCGGGCTCGGCGATCGAGCGATCGACGTGCGTCTCCGCGGCGAAGTTCACGATCGCCTCGGGCCGCCCGGCCTCGATCGCGCCCGCGACCGCCTCCGGATCCTCGATCGCGCCGCGGATGAAGCGAAACCCGGGTGCCTCGGCGACCTCGCGCAGGTTCTCCTCGCGCCCGGCGTACGTGAGCTTGTCGAGCACCGTCACCTCGTCGCCCTGCTCTTTCACGTGCAGACGTACAAAGGTCGAGCCGATGAACCCGGCGCCACCACACACGAGCAGTTTCATGGGCGCATCATTCCATTCCTGGCCGCAAGATAGCCTGCCAGACCGTCCTGCCAGGGCGGCATCGGCAGGACGTCCTCGCGCTCGGACTCCAGCACCGACCACGCCGGGCGGGGCGCCGGGCGTGCCATCTGCTCGCTGCTGGTCGGCTCGACGTTGCAGCTCACCTCGGCTTGGCGGAATATCTCGCGGGCGAAGCCGTTCCAGGAGACCGCCCCGACGCCCGTCAGATGGACGAGGCCACTCACATCGCGCTCCAGCAGCCCCAGGATCGCCGGCGCCAGGTGCCCAGACCAGGTGGGAGAGCCGATCTGATCGTCCACGACCTGCACGGCGTCGCGTTCGCCTCCCAATCGCAGCATCGTGTCGACGAAGTTGCGCCCGTCCAGCCCGTAGAGCCACGCCGTACGCGCCACCGTGTGGCGGGCGGAGGCGACCAGTACCTGGCGCTCGCCGTCGAGCTTGGTCTGGCCGTAGACCGAGCGGGGTCCGGTCGGATCGGACTCGACATACGGGCGCGGCCGGCCGGCGGCGTCGAGCGGGGCAGTGCCGTCGAACACGTAGTCGGTCGAGATGTGCAGCAGCGGCGTGCCGATCTCGGCGGCAGCCCGTGCGAGGTTGCCCGCGCCGCCGACATTGACCGCGTGAGCCTGGGCCTCCTTGGTCTCGGCACCGTCCACGTCGGTCCAGGCGGCGCAGTTGACGATTCCGTCGATCGACCCCTCGGCCAATGTGCGCTGCAAGAACGTGCTCACCGCTTCGGCGTCGGTGATGTCGAGCTTGGGCAGGTCGACCAGCACGAGCTCATGACCGGCGCGCTCGCCCGCCCGCAGCACGTCGTGGCCGAGCATCCCGGCCGCGCCCGTCACGATCAGCCTCACAGGATCGAGATGTCGGAGTTGTCCCCGACCATGAAGCGGTACGCGCGCGGCTGGCGATCGCCGCGGCGCACGGTGACGTTGCGCCCGAGCAGCGATGACTCCATACGCCCGTCCAGGTCGCAAACCGACGAGCCGGCGAGCAGGATCGAATGCTCGACCTCCGCGTCGTTGATCGAACAGTTCTCGCCGATCGCCGTGTACGGTCCGATGTAGCAATCGCGCAGCTGTGCCCCGGCACCGATCACCGCGGGCCCGCGCACGGTCGTGCGCTCCAGGCGGGCCCCGGCCTCGATCACCACGCGCCCGTCCACCTGGGAGTCGATCAGCTCGCCCTCGTGACGCTCGATCAGATTGTCGAGAATCAGGCGGTTGGCCTCGAGCATGTCCTCCAGGCGCCCCGTGTCCTTCCACCAGCCCCGCACGATGTGCGGCTCCACACGCAGCCCGCCGTCGACGAGATGCTGAATCGCGTCGGTGATCTCCAGCTCCCCACGTGCAGAGGGCTCGATCGCGCGCGCCGCGTCGTGGATCGCGGCGGTGAACATGTATACGCCCACCAGCGCCAAGTCGGTCGCCGGCTTCGAAGGCTTCTCGACCAAGCGCACAACCCGGCCCACCTCCCCCGGAGCGCTCGAATCGGCCGGCGCGAGCTCGGCGACCCCGAAGTTCTCCGGGTCGGGCACCGGCGTTAGCAAGATCAGCGCGTCCGGCTCGTGCTGGCGGAAGGCCTCAACCAGGTCGGAGATCCCACCCTGCAACAGGTTGTCGCCGAGATACATCACGAACGGGCTCTCGCCGAGGAACACCTCGGCGGTCAGCACCGCGTGCGCCAGCCCCGCCGGCTTGTCCTGCACGACGTAGGTGATCTCCACGCCGAACCGCGAGCCGTCGCCGGCGGCCTCGCGGATCTCGTCCCCCGTCTCCGGCGCGATGATGATCCCGACCTGCTCGATCCCGGCGGCCGCCATCGCCTCGATCCCGTAGAACAGCACCGGCTTGTTGGCGACCGGCACGAGCTGCTTGGCGCTCGTGTGCGTGATCGGGCGCAGGCGCGTGCCCTTGCCCCCGGAGAGGATCAATCCCTTGAGCTGCTCCATCGGCGGGAGCCTACCGGGGGAGCAGAATCAGTAGAGCCCGCCGAGCTTGCGGTGATCCCATGTGGCGCGGCGACGCTCGACGAACTCGAGCCCCACGCGCTTGACGGCCTGGGCGGTGACCACATTGCGCACCTCTGACGGCAGCTCCGCCGGCGGCCGCACACCGCGTGGAACGGAGTTGCGCAGCAAAATCTCTGCACCCAGCTCGGCTACCAGCTCGAGCTCGCGATGGATCACCACGTCGCATTCGAGCATCACCCCGCGCAGCTCCTGGTACTCCTCCGCGGCCTCGACCTGCAACGTCGCGCGCAAATCCCGTTCGAGGTTGCAGACCTTTTGTGAGGCCCCATATGTCCACGCCCAGATCCGCGGTCCGGGCTCGCCCGCCGGCGTCTGTCGCGGCACGTACCAGAGCGGCATCAGGTGCGGCCATCCGCGCGGGCCCACCGTCGCGCAGGTGACGGTTCGCTCGCCGGCCAGAAACACAGCGACCTCCGCGTCGTCCATCCTGATCTGCTCGCGGCGGCTCATCGATCGCAAAGGCTACCGGCGGATGCCAAACTGAGCAGGTGGCTGCCCCGCTCAGTGAGTTGCTCCTCGCCGACGCCGTCGCCTGGCGGACATGGCTGAGGGCGCACCATGGCGATGAGGCCGGGGTCGAGCTCGTCCTCGCCAAGAAGGGCACCACCGAGCCGACCGAGCTGACCTACGACCAAGCACTCGATGAGGCGCTATGCCATGGATGGATCGATGGCCAAGTACGTCGACGGGACGAGCGCACCTACCGCCAGCGCTTCACCCCCCGGCGGGCACGCAGCCAATGGTCAGAACGCAACGTCGGCATCGTCGAGCAGCTACTCGCCGAAGGACGGATGCACCCAGCGGGCTTGGCCGCGGTCGAGCGGGCCAAGGCGGACGGCCGCTGGGAGGCCGCCTATCCAGGCCAGAGCACGATCGAGGTGCCCGCCGACCTCGCCACGGCGCTGGCCGCCGAGCCAAGCGCGAAGGCCAACTTCGAGATCCTCTCCAGTCAGAACCGATATGCGGTGCTCTACCGGATCCACAGCGCCAAGCGAAGCGACACCCGGTCCCGGCGCATCGAGGACTTTGTCGCGAGGCTCGCCCGCGGCGAGACCATCCACCCGCAGAAGCGAGCCCTCCCCAAATGACGAGCTCGATCTAACTCAAACCCCTGCCGGCACCGCATGCGCCTCGCGCAGCTTCACCACCGCCGCGCGCACAGCCTCACGTGCGTCCTGGGGCTCGAGCACTGCGGCGTCGCCGGCTTCCTTCAAAATCTCGCGCACGAGCCAGTCGACGCCAGCAAAGCTCAGCTCGACCACAACCGAGCCGTCACGACGCTCCTCCACGACGCGCCGTGCCTCGCGCGCCCAGCGAGCGCGCTCGGGAGAGACCAGGACCCGCGCCGCGCGTGAGGTCTCGACCTCGCCGGTGCGCAGCCAGCCGTCCACCTCCGCGGCCGGGTCGACCTCGGGGCGCGGCTCGAAGCACTCCTCAGTTACGTCGACGCTCTTGATCCGGTCCAGGCGGAAGTGGCGCATCGCGTCGCGCTCGGGGTCAAACGAGGCGACGTACCAGCCCTCGCGACCGTTCGTGAGCGCGTAGGGCTCGACCCGGCGCTGCACGATCTGGTCCTCGTTCTCCTTGTAGTACTCGAGCTCGATGATTCGCCGCTCGACGATCGCGGTTGAAACAACCCGCGCTACGTCGGAGTCGTCACCCGCGGCGTGGGCGACCTGCAAACCCTGTTCCATCGGGTCCTCACCGAGCGCCGTGACGATCTTCTCGCGCGCGGAGGTGAGCGAACCCTCTGGGAGGTGCTCACCGATCAGGTCGATCGCCGCCACCAGCGCCTTCGCCTCGACCGGCAAGAGCCGGGCGGGACGGTCGAAGTTGTCGCTGTAGGGCTCGGGGTCGACCTCGATCTCCCCCTCCTCCTCCTTGATCTCCGCATACAGCACATACGAGCCGCCGCCGAAGTTGACGACGTTCAGCACGTTCACGTCCTCGCGTAGCTCCTCCTCGGAGAGCTGCAGTCGCTCGCACACCTCGGCGATCTTCACCCGGCCCAGCCCTCCCGACTGCGCGCCTCCCGCGCGGCCGGCCTGGATCAGGATGCTCGCGAGCGTCACCAGCCGCGCGAAGCGCTCGGGCCTGATCGCGGTATCGCCGCCGCGGGCCGCTGAGCCGCTGCCACCGCGCGAGGCAGAACCACTGCCCTCGCCGCCGGCGCTCCCACGGCGCGCGGTGCGGGTGGAGGCATTCCTCACCGCCGCTGACTTGCCGGTGCGCTCCGCCGCCCCCGCATCGGGCGGCACCTCGCCGTGGCGCTCCTGGAGCAGCTCCACACGCCGCCCGAGCTCCTCGGTCAACTCCTCGGGGCCCAGCAGACGCGCGTGCGCGCCGAGACCGAGCACCCACGAGATCACGCTGCGGGGGCTCGAGTAGCCGGTCAGGAAGACCCTGTCTCCCTCAGCCGCCTCCTCACCGCCGAGGATCTCCGGCTCAGGCTCACGGATCTCGCCGTAGCGGCCGAAGTGGCGTTCGATCTGCCAGGCGATCCGCTCGGAGATCAGCACCTCGGCCACGCCGCGCTCCTCGCCCAGCTGCCAGTCCGCGCGGTTGGCGTAGGAGCGCGGGTCGAAGTCCGTCGGGCGGCGGAAGTCGTGCTCGGCCTTGGTCGCGTAGGAGACCTTCCCGCGGATGCGCGAGAGGCGAAACACACGCACGGCCTTGCGCTCGTGGGCGTAGCCGAGCAGGTAGAACTGGCCGCCCTGGAACAGCAGGTGGTATGGGTCGACGCGGCGTGCGCCGAGATCGTCGCGCTCCATCGTGTAGTAGTCGAAGGTGATCGTCTTGTTGCGGAAGATCGCCGTCTCGACCTTCGCCAGGCGTGCCGAGAACTCCTGACCGCCGGCCGAGGCCGTGATGCCGAGCGCGACCGACTGCTGCTCGGGCGCGCGCAGCGGGCTCGGCCTTCCCCAGGTGATCTGCTGCAGCGCCAGGCGCAGCGGCTCGGCGTAGGCAAATTCGCCGTCGAGCAGACTCAGCGCGGTCTGCAGCGCCGCGAGCTCCTTGTCGGAGAACGCGATCGCGGGCAGGTGGAAGTTCTCCGGTCGCAGCGAATAGTTCTCCTGCTCGGCCGCGCCATCGGTCGGCCGCTCGACGGTCAGCTGGATCCGCAGCGATTCAAGCTCCGAGCGGTCCGCGTAGAAGCGCCGCGCGAACGCGTCTTCGTTCATGCCGCTGTACCCCTCCACGTCGCGCCGGATCTCCAGTGCCGTGACCGGCCTGCGCTCGGCCATCAGGTAGGAAATCAGGGACAGCTGGCGGATCAGCTTCTCGGTGTCCTTTGCCATCGCCCCAAACCATAGAACTCGACGGCGGGACGATTGTTCCGCGAGGGCGCGGCGAGCGCTATTTGCGACTTTTCAAGCGGCTTCGCGCACCTGCTCGGAGGGCTCGCCCTCGCGCGCTCCGAAGAACGCCGCGCCGTCGAGCGCGCGATCGAAGCCCGACCAGCGCCTGCCGGGGACGAGCTCCTTCTCCAGGCGGTCGAAGCTGCCCAGGCGCCCGCCGAGGTTGTCGATCATGTGCACGAGCGTCGCCTCGCGCGTGCACGGCACGACGGGGCTGCCGTGCTCGAGGGAGCCATGGTGGGAGAGGATAATGTGCCCGACGGCCTGCGCAAGCTCCGCGGGGAAGCCCTCGACCTCCTCGATCATGCGGCGGACACGGTAGTAGCCGAGCGCGATCTCCCCTTGCAGGCGGCCGGCGTCGGTCAGGTCGATGCCGTGGTCGGGCGAGGCCTCATCGGTGTAGGCCTCGAGCTTGCCGATGTCGTGCAGCAGCGCGCCGGTGACCGCCACGTCGCGGTCAATGCCTCCGAAGGTGGCGCTGATCGCGCTCACCGCCTGGGCCACGCCGAGGCAGTGCTCGAGCAGGCCGTGGCGGTAGGCCTGGTGGTAGTACTTCGCCGCCGGCGCGACGCGGTAGCCGGCCCACAGTTCGGAGCCCTCGCCGAACACGCGCTCGAGCAGGACACGCAGGTGGCGCTCCTGGATCGTGGCGAGCAGCTCGCGTACCTCTTCCTCCATCTGCTCCACCCCGCGCGCGGGGCCATCGAGCAGGTCCTCCGGAGAGTAGCTGCCGGGCACGGCCTCCGAGAGACCGCGCAGGTTGATCTGCGGGCCAAAGCGCGGGTGCACGGTGTAGCGACCGCGGACATGCACTGCGGCGCCAGCGCGGGCGAGCTCCTCGATTCCCTCGAGCTCCTCCCACACCATCGAGACGACCGCGCCCGTGCGGTCGCCGAGCTGCAAGCGCAGGTACTCGCCGCCGTCGCGCCGCTGACGGCGCTCGGCATCGCGGACCAGCAGCACCTGGTCGATCTCCACTCCGTCGCTGAACTCGTTCACGAGCATGACCGAAGGTATACGCACGAGTGCGGACGGCACAGCCTCGAGTGCTATCTCTGCTTGCATGCCACCTGCCCCCTTCCGCCTGTCCGTCCTCGACCAGTCTCCGATCTCCGAGGGGTCTTCAGGCTCGCAAGCGCTGCAGAACACCCTCGACCTTGCGCGCCTGGCCGACCAGCTCGGCTACCACCGCTACTGGGTGGCCGAGCACCACGGCGGGCCGATGCTCGCCGGGCCCTCCCCCGAGGCGCTGATCGGTCCGATCGCGGCGGCCACCTCGCGGATCCGCGTGGGCAGCGGCGGGGTGATGCTACCCCACTACAGCCCCTTCAAGGTCGCCGAGACCTTCAGCCTGCTCTCCGGCCTGTTCCCCGGCCGTATCGACCTCGCGCTCGGGCGCGCCGCCGGCACCGATCCACTCACCACCTTCGCCCTGCAACGCGACCGGCGCCAGAGCTCCCCCGATGACTTCCCGCAACAGCTCACCGAGGTGCTCGGGTATCTCAACGACCAACTTCCGGCGGACCATCCCTTCGCGCGGCTGGCAAAAACGCTCCCTGGAGCACCCGAGAAGCCCGAGCCGTGGCTGCTCGGGTCCTCTCAGCAGAGCGCCCTCTGGGCGGCCGAGCTGGGATTGCCCTACGCGTTTGCCGACTTCATCAACCCGCGCGGTGCCGAGATCGCAGCGCTCTACCGCGAGCGCTTCGCCGAGCACGAACACGCGAATCTGAAGCCCCGCGTCGCGGTCGGCGTGTGGGTGATCTGCGCGGAGACCGACGAAGATGCCAAACGACTCGCCACCAGTGGACGCATGACCTTCACGCTCCTGCGCCGCGGTCAGCTGATCGCGGTTCCCTCTCCGGAGATCGCCGTCGAGTTCCTCGCGGCCGATGACCGCTCGCCGGGGCAACCTCGCTCGGAGCGACGGGCCGTCGTCGGCTCACCCGCCACGGTCCGCGCGGAGCTCGAGGACATCGTCGCGAAATACGGCGCCGAGGAGGCGATCGTGGTGAGCATCACATACGCACACGAGGCGCGGCGGCGGTCCTATGAGTTGCTGGCGGAGGCTTTTGGGCTGTTGTGAGACCTCGCGCATAGCTCCCGTAGCTCCCGTAGCTCAGTCGTAGGTGGTGTACCAGGAGACGCGAACGCGTCCTCGCTTGCAGCGTATGTTGTGTTCGGTCCCCGCCAACCCAAACGGCTCGCGGCGACACTCAAAGTGGCCCGCCGGAGTGCTCACGCCGTAGGAGCGACTGTAGATGAAGTACGGCGATACCGGGACATCGCGCGCCGTGAGCTCGACCGCGTGGACGACGCCGTGCGCCCTCCCGCATGAGATCCCCCTCGCCTTGATCGTTGCGGTGATCACATCGTCAAGTTTCTCAGTGCCGCAAGCGCGAGCCCCGCCTGCGCCGCGTCCAGTACTTCGACGCTTCGCCGGCGCGGGCGGCGCATCGGCAGTCGGGCGGGCGACGCCGATCGGCAGCGACGCCGCGGCGAAGGTGGGGCCGCCGCGGTCGTTTTCGTATTCCCCGTAGCCCGCAACCCAGCCGCAAACGATGAAAGCGCCCGCTTCGAGCGGCGTAAAGTTCACCGACCCGGAGAACATCCCACTCTGGGGCGCGCTCAGCAGTTCCGGTTGGAGGATCGCGATCCCGTCATCGTCTTCGGGGGTCGAGCCGCAGGCGACATCGGCGGCGTTGAGGGTCACCGTGACGAACCCCTGGCCTTCGGCGCTGACCGCGTAGGTGATCTGCGTCGTGGCGTTCTGCACGACTTCGCCGGAGAGCCCGAGCGACATCGTGTCGGCAAGCGCCGCCCCAGGCAGCAGCGCCGCCGGCGCCAAGCCGCAGATGCATACCAGTAGAGGCTTCCTCATGGCTGGATTCCTTTCAATTTGCCCAGGGCACACTCGCCCCCCAATGCTCTATGTCGAGCGAAGCCGTCGCTCGACCCCCCTATAAACGTTGATTAGGGACGAAAAAGCATGTTTAATGGCAACAGTTGGGATTGCCCGCAGGGCGGCCGATCCAACCGGGAAGGAATCCCATGAGTCAGATCGTGGCGAGCAATCGACGTATCTCCCAACGGGCGCTCCTGCTCGCGGTGGGGGTGCTCGCGCTGATTGCTTGCACGCTCGTCATGGCGCCTGCGGCCCAGGCGGGGCTGTGGGCACAGATCACCTGCTCGGACGGTAACGAACCCGCGCCGATCGAAGGCTGGACATCGACCTTCCTCGGAGAGCAACCCTCCGCCAGCAGCACGGATAACACCTGCGAAAAACCCGGCGGCTCCCTTAGGGCGATCAATACCTCAAGCAACGAACCCCAACTCCGCGGCGCCGGCGCAGGGTGGATGTACTCGGCCCCCGCCGGGTCGACGATCGCCGGTGGCACAGTGTCGTATTCGCTGCAAACCCCGCAGGGAGAAGCGTACATCGCAACACCGAATAACAGCCCATCCGAATCCGATCGGCTCGTCCTCTGCAGAAGAAGCTCTTGCGAAGGAGGTGTCCCGAGCGGTAGCGTGCCGATCGGCCACATTGGCGGCACCAAGCTATACGCGACGGCCTTCTGCCTCGCTCCGGCGGAAGGCGAAATCGACTGCCCGGCCACCCCCAACGAGGGGTACCCCAAACTGAACGCAGAAGTTTCGGTGTACAGCGCCGAGATCGTGCTGATCAACGATGCCAAGCCGATCGGCTCTGTCCCCGCCGGCACGCTCTTGGGCGATCCGGCGAGCGGCAACGCGAGCCTCAGCTTCACGGCAGAGGATCAGGGTGGCCCGGGTGTTTATTGGGTCACGGTCCAGATCGACGGCCAGAAGGTGTGGGAAGGCACGCCGAACCTCAACGAAGGCAAGTGCGTCACGCACGGCACCGTCGAAGGGGCCCGCGCCTTCGAGTACGCCCAGCCCTGTCCGCAGGAAACGGAAGTTCGTACCGAAGTATCGACGACCAGCATCCCAAACGGCCAGCATCAGCTCGAGATTGAAGTCGAAGATGCCGCCGGAAATACCGCAGTCGTCTACGACGGCACCATCACGATCGCGAACAACTCAGCAGCGGCGCTGCTGTCGCCGGCGCCGGTCCGTGGGCCGGCGAATGGCACGCCCGCCTCGGAAAGCGCCACCCTCACGGCACAATGGAAGGGCGGGTCCGGTAAATCCGTGGAGCACCTGACGAGCACCTACGGACGCTCCCATCAGATCACCGGCAAGCTGACCACCGCCGCCGGCGGCACCCCGATCGCCGATGCCCTGATCGAAGTCACCCAGAAGCCCGCCTCGCTCGGCTCGACGACATCCTCAATCACCGGCTCCCACACCAATCTCCAGGGCAATTTTATTATCAATCTTCCCCCCTCCAGCTCATCGACAAGCATCCAGCTCGTCTACCGCACCCACCTCGGTGACGCCACCCCGGCGGCAACACAAACGCTCACGTTGCAGGTCCCCGCCAGCATCCAGCTGACGGTCTCCCCACACCTCACCAGTGTCGGTCACACGA
>Ga0302181_10002355_pt1 | contig 13458 bp, 22 predicted proteins | sample I_Palsa_E3_3_FD_198786 | JGI IMG/M metagenome (GOLD analysis project Ga0302181, IMG submission 198786) | Peat permafrost microbial communities from Stordalen Mire near Abisko, Sweden - I_Palsa_E3_3 | ecosystem: Environmental > Terrestrial > Soil > Palsa > Peat permafrost | place: Sweden... | reverse complement strand
CTGCCGAGAACGGCGATGACCATACCGAGGTCCCCGCGACGGCATGCGTCGAGTACATCGGGACGCGCGCAGACCTTCGTGACGATCGCGCGCACGTCAGAGACGCTTAACACCATGGCGCGCTTCCCGTTCCCTTGGTCGCTCGCCTGCGGAATTTGGTGCGGTTAGCCCATCACATTACGAGAGATAACGGTCACCCTGCGCCGATTAGGTTCATTTCGAAGCCCTGACTTCTCGGCTCGTCCGCCTTCACCCATTAGAGGCAAGACGCCGACAGGGCCGGGCCTGGGATGATGGTGTTACGCCACGGGAGTGACGAAGGTGCCCCGGCCGTGCACGGTAACAACCTTCCCGCGGTCGCGGAGTTGCTCGACAGCGCGGCGGATGGTCACGCGGGCGACACCGTACTGCGCGGACAACTCGGCCTCACTAGGTAGCCGGGTGTCCGGGGCGAGCTTGCCCGCGTCGATGTCTGTCTCGATGTCTGCGGCGACCTGAACCGGCAACGGCACGGCGGAGCCATGGTTGATCCGGGCAGATCGGTCGTCCAGAGCCATGATGATCATGCTAGATGCCCTGTGACCTGCGAAGACACCTGACTACGTCCTAAGACTTTCTATGTTGTCCTAGGACCACTACACTGCTAGACATACTCCGGCGGGGCTGGCAGTGCTCCTCGCGCACTCGTTCCCACAGCCCTGCCGGGGTTTTTTGTCTGCTCGGTGGAAGCACAGGGAGGGAGGCGTGCGACCTAAACTCGCTCCCAGCACTCACGGACATGGTTCCAGGCGTACTGGGCGCCCTCGGGCGATTCTATGTACATGTAATCGTGAATCGGATAGCCCAGCAGTATGCGCTCCGCCTCTGTACGGCTCAGCGCTTTACGCAATGGGACGGTTGCGCCGTCAATCCATACCGTCCACGGAGGCGCGGCATTCTCAGGAGGGATCATTTTCCGCTCCCGGTTATGAGCCGCCGAAGTTCCGATGGGGTATCAGCTTCCAGAACGGGAATCAGCGGTGGCTTATGCTGCGGGCCGGTACGTATCGCGTACAGCTTTCCAGACATGCTGGACCAGATTTTCAGGCCAGGGAAGTCCTGACGCAGACGCGCAAACTGATCACTTCGGTTGAGTTCTACCTGCTCAACCTTCGTCCGCACCTCGTCAGCCGAATATCCGGTCACGCTCCTATCGGGACCCACCCCCAGATAGAGGGCAGTCAGCACATTCTCATCAGACCAGTAAAACGACCACCAGCCGAAGTCGCTTTTCAGAGCACCAATATCCCTCGCGCGGCGGTGCACATCATCCCGGCTTCTGGGTTGGGCAATCACGTTCTCACCTCGGGCTGTCATCTTCCAATACTGGCCACCATGGACCAATGGAAGCGAGGCGGCGCACCTGACTTCGGGCAAGTGCTCAAACGCCGTGATCTGTAAAGATCCACAGAGGGTCGTGGAATTGGCATTTGGTGAGTAGAAAGGCAGTGATCTAAGTGGAGGCGGACCCTATCCTCGTCTTCGGCAGCGTGCTCCGCGCGTTGCGCGAGCGAGCCGGGCTCTCACAGAAGGATCTAGCCACGCGGGTGTACTGCTCCCCCTCACTGGTCAGCGCCATTGAGACCGGTACGAAGCCCGCGAAGCTCGACCTGGTCCAGCGCATGGACACGGAGCTGAACACAGGCGGCGCCCTGTCGAGCGTGTGGCCGATCACCGCAGGCGGGATCTACCCCTCATGGTTCGCGCGGGTAGCCGAACTCGAAGGCCAGGCGTTCAAGATCCACGAGTGGGAACTGCGCATCATCCCCGGCCTACTGCAAACGCCCGACTACGCACGAGCCCTCATGCGGGCCGTAAGGCCGCGGGACGACGACGAAACAATCGAACGGGACGTTACCGCGAGAATCAGCCGTCAGGAGATCTTCGCAGCCGACGCTCCGCCGATGGCCTGGTTCGTCCTGGACGAATCAATCCTGCATCGGCCGTTCGGCGGCCCGCACATCATGCGTGACCAGCTCGCGAAACTGGAAAAGATGTCCCACGATACAAACGTCGTCATCCAGATAATGCCGCTCAGCGCTACGTCTCACCCGGGGATGGAAGGCCCGCTACGAATACTAGAATTCAAAGATTCACCACCTGTGTGGTACACCGAAGGCTGGTATTCCGGCAGATCCACCGAAACTCGCGATGAGGTATCATCGGCCATGACATGCTTCGACCTCATCCGCGCGTCTGCTCTCGCGCCGGATGAGTCAATGAGATTCATAGCCACGATAAGGAGCGAGCACTATGGATCGGCAGACATGGATTAAGTCTTCTTATTCGGGTGGCAGTGGCGGGAACTGCGTAGAGGTAGCTATCCTACCCGACGGCAGCCGGGCAGTCCGGGACTCCAAGAATCCCGATGGCCCGGTGCTACGACTCTCAAATCAGGAATGGCACGCGTTCCGCGTGAATATAAAGTAACAAAATCGGGCACTCCAGAACGCGCTCACTCTAAGAGTGAGCGCGTTTTCTATACATCCCTGAAGTGATTGATCGGTTCCGGTCGTTGTCGGCGCACCGCGATAACGACTATCGCACCGGCAATTCTTCGGCCACCGCCACGAAGCGGCGCCTGCATAGCGTATTGGTGTGTAGTTTGAGATTGATTGATGCTATGCGGCACGACTTGCGGCACTTTGTTCTTGCACTCGTCGCCTGCCCAGCAGTCGTTATCTCCTGCGGGCTTCGAGCTTGGTCACTAAGAGTCGTTTGACGATGGGGCATCACGGCGCTACGGTATGTTCTGGCCGCTCACGCTGGCCCGCTTCTGAGCCGCAGGCGCCCACGTCGCCATCGGCAATGAGGACAAGTCGCATCGCCTTCGCGTGATTAATCACTTCTGTTCGCCATTCCGTAGGCCATTGGACCTTGGGCGGAATGACGTGGGGATTCCGCCGGAAAGGCAAGAGATGAGCAACAACCGCAGTCGAAGGATCCGCAAGTTGATGGCGGAGACGGGAATGAACTACACCCGGGCCGCACGAGAGCTGGAGCAGCGAGAGGCTGCTGTCGATGCGGATACGCGGATGAGTACAAGCGCTGCCTTGCCTGATGTGAACCGGGCCAGCGGTTATCTGGCTACCGTCCAGGAGGCCGCCGATCGGTTCGCATCCGCCGCGCTGCCGGACATGGATCGGTTCGCGACCGCCGCCCTGCCGGACATGGATCGGTTCGCGACCGCCGCCCTGCCGGACATGGATCGGTTCGGGACCGCCGCCCTGCCGGACATGGATCGGTTCGGGACCGCCGCCCTGCCGGACATGGATCGGTTCGGGACCGCCATCCTGCCGGACATGGATCGGTTCGCGACCGCCATCCTGCCGGACATGGATCGGTTCGCATCCATCACCCTGCCGGATGTCAACCTGTCCAGCGGTTACCTGGCCGCCGTCCAAGAGGCCGTCGATCAGGCCGCCGCGTTCAAAATTCGGTTTGCGCCGCCTGTCTGACCTGTGAGACGGGGGTTCCCGGACACGGAACCACCCACACGCCAGATACAGCGGACCCCTGAGCCTCCTAGCTCAGGGGTCCGCCAGGTCGGGTTGGTACTTACCGCACGGGCGATACTTCGTCGGTTGTCGCAAAACGCGCTTGGACGGCCTCGTACGCCTCCTGGGTAACGCCGAGGCGACCAGCGATCAGCGAGTGGCGCTGCCCATCGGCCCACTGCTTCCATTGCTCGTAGATGGCCCGCACGCTCGTCCCGGCCGCCTCGGCCACTTGGTCCGGAGTAGCGCCTGCCAGCAGCGCCCGGTGCATGCTGATCGGCTGCCAGCGGGTCAGCCACTCGGCCGCCACGGTCATCAGCGCCAGCTCTTCGAGATGGTGCTCGGGCCCGTCCTCGTGCAGGAACGCAGGCTCTTGATGAAGCCAGCGCTCGACTACCTCATACATGCGCAGCTGGTCAGCCTGCCGGCGCGTCAGTATGCGCTCGGTGGAGTTCTGGGTGGCTGTGGTGCTGGTGACCTGGGGTTCAGCTGTCATGGATCTCGCCCGTCTTCCCGGGACAAGACCACAACTCAGACGTGACGTGCGTCACATTTTGACGGCGCACCCGCAAGCGAAATCTAGAGCGTCTAATTGTGCGCACAGCGGTCGGCGCTCACGTGCGTCTTCACAGGTCAGTACAGCGTTTCGAACGAAATACTTACCATGGAGACGCTCTGCCGACTGAGCTAACGGGGCCTATCTTTACCTGGCTGACCTGGAGTTTCACGCTTCGAAGCGATTTCCCGGGCCGTGCACACCGATCGTAGAGCAGCTCGGTACGCGCCAGCGGCGTAGACGACCTTAGCGTACTTCCACCGTCCCGGCGTCCCGACCCGGCGGCGGCCAGTCTGTCCCGCGCGCACGATCCGGGCCTGCACGGACGACATAGCGCTCCGGGTCGCGTACCTGGCCCGCCAGGGCATGCCCACCGCCGCGCGCAGCATCCACGTGAGCACATCGAGATGTTCATTGCGGCGGGGATTGAGCGCACCAACCTTTCGTCCACCGCCACGCGGTACCGGTCCCTACAGCCGCTGTTTCGCTGGCTTGTGGACGAGGGCGAGGGAACTCCGTGAGCGGGCGGAGCGCCTGGTGGCCGAGCATCGCGGCGAGTATGAGACTGAGTACACGGCGATCCGGTCAATCTAGGCACAGCGGCCGGCTGGCAGAAACGTGAGGAGATGCGGTTTGTCGAGCATCTGCCGAGCACAGGACCTTCGACAAGCCTTGTTCTCCCAGGTAAAGACACGTTGTCAGGCAAACTACGGCCTTCGATAAATTCAGATGAAAGCCGGAGGTTTAAACTAAGTGGCATGACTGCCTCAAGTCGCCTGCAAGCTGTCAGCGATATCTCAGCAGCATCCTGGATCACTTCCGGCATAGGGTCATTTGGGTCGGGTGTCAGGTCTTTGCTGCCGCAAGGTTTCGAGGCATATGCCAGGATCTTGCATCCAGCGTGGGCCGATAACACGCCAGTGCCGTGGTCGCAGGTAGCGGCATGGTCGGGCAGGATCATCCACCGTCGGGTGCAGTTCGATTCTCTCATCCGACCGGCGTCCGCCCCGCCCCATCCGCCGCAGCCATGGAAGAGGGCGCCCGCCAGAGGTAACATGCCGCCCGTGCTGCTGCGCCGACTGTGCGAGATCCTTGGTGATCATACGCAGTCTCCTGACAGATGCTGGTTCTGCCTGTGGGATGGGTACGGATGGATTGGTAACGCCGCAATGGCGACGGCTCATGCCAGCACGCAGGGTCCCGTCAGCGGCGACGCGAACGGTGCAGCTGGTCAACCCCCGGATGATATGGAACTAACGCTTCCTCCGGTATTCACGGAGGAGATTGTCCAGGGGCCGCGGGTGCATTTGCCGCAGCGTAGCTATTTCCTGCTTCAGGGTCCGCTTGATGCAGCGATGGAGCTGGGATGGATGCTCGATGCCAGCCATTTCTCCCCGCAGTCACCAAACTTGTTCTGGCCCAATGACCACTCGTGGTGCGTCGCGACCGAGATCGACCTTGACTCAAGCTATGTGGGCGGATCTAAAGAGCTGGTCCAGCGGTTGGTCGCTGACGAGGAACTGGAGGCGCTCGTCGCGGCTCCGGAAGATCCCGTGGATTCACGCAGTGACAAGATCAACCGGTTAGAGCAGGGCATCGGGCGCGGGAATCAGCACAGCCGTCGCCGTTCCGCGCCCGATGCGTTATTGGGTTTACTGGCTATGGATGATTGGGTTTACGGCTATGGATGCCCGCGCTTCTCAACATGAGATCGGCACTACCGGGCTTTCCTCGTCCCAGGTCTGCGGGGACGGAGTGTAGCCTGGCGGCCATGTCACGGTCGTCTCCGCAAGTCCTTCGTAGTCACCCGATTCGCACGGATCGATCGCGACGTTCCCGGAGAGGGACGCGGCGCCTACGTTGGAGAACTCATCCTCTTCACCGCGGCCGTGGGTAAAATCGAAAAGGTATATCGTCAGCTCGATGCTGGACACGGGCGCCCCGCAGGATACGCCCGCCACGACGTTGGCCGTTCCCGGCACATGGGTTGAATGGTGCGGGTTGTCGATGGTGAGCGTGCAGGTGATTGTCGTCGCCGGGACGTCGGCGGACACGCCAGCCCGGATGATCGGCGACGCGGTGCGCGCAGCGGAAGGCCCCGGAGTTGCAGTTTCAGCGTGCAGCTTGAAGCTTACGGTTGTAACTTCCTTGCCGACTGTCGCTGCGTTTGCTGATCCTTGAGCCAGGAAACCGGCGCCGATCGCTACCGCCCCCAGTGCGGCAGCGATCTTGACACTGTGCCGCAGTCTCATTGTGCGTTGACCTTTCCCTGATCGTCGTGATCTGTAGTCTGACTTTTCATCCCCGTCCCTTCTTGCTCATATGAACTCTCTGGGCTGGGATCAACGCTGTCAGTGATCGCATGGCATGGCTAGAACGTATTTATACGGGGTATTATCGTTCGCGCGCCGCGTGCTAGCGTGGCGGCAATCGCGCGCGGCGGCGGAGCGGAGGTACTCAAAGCGCGGCGGGGTGTACGGGGGCGAAGGAAGAGGTGGCTCTACCTTGAGCGGGATCAGGTGGTGGGCTGGTGCGCCCGCTGCGGCGGTGACAGAGGGCTGCGCTCTGACGTCTCGCCAGGTCGATGTGATGCGCCTGGCGGTCAGCGGTAAAACGGCGAAGCAGAGCGCCCGTTGCCTGGGAATTTCAGTTCGTACTGTGGAGGAATATCGGGCGCAGGCGCGAGAGCGCGCGGGTGTGGCGAGCATTGGAGAGCTGATTGCCTGGGTGGTTGCCCAGGGAATTGTCTCACCTGAGACAACATCGCTTGAGGCACAGAACGAACGGCGCGGGGTCGACGGGGGACAGAGTGAGACATCGTTGCGAAAGATCATGTCCAGAAATGGTGGAGTTTCTGAACATGATCGCCGTGAAAACCGCGCGATTATTGGAGCGGTAGGACGACGACGGCGACCCGGTCGGCCGACGGTGATGTCTGTGGATCGGCTTGCTCAGGCGAACGAGATGCTGGCGGCGCACACGGTCAAGGAAGTTGCAGCCAAGCTGGGCGTGAGCCGGGGTACCCTATACGCGCACATGCAGGAGATCAGGGCAGCAGGGGCTGCCGCATCCAGGGAGCTTCGATAACGCCCGGCCCCTCTCCCGCCCAAGGGAGCCGCGGGGAGCCAGAAATGGGAGCCAACGTAGGTCGGCTCCGTCCGACTGGCCGTGACTGTCCTAGCGCGATGCCTCTAGCCCAAAATTTCATTGATGCGGGTCAGAGGCTCTCCGTTCGACTTACGCAGACGTAGACGTAGACGGACACTCGAAATCTCAGCGAACCTTCCCTGACACGGAACCACCCGCATGCCGGCTAGAGCGAGCCCCGGAGCTTTCCAGCTCAGGGGTCCGCTAGGACGTGTGGGTGCTACCGCACAGGAAATTCTTCGTCGGCTGCCGCGAAGCGCGCCTGGATGGTCTCTTACGCCACCTGGGTAACGCCGGGACGTCCTGCGATCAGCAGGTGGCGCTTGTCCATCGGCCCACTTTTTCCATTGCTCGTGCACGCCCCGCACCGTCGCCCCCGCCGCCGCGGCCACTTGAGCCGGGTGGCGCCCGCGAGCAGCGCCCGGCGCACGCTAACGGCTGCCAGCGGGTCAGTCACTCTGCCGATATGGTCATCAGCGCCATCTCTTCGAGATGGTGCTCTGACTCGTGCTCGTGCAGGAACGCCGGCTCCCTGTGAAGCCAGCGGCCGACGACGTCGTACACGGGCAGCAGATCGGCCTGCCGGCGCGTCAGTATGCGCTCAGTGCAGTTCTGGGTGGTTCTGATGCTGGTGACCTAAGTTCCGATGACATGGATCTCGCCCGTCTTCCCGGGACAAGACGCCAACTCAGACGTGACGTGCGTCACACTTCGACTGCGGATCCGTTAGCAAAATTTAGAGCGTCTTATTTGACGCACAGCGGTCGGCACTCACATGCGCCTTCGCTGGTCAGTACAGCGTTTCGAATGAAATACTTACCATGGAGATGCTCTGCCGACTGAGCTTACCGGGGCCTATCTTCACTTGTCTGACCTGAGGTTTGCGGTTACCCGCCGAACCTTCAGACCGCGCACACCGATGCTACCGGAGCCTCTCTGCTGGCATGACCAAGAGTGACGCTCCCCTCATCAGCGCTGGAGAGCATAGCGCATTTCTGCTGTCTGGCGTCTCCGCCTCGGAGGCGGCCAACCTCCCGCCGCGGACCATCCCGAGCCTGCACCGACGACGGGTGCACTTCGTGGCGTTCCTGGCCCGAGACCCGGCGGCCGGCATTCACACGGTTCTTCGACTTGCCGGTCGACAAAATGTTCGACCCAGCCGATGAGGAGGGCGGCACATGACGGCATTCATCCGCCCGCGGCTGCGGAAGCCGGCCGGGATCGCCCTTGCCGGTACGGCGCTCGCCGCCGCGTGGGCTGTCCGGGGCGGCCCGTCGTGGTTTTTGTCGATCGTGATCGAGGTGGGCGTGCTCGTCACCGCGATCACCACCTAAGTACGGGCCGGGGAAGACAGCGACGAGGTTTGCGCTGGCCGGTTCCCGGGCCGATGAGCGACAGAAGCTGGTCAGCCTGCGGTCGTGGGCCCTATCCGGGAGCTTCGCTATGATCGCTGCCTTCATCGGCCTAACAATCGCGGTCGCGGTCAGGGCCGCCGTCTGGTGGCCGTTCGTGGTCATTATCGCCGCCACGGGCTTTGGTTACCTCTACGGATTGTCAACCTACGGTGCAGGTGAGGATCCGGCGGATGACACGAACGCCGGGCACCAGACGCGGTCCCCGGTGAGCCGGTGATCTGCTACTGCCCCTCGTCGAGCCGCAGAGATGTCCCGCTACCCGCGTTCGGCCCCCACTGGTACCTATCCAGGGTGGAGCCAACGCTGAACTGGCCGACTATGGCAACCAGACCCTACAAACCGTCAAGCCTCACCTGAGGCCAATCCGGTCAACGATCAGGTGGACCTAAACGCGGGTCCTCGAGCTTCCCGCGCTCGAGGGCCGCGAGGTCGTATGGCGTCTACTGGACCGGCAATACTTCGTCGGCTGTCGCAAGCGCGCCTGGATGGTCTCGCACACCTCTTGGGTCACTCCTGGACGGCCGGCGATCAGCGAATGGCGCTGCCCGTCGGCCCACTGCTTGCATTGCTCGTGCACGCCGCGAACGCTCATCCCGGCCGCCTCGGCCACTTGATCCGGGGTAGCGCCCGCGAGCAGGGCCCGGTGCATGCTGATCGGCTGCCAGCAGGTCAGCCACTCGGCCGACACGGTCATCAGCGCCAGCTCTTCCAGATGGTGCTCCGGCTCGTGCTCGTGCAGGAACGCCGGCTCCCGGTGAAGCCAGCGGCCAACGACGTCATACACGGACAGCCGATCAGCCTGCCGACGCGTCACCTGGACCCGAACCGCCGACCAGATCATCGACCGCATCTGCCGCTACTGCTAGCGCATCTCCGAACCGGCTCACTAGTAATTGGCGGCTGCCGTACTAGATCCAGTAGCAATCTGGATGGCAAAAGCAGCCAGCGCGGCGGTTGCAAGGCGCCACTCCGTTGCAGCTACGCCGAAAGAAGACGGCGCTCAGCCTTGGTTTCCAGACAGGCTGCCGCCGGCGATGCCGACGGCAGCTCTCGGCCCGCGATACTTGCCCCCGGTCATCCCTTGCGCGCCACGCCGGCCCACAGGGCGGCCGGGCTGGCCGTCTCGAGTTCGCTGTCGGGCCGCCATTTCGACGCCTGTACCATCCCCGGCTGTACAAGTTCCAGCCCGTCGAAGAACCTGGCTACCGCGGGCCGGTCGCGGAAGGTAACCTTCTCGGCCATCATCTGGTTAAGGGTGTCGGCCATCTTGGCCATCGACTCGGCGTCGATGTCTTTAGCGGGGTGTGACAGGGCCAGGTAGCTGCCTGCTGGCAGTGCGCCGATCAGCGTTGCCACAATCCCGCGTGGATCGTCCTCATCGCCGAGATGCTGCAAGATCGCCATCAGCATCAGCGCGACCGGGCGACCGAGATCCAGATGCTGCGCCGCGCTGGCCAGGATTTTCTGCGGGTCCCGCAGATCAGCCTCGACATAGGCGGTGGCGCCTGCCGGGTCGCTGGCCAGCAGCGCCCGGGCGTGGCTGAGCACGACCGGGTCATTGTCCGCATAGGTGATCCGGGACTCCGGCGCCACCGACTGGGCGACCTCATGGGTGTTGTTCGCACTGGGAATACCAGTTCCGATATCCAGGAACTGGCGGATACCCGCTTCTCCGGCCAGGAAACGCACCGCCCGCGCCAGGAACGCCCGGTTAGAGCGCGCGGACAACACGATGTTAGGGAAAGCCTCGATCGCCTGCTCGCCCGCTGCCCGGTCGGCGGCGAAATTGTCTTTCCCGCCTAGCCAGTAGTTATAGACCCGCGCGACATGCGCCACGCTAGTGTCGAACGTCGGAGACTCACCGTAGTTCGTCAAATTCCGTGGCTCCAGTCGCCCCAGCCGGCAGCATATCTCCGGCCCCGGCCCCCCACTGCCACGTAGCGTACCGCCCGCCGCCTCTCCCCCCGCTCCCGGTCCAGTCCACGCTCGGCTACGACCAGCTTTCTGAGTCGCAGCGACGTATCCAGGCTGCAACATGACCCCCATCAGGATGAAGTCCTTACGGCGGCCAAATTCCAGGGAAGCGGCCGCAGGCGCCCAAAGACTCGCGAGGTTGCGAAATCGTGGACAGTGCCATACGCCATGGCGACCGTTGGTGGCATGCAACAGGAGCAGATCTGGGACGCCGATACCGCTCAGCGCTATGACACACCGGGCACCGGTATGTTCGCGCCCGAGGTCCTGAGGCCGACCGTGGACCGCCTCGCCGAACTCGCAGGCGGCGGGAAGGTGCTCGAGCCAGCATGGGATATGGGGAGGTCTCGTGCCCGCTAAGCGCGCCGCATTGCGCCAGGATGCCCGCGACGGCAGCCTGGAGCAGTGGGCGTAGCCAGTCCGAGGGGGCAACCTGGCCTGGGACCACGCGGCCCGCGATGTCCTTCGTTGACCCTGGCCACAAGCGTGTCCCACGAAGCCCGGTTTAGCAGCCGCTGCATCCGGCCCGGAGCCTGGTCGCCCCTCATGCTGGGCGATCGTCCTGCTGTTGCAGCGCCGCCAACGATAGTGTCCACCGCCGAGGGGAACCGTGTCGCGATGTTCACGCAGGCTCTCTCCAGGCATCTCAAGCCCGAAACGACATCGGGGTGACGAGAGCTGCCCGCTGGACGCGACTGGTCAGATGGCAGGGGGCTGGTCTTGTGCCGTCTGGCTGGCGATGCGGTAGCCGGCGCCTGGGGTGGTGGTGATGACGGGCGGGTCGCCGAGTTTGCGCCGCAGGCGGCTGATGGTGACGGTGACGGTGGTGGTGAACGGGTCGGCGTGCTCGTCCCATGCTGTCTCAAGGAGATCCTCTGCGGACAGGAGCGTGGGGCCGGCATGCAGCAGGGCCTCCAGGACGGCGAATTCCTTGATCGACAGGTCCAGGTTCCGTCCGTCGCGGGTCGCGGTCCGCGCGGCGGGGTCGAGCTCGATCCCGGCCGCGCGCAGGATGCGGGCCCGGGCGGCGGGCTGGCGGCGGGCCAGGGCGCGGATGCGCAGCACGAGCTCGGGGAAGTGGAACGGCTTGGCCAGGTAGTCATCGGCGCCCAGGACCAAGCCGCTGACCCGGTCGGCCGGCGACCCGGCCGCGGTCAGCATCAGCACCATGACCCGCTGGTCCCGGGAGGTGATCATCTGGCACAGGACGTCTCCGTGGAGGCCGGGCAGGTCGCGGTCCAGGACCACACCACGTCGTAGGCGTTGACGTCGAGTTTGGCCGCGGCTTCCAGCCCGTCGCGGGCGATGTCCACGGCCATGCCCTGGTACCGCAGGCCCTCGGCTACCCGGTCGGCCAGGGCGCGGGCGTCCTCGGCCACCAGGACTCTCATGCTGGGACTCCGGCCTGGCTTCCGACGAGGACGGTGGTGCGCGGTGCCAGCGGTAGCGTGATCGTGACTGTGAGGCCGCCGCCCGGCCTGGCGTGCAGCGCAAGGGAGCCGCGGTGCGCTTCGGTGATCGCCGCGACGATCGACAGGCCGAGCCCGGCGCCGTCATCGGAGCCGGTGCGGTCGGCGCCGAGCCGCCGGAATGGCTGGGCCAGCCCAGCGACCTGGGCCGGGTCCAGGATGTCGCCGCCGTTCTCGACGATCAGCCGCGCCGCGCCATGGCCAGCCGTCGTGGTCATGTGGATCCAGCCGCCGTCGCAATTGTGGCTGACGGCATTGCCGATCACGTTGTCGGCTATCCGGCGCAGCAGCGGCGCGCTGCCCTCGACCCGGATGCCGTCGCTGCCGCTGACGTGCTGCACGGTCAGGTTCCTGGCGGTAATCGCGTCTTCCTGCGCGGCCAGGGCCGCCGACACGACGTAGTCCAGCGGGAGCACGGCACGGCCGGGCAGCGCGCCGTGCTGAGCGCCGGCGAGCACAAGCAGCCCTTCCAGGAGCTGGTCGACCTTGTCAAGCTCGGCGCGGACCTGGTCGGCCAGCGTGATCGTCTCGGGCGGCACCGGCCCGGGCCTGGTCACGGCGACATCCACTGACACGCGCATCGTCGTCAGAGGAGTGCGCAGCTCGTGGGCCCTCCCGTACTTATGTTCGATGAGCCGTTCAACGGCATGGACCCCGAGGGCATCGTCTGGCTGCGCGGATTCCTGAAGGCCCTGGCCGCCCAGGGCCGGGCGGTACTGGTCTCCAGCCACCTGATGAGCGAGCTCCAGGACACCGCCGGTCACCTGGTCGCGGTCGGCCGCGGCCGGGTCCTCGCCGACACTAGCGTGGCCGAGCTGATCGCCGCCGCATCCGGTGGCCGGGTGACGCTGCGTACGACCGCGCCCGCCGAGGCGACGGTGCTGCTGGCGGGCGGCGGGGCCACCGTCACCGCAGCAGGTCCCGACGTGCTCATCATCACCGGGATTGATGCCGAACGAGCTGTAGTGCTCCTGTCCGGGCACTCGGTCCCGTTCAGCGAGGTATCCGTCCACCGGGCGACGCTGGAGGACGCCTACCTGGAACTCACCCGGGAGGCCGTGGAGTTCCGGGCGGCGGAAGCGGCGGCGGCACCATGGTAGCTCTTGGTATGGGTCGGCCGGAGCGGAGCGCCGGGCCGCGCGACGGGTTCGCGCGGCTGCTGCGCGCGGAGTGGACGAAGTTCCGGACGGTCCGCGGCTGGATCATCACCATCCTCGTTGCGGCGGCACTCCCGACGGGGTTCGCGCTGCTCAACATGGCCAATGCACGGGCTGCATCGCCCCGCTGACGGGACCGGGCGGCGGGGCGGTAACCGATCAGTTCTCCTTCGTGCACCGGGCGCTGGCCGGGAACGGCAGCAT
>Ga0302181_10002353_pt1 | contig 13469 bp, 19 predicted proteins | sample I_Palsa_E3_3_FD_198786 | JGI IMG/M metagenome (GOLD analysis project Ga0302181, IMG submission 198786) | Peat permafrost microbial communities from Stordalen Mire near Abisko, Sweden - I_Palsa_E3_3 | ecosystem: Environmental > Terrestrial > Soil > Palsa > Peat permafrost | place: Sweden... | reverse complement strand
CCCGCCAGAGGCGCGCGATCTCTCCCTCGACCGCGTCGAGCGCGACCTTCATGGTCGCCTCCATTCGCGGCCATCGGCTTCGATGAGGTCGACCGCCTGTTGTGGCCCCCACGTCCCGGCGGCATATGTCGATGGCTCCATCTGCGGCTCCTTCGTCCAGTGCTCGAGAATGGGCGTGATGAATCGCCAGGCCGCGCTCACTTCGTCGGCGCGAGCAAAGAGAGTGGGATCTCCGAGCATCGCGTCGAGGATGAGCCGTTCGTAGGCCTCCGGGCCGCTGCCTCCAAAAACCGACCCGTATCGGAAATCCATGGTGACCGGCCGGAGGGTCATCGCGGGCCCGGGGACCTTGGCGACGAAGCGTAACCCGATACCTTCGTCCGGCTGAATCCGAATGGCGAGCACGTCCGGATCGATTCGCGACGGAGCCGCAAGATCGCGACTCTCCACGCTCGACTCGCGCGGGGCGAGAAGCGCGTGCGGCACGTCTTTGAAATGAACGCTGATCTCGGTCACGCGGCGCGTCAGACGCTTGCCGGCGCGGATATAGATCGGGACCCCGGCGAAACGCCAATTATTGAGCTCGAGCCGCATCGCGACGAACGTTTCGACCTTGGAGCTCGGAGCGACGTTGGCCTCTTGCCGGTAACCCGCGACCCCTTGGCCGGCGAAGTTGCCCGGGCCATACTGACCGCGGACGACGAAGCGGTCGACGTCCGAGCCGACGATCGGCTTGAGCGCGCGCAAGACCTTGACCTTCTCGTCTCGCACTTCGTCGGCGGTGAAGGCTACCGGCGGCTCCATGGCCGCCACCATGAGCAGCTGCAAGAGGTGGTTCGACCCCGATGTCTTCGGCCACCGTGACCTGGACGTGGTCGATATGGTTACGGTTCCAAAGCGGCTCGAAGATCGCGTTGCCGAAGCGAAGCGCGATGAGGTTCTGGACCGTTTCTTTGCCAAGGTAGTGGTCGATGCGAAAAATCTGGCGCTCGGCGAACACGCGATGAAGCTCGGCGTTCAGAGCGTCTCCACTCGACAGGTCTCGTCCGAAAGGCTTCTCGACGATGATGCGCGTGTACCTTGTCGCGTCCAAAGCGTCGACGACGAGGCCGGCCTTCGCGAGGTTGGCATTGACCGTGCTGAAGGCGCTCGGGGGTATGGCGAGATAGTAGATGCGGTTGCCGCTCGAGCCATTCGTCCGGTCCAATAGCTCGAGCGTCTCTCGCAAGCGTTCGAACCTCGTTTCGTCTTCGAACCGTCCTGACACGTAGTGCAGGCGGCTGGCAAAGTCCTCCCACACAGCCTCGTCGATCGGCTTGCGTCGCGAGAACGCGGCGACCGCCTCGTGCATGTTCGCGCGAAATTGCGCGTCGCTCAGCTCTTGCAGTGCGTAGCCGACGATCGACATGCCGGGCGGCAGAAGCCGCGACACGGCCAGGTTGTAGAGCGCGGGAAGAAGCTTGCGACGGGTGAGATCACCCGACGCTCCAAGCCGACGCGAAATGGGTTGGCCGTCGGCATGGGGCGACACCGCGCGACCGAGAAGGCCTTCCTACTCCTCGACCACGGGCTGAGGCCCGGGCACGATGCCCGCGATGTCTGGGTCTTCGCCGGGGTCGGCGCCCGGGGGTCGCTCAGGCCGGTCTTCGCGCCGCTGTTTGCGCTTTTCGGCCTTTATGCGCTGATATTCTTGGCGGTCGCGTTCCTTTTGACGCTTCTGGATGCTCGGATTGCTCATCAACCACCTCGTACGTAGACGTCGCCCTGCGGCTCAGGCCGCATGCACGCCGTTTTCGTTAGTTTCCGGGACTACCCCGCGCGCCCAACGACGCCCCAATTGGGGATCGCGCGCGCTAGGCATGAAGCTCAATTTACCAACGATTGCGACGATCTCCGCCGCCACCGCCGCCGCCGCCGCCACCACCGCCGCGACGGCCACCGCCGCCACCGCCACCACCACCACCTCCGCCACCTCCGCCGAAGCCGCCTCGCTGGGGCCGCTCTTCGGCCTCATTGACCCGCAAGGGCCGTCCGTCGAGCGTCGCGCCGTTCATGGCTTCGATTGCCTTCTGGGCCTCTGCCGGCGTCCCCATCGTAACGAAGCCAAAGCCTCGCGACTGGCCCGAGGTTCGGTCCGTCACGATATGTACGTCCGTGACTTCTCCGACGCGGGCAAACGCCTCGCGCACGGTTTCGTTGGTGGACGAAAATGAAAGGTTGCCGACATACAGACGCGTTCCCATGTGTCTCTCTCTTGTGCCTGGCGGCCCCGGAATCGCGCTCGCGAAAGCGCTCACTCAAAAACCTGTCACCCTATCGGCCGCGGAATCAGGAGGCAGGCCGCGGTGGCACAGTCCGCCGCGTCCACACGTTTCGTTACCGTCGATCGCGAGCCGCGTCCCATGAATCGAGAGAGCAGTCGTTGCCGGGGAAACGTCCGTGAGCCCCCCAAACATAACGGAGCGGGCAAGCCGCGCAAGCCTAAGGCTTGCATGGGGGGAGCCTGGCCGGGGACTCGCGGCCAAATCGGCGGGAACCGTCAGCGCGCGAGCTTTTCCGCGAGCTCCAGGTTCTCTTTGGCATGCCGATAGCCCGGCTCGATGGCGAGCGACGCACGAAACTCGACCGCGGCCCCGGCCGCGTCTCCCCGCTCGAGCAGCAGCGTTCCCAAGTTATTGTGAGCCCGCGCGTTACGTCCATCGATGACCAGGGCCTCGCGATACTCCGCCCCCGCCTCGTCGAGCCGCCCCTGGTCTTGGAGCAGACGTCCGAGGTTGTTGTGCGCTGGGCTGTACTCGGGCTCGAGCGCCAGCATGGCCCGGTAGCCCTCGATGGCCTCGGGGATGCGCCCCTCGTTGGCGAGATCGTTGGCGAGATCGTACTGCTCGATGGCACCGCGGGTGGTGGGTTGACGGTCGAGATGCAGGTTGGCCACCACGACGAGCACGACCAAGGCCGCCGCGCCCGCCATCGCACGACCCGGCAGAAGGGACCGAGCGCGCAATCGTTCCGCGACCGACGCCACGAATGCGGTCCCGAGCACCGCGGCGAGTGGTAACGCCGGCAGCCTGTAGCGCGCGGTGACGAAGAAGGCGCCGACGAAGAGCAGCTGCGTCGTCATCGCGAGCGCGACGAGCAGGACGCGTCGGTCGTGCCGAAGCCGCCACGCACCGGCGAGCCCCAGCGGGAGCAGTAGGCCCGACGGGAAGCGAACCGGTCCCTCCCAGAGCAGCAGCGACAGGATGTACGACGACCGCCGATCGGCATAGAGCGTGGTGCCCCGCGGGATCTCGTAGCCGTTCACGAGGTCGAGGAGCTTTCGCCCAGCGAGCCTGAGCCAGGCGAGGCGATGAGCGCGCACGTAGGCGAACGTCTTTGCCTCGAACCATGCCGAATGACCGGACGCGGTGGACACACCGGCGTGCCACGGCTCAGCGTTGATCTCGAGAAACCTTGCGAAGTGCGCGAGATTGTCGTTGCTGTTGACGTCGACGAGCTCCGGGATGTTGCCGAGGTAGAGGTTCACCCCCCCCGCCCACCCGAGAGCGCAGAACCGGTGCGTGACGATCCGCTCGATCGTGGTCGAGACCGAAGCCGTCGCGGCGGGAGGCGCAGGCGCGCCAATCGCGTACGCGCCTTCCGGTCGATCGTCGTAGCGCGCGTTCCACCACGCGACGGGCCCGATGGCCGCCACGACGGCGAGCAAGAAGGCCCCGAGCGGCCGAGCGAGCGAGCGAAGCGTCTGACCCCGGTCGCGCGTCGCGCAGGCCCAGGCAGCGACGACCGGCGCGAAGAGGAGCATGCCGCCACGGTTCGTCGCCGCGAGGCCGAGGACCGCCCCCGCGAGAGCCCATGCCGCGATGTGTCGACTGCGATCCGCTCGAAGGACGAGCGCGACCGTCGCGACCGTGAGAAGCACGTCGAGACTCGCGGCGAGCAGCTGCGCGTCGTAGTAGATGAGCGTCCCGCAGGCGGCGACGATCAAGCCCGCCGTCAGCGACAGCGCGACCGACCCCAGGCTGCGAAACGCCAACCAGACCGTCAGCGGCGCCGCGCTCGATCCGACGGCCGCCTGGACGAGCTTTGTCGTGACGAGGTCGTCGCCGAAAAGCCTGTACTGTCCGCCGAGCAGCAGCGGGTAGAGCGGGGGACGGAAGAACGCCTCGTGGCCAGGCCACGCCCCCGCGAGGAAGCGCTCGGCCATCACGTGGTAGTCGATCTCGTCGATGAGCCTGTGGAGAAAGAACGGGTTGTGCCGCTCCTCGGCCACGAACACGATTCGGAGAACGAGCGCGACGCAGTAAGCGGCGACGCCCGCGACGGCCGCAGGCGAAGCCGACCGCTTCACCTCCGCGAGCCCTACAAAATTGGCTTCGCGAACTTGGCGGGCTCGGGAGCCGGCTCGATGGTTTCGACCTTCTGCAGGGCGAGCACACCACCGATGGGCTCACTCACCATGTCGGAGACGACGACTTTGGAGACATTGTAGGCGCCGGTGACTTTGACTTTCGCGCCCACGGCCGGCAGCGGAAACGGAACCTCGACGTTGAGCATGTCGTCGGTCACGGGCTTCTTCGGCTCTTCGCCCGGTCTGACGTCCTTGTAGGCCTTCATGGCGTCGTAAATCACCGCGAAGTTACGAGCCCAGCCCACGACGCGCACCTTCAGACCTGTCGTGCTGCCCTTGTCGTCGGCGATCCAGAAGCTCGGCACTTCAATCGTGCGTGCCTCTCCACCGGGCCCGGGGGGCGGGCAATTGTCGGGGTCCTTTTTCCCGGTTTTGTGGATGGCACACTCGGGCGCTCGCACGATGTTCGAATCGACGATGTAACCCACGATGGAGATGGGTTGAGCGGTGACGTCTTTGCCGTGCATCAAGCTTCGCAGCTGGTGGACGGCCCCATAAATCGTGTAGGCGTCGCCCTGCTTGATCGGCGTGGCTGGGAGCGAGACCGGCGCCGGAAGGTTGGCCGGCTTGCCCGACCAGGCCGGCTGAGGCTTGTAAGGGTTCTCTTCGCCCCCACACCCCACCACGAGGGGTGCACTGGCGAGTACGACCGTGGACACCACGCGCAGCGCAAATCTATCGAAACTGTCCATGATCACCCTGGCCTCCTAGGACTCGAAGCGCGGCCGCGCAGCACGAGTAACACGCCCGAAACGTTCGGGACAAGGGCGCTTTTTGCCGCTCACGCCGATATCGGATCTTTCCGCACATGGCCACCTGAGACGCCGGATCGACGTGGGGGGCCACCCAAACGCAGAAGCTCGACGTCGGCCACGCGCACGGTATCGCCGCGACAGCCTCCGACCAGCCGTTCGATGAGCACCGAGAGCTCGGCCACGTCGCCAGGAAACTCGTAGTCGGCGAGCTGCGCGTAGGCGGCCGGCTCAATCCCAAAGGGTCTACCCGCGGTCCGCATACCCTCGCGCGCGAGCCCCTCGATCACGAGAGAGCGAAGATCGTCCGACCGCTCACTCAAGCGAGGCAGCACGACGGGATCGGCCAAGCCCTGGGCGAGAGCGCCGACGAGGGAGGGTGCGAGCTTGATGCGATCGTCGGGGCCACCGACCGTCGTCGCCACCAGCTGAACGCTGAGAGGCCCACCTTCGTCCCACGGGGCTCGGCGCTCTGCGCATGCTCGCCCGATCGCGCTCTGAACGTCGGCCTTCATCGCCGCCACATCGATGAGCGCCAGGATCCCGCCCTCGGCCAAGCGCAGCGGCGAAGTCGCGGGATGTTGCCACCGAGCGAGCTCCTGCTCGCGGGGATCGGTACCGTCGACCACGACGAGCGGCGCGCTCGAGCGGGCGGAGCCGAGATGGGCCCGAGCCACGAAGGCCACGGGATCCAGCCCGCTCGGCCCGACCACCACCACGGGCGCACCGGACGCCACCCGGCGTTCGAGCATCTCGACGGCCATGCGAGCCGCGGCCGAGTAGATTCCCATTTCAGCCGCGCGCGCCAGACGCTGCTGCACATGGTCGCTACGGGCCGCTGCGATGCCTTGCTCTCCAGCCTCCTGCTCCGCTCGCTCCTGCGCAGCCTTTGCGAGCTGGACCGCTTGCTGCACGCTCGCGCGCATTCGTGAGGACGCGGCCCGCGCCCGACAAGCGCCGGCCAGACGATCGGCCACGGTTCGCATGGCACGAAGCTCTTCCACGGTCACACGCTCCCGCCGACCGGCGCGCGCGAGGATGAGGATGCCTTCGGGCTCACCCTCCCAGGCGACCAGCGCGGCGAGCAGCGCCCCGCGAGCGGTCATCCACGCGCAAAGCGGGCGCAGATCGGGGCGACGAACTTCGAGCGCATCGAGCACGTCGGCCCGCAGGGTACCTTCGGGCTCGGCGGTGACGACCGCGAGCAAGCCCTCGGGCAATGCAGCCGTTCGCTCGCGAAGATATCCCGCGGCGTCGACTGTCGTCTGCGTGGGCGGGGCGAGGAGCCATAGCTCCGGAGATGCGTCGCCCGGCCCGTTCGGAGCTCGCAGAGCCAAGAGGACCGCGCGTATCGCGTCGTCCGGCTCCGCTCGGGCAGCGTCGTCTCTCGCGCGCGCAAAGGCGTCGAGCCACTTGCCTTCGGCCGGCATCAAAGGGCGCTCGAGGAAGGCCGCGCCAGACCCGATGGCAAGAGCGATGCCCGCGGTAACCCCGGTAACCCACCCTCCCGACGAACCCTGCGCCGCCAACGCCCCGAGCAGGGCCACGCCCCCGCCCGCGAGGGCGAGCGCGGTGGCTCGGCGCGCCGCCCGAACGACGCGGACCACGTCGGAGGCGACGCACGCGCCCACGACGCATGCCGCAGACAGGCTCAGGCCCAGTCGAGCCATCGAGCGAGCTTGCGACGGAGCAAGAACCGCCAGGAGCGACCCGAACGAAAAGACCAACCCCTGAAGCACGCGAGCGGCGAGCAGACGCTCGACCGCGCCGATCTCCAAGTGCCGCGAGCGTCGCGCCCATTCAGTCCACCCGAAGACCACGCCTGCGCTCGCGACCGCGGCCGCGCACTCCCAGACGTCAGGATGCGCGAGCGCCCAAGCGGCGACGGGCATCGCAGGATAGAGCGACGGCGCCAGGGTCGCGAAGCAAACCGCGCCCAGAATGGCCAAGGGTAAAGTGGCCGATACCCGTCTCGCGGTCGTCACTCCTCCGTCGGCAGGCACTCGCGCGATCGCCACGCACGCGGCAGCTGCGCACGCGAATGTTCCAATGGCGCCGGCCGCTCCGAGCGACGCGCTGGCCGACGTTCCTCCAAGCGACGCGAGCACGATCGCAAGCCCCCAGCCCACGACGCCGAGCGTGTCCGAGCGCCGACTGGCGAAGACCGCGATGCCCACGGCCGCAGCCGTCGAGAGCCAGCCCTCTGGCTCTCGTCCACCCACGGTCCAGAGCGCGAGCGCACCCACGTAGGCCACACTCAGGATGGCCCCGACCCTTCGCTGCCAATGGGCAGCCGGGCGGGTCGTGGGCGCGTCCGGCATGGTGTGGGGCGGAGTCTATCGCACGTTGGCTGGCGCATCGCTGCCCGGTGTGGTCTCGTGGCGTCATGCGCGGGTCTGAGCAGCGGCCCCGGACTCTGGCGCTCGGGATATGGCTGGCGGCGCGAGGAGGCCTCGCTCGGACGGCGTTGGCGCTCGCGGGAGCCGGTGCGGTCGTGGCGGCCGTCTTGGCCAATGGCCATGCCGGCCCGTTCGCTTCGCGCTTGCCTACGCTCGCATCGATGGCCATCGCCTGGAGCGCCGGAGTCTCCTTGGCGTTCGGCGGAGCGCTGCTCGCTCTAAGGAGCGACGTCGAGCAGGGCGTCGTGGCCCTCGCCAGAATGCGAGGCGTGGATCTCGCGTCGTACGTTCGCGGGCGGGTATGGGGATTGACGGCGCTCATCGCTTTCGCAGTCGGGGGCGCGACCCTGCCGGTCGGCCTCGTGACGGCTCTCGCCTCGGCAGACAGGGTCGCGGGGGCCCGAGAGGGGCTGGCCGCGTTCGCCTATGCCCTCGCGTTTTCCGTGACCTTGGGACCGCTCGCGATGGCGGCCCTCGGTACCGGCACGCGCGGGGTCGGATACGTTTCACTGGTGGTCGTCATCGGCGTGCCCGAGCTGCTCGGGAGCTGGACGACGCCGCTGCTGCCCCCCGGTTGGCACGAGCTGACGAGCATCCCGTCGGCCCTTGCCGCGGTCGCCGTCGGAATCCGCGGCGGAGCCTCTCTCTGGCACATGACGCGCGCGCTGACGGGGCTCGCGGCGGTCGTCGCGGCGTCGCTGGCCGTCGTCTGGGCGCGGCTGGCGCGCGCGGAGGCCGGAGCCCCATCGTGATCGTGCTCGAGGCTGTGAGCGCGCGGCGCAAACCCGTGTCGATCACGAACGTGACGATCGAATGGGGGCCGGGCATTCATGCCTTGGTTGGCACATTCGCCGACGGCTGCGGCCTTCTTCTGGCGGTGATCGTGGGAGCCGCGAAGGCCCAAAGCGGGCGCGTTCGCGTTCTTGACCGAGCCCCGACCGACCCGAAGGCTCGCACGCAGGTGGCTCGCGTGGGGATCGACCCGTCGCTCCCCGAAGCGCTCCGCGTCGACGAAGCTCTGAGCCTTGCTTCCGTCATCCGGGGGGACCCGCCGCAAGCGGCCACCGAGCGACTCTCCGTCCTCGGGCTCGAAGCCCTGGCGGGCCGTCGCGTCCATTCGCTCTCGCGCGGCGAGGCCCGAGGTGTGGCGCTGGTGGAGGGCCTCACGTCTTCGCGAGTGCGCGTCTTGGTGTTGGAAGAGCCATTTGCGTCGAGCGACGCCAGGGCGGCGGGTCGGATCGCGGAGAGCTTGCGAGGCAAGAGCCGAAGCGGATGCGCGATCGTTTTCGCGACCGCTTCTCTTCGTGACGCCGAAGACCTTGCCGACGACTACGCGCTCGTACGCGGCGGCGCCGTGGTCGGCAAGACCACGGCGTTGCACGCGCTTGCCCCCCTCGCTCCGGGAGACGCGCGTCTGGTCGTCATCGCGCGCCACGGCATCGACGCGAGGGCGCTTCTTCCGGCATTCGCCGGCGAATCGGACGTCACCGGCGTCGAGGTCGACGCGAACATCGTGACGGTCCGGGGCACCGATCCGGTGGCGCTCGCCCGCGCCGCGGGGCGGGCGGCGGTTGCGGCCAACGTCGACGTCGTCGAGATCCGCAACGAGCCTTCCTCGCTCGGCGGGGCGATATGATCGCCGCGCTCGGTCGCCTCTCGGCCGCACGCCTGGCACGTTCGCCGAGGCTGTGGGTCAGTCTGGGAGCTTGGTGCTCGCTTGCGGTGGCCTTCGCGATATTCGCGCGAGTGGACGGTTGGGCGCACGGCGCCGACAGGGTCCTTTCCTCGGTCTACGGAGCTCTCGCGCTTCCGTTCATCGCCTACGCGTTGGCTCGGGCAGCCTTCGGGGGGCGCTCGATGATCTCTTCGACCGCATCCATGGTCGCGTTCGGCGCCCCTCCGTGGAGGGCGGCGCTCGCGTCCATCGGGGTGGCGGCGCTCGCGACAGCGCTTCTTGGGGGCTGCCTTGCAGCCGTCGTGGCCCTCATCGCGCACGGAAGCGCCGACCCACCCGCGGGACGCGACGCGATCGTGAGCGCCTATGCCGGCGGCCTCGGGGGAGCCGCGTACGCCGCCTGGTTTGCGCTCGGCACGACCATCGGCCGTCGAGGAGGGGGACGCATCCTCTTTCTCGCCGCCGACTGGCTGCTCGACGGAGCCGGCGGGCGGGCAGCGCTCGCAACGCCCCGAGGCCATCTGCGAAGCTTGCTTGGCGGCGCATCGCCCATGAACGTTTCAGAGCGCTCGAGCGCCCTGATGCTCCTCGGTCTCGCCGCTCTCTGCACGCTCGTCGCGATACGAAGCGTCAAGCGACGCTGAGGCTCATGGCGCGTGAAAGAGCGCCAACGCCTCGCGCTCCTCGCGCGTCATGTCGAGCGCTCGACCCTCCAGAACGAACGCTCCGTCCGGCTCTCTGCGGCACGCGTGAACCTTGACCCGAAGCCGCACGGGGCGCTCACCCGCGACGGCGCCTTCGATGCGAGAGCCCGGCGGTGAAGGAGACGTCGAGCGGAGCGCAATCTTGTCGACGCTCATCGAGAGAATCTCGGCCGTCCCCCCGGCGACCCATCGAACATGCGGCCCGTTCAACGGTGCCCGCCCCGGGTCGCCGCGAGCGTTTCGCGCTCGGCATCGCGCTTGGCGATGTGCGCTCGCTTGTCGTATTTTTTTCTCCCGAGGGCCTTCGCGAGCTCGACCTTCACGCGGCCGCCCTTGAAGTAGAGGCGAAGCGGGATGACCGCGTAGCCACCTCGAGCGACGGCCCTGTCGATTTCCGCAATCTCTCGCCCGTGAAGCAGCAACTTGCGCGCTCGTCGGGGCTCGTGAGGAAACGCCGATGCCTGCTCGAAGGGGGCGATGAACATCTGGCGCAACCAGGCCTCGCCGCGCTCGACCGCCACGTACGCGTCGGAGACATCGACCTTGCCCGCGCGCATCGACTTGACCTCGCTGCCGACCAGGGCAATCCCGGCCTCGAAGCGCTCCTCGATCGAATAGTCGAAGAGCGCTCTGCGATTCTTGACGATGAGCTGCTCGCCCGTCGGCGCCGGCTTGGACATCGGCGACTAACCGCCATCGGCCGGCGGCATCTCGGCGCCGTCGTCGAGTGTCGCGTGAAACGGCGGGTCGTCCGATTCGATGCCGAGACGGCTTTCGAGAGCGGAGATTCGAAGCTGCAGCCTTTCGGCATGTTCGGCCAAGCCGCGAATCATGTCCGCGACCGGATCCGGCAGCGCCGCGTGGTCGAGGGCAGCCTCGAACCGCGCGCGCTTGGGGACGATGATTCGCGCCGGAACGCCCACCACCGTGGCCCCGGGCGGGATCTCCTTGATGACGACGCTACCCGAGCCCACGCGAGCGCCGTCACCAATCTGGATGGCGCCCAAGATGCAGGCATTGGACCCAATGACCACGTCGCGGCCGACCTGAGGGTGGCGGGTACGCCGGTCGAGCGACGTTCCTCCGAGCACCACCCCCTTGTAGAGCACGCAACCGTCTCCCACGGTGGCCGTCTCACCGATGACGACGCCCATGCCGTGATCGATCACCACGCGCCGCCCGATCTTCGCCGCGGGATGGATCTCGATACCGGTCAAGAAGCGATTGGCGTGCGCCAATAGCCTCGCCCCGAGCTTGACGTCGCGACCCCAGAGCGAGTGCGCGGCGCGGTGCAGCCAAAGCGCATGCAACCCCGGATAGACGAGCGCGACGTCGAGCGGGGTGCGGGCTGCCGGATCGCTCCGGCAAACGGCGTGAATGTCTTCGAGGGCTAGCTCCGCGGAGCGTTTGATCGTGTCGACCCAGCCAAGCATTACGTGGAAACGAGCTTAGCATCGCAGGCGCGTGGGCTAGCCTAGCGTCCCATGGCTGGTCTGACGCTCGATCCTCCCGCGCTCCGAAAATGGACGCAGCTTCGCCGCGAGCCAGTCGGCTCCTTCCGTATTTTCGACGTCTGCCGCGTGGAGCTGCAAGACGGCGCCGGGCGCGCGCGCGGCGACGCGTTTACGATGCGCTGCCGCGACTGGTGCAACGTCGTGGCCGTCACGCCCTCGGACGAAGTCGTGCTCGTGTGGCAATACCGCTTCGGGACCGATGCGCTGTCGCTCGAGATCCCGGGCGGTATCGTCGACGCCGGCGAGGAGCCCGCCCACGCTGCCCAGCGCGAGCTTCGCGAAGAGACGGGCTACGAGGGCGAAGCGCTCGTCCCGCTTCTTGTCGTCGAGCCAAACCCCGCCATCCAGAACAATCGCTGCTTCACGTTCGTCTCGCGCGCGGCTCGGCGGGTGCAGAATCCGAGCTTCGACCCGCAAGAAGAGCTCGAGACTGTGCTCGTGCCGGCGGCCCGCCTGGGCGACTTGCTCGACGGCGGGCAGGTCACGCACGCGCTCGTCCAGAGCGCGCTCGAGGCGTACTATCGCAAGCGCGGCCTGCGATGACGACGTGGGACGAAGTCGAGCAGGTCGTTCGCGGCCTCGAAGAGCACCAAACGGGCAAGGTGCTCGAGCTCGCTCGACGCCTGAGGCCAGGGCTGACGCTCGACGACATCCTCAACCCGCACGACTTCCCCGAGCTGGGCGACCCCGACTGGCAGTTCGAGGACGGAATGCTGACGGGCATCCAAAGTGTCGCTGCCGCCCTCCGGCTACGCCGGCGCGAAGGCCGGAGTGACCCTTGAGCGGCAAGAAGAAGAGCGCATCGACCGGGAGCGCGTTCGAGGCCCTGAGAGACCTGCGCGACGCGCTCAAGCGCGAGGGAGAGGCGGCCCCTGCCCCCAAGGCTCCGCCGCCTCCTGCCGTAAGGCCGCGCCCCCCCAAGCGCGCTGAAGACGACGCGCGGCTCCTGCGCCGAGCGTACGCAGGCGTCGAGCCCCTCGACCGCTCCAAAGGCCGGCGCCCGCGCCACCCCCTAGAGCCGGCCTCCTCCGCTACGAAAAGGTCGACCCAAGGCGCATCGACAGCGCCGGCCGACGACGCGGCCGTGCACGAGCGGCTCCGCACTCTGGCGCTCGGGAGCACCCCCTTCGAGGTCTCCGACGAAGGCGACCGCGTCGAGGGTCGGCGGACGGACGTGCCGCTCGAGGTCCTGCGGCGTCTGCGTCGCGGGCACTTTCCCATCGACGCCCGGCTCGACTTGCACGGAATGGTCGCGCAAGAGGCGCGCGCCCGCGTGGAGAGCTTCTTACGGGCGATGCGAGAGCGCCGCGAGCGCGTCGTGCTCGTCATCCACGGCAAGGGCGAGCACTCGCCGATGGGCGTCGGCGTGCTCCGAGGCGAGATCTCTGCGTGGCTATCGCAAGGGGCATCGAGCGAGCACGTCGCGGCGTTCGCGACCGCTCGGGACGGCGACGGAGGCCCCGGCGCCGTTTACGTGATGCTCCGGCGCTGACGGCGAGAGATTTACCGCCAGGACGCTAGGGGCGCCAGGACAGTGCTGTAGAATCCGCCCCGAAGATTCTCTCTTGGCGACCCTGGCGTCCTGGCGGTTTCTCTTCAGCTGTAATCCTTTTCCATGCGCTCTTGGTCCTCCTTGCAGCGGATGCAGAGCGTGGTTTCGGGACGGGCTTCGAGCCGCTTGACGGAGATTTCTTCTCCGCACTCTTCGCAGATGCCAAACGTGCCTTCGTCGATCTTGCGAAGCGCCTTCTCGATCTTGTCGAGAAAGCTCTTCTCACGCCCTCGCAGGCGAAATGTGAAGGATTGAAGGTACTCGCTCGACGCCAGATCCATTTCGTCGGGCAAGTCGTCGGTATCGAGCGCCATATCTTGCTCTAACGTCTGCTTGGCCTTCTTGAGAATCTCGTCGCGCTTGTCCGTAAGGAGCGTTCGGAATTTCTTGAGGGTCGCCTTGTTCACAGTTGACCTCGAATCGTCGTCGGTTCACAGGCCGTCTTGGAATGTCCTATCCCCGACG
>Ga0302181_10002349_pt1 | contig 13507 bp, 7 predicted proteins | sample I_Palsa_E3_3_FD_198786 | JGI IMG/M metagenome (GOLD analysis project Ga0302181, IMG submission 198786) | Peat permafrost microbial communities from Stordalen Mire near Abisko, Sweden - I_Palsa_E3_3 | ecosystem: Environmental > Terrestrial > Soil > Palsa > Peat permafrost | place: Sweden: Abisko... | reverse complement strand
GGGAGGGTGAAGAGATAGAAGGTGAGGGGGCGGGCGAAGATGGGGTCGGTGGCAGGGCCCGTTGCGTGGGGGGCGTACCAGAAGAGGGCGAGGGTGGACCAGTCCGACATGATGGACGCGCCGGAGATGAGGGCGATGATGATGGCGACGATGGGTGAGAGGATGCGGAGGACGGGCTCGACGGAGAGGTTGAAGGTCTGGCCGCCGAAGAGGATGGTGTGGGCGGCGGGGAGGTCGGCGGCGTGGGCGCGGCGGAGGGCGGTGAAGGCGGTGAAGAGGATGGCGAAGGTGAGGATGGCGACGGCGAGGAAGACGCCGGCCTGGAGGGTGATGACTTTCCAGAAGACGTCGGCGAAACAGAGGGAGCGGAACCACTGGAGGTCGACCCAGGAGGAGAGGATGGTGGTGGCGCTGAAGATGAGGACGAGGAGGATGAGGGCGGAGAGGATAAGGATGCGGTTACGCCATGAGGCGGGCTTGGTTTGTTTCGAGTCGATCAGGTGAGCCACGTTTCCTCCGCTTGAAGCGAGGTTCACGTCATGCAGAGATTGCGATGAAGGAACAGGGCGATTGTACAGTTTGCGGGCGATTGGCTGCGGAATGCGGATTTTGCTGGATGCTGCATCTTATGGGAAGGCACTATAGTTAGTCGCAGGCGAAGTTGCGCCGGAAAGTATTAGATACGCATGGAATTTCATATCTCACGATCGATCCGCGAACGGCTGGACCTGAAGGACGTTCTGTTCAGCTTCACGGGGAATGTTGTCTTTGCGAATGTTGCTGCCGCACGGAAGCTTGCCCAGGATTTGAATGAGTTGCCGGGAACCGAGCCAGGCACAGAAGGACAAGTTAACGCGGGCGCGTTGTTTGCGATGGGGATGATTGATGAGTTGAGCCATGCGCTGGTGGCGCGGTATCGGAGGGAGCAGGATCCGGTGGTGATGGCTGCGGCGGTGAAGTGGCTGGGGGCGCAGGTGACTCCGGCGGAGAGTGAGCGACTGCTGCTGCGATTCGTGCAGCAGTTCCCTACCGTGGATGTGTACCGCGGGACGGTGACCGCGGAGGAGTGGCTGAAGGGCGAGACGGTGGGGCAGTCGAATCGTGAGATTGCGTTTGAGGAGATGCTGCTGCTTTGGATTGCGAATAGTAATCCGGCGTTTCTGCCGTTCAAGCGACTGTTCGATGACAAGCTGCTGAAGGAGCAGACGGCTTATAAGGGGGCGACGACAGGGCTGCCGGATTTTTTTGCGACGCGGCCGAAGATTGATCGGAGCCTGGGGACGTTGCTGGATGCGCTGCGGGCGCCCATGCTGACCTCGCCGGACTCGTTGACCGGGCAACTGGATTTCATCAGCGAGAAGTGGTCGGAGTATCTGGGCGAGGATTTGAAGAAGGTGCTGCTCGCGATCGATGTGCTGCGCGAGGAAGAGCTGGCGATCTGGATGAGGTTTCATCCGCCGGGGCCGGACTGGCATCGGCATGGAGAGTATCGCGGGGGTGAGGGGTTTGTTGGGGATGAATATATTGGGTTTGATTCGGAGTATGTGACTGGGCCGGATGGGGTGCGGCGGCTGCGGTATCCCGCGGGCTACCAGGCGCCGCTGACGGAGTATGAGGCGTTCAGCGCGGATCAGGCTTGGATGCCGACCGTCGTGTTGATGGCGAAGAGTACGTATGTGTGGCTGGAGCAGCTGTCGAAGAAATATCTGCGGCAAATTCATCGGCTGGATCAGATTCCGGATGAAGAGCTGCGGCTGCTGGCCGATCGCGGGATTACGGGGCTGTGGCTGATTGGGTTGTGGGAGCGGAGTCGAGCGTCGAAGACGATTAAGAGGCTGAGGGGAAATCGCGAGGCGGTGGCGTCTGCTTACTCGCTCAAAGACTATTCGATTGCCGAGGACTTGGGGGGCGAACAAGCTTACGAGACTTTGAAGTATCGCGCGGCCATGGCGGGGTTGAGGCTGGCTAGCGATATGGTGCCGAATCATATGGGGATCGATTCGGATTGGGTGATTGAGAATCCCGACTGGTTTATCTATCGGTGGGAGAGCCCGTTCCCTGCTTATAGTTTTGAGGGGCCGGATCTTTCGACCGACAGCCGCGTGGAGATCAAGATTGAGGACCATTATTACGACCAGACGGATGCGGCGGTGGTGTTTCGGCTGAGGCATTATCGCGATGGGGCTACGCGGTTTGTGTATCACGGCAACGATGGGACGACGTTTGCGTGGAACGATACGGCGCAACTGGATTACTCGAAGGATTATGTGCGCGAGCATGTGATCCAGGTGATTTTGAATGTGGCTCGGCGGTTTCCGATTATTCGGTTTGACGCGGCCATGGTGCTGGCGAAGCGGCATGTGCAGCGGCTTTGGTTTCCGCTGCCGGGTGCGGGCGGATCGATTCCGTCGCGGGCTGAGAATGCGATGTCGCAGGAGGCGTTCGATGCGCTGATGCCGCATGAGTTCTGGCGCGAGGTGGTGGATCGCGTCGCGGTGGAAGTTCCGGGAACGCTGCTGCTGGCAGAGGCGTTCTGGCTGTTGGAGGGGTACTTCGTTCGGACGCTGGGAATGCATCGCGTGTACAACAGCGCGTTCATGAACATGCTGCGCGATGAGGAGAATGCGAAGTATCGGTCGTATCTAAAGAAGACGGTGGAGTTCGATCCGGATATTTTGAAGCGGTACGTGAACTTCATGAGCAATCCGGATGAGCGGACGGCTATTGATCAGTTTGGGTGGGGCGATAAGTACTTTGGCGTGTCGGTGCTGCTGGCTACGCTGCCGGGACTGCCGATGTTTGGGCATGGGCAGATTGAGGGATATACCGAGCGGTATGGGATGGACTTTAAGCAGGCTCGGCTGGATGAGAAGCCGAATGAGGGGATGATTGCTCGGTATCAGCAGTTGATTGCGCCGCTGCTGAAGAATCGGCGACTGTTTGCGGATAGCACGGACTTTGTGATGTATGACTTCTGGACGGACTACGGGGACGTCGATGAGAACGTGTTTGCGTACTCCAATATGTGCGGGGATCAGAGGGGGCTGATTCTTTATAACAACCGGTACGGATCGACGCATGGGACGATCAAGATGTCGGTGGGATATTTGGAGAAGCAGAGTGGGGCGCTGCGGCAGAAGAGTTTGTATGAAGGGCTGAGGCTGCCGTGGGAAGACGATGCGATTCTGGCGTATCGCGATACGGCGCAGGGGCTGGAATATCTTCGGCGGGCGCGGGATTTTCGCGATCATGGGCTGACGGTGGACTTGCGCGGGTATCAGCATTTGGTGTTGCTGGATTGGCGCGAGTTGAGGCCGTCGGAGGCTTATCCGTGGGACCGGCTGTGCGATGCGCTGCATGGGTCGGGGGTATATAGCGTGGATGAGGCGCTGTCGCAGCTAAGGCTGCAGCCGCTGGTGGATACGCTGCACCGGACGATCAGCGAAGAGACTATCCAGATGTTCGCGAAGGCGGCGTATGCGTCGTTGACGCGGGGGCTGGAGGTTGAGGCGAAGGCGGGCAAGAAGGCGAAGGCCATGGCGACGAAGGAACCGGCTGCCAAGCCTGAGGCTGTGGCGAAGAGTTCCGCGTTCGAGGACGGCATGAGTGAGTTTGTCGCGAGCGTGCACCGGTTTACTGAGACGGCGTTGTATTTGGCGCAGATCAGCGGGATGCAGTTGGATGCGGCTGGGGATGGGCCTGCCTGGATCTCGGCGGCAACGGAGAGCATTGACGAAGAGGGTGCAGGGAAGAGTCCTGTGGCCGGACATACGAAAGACAGCAGAGACGGTGCCGGCCTGGCAAAGAACGACGAGGTTGCTGGCGCGAAGGTGCGCAATGACAGTGCTGGCGCGACCGATGGCGATGGCTCGGCGATGGAGGATCGCGCGGCGGTGATCAGTGCGGCGGCGGTGCGGCTGCCGTGGATGGTGTTGAAGTATCCGGAGGCGATGCAGGCGGCGGCTCGGTATGTATTGCCGAGCAACGATGTACGGATTTCCGCGGCGCAGACGTGGGCGCCGGTGATGGCATGGATCGCGCTGCGGGAGCTTCCTACGCCGGCGGCGGCGCTAGCGCTGTATGACGGGCTGCGGCTGCGGCATGCGCTGGCAGAGGCGTTCTCTGCGGTGGGCGTGCACGGAGAGCAGGCGTGGCGAGCGGCGGCACAGGTTCGGGCGCTGCTGATGATGAATCAGTTTGGGTCGTGCTCGGCTGCGGTACGGTCAGCGGAGTTCTGGAACGACGCGGATGTGCGCTGGCTGACGGGGATTCATGGAGGGGTTGATGAGCCGGAGTACTTTACGCAGGAGGGCTTCGATTCGTTTGTGTGCTGGCTGAAGCTGCCGGCGCTGATTGCGATTGCGGAGGGTGCGACGATTCAGACGAAAGAGGCGCAGGACATTACAGCGATTGCGGCGAATCTGGCGTATGCGGCAAAGGTTGCCGGTTACGAGGTGCATCGGTTTCTGGATGTGCTGCGCACGGGAGATCTGAAGAAGCGGCGGGATCCGGAGATTGCGGACTTGAGCGTTGCCGGGGAGTGAGGCCCTGACAAGATGTGTACGGTTCGTGACAGAATAATAGGCAGATATGATGCCTGACGAAAAGATCGCTACGCCCTTGCATGACGTTGAAAGCCCTGCCGAAGAATCGACCGAATCGTTCAGCGAGATGCTGGCCGAGTTTGAGCATAGCCACACGCATAAGGCGGGCGGCGATGCGAAACAACTTGAGGGGACGGTGGTGTCGCTAGACGCGGAGTTTGTGTACCTGGATATCGGGTACAAGACTGAGGGAATTTTGCCGCGCACGGCGTTTGCGAATGATGCCGAGGGCGTGGAGGTGGGGAATAAATTTTCCGTGTCGGTGAAGGGCCGCAACGTGGAGCGGTACTACGAGCTGTCGCTGCTGCGGGTGGCGCAGGCTACGGATTGGGCGTCGTTGGAAGAGGCGTTTGCGCAGAAGACTGCTGTGGTGGGAACGGTTACGGGCGTGGTGAAGGGTGGGCTCACCGTGGATGTGGGCGTGCGGGCGTTTCTGCCGGCGTCTCGCAGTGGGGCGCGTGAGGCGGGAGAGATGGAAAAGCTGGTGGGGCAGCAGATTACTTGCCGGATTACGAAGCTGGATACGGAAGAAGAAGACGTGGTCGTGGATCGGCGGGTCGTGCTGGAAGAAGAGGCGTTTGCCGTGCAGGGGGCGCGCGTTGCTGGGCTGAGCGAGGGCGAGGTGGTGACGGGGACGGTACGGAGTTTTGCGGCTTATGGGGCGTTCGTCGATATTGGGGGTGTGGATGGGTTGCTGCATATCAGCGACATGGCTTGGAGTCGCGTGAAGGCGGCGGAAGATGTGCTAAGCGTGGGGCAGCAGATTGAGGTGAAGATTCTTAGCGTGGATCCGGAGACGAAGCGGATTTCGCTGGGGCTGAAGCAGTTGCAGCCGGAGCCTTGGGACGGTGCGGCGGCGACTTATACGGTGGGCCAGCGGATTACCGGGACGGTGACGCGGCTGATGGACTTTGGGGCGTTCGTGGAGTTGGAGCCGGGGATTGAGGGGCTGATTCACGTGTCCGAGATGTCGTGGGTGAAGAAGGTGCGGAAGCCGAGCGACATGCTGAAGGAAGGCGACAGCGTGGAGGCGGTGGTGCTGGCGGTGAGCCCGGCGGAGAAACGGATATCGCTGGGGCTGAAGCAGGCGCTGGGCGACCCGTGGAGCGACGTGGCGAAGAAGTTTGGGATTGGATCGCAGGTGGAGGGGCCTGTGACGCGGCTGACGAAGTTTGGGGCGTTCGTGGAGCTGGCCGAGGGGGTGGAGGGACTGGTGCACGTGAGCGAGATCGTCGCGGACCGGCGGATTAATCATCCACAGGATGTGCTGCATGTGGGCGAGCGGGTGAAGGCGCAGGTGGTGGCGGTGGATCCGGAGAAGCGGCAAATCAAGCTGAGCATGAAGCAGCTGGTGCCGACGGGGTTGGGCGAGTATCTGGAAGAGCATCGGGCGGGCGACACGGTGTCGGGCCGGGTGGTGGAGCAGGGGCTTGAGTCGGTGGTAGTGGAGTTGGGCGAGGGGATTCGGGCGAGCTGCCCGGTGGAGGCGAGTGCGGCGGCCGAGGAGAGCGCGGGGAGTGGCGGGGTAGACCTGTCGCAGCTGAGCTCCATGCTGAGCGCGCGGTGGAAGGGTGGGGCGAACACGGCGAAGAAGAAGGCTGAGCCGCTGGCGGTGGGGCAGATCCGGAGCTTCCTGATTGTGAAGCTGGATGCGGAGGCGCAGACGATCGAGCTAAAACTGGCGTAAGGCCTGGGTATAGTTTAGCTTGCAGTTACGGGAGTAACTGGCATCGAATGTGACGGTAGTCCACAGGGGGGTGGGGGACGTCACGAGATTCACGCAGCATTGAAGTTCCATTCACATTGGCGCTGTATCTGTGAAGGTGTTCTTAAAACACCATTTGGATTGAGGCGCGCAGAATGATTCGTCAGGTTTCAGCACTTTCGTTAATTGCACTTATGGTGCTCACTGGTTGCACCGGATATTCGCCTGCTCCAGCCACGGTGATTTATCCGCCGGTGGTTACGCCGGTGACCAGTGCACAGGTGATCAAGCATGTGGTGGTGATCTTCAACGAGAACATCTCGTTTGACCATTACTTTGGAACGTATCCCAACGCGGCGAACCTCACGACGAATTCGTCGAAGTTCACGGCAGCGACGGGGACGCCAACGAATATCGCGAACTACGTGACGAGCCCGGGATTGCTGACGGCTAACCCTAACCTGAACATTGTGAATGCTGCGGGTGCGACGAATCCGTTCCGTCTGGATCCTAGCCAAGCAGGCACGAACGACCAGGACCATAACTATGGACCGGAGCAGACGGCGTTCGATGGCGGCAAGATGGACCAGTTTCCGCTGTCAGTTGGTACGGCGGATGGGCTGGCCCTGGCGACCGCGACGGCTGCGCCGTCCATTGCCAACACGACTGGCCTGACGATGGGCTACTACGATGGCAACTCGGTGACGGCGCTATGGAACTATGCGCAGCACTATGCGCTGAACGACCACTCGTTCGGGAGCACGTTTGGTGCTTCGACGCAGGGTGCGCTGAACCTTGTGGCGGGCCAAACGAATGACGTGGCGACGTACACTACGGGCGCGGCGTCGGGTGTGGTTGCCGATGGACAGGGCGGATTCACGCTGATTGGGGATGAAGATCCGGCAAACGATGTGTGCTCGTCTGCGAGCGCGAATGTGAGCATGGGCGGAAAGAATATCGGCGACCTGCTGAACGCTGCGGGGGTTAGCTGGGGATTTTTCTCAGGCGGCTTCAACCTGAGCATCACCAACAGCAATGGGACAACCGGCTGCGCGCGCACGACGGCGGCGGTGCACATCCCGGGCAATCCGCTGAAGGCCGATTACATTCCGCACCACCAGCCGTTCCAGTATTATCCGAGCACGGCAAATCCGACGCACATTCGGCCGGTATCTACGGCAGTGATTGGTACGGCGGCGGACACAGGCGCGAGCACGGCGAATCATCAGTATGATTCGCAGGATTTTACGGCAGCGCTGGCGGCGGGCAATCTGCCGGCAGTGAGTTTTATCAAGGCTCCGGGGTTCCAGGATGCGCATGCTGGCTACTCGGATCCACTGGATGAGCAGACGTTCGTGGTGAACACGATCAATGCAATTGAGCAGTCAAGCTTCTGGTCGAGCACGGCAATCATCATTGCCTATGACGATTCCGACGGTTGGTACGACCACTTGACTGATTTTGTGAACGGCTCGGCCACCGCGGCGGATTCGCTGAACGGAACGGGCGTTTGCATCAGCGCGGGTGCGGCGGCATCGGCCCTACCGGGACCGAACTCTGACGGGAAGCCGGTGCAGGGACGTTGCGGACATGGGCCGCGGCTGCCACTGCTGGTGATCTCGCCGTGGGCGAACAAGAACTATATCGACAACACAGTGACGGACCAGGCGTCGGTGATTCGGTTTATCGAGGACACGTTCCTGAGCAGCCAGAGGATTGGGACGGGTTCGTTCGACTCCAGCGCCGGCACGCTCGATAACATGTTCAACTTCACCAACAACGTGGTGCCGAATCCGAATGTTGTGCTGCTGAATCCGACGACTGGCGCGGTAACCAGCGGCAACTAGGCGGCGTTCACGGATTATTCACACAGTCTGTTTAACTTGATAGCACGCACTCGATCACACACGGGTGCGTGCTTCTTCTTTTTGGAATTCATGGAGACCTGATCGCTTGTCTGGCAGCCGACGTCGTTTTCTTCAGCAGGTGTCGGCCATGGGTGTGGCGTGGGGTGCGCGGCCCGGTTTACTGGCGCAGACGATGCAAGGGATGGCCATGCCGTCGGGACCGGTGGTGCGCTCGGATGAACCGCCACGGGTCATGCTGCATTCGCTGGGGCTAACGCCGTTTGTGGATGCGCTGCCGATTCCTGAGCGCGTGACGCCGGTGGGACCGCATCCGCAGCGGGTGGTGATGCGCGAGATCCATGCAAAGGTGCACCGGGATGTTCCGCCGACGCGGTTGTGGAGTTACGGGAGTACGCCGGTTGGGCCGCTGATTGAAGGCCGGAGCGGCCGGGCGATGCGGGTGGAGTGGGTCAATTCCCTGCCGCAGAAACATTTTCTGCCGGTGGATTACTCGCTGCATGGTTGTGGCCGCGATCTGCCGGAGGTAAGAACAGTGGCGCATCTGCATGGGGCGCGGGTGCCGACGAAGGATGATGGATATCCGGATGACTGGTATGCGCCGGGCAATAGCCGTACGTGCCACTATCCGCTGGAGCAGGAGTCGGCGACGCTGTGGTATCACGATCACGCGATGGGGTTGAATCGGCTGAATATCTATGCGGGCTTGCAAGGGATGATGTTGCTGCGCGATGAGCGCGAGGACTCGCTGCATCTGCCGAACGGGCGGTATGAGATTCCACTGGTGCTGTATGACCGGAACTTCAGCGTGGATGGGCAGTTGTACTATCCGACGTCTGGAGATCTCGAGCATCCGTGGGTTCCGGAGTTTGATGGCGACGCGATTTTGATCAATGGGAAGATTCGGCCATACGTCGAGGTTGAACCGCGGCTGTATCGGTTGCGGGTGCTGAACGGGGCGAACAGCCGGTTCTTCGCGTTGTCGATGGAGAAGGGGCAGCCGTTCTGGCAGGTTGGGTCGGACCAGGGATTGCTTTCGGCTCCGGTGAAGCTGGGATATCTGAATTTGGCGCCGGCGGAACGGGCGGATTTGCTGATTGATTTTTCGCAGGCAGCGGGGCAGCACGTTCACTTGAAGAATGGCGGGCTGGAGATTCTGCAATTCCGGGTGGGTCCTGCGCGCACGCGTGCTACGCGCACGGCGGGCGTTAAGGACAGTGGTAGTTCCCTGCTGCCGGTGAAGTTTCCTGCTGCGTTCGAGCCGGTGGTGAGGACCGACGTGGCGACGGCTACGGTTACACGGACGATTACGCTGGATGAGGCGCTGAATGGGCGCGGCGATTCGATGCTGATGGTGTTGAATCGCAAGCGTTGGATGGAGCCGGTGACGGAAAAGCCGAAGCTGAACTCGACGGAGATCTGGGAGTTCGTGAATTTGACGGAAGATACGCATCCGATTCATCTTCACCTGGTGCGGTTCCAGGTGCTGGATCGCAGGACGTTTGATGTGTTTGCGTATCGAAATGCGAAGGGGTTGCGGTACCTTGCGGCGGCGATGGCTCCGGAGCCTAATGAGATGGGGTGGAAGGATACTGTGCAGTGCCCGCCAGGTATGATCACGCGTATCATCACGAAGTTTGAGGGGTATACAGGAAAGTATTTGTATCACTGCCATATTCTTGAGCATGAGTCGAATGACATGATGCGGCCGTTTGAAGTGGTGGATGAGGCCTGACGTAGGTGCCTGCCGCTTCGAGGAATTTGTGAAGAGGGATGTTCTCTAAACGCGGCTTAGTGGAAATGGGCTTAGATTGCCAAGCCTACCCCAGCGGCTAAAGCCGCATCGGTGGTGGGGTGTTATGGCAAGGCTGAAGCCGTGCCCCTTCGAGAGAGGGATGGGTCTCATGGCATGGGTGAACGCGTGCCCCTCGAGAGTCGTGGTGGGGATGCGTGACCTTCATGGCGAGTGCGCTTAGAATGCATGAAAGGCGTACCAGCGTTCGAGGAGATTGCCGATGTCGGTAAAGGATGAAGAGAAGGTAGAGGCCCCTGCGCGGGTGGGAAATGTAACGCGGCGCTCGTTTCTTTCGCAGGTGGGTGCTGCGGGCGTAGCGGTGACGACTGCGCCGCTGGTGGCTCGGGCTGCGCAGGTCGTGGAACCAGATGCGAAGTCCGCAGGTACGGCCGAGAAGGTGGAGAATGCCGTTGCCATCACGCTGAACGTGAATGGGAAGGCGTACCCGATCGAAGTGGACGCTCGCGCGACGCTGCTGGATGGATTGCGTGAGACGATCTCGCTGACGGGGACGAAGAAGGGCTGCGACCACGGGCAATGCGGGGCTTGTACGGTGCATGTGAACGGGCGGCGGATCAACTCGTGCCTGACACTGGCGGTAATGCATGAGGGCGATGCGATCACGACGATTGAGGGACTGGGTGGGCCGGAAAATCTTCATCCGATGCAGGCTGCGTTCGTTGAGCATGACGGCTATCAGTGCGGGTACTGTACCTCGGGGCAGATCATGTCTGCGGTGGCGCTGCTGAAAGAACCGTGCGGCCCGAAGGATGCGGATGTGAAGGAGTTGATGAGCGGGAATATTTGCCGTTGCGGCGCGTATCCAAATATTGTTGCGGCGATCCAACAGGTTCGGCAGCGCGCATAACCGCGCAGATTGAGAGGGAGATGCATGGAAGCCTTTACTTATTCCCGTGCTACCGACGCAGCGCAGGCGACGAGTACCGTTGCGCAGGGCGGCGTTCGGTTTATTGCGGGGGGGACGACGCTGCTGGATTTGATGAAGCTGGATGTTGAGCGGCCGACGCGGCTGGTGGACATCAATCGCATTGGGCTGGATACGATTGAGCGGCTGCCGGATGGCAGGCTGCGGGTGGGCGCGCTGGTGCGGAACTCGGATCTTGCGCATCATGCAGTGGTGCAGGCGGAATATTCGGTGCTGTCGCAGGCGCTGCTGGCGGGGGCTTCGGCGCAGTTGCGGAATATGGCGACGACCGGCGGGAACCTGCTGCAACGGACGCGCTGTATGTATTTTCGGAATACGGCAATGGCATGTAACAAGCGCACACCAGGCTCGGGGTGCGCGGCGATTGAGGGGGACAATCGTTCGCTGGCGATTTTGGGAACGAGCAAGGATTGTATTGCTACGAATCCGTCGGACATGAATGTGGCGCTGACCGCGCTGGAGGCGGTGGTTACGATCCAGGGCAGCAAGGGATCGCGTGATGTGCCGATCGGAGACTTCTTTTTGCTGCCGGGAACGACACCGCATATTGAGACAGTGGTGGCGCCGGGCGAGCTGATTACGCATGTGACGCTGCCGGCGGCGCGGCAGGGGTCGAAGCAGGTGTATCTGAAGCTGCGAGATCGGGCGTCGTACGAGTTTGCGCTTTCGTCGGCCGCGGTTGTTGCGGAGATTTCGAGCGGAAGGATCTCGTACATACGAGTGGCGATGGGTGGGGTGGGAACGAAGCCGTGGAGGGCGCATGAGGCCGAGGCGGCGCTGCTGCATCAACCTGCAGAGTTGGCGGTATTTCATCGGGCAGGAGCGGCGGCGGTGCGAGAGGCGCGGCCGCAGTCGGAAAACGGCTTCAAAGTTGAACTGACGAAGCGCTGTATCGCGCATGCGCTGACACTCGCGACTGCTAATGCATAAGGGAACGCGTAAGGAGATTTTGATGGCAACGCAATCTACTGTTCCACCCCGCACCAATGGTTCGCTGCCGCGCGTCGATGGACCGCTCAAGGTAAGCGGAGCGGCGATGTATTCGTCTGACTACAACCTGCCGGGAATGCTGTATGCGGTGCCAGTGTGCTCAACGATTGCGAGCGGGAAGATTACGAAGCTCGATGTCAGCAAGGCGCAAGGTATGCCGGGCGTGAAGGCGGTGTATCACAACGGCAATTTTGGAAAGGTCTTTCGCACGGCGCCACCAACGGGGTTTGCGGGAATTCTGGACGAGAAGCGGCCGCCGTTTGAGGACAATGTGGTTCGGTACTACGGGCAGTATGTGGCGGCAGTGGTAGCGCTGACGTTTGAGCAGGCGACGGCGGCTGCGAACGCGGTGGTGGTTACGTATGAGGCAGCGCCGATCAACGTGTCGACCAAGTTTACCGAGGCTGAGGCGGTTGAGAAGCCGAATGAGGATTCCAAACGTGGGGATCCGGATGCTGCGTTCAAGACGGCGCCCGTAAAGATTGACGAGACGTACGCTACGCCTACGGAGACACACAATCCGATTGAGCTGCACGCTTCGGTGGCGAACTTCGATGGGCAGAATTTCACGCTGTATGAGACGACGCAGGCGGTGTGCAACTCGCAGGATGTGCTGGCGCAGATGCTGGGAGTGCCGATAGAGAATGTGCGGGTGATTTCGCGGTTTTTGGGGTCAGGCTTTGGGGGTAAGCTGTGGCCGTGGCCGCATGCGCTGATTGCGGCGCAGGCTTCGCGAAATTTGGGACGGCCGGTGAAGCTGGTGGTGAGCCGCGACATGATGTTCCAGAACGTGGGACATCGGCCGCGGACGCAGCAGCGGGTGCGGCTGGGGGCGACTCCTGACGGCAAGCTGGTGGCGCTGATGCACGATTCGCTGAATCATACGTCGATACTGGACGATTACTCGGAGGGTTGCAGCGAGGCGACGGGCTACAGCTACAGCGTGTCGAATCTTCGCGCTACGTCGGCGATTGTGCGGAGGAATGTGGGAACGCCTACGTCGATGCGCGGGCCTGGCGCGGTGCCGGGGTTGTTTGCTACGGAGTCGGCGATGGACGAGCTGGCGATTGCGCTGAAGATGGATCCGATCAAGCTGCGGTTGCTGAATGAGCCGGCAATGGATGAGGATAAGAAGCTTCCCTTCTCTTCGCGACATTTTGTGGAGTGTCTGCATGTCGGTGCGGAGAAGTTTGGATGGTCGCGCTACACGCCGGCGGTGGGTTCGATGAAGGGCACGGGCGAGCAGAGTGGATTGACGCTGGGGTGGGGCGTTGCTGGGTGCTCGTGGATTGCGGAGAGCTGCGAGGCACATGCGACGGTGGAACTACTGTCGAATGGGAACGCGCGGGTGTCGTGCGCTACACAGGATATTGGCACGGGGATGTACACGGTGCTGTCGAACATAGTGGCCGAGCGGACGGGTTTGCCGAACGATCGGATTGAGGTGGTGCTGGGCGATACGAATCTGCCGCTGGGGCCGATTTCGGGTGGGTCGTGGGCAACGGCGAGCGTGATTCCTGCGGTGCTTGACGCTGCAAACAATGCAATTGGGAAGCTGTTTGCGATTGCTACGGCGGGGCCGGATGCGGCGTTTGTCGACCA
>Ga0302181_10002344_pt1 | contig 13516 bp, 12 predicted proteins | sample I_Palsa_E3_3_FD_198786 | JGI IMG/M metagenome (GOLD analysis project Ga0302181, IMG submission 198786) | Peat permafrost microbial communities from Stordalen Mire near Abisko, Sweden - I_Palsa_E3_3 | ecosystem: Environmental > Terrestrial > Soil > Palsa > Peat permafrost | place: Sweden... | reverse complement strand
CCGGGAGCCCGGTGCGGCTCTCGCTGTTCGTTGAGCAAGCCGACCCGGTCGCCCAGGAGCTCGCCCTGCTCGTAGCCAGCTCTCTTGCGGCGATCGGGGTGACCGTCACGACGATGCCGGGAGGCCTGTCGAACGCCGACATGTCCGACGAGCCGTCGGCGTTGCCGGTCGGTTGGCAGATGGCAATCGAGCTGCGCCAGATCCCTCTGTACCCCTCGCAGATCGCCCGGAGCTACGCCACCGGGGGGGCCGCGAACTTGGACGGCTATTCGAGCGCCGCGATGAACGCGTTCGCCAACGAGATCCGTTCGGTCGCGCCGGCCGGGCTCCCGGCCCTCTACGACGAGATCGACGACCAGGCTTGGAAGGATTTCGTCGACATCCCGCTCGTCCAGGTGCCGGTGGTCGTGGCCCGCAATTCGAGCCTGCTCAACGTCGAACCCGGCCCCTATTTCGGCGATATTGCCTGGGACGAACAGGATTGGGGCTTCCGGGCGTCCTGACCAACGCGCCCTGATTATCAGCTACGTGCTTGCATTTGTCGGCTACCCGGTAGACAGGAGCGCCGGGAAATCGAGGATCGAGGCCAAGATGTGGGTGTGCGGTGCTCCACCGAGCTCTTCGCGGTTGTGGCTGCCCGTCAACACGCCGGCCACCACCGATGCCCCCGCCCTGTGCCCGCTCCACAGGTCGTTCGCCGTGTCGCCCACGACTGCAACCTCTCGTACGTCGTCGACCTGCGCCTTGAGCGCCGCGGCTAGGACCATGTCGGGGAAAGGGCGGCCCCGCACCGTCTCGCTCGGGGCCATGAAGAAGTCCGTGACATCTTCCCAGCCAAGGTGGTCGATGACCGCTCGTTGGACCTCCGCCGAGAAGCCTGTCGTGAGGCACACCTTGGTGCCGGCCGCCCGGATGGCCGCCATGGTGCTGGTGGCACCTGGGATCTCGGTGACACGGCCCTCTTTGATGGCGGCGTCGATGGCACTGTCGAACTCGGACAGCGCCAGCGCGACGAGTTCGTCGCTGCCGAGGAGGTGGCGGAAGACGACAGACTTCGAAAGACCCATCGTCTCATGCGCGTACTCCATGGCGGGGCCGAACGCCGGCCCCTCCACCCCCGCCCCGGTCAGGGCGGCGCGGAAGGCCTCTAGCACGAGGCCGCCGTCGAGCATGACTGTCCCAGCCATGTCCACGCATGCAAGCCGGATGTTCACCTCGCCCTGCCCCTGCTGGCTGCTCATTGCGGCCGATGGTAGCGCGCCAGCCGGCAAGCCAGCCGGCGGGCCCAAATATGACGCAACTATGTAAGAAGGAGTTCGGTGAAACGTAACGTCCTGTTCATCACGGTCGACCAGTGGCGCGGCGACAGCCTCTCGTGCATGGGCCACCCCGTCGTGGAGACGCCCAACATCGACGCCCTTGCAGCCGGGGGAGTCCTTTTCGCCAACCACTGGGCGAACGCAGCCCCCTGCGGCCCGAGCCGGGCTTGCCTGTACACGGGCATGTACATGCAGAACCATCGCTCGGTGATGAACGGCACACCCCTCGATGCGAGGTTCACGAACATCGCCCTCGAAGCGAGGCGGGCGGGCTACGACCCCGTCCTTTTCGGCTACACGGACACGAGCGTCGACCCGAGGACGGTGCCCGCCGGGGACCCTCGCACGTTCACCTACGAGGGTGTGCTCCCTGGCTTCAACCCGATTGTCAACGACCCCTTGGAGGGTGGAGCCCTCGAATGGGGGAAATGGCTCGCCGATCACGGCATCGACGTGCCGTCGGATCCTGGCTCTCTCTACGAGCCGGACACCGGTTATCCAGGTGCGGACGAGCACGCTTCGACCTGGGCACCTACCAAGTTCCCCGCTGAGCTGTCCGAGACGGCCTTCATGACCGAAAAGGTCACCGAATGGCTCTCCCGGCACGGCGGCGAGCCGTTCTTCATGCACATCTCCTACATTCGGCCTCATCCTCCCCGGCGCAACCCAGCCGGCTACCACGACCTTTACTCCGAGCAGCAGGTAGGGGCCTTCACGGGTTTCGCCACGCCCGAGGAGGAGGCGGCGTTCCACCCCGTCAACGCCGCTCTCCTAGCACTGCCGGTGACCGCCGCGCCTCACGACGAGCGTGAGCGTCGCCAGCTGCGCGCGACGTACTACGGAGCACAGAAGGAGGTCGATGACCAACTGGGGCGCTTGTTCGGCTTTTTGGAAGCGAAGGGCCTCGCCTCCAACACCTTGGTCGTCCTAACGAGCGACCACGGCGAGATGGGCGGCGACCATTGGCTTCTCGAAAAGTGCGGCTACTGGGACGAGAGCTTCCACATCCCCCTCGTTGTGAGGGACCCCTTCGCCCCAGCAGACGCCACCCGCGGGCTGGTGGTCAGGCAGCCAACCGAATCAGTCGACGTCTCGGCGACGGTCCTTGACTGGCTCGGCCTGGAGGTCCCGCGCCAGGTCGACGGCTGGCCGCTCACCCCATTTCTGCGCACCGGGGTGGCGCCCGAGCATTGGAGGACGGCGGCCCATTGGGAATGGGACTTCCGCCACGCCCAGTTCCGCGTGGCCGAGCAGTACTTCGGGGTACCGGGCGAGCACTGCTCCCTCGCCGTCCTGCGCAGCGCGGACGCAAAGTACGTCCAGTTCGCGGCCGATGCCGCCGTCCTGCCACCCCTCCTGTTCGACCTCAAGGCCGACCCCGGTCACACCTGCAACCTGGCTGCGTCTCAGGTGGGTAGCGCCGGGACGGGTAGCCCCGCCGGCGAAGCCGGCCTCGAGCTGGCGATGGCGCAGGATATGTTGAGATGGCGCATGCGGAACCTTGAACGCACCCTCACCAACTGTTACCTGGCACCGGGGCTTGGCCCGGTGTGGGCGCAGGACGAATGGCGATGAGCGCGCCCGTTGCCCACCTGGGTTGGGACGAGCAAGAGGTGCGCGACGTGCTCGCGACCATGGAGGGATTTGTTGACGGCGACGAAGCGGTCGATGAGCTGAGCCACGCACTCCAGTCAGCAACGCACGCCATTTCCGCCAAGGCCGGCCCGGAGCTCCTTATGGCCGCATTCCTTCACGATGTTGGCCGCTCGCCTGCCGTGTCCCCCCTGTTCCCCGACATCCCGCACGAGCTCGCCGGCGCTGAGTGGCTCGCCCCGCGCACCTCTGACAAGGTGGCCTGGTTGGTCAGCGCCCACGTGCCGGCCAAGGTTTTCCTGGTCGAAAACGACCCCGAATATCTCTCCAGGCTGTCGCCCGAGAGCGTGCTCAGCCTGCGCCGCCAGAAGGGCTCCGCCGTAGCCGACCACGGCCTTGACCGCTGGGCGGCTAACCCATGGTGGCCCGAAGCCCTCGATCTGCGGCGATGGGATGATGCTGCCAAGGTGCCCGGCGCCGAGACGGCTGGCCTGGACGAGATCTTTGCCTTGCTGCAACATTTTTCGAGGGTGAACTGACTCCAAGCTTGTCCAGCTGGGGATAGTCCGGTTGTCACCCACGCACCGGCCACCTCTTGCCACCCGGACATAGCCGTACCTCTCGCCACCCAGGCACGGACACCACCCATCGTGGCGAATAGAGCACGCTCCGCCAAGGGGAACGGGAGTTTACCCATTGTTCATGAAAATGTAACGCGGAATCCACCGACCTGCCATGCCGATTTTGAGATCCACTTGTAGCGTCCCGAATTGCACTCACAGCAGGCGATCTCGCCTGCTCGCAAATAAAGAGGAGATGTATGCGCAGACTGTCACGACACACCCCGCGTATGCCGATGGCGGCCGTTGCGGCGCTGACGATGGTCGGTTCCGGCGTCACCTGGGCAGGCACGACCGAATCGGCGAGCGCCGCCACAAGCGACGCCTGCTGGGCGACCGCCGTCACCGCTAGCGCCTGCGGCGGGATGAGCGCCCTCGTCGCCGCGGCCAAGGCCGAGGGCCACCTCACCGTCACCACCGACCCGGACACCTGGGCCAACTATGGCCTCCTCATCGCGGGTTTCCAAAAGGAATATGGCATCAAGATCCTCGATACGAACCCCAACGGCTCGAGCGCCGACGAGATCAACGAGATCAACCTCTACAAGACCAATCTGTCTGTCGAGCCCGACGTCCTCGACCTGGGCGTCGCCTTCGCCCAGCTGGCCGTGAACGGCGAGCCCGGCCTGTTCAAGGGCCCGATCTTCGAGGCCTACAAGGTGAGCGAGTGGAACGATCTCCCCGCCACCTGGAAGAACTCCCAGGGGTACTGGTCGTATGACTACGCTGGTGTCGTCACGATCGGCTATAACGCCAACGTCATCAAGACGCCGGTGACATCGTGGTCGGACCTGTTGAGCCCCGCCTTCAAAGGTGCCGTCGGCCTCGATAACAGCCCGACTGCCTCGGGCGCCGGCCAGGGCGCAGTGATAGGAGCCGCTGTCGACAACGGCGGGTCGGTGTCGAACGTCCAGCCCGGCATCAACTTCTTCCACAAGCTGAAGGAAGCCGGCAACTTCAACCCGATCGAGGCCGGCGGCGCCGGCGACGGGCCTATGGCTGACAAGGCGGTCCTCGCCACGATCGACTGGTCCTACAACCAGGCGTCGTGGACAGCGGAACTCGCCAAATCACCCGGGATCGACTGGAAGCTCGTCGTCCCTCAAGGCAGGCCGTACGCGTCATACTATGCAATGGCGATCAGCGCCTACGCACCGCACCCTGCCGCAGCGCGGCTGTGGGAGGAGTACCTCTACGGGGTCGCAGGCGCCAACATCCGGGCTGAGAGCGGTGCCGTCCCCTCGACCTGGCAGGCGATGGTGAAGAACGGGACGGCGACCAAGGCCGCGATGGCCGCGCTGCCGAGCTTCAGCCAGGCCCCGGCGATCGCAACGCCGGCCGATGACTCCACCGACGTGGCACTAATCCAAAAGGAATGGCAGTCTGCAGTCGGCTAACTTGACCGATCTGACCTCAGTGGACGGGAACAGAGCCGAAGCCGATCGCTTCGGCTCTGCGGCCCGTCGGCGTCAGCGCCGGCGGCGCAATCTGTTATCAACGGTCGGCATCGCACCGTTCTTCGTGTTTGTGGCGCTCTTTCTAGTCGTGCCCGCCGGCTCGGTCATGGTCGAGGCGTTCCGAGCCAACACCGGCGGCCTGTCGTTGTCCAACATCTCGGAGATCCTGAACTCGAGCCAGCCGTACTTGCAGGACTACATCTCGAGCCTCGAGCTCTCTGCTGTCTCGGCGGCCCTCGCCGGGGTGATCGGCCTGACCGGTACCATCGCCCTCGTCGGGTCACCGAACCGGGTGTTCCGCCGGCTCGTCTCGAGCGCCTGCGGCGTGCTCGCCAATACCGGCGGCGTCCCGCTTGCCTTCGCCTTCATTGGTACCGTCGGCAACACCGGCATCGTCACGAGCTTGCTGAGCCACCTCGGGTTCAATCCATACGACCACGGGTTCACGCTCTACTCCGCGTCCGGGCTCGTGATTGTCTACTTGTACTTCTTGCTACCGCTCACCGTGCTACTCATGCTGCCACCGGTCGAGGCGCTGCGGCGCGAATGGCGCGAGGCCGCGGCAACCCTCGGCGCGGACGCGCGTACCTTCTGGCTGAAGGTCGGGCTACCGGTCCTCGCCCCGCCCGTTGTCGCCACCTTCATGGTGCTGTTCATGGACGCCTTCGCCGCTTACGCCACTGCCGAGGTGCTGACGACCGGCGTCGTGCCGCTCGTCCCGTTGGCGATCGGCCAGCTGCTCCAAGGTAACGTCGTCGCCAATGAGGTGCACCTCGGCGACGCGCTGGGCTTCGGGATGGTCATCGTGGTGGTCGTGGCAGGTGCGTTTTACGTCGTCGTGCAACGTCGGACGTCGAGGTGGCTGCGGTGATCCGGAACCGGACGTTCCGCTACGTCACCCTCACGCTCCTCGGGCTGTACGTCATCATCCCTATGTACGCGTCCGTGCAGTTCAGCCTGCAGAGCGGCTACCACTCGAAGCTCACCCTCAACGCCTACACACAGGGTCTCGCCCAGGCGGGGCTGGGGCACAGCGTGGTCATCTCGCTAGAAGTGTCCTTCGGAGCGGTCGCGGCAACGCTGCTGCTGCTCGTCCCGACGATCATCTTCGTCCACCTGCGCCTACCCGGCTTACGCTCGGTGCTCGAGGCGGTGTCGCTGCTGCCGCTTGGCATCCCGGCGATCGTGACAGTGGTCGGGACCCTCGGGACTTACTCCCGCGCTCCAACCTGGTTCATCGGTTCGCCGCTGATCCTGGCTCTGTTGTACGTGACCTTGGCCCTCCCGTACTCGTACCGGGCGATCGACTCCGGCGTGCGTTCGATCGACCTGCACACCCTCGTCGAGGCGGGCCGATCGATGGGTGCCGGGTGGCGGATGTTGTTCACCAGGGTGCTGTTCCCGAACATCCGCTCCGGGATCCTCGCCGCAGCCTTCCTCACCCTGGCGCTTTCTCTCGGCGAGTACACCTTCGCCAGCTTGATACTGCCCAGTACCCCCACCTTCCCGGTCTTTTTGGCCAGCGTGGTTACCACGAGCACGTACTACGCGGTTGCCCTCTCTGTAATCGCGCTGATCGTAACCTGGGGCCTGCTCGTCGCGATCTCGCTCATCGGGTCCGGGCGGCGCGGTTCGGCGGCGGCCGGCGACGGAGCCGATGAGGAACTTCTGTCCGCCGTCGCAGCGCCGCATCCGACCGAGTTGGTGGCATGATCACCCAGGAGGAACAATGACCGCGATGATCTCTTCGGCCGGGCCCGTTCAGCGCAGCGGGAAAAACTTGAGCCTGGAGATCGTCGACGCTCGGCGGAGCTTCGACAAGGTCCAGGCCCTCGACGGGCTCTCGATCGCGCTCGCTCCCGGCGAGTTCGTGGCGCTGCTCGGGCCGTCGGGCTGCGGCAAGACGACGGCGCTCAGGGCGGTCGCCGGGCTCGAGCAGCTCGACTCGGGTGCCGTGCTCGTCGGCGGCACTGACATCACACACCTGCCGCCGCACCGCCGCCAGTTGGGGATGGTATTCCAGGCTTACAGCCTCTTCCCGAACATGAACGCGCTGGACAACGTCGCCTTCGGGCTCGAGGTACGCAAGGTCCCCGTGGCCAAGCGCCGCGCCCGCGCCGGGGAGCTGCTCGAGCTGGTCGGGCTGACCGGCATGGGGCAGCGCTTCGCGCACGAGCTGTCCGGAGGGCAGCAACAGCGGGTCGCGCTGGCGAGGGCGTTATGCGCCGAGCCGGACCTGTTGCTCCTCGACGAGCCGCTCTCGGCGCTCGACGCCAAGGTGCGCGGCCAACTGCGCGACGAGATCCGCCGCATCCAGATCGAGCTCGGCATCACCACGCTGTTCGTGACTCACGACCAGGAAGAAGCCCTCTCGATGTCCGATCGGGTCGGCGTGATGCGCAACGGGCGGCTCGAGCAGCTTGCAGCGCCGGCCGAGGTGTATTCGCGGCCGGCTACCGACTTCGTCGCCCAGTTCGTTGGCTCGGTGAGCCGGCTGCCCGGCGAGGTGGTGGCGACGGGCAGGGTGGACCTCATGGGCTCGGTCTTGGCTGTTCCGCCTGGTGCCGGGGCGGAACTGCCGGTCGGCACGGCCGTCTACGTCCTCGTCCGCCCCGAAAGCGTCCGCCTGCGGCCATCGGCCACCGGGACGGCGGTGATCGCCCGCTCGTCCTTCCTCGGTGCGACCGTCCGGGTAGTCGCCACCCTGCCCGCCGGAGTCGAGGTCAGTTCAACGCTGCCGGCCGCTGAAGGGTCCGCGCTCCCGCCGGGCTCACGGGCTGACGTCGAACTGCTTAACGACGTCCTGTTCGTCGTCCCGCGGGCTGCAGCGGCCTTGCGACCCGGCGCGCTCGTCGGCTCCGCTGTCAACGAGCCCTCGGTCGGCCAGGACGAAGCTTGACGCCGATAGCGCCCATAGGCTCGACGGTTGTCGTGGTCGGCGGCGGCGTCATCGGTACCATGCACGCCCTTCTGGCACTCGACCAGGGTTGCAACGTCGTCCACATCGAACGTGAGCTTGCCGCTCGAGGCGCGAGCGTGCGCAACTTCGGCCTCGTCTGGGTCGGTGGACGGGCTAGGGGAGCGGAGCTCCAACTGGCGGTCCGGGCGCGCGAGTTGTGGGAGGAGATCGCCGGCCGGCTGCCGGGCGTCAGTTTCCGCCCCGCTGGGTCACTCACCGTTGCGGTGAGCGAGGCCGAGCTGGCTGTGATGAAAGAGGCTTCTTTGGTGGACGATGCCGGGGCCCGCCAATGGGAGCTCCTCGACGGCCCGGGGGCCCGGGAGGCCAACCCGCAACTTTCCGACAAGGTGATCGGAGCTCTTTATTGCGGCGCCGACGGTATTGTCGAGCCCCGCGCCGCGGTCAGTTCCATACGGGAGAACTTGTTGGGCCGGCGCGGCTACGAGTGGTTGCCGGGGCGGTCCGTGGTCGAGCTGGCCGACGGGGCAGTGCGCGACGACGACGGCGCCTGGCACCGCGGCGACATGGTGTTCATTTGCACAGGTGCCACGTATTCGGGATTGATCGCGCAATATGTCGAAACCCCGCGAACCAGGCGGGTGCGCCTGCAAATGCTCGAAACCGCGCCGTACGCCGGCCGCTTGACGACGGCGCTCGCAGATGGTGACTCCATGCGGTACTACCCGGCGTTCGACCTCCCCGGTCGCGCGGGCTTAGGCTCGCAGGAGCCAATTGCCGCTGCCTCGAAGGCACAATTGTTGCTCGTCCAGCGCCTCGACGGGAGCCTCACGATCGGGGACACCCACGAGTACGACGAGCCTTTCGCATTTGATATCCAGGAGGATATTTACGATTACCTCCTCGCCACCGCCGGCTCTTTATTGCGGGGCCCATTGCCGCCGGTCCGTCGGAGATGGGCAGGTGTGTACTCCGAGGTGTTGGATAAACATAGGCATTTGTACTGGCGTGAGGAGCTGCTCCCCCGGGTCGAGGTCGTGAGCGGGCCGGGCGGGCGGGGGATGACCTGTTCGCCGGCGATAGCGGAGGAATCTATCCGGGCACTTGTATAGGCCGTAACCTCGGTTGCGTGCCTGACAAGACCGCTGTCTCGGAGTTGTTCGACCCCGCTGCCTGGGCGCCCGTAGAGGGTTTCTCCCTGGAAGACGTCACCTACCACCGCGCCGTGGCGCAGGGCACGGTCCGGGTCGCGATCAACCGCCCCGAGGTGCGCAACGCCTTTCGACCTAGGACCGTCGACGAGCTCTACCTGGCCCTCGACCACGCTCGACAGTCTCCGGACGTGGGCTGCGTCCTCCTGACCGGCAACGGGCCATCACCCAAGGACGGCGGGTGGGCCTTCAGTTCGGGCGGCGACCAACGCGTAAGGGGAAAGGGCGGCTACGAGTACGAACCTGCCGGAGCGGGCGCTCCTGTGCCGGGTGTGGCCGGGGCTTCCGATCGGGCTTCTGAGCAGGCTTCCGAGCGGGCGCGGCTTGGCCGTCTCCACATACTCCAGGTCCAGCAGCTCATCCGCTTCATGCCGAAGGTCGTGATTGCCGTTGTGCCCGGATGGGCGGCGGGCGGTGGCCACAGCCTCCATGTTGTCTGCGACCTCTCTCTCGCCAGCTCCGAACACGCCCGTTTTCGCCAAACCGACGCGGACGTGGCTAGCTTCGACGGTGGCTTCGGTTCGGCATACCTGGCGCGCCAGGTGGGCCAGAAGCGTGCCCGCGAGGTCTTTTTCCTGGGGCGCACCTACGACGCCGAGGAAGCGCACCAGATGGGGATGGTCAATGCCGTGGTGCCGCACGCTTCTCTCGAAGTCGTAGCCCTCGAATGGGCAGCGGCCATAAACGCCAAGAGCCCCACGTCGGTGAGGATGCTCAAATATGCCTTCAACCTTGCCGATGACGGCCTTGTCGGGCAGCAACTGTTCGCTGGTGAGGCAACCCGGCTCGCTTACATGACCGAGGAGGCGGCCGAGGGGCGGGAGGCCTTCCTCGAGCGTCGTCCGCCAGACTGGTCACCCTTCCCCTGGTATTACTGAGCTCGTATTACTGAGCTCGTATTACTGAGCTCGTATTACTGAGCTACGGAGCCGGCTTCTCCGCTTCGCGCTTGTCCGCGGCGGTCTCGGTTTCCTCGTCGCGCTTCGCTGCCCCCACCTGGCTCTCGGTCTTGCGCTTCGCTGCCTCGGGGTGAAGCACCCGGTGCACGATCTCTCGCAGGCCAGTGGGTAAAAAGTCGTCGCCCTTATTGGAGAAAAGACCGCTGGTAATGAACGGCGTGAAGAAAGAAACCGCAAACGCGGCCGCCATCCGGAGCCGGTCTTCTGGGCTCAGGGAGGGCTCGGAGAAGATCCTCATTGCCTGTTCTTCGAGCTCCTGGTGCGACCCGTCGTGGCCATCGGAGTGGACTCCGGCCAGCGCCGCCTGATTGATGCGGTGCATCTGGAAGAGCTTCTGGTTGCCTTGCAGCGCGGATATGCATGCGTCCAGGAACTGCTCCCACATCGCCACGGTCACTATCCCGTCACCGAGGAGGCTGACGGGCTCGTCGATGATGCTGTGCATACGTTCGTGAAGCGCTAGCAACATGTCGGCCTTGCTGGGGAAGTGGTAATAAAGGGCTGCTTTTGTGAAGCCCATCCGCTCCGCGATCTCCCGGAGGGAAGCCTTGTCGTAGCCCTGCTCGATGAAAATGTCGAGCGCCACGTCAAGTACCCGCTCGCGGGTGCTCCTCTCGTCGCCAACCGGGCTGCCGTCAATCCCCACCCCAGCGCTCCCACCGTTGCTGGCGGCACCGGCGCGGCCAGCGCGTCCCATCCCGGGCACTCGCAAGCCCAGGGCGTCGGCTCGCTGGGCCCGCGCTAGCTCCCGCAGTTCCCGTGCCTGTTCTCGAGCGAGCTCTCGCTGTTCACGCGCCAGCTCTCGCAGCTCCCGCGCCCGCTCCCGACTGATTTCGCGGAGCTCTCGCCCGCGGTCACGCAGTTCTTGCTGCACATCGCGTGCGGCCTGAGCTGCGTCCGGCGCCGCTCGGCCGACCCTGCGCTGGCCCGGCTCCGCCCAGTCCATCTCTTGCCCTGCGGCTCCGCCCGGGTCTGGCTGTTCGGCGGTCGCGCCAAGGCTTGGTTGCTCGGCCGTGCTGCTAGCGGGGACCGACCCGGCGGAGCTGCCCGACCCTTCCGACCCTGCGCTGCTGCTCATCGTCCCTTCCTGCCCGGCCACGCCGCTCGGGGCGACAGGGCCGCGCCGCTGCTCAAGGCTTGTTTGCCGGCCTCGTTGCCCGAGGCTTGCTGTCCGGCCCTGCTCGTCGTTCAGTCATTAACGATTAGTTTACTTGACGGCCGGCAAGTAATGTTGTTAGGCTTACTTACCGTGCGGCAAGTAAGACGAAAGAGAGAGGTGAGACATGGCTGACACCCTTATGATCCAAGCGGAAGGCTTAACCAAATCCTATGGCACCGTCCAGGCACTTTCCGGGTTGGACCTGGCGGTGACCAAGGGCAGCATCCTCGCTGTCCTCGGCCCGAACGGTGCTGGCAAGACCACGGCGGTGCGCATTCTGACGACGCGTACGGTACCCGACGCCGGCAAGGCCTCAGTGGCTGGCCATGACGTCCGCAGCGAGGCTGCTCTGATCCGTAAGTGCATCGGCGTAACGGCCCAAGACGTGACTCTGGACGGGCTCCTCACAGGGTTCCAGAACCTCGTGATGATCGGGCAGCTGTCTGGCATGAGACGAGGCGCGGCCGGGCCGCGGGCGAAGGAGCTGCTCGATCAGTTCAACCTGACGGATGCGGGTGGCCGGCTTGCAAAGGGCTACTCAGGTGGCATGCGCCGGCGCCTCGACCTGGCTGCGAGCCTGGTCGGTCGCCCGCCTGTGCTCTTCCTTGACGAACCAACCACCGGGCTGGACCCGACCAGCCGGGCCGAGGTCTGGGAGATAGTTAGAGGCCTCAGCAACCAGGGCGTGACGATCTTGCTCACGACCCAGTACCTCGACGAGGCCGACCAGCTTGCGGGAAATGTGATCGTGGTCGACCATGGGCGGGCTATCGCCGAAGGTACCCCGGCCGAGCTCAAGCGTTCCGTTGGCGGCGCCCGTCTCGAGATCACTCTCACAGCCGGCGATCGCAACGACGGCATCTCGGCCGCGCTGGCGCCTTTCGTCGACGGGCCGCCTCGTGTAACCGATGGCGGCCGTCATGTTTCAGCCCCCGTCAGCGGTCGCACTGGCCTGGCGACGATGGTCGTGCGAGCGCTCGACGCCGCCGGCGTTTCTGTCGACGATGTGGAGGTCCACCAGCCCTCCCTCGATGACGTGTTCTTCGCGCTCACCGGCCGGCCGGCCGAGAGCGATGGCTCTGAAACCCAACCCGACGATTTAGAGGAGGTGGCAGTATGACAACGGTCGAGCTAACAGCGCAGGATGTCACGGCGCGCGACACCGCAATATCGGATGCAGGCGTTCTGGGCCAAGTGGCCTCACGCGTCCGGGACGTAGCCGTAATGACACGGCGCAACCTGGTCCACATCGCCCGGGAGCCCATGCAGCTTTCGGACGTAACCGTCCAGCCTGTTTTGTTCACAGTGTTGTTCGTCTACGTCTTCGGGTCCGGCATGACCTTACCGGGTCACGCCAGCTACACCAACTTCGTGATCGCTGGGCTGCTTTCTATGAACCTTGTCACCTCCTCGATGGGGACTGGCATTGGCCTCGCGACCGATATTTCCACTGGGATGATCGAGCGTTTCAGGACGCTTCCCATGTGGCGTGCCTCGGTGCTCGTCGGCCGTACCGTTTCGGACCTGTTGTCGGCCGCCGTGTGCTCGGTGATCGTGACACTCGTCGGCCTTGCTGTGGGATGGCGTCCCGAAACCGGGATGCTGTCGGTGCTGGCCGGCTTCGGGGTGGCGCTCTTGTTCGCCTATGCCCTGACTTGGCCGACTGCGTGCGCCGGCATCATTGCGAAGTCGCCAGAATCAGCGATGTCCGTAGGTTTCATCATCATTTTCCCGCTCGCGTTCATTTCCAACGCCTTGGTACCGACCCGCCACATGCCGAGCTGGCTGCGGCTAATTGCCAATTGGAACCCGGTGAGCTCAGTCACTTCAGCTGTCCGTGACCTGTGGGGCAACCCTAACCCTCTGCCTCCGAGCCATTCGTGGCCCGTGGAGCATCCCCTCGCTGCTGCGCTGATCTGGTCGGCAGCTTTGATCGCAGTAGCCGCCCCGACCGCTGCTTACCTGTTCCGCCGGCGCACCACCGACTGAGCCTCGCAGGCCGCGCTTGGGGAACTCGAACTCTCTAGTCGACACTCCGGCTCGTTAGGCGACCCGCCCTGCTGGACGCACGACGCTAAGGCTAGAAAAAGCCAGCGATGTGTTCAGTCAGGGCATCGCCGCGTCCGGCTTTCGAAGAGCCACGCTGGGATCTCCGTGCCACCTCGTGCTGGCATGTGCATCGAACCACCTGTTGCCCTCCTTGGGACCACTTGTTGGCCTCCTTGGCAGCCGTCAGGAACAAGACGAAGCGTCTTTGGGAAACGGTCGAACTGCGAGCCGG
>Ga0302181_10002343_pt1 | contig 13519 bp, 15 predicted proteins | sample I_Palsa_E3_3_FD_198786 | JGI IMG/M metagenome (GOLD analysis project Ga0302181, IMG submission 198786) | Peat permafrost microbial communities from Stordalen Mire near Abisko, Sweden - I_Palsa_E3_3 | ecosystem: Environmental > Terrestrial > Soil > Palsa > Peat permafrost | place: Sweden... | reverse complement strand
TCCAGATCGCGTCGTAGGTGACCCGGTCCCTGGTCACGCCGGGGACGTCCTCCACCACCGCCTGCCTGCTGCCCAGGATCCTGTTCACCAGCGTGGACTTGCCCACGTTCGGCCGCCCGACCACGGCCAGCACGGGAACCGGATTTGAGTCGGCCTCGTTCGGCATCATTACCATTACCTGCTCTTCTGCCGCGGGAAAGAGACCCCCGCGCGCTCGCGGGCCAGGCGGACGATGGTGTCGACCACTTCGCCAAGGCCAAGCCCGGTGGAATCTATCACGACCGCGTCCGCGGCTTTTTCACTCTGGGCCGCGTCGAGGCGGTCACGCCGGTCCTGGTCCGCCCGGGTCGCAGCCGGCGACCAGCTGACCTCGGCGGCGCGGCGGCTGGCCCGGGCGGCGCCGTCGGCGGTCAGGAACACCTTGACGGACGCGTCCGGCGCGACCACCGTGCCGATATCGCGGCCCTCGGCCACGATACCGGGGGCGTCCGCGATGATCTGCCGCTGCAGGGCGATCAGGTGCGCACGCACCTGCGGGACCGCCGCGACGGCGCTGACCGCGCCGGTGACCTCGCGGGTCCTGATCATCGCGGACACGTCCGTGCCGCCGACCTTGGTCCACGGCGCCCGCGGGTCGGTGCTCACCTCGATGACCGGCTCGGCGGCCCGCCCGGCCACCACGCCGGCGTCGCTGACATCAGCGCCCCGGTCGAGCAGCCACCAGGTCAGCGCCCGGTACATGGCTCCGGTATCGAGGTATCGCAGGCCGAGCGCGATCGCCGCGCCGCGGGACGCGCTCGATTTACCGGCGCCCGACGGCCCGTCCACGGCGACGACAAGCCTGGTGCCCGTATCGCTCTCCTCGCCCGTATCGCTATCCAGGCTCGCTGAAGTCTTCACCCGTGCGATGGTACCGGCGCAGGGAGGCCATAACTGCCTAAGGGGAGGCTATCTGCGGACCGGCCAGCCCTCCGCCTCCAGCGCATTCAGGAGCGCGCCGGCCTGGGCCGGGCGGACGGACAGTTCCGCGACGCCGACCGGCAGGCCGGGCGAGTGCTCGATCCTGACGTCCTCGATGTTGACGCCGGCCGCGCCGGCCGCGTCGAACAGCCGGGCCAACTCGCCCGGCTGATCGCGGATCACGACCTGGACGGCGGTGAACTCGGGGGCCTGACCCCCGTGCTTGCCCGGAATCCTGGTCACCCCGGCCTGGCCACGGTCGAGCAGTGCGGCCACCGACTTGGCCCCCTCGAGCCCCTCGGGCCCATCAGTCAGCGCCCGGGCGGCCTCAGCCAGGTCAGCGGCCACCTCGGCCAGCACCCTGGCCACCGGAGCGGCGTTGGCGGCCAGGATCTGCGTCCACAGGGCGGTGTCTCCGGCCGCGATCCTGGTCACATCGCGCAGTCCCTGCCCGGCCAGTTCGAGCGCGTCGGCCGGAGCCCCCTCGAGGCGGGCTGCCATGGCCGCGGCCACCAGATGCGGAGCGTGCGAGATGAGCGCCACCCAGCGGTCATGGGTGGCCGGATCGGTGCGCATCGGCACCGCTCCGCACGCGCGGACTAGGTCCGTGACCGTCTCTATCGCCTGGCTGGATGTCTCGGGACCAGGGCACAGCGCCCAGGTCCGGCCGAGGAACAGGTCGGCGCGGGCTGCCGCGGGGCCGTGCTTCTCCCGTCCCGCCAGCGGGTGTCCCGGCACGTAGCTGGTCAGGTCGCAGCCGAGCGCCCGGGCTTGCGCCACCGGAAGCTGCTTGACGCTGGCCACGTCGGTATAGCAGCGGGCCAGACCCGCAGACGCGGGAGACCCGGCCAGCCCACGGGCCTGGGCGCCGACCAGCGTCGCGGCCACCGCGTCCGGCGGCACCGCGATCACGGCCACGTCCGCGTATGCCGCTTCAGGGAGCGGCTCGCCCGCGCCCAGGTTGACGGCGAGCCTAGCGGCCTCCGGGTCCTCATCGGCGAGCCAGACCCCGGCGCCGTGCTCGCGCAGCGCGAGTGCGATCGACGTCCCGATCAGCCCCGTCCCGATCACCGCGACCTGCACGGCCCTACCGGTTTTTCACTGGGCGCTGGTTTTCACTGGGCGATGTCCAGCCGGAGCGCGGCGGCACCCCGCAGGTACACGTGCTGGATCGCCGAACGCGGCCGGTCGGTCTCCACGTGGGCCATCAGCCGCACGACGCGGGGCAGCGCACCGGGCACGGCGATCTCGGACGCGCAGATCAGCGGCACGTCATGGAAGCCGATCTTGCGCGCGGCCAACGCGGGGAATTCGGCGGTCAAGTCGGGCGTCGCCGTGAACAGGACGCTGATTACCTCGTCGGTGGTCAGTTCGTTACGAGCCATCACCTCAGTGACCAGCTCCGCCGTGCCTTCGAGGATCGCGTCCCGGTCGGCCGAATCGACCTGTACCGCGCCGCGTATCGCCCTGACTGTCATCGGACCTCCCAGGGCAACAGGTTACAGGCCGACCGCGGCGTACAGCTCGCCGATTTCCCTGGTGCTCAGCTCACGCGAGGCGCCTGGCCTCAGGTCCCCGAGCCTGATCGGGCCCACATCGGTGCGGACCAGCCTGCTGACCGGGTGCCCCGACGCGGCCAGCATCCGCCGCACCACGTGCTTGCGTCCCTCATGCAGGATGATCTCCACCAGCGCGTGCTGGCCGGACCGGTCGATCACGCGGAACCGGTCCGCCGTGGCCACGCCGTCGTCGAGCTCGATCCCTGAGGTGAGCCTGCGGCCGAGATCTCTGGGTACCGGGCCGGTCACGTCGGCCAGGTATGTCTTGGCCACCTCGAAGCTGGGGTGGGCCAGCCGGTGGGCGAGCTCACCGTCGTTGGTCAGCAGCATCAGGCCCTCGGTGTCGTAGTCCAGCCTGCCGATATGGAAGAGCCGCTCGGTCCGGTCGCCCAGAAAGTCCGCCACCGTGCGCCGGCCCCGTGGATCCGACATCGCGGTCAGCACCTTGGGCGGCTTGTTGAACGCCAGGTAGACCAGGCCGGGACGGGACGGGATGCGTTTCCCGTCCACCTTGATCACCTGGTGTTCGGGGTCGACTCGGGCGCCGAACCGGCGGACTGTCTCGCCGTCGACCTCGACCCGGCCCGCGCCGATGAGCTCCTCACAGTGCCTGCGGCTGCCGATCCCCGCCTCGGCCATGACCTTCTGCAGCCTGACGCCGCCGGGGACGTCGGTCAGTGAGTCCCGCTCGCCGAAGTCGTCGGTGTCCTCATTGTCAAAGCCGGAGGCCCTGGGGTTACGATCGGGCGTTTTCATCCTCGACGTCCTCAATGTTCTCCGGCAGGAAGGGGGCGAGATCCGGGAGGTCCTCCAGGCTCGCCAGCCCCAGGCGTTCCAGGAAGTACCCGGTGGTCCGGTAGAGGATGGCACCGGTCTCCGAATCCGTGCCCGCCTCCTCGGTCAGGCCGCGCAGCACCAGCGTGCGCATCACCCCGTCGCAGTTGACCCCGCGTACCGCCGACACCCGGGCCCGGCTGACCGGCTGGCGGTAGGCGACGACGGCCAGGGTCTCCAGCGCCGCCTGGGTCAGCCGGACCTCCTGCCCGTCGGTCACGAAACGCTCGACCAGCGGGGCGCAATCCTCACGGGTGTAGTACCGCCAGCCGCCCGCGATCTCGCGCAGCTCGAAACCGCGGTCTTCGGCGACGTAGGCGGCGGCGAGGTCGCGCAGTTCGGCCGCCACCTCGTTCCGCGGGCGCTCGAGAACCTGGGCGAGCATGACTACCGGCACCGGCTCGTCGGCTACCAGCAGGATCGCCTCCAAGCTGGCCCGCAACCCCGGTCCGGTCTCGGTGGGCCCGTCGGCCAGGGGGTCCCCAGAACCGCCGGGCGGAGATTCGATGCTCATTCTTCGTTGTCGCTTTCCGTCAGCTCACTGACGCTACCAGTGCCCGCGCCGTTCGAGCCAACGCCGTTCGAGCCAACGCCGTTCGAGCCAACGCCGTTCGAGCCGATACTGGCTGGGTCAACGGAACCCGTCCAGGTCACGTAGAGCTCGCCGAGCGGAGCGACCTGCTCGAAGGACACCGCGTCCTCCCGGTACAGCTCGAGCAGCGCCAGGAACGACGCCACCACCTCGTAACTCCCGGCCGCGCCCGCGGTCAGCTGCCGGAAGCTGGCCCGCCCGAGTTCGGCCAGCCGGGCCGCGATGATCCTGGTCTGATCCCTGATGCTGATCACGGGCGAGTGAATGTGCTCGGTCGATACCGTCGGGGGCACCTTGGGTGCGAGCGTGAGCGCCGCGAGCCGGGCGAACTCGGCCGGCCCCAAGCCGATCAGCACCTCGGGCAGCAGCTGCGCGAAGCGCGGCTCGAGCGGGACCCGGCGCGGGAAGCGGCGAGCCGAGGCGGTCATCCGGGCGGCGAAGGCGGCCGCCGCTTCCTTGTACGCGCGGTACTGCAGCAGCCGGGCGAAGAGTAGGTCCCTGGCTTCGAGCAGGGCCAGGTCCTCCTCGTCCTCCACCTCGCCTGAGGGCAGCAGCCGGGCGGCCTTAAGGTCAAGCAGCGTGGCCGCGACCACGAGGAAATAGCTGACCTGGTCCAGGTCCCAACCGTCGGTGCGCGCCGCGATGTAGGCGATGAACTCGTCGGTGACCTGGGACAGGGCGACTTCGGTGATGTCCAGCTTGTGCTTGGAGATCAGCGCGAGCAGCAAGTCGAACGGACCCTCGAACACATCAAGATGCACCTCGAAGGCGCTGGACGCGGCCCGCGCCGCACCCTCAGGGTCGTCCCCGAGGTCGGTGCCATCTACGCTCACAGTCATGACGGTAGCGAGGTCCGGGGCCCGCTAGAGCGCGGACTCGTCCGTCCGGCCGTTTCCGCCGGACATCTGGCGCTCGCCCAGGCGGTTCTGGCCAGGGCTAGTCTGGCCGGAGCTGTGCTCCGGATCGGCGCCGAGGTTCGCGCTGACAATACGACGGGCCAGCAGGCTGTCCTGGCCCTGCGCGTCCAGGTCGGCGAGCAGGACGGCGATGGCCTCGCGGACGATCCGGCCCCGGTCGGCGGCGGCGCCGTAGCGCAGCAGCGCAAGCCGGGCGCGTTCCAGGTCAAGTAGTTCCTCGGCGGACAGGTAGACGGTGATCTTCTGGGTGTGCTTTTCCCGGCCACTAGCCAGGCGGTGATCGCCTCCGTCCGGGCCGGGGGCGGCCGATCGCAACAGTTCAGCAACCCCTGGAAGGCTTACCCTCCGTGATCGTCCCCGCCCTGCCGCCACCGTTCTAGTACCTCCTTGGCCAGCTCCCGGTAGGCATTCGCCCCCATTGACCCGGAATCGAAGCTGGTAATAGGCTCTCCGGCCACCGTAGCGTCCGGGAACCTCACTGTGCGGTTGATTACAGTATGAAAAACTTTGTCGCCGAAACCGTTGACCATGCTGGCCAGGACCTCACGGGTATGAAGCGTCCGCGAGTCGTACATGGTGGCGAGCAAGCCGTCAATCGTGAGCTTGGTGTTCAGACGCCGCGAGACCTTGTCGATGGTCTCCATCAGCAGGGCCACGCCGCGCATCGCGAAGTACTCGCACTCCAGCGGAATGATCACGCTATTCGCGCACGCGAGTGCGTTGATCGTCAGCAGGCCAAGGGAGGGCTGGCAGTCGATCATGATCATGTCGTAGTCCTGCATGACCGGCTGCAGGACCCCGCCGAGCACGTATTCGCGGCCGACCTCGTGCACCAGCTGGACCTCGGCACCGGATAGGTCGATGTTGCTCGGCAGCAGGTCCATGCCGTCGACGTCGGTCTTATGCAGCACGTCGTGCGGCGCGACGTCGCGCTCCATCAGCAAGTTGTAGACCGTGTAGTCAATGTCGTGCGGCTGGATGCCGAGCCCGACCGAGAGTGCTCCCTGCGGGTCGAAGTCCACGAGCAGCACACGCCGACCCTGCTCGGCTAGGGCCGCGCCGAGGTTGATCGTCGTCGTAGTCTTACCGACGCCACCCTTCTGATTACAGACCGCGATGATGCGCGCGGGCCCGTGTACCATGAGCGGCGCGGGATCAGGAAAATCGGGCAACGGCCGCCTTGTCGGACCCAGGTCTCCTGCCTTGTGCTCGGTAATGCGGGTTGCTGTCACCAGTGCTGAACCTCCGTGCTAAGGCCGCGATGATGCCCACGGAACCTGGCTTTGGACTCTATGGCCTGGGCCGGCCGCCGGCAAGCAGGCTCGCCGTATGCGCCTTATATCCACTGGGCCGACCACGTCAGGCGATGCCGCCGTCTTTCGCGGCAGGACCGGCCCCTGCTACCCGGGGGCTCTGTGCGGCGCCCGCGAGCGGCGATAATTCTCAGCCCAGCTGGGCCGCGAGGGTGAAGCGCGGGTCCGGAGCGGTCCCGCCGCAGGCCAGGTCGGCGGCGATCTCGCCGACGAGCGGCGCGAACTTGGCGCCGTGGCCGGAGCAGGGCGAGCAGATTACGAACGGTCCCTGCCGGTCCATGATGAAGTCCTCGCTGGCGGTCGAGGTGTACAGGCAGGTCACCTCGCCCACCGGTGCGGGATCCAGGCCACCAAGCCGGTCCGCGACAAACGCGTGGACCCGGTCCCTGGTCGCCGGGTTGACCATCCCGTCCCGGCCATCACCGGTGGTGACCGTACCGTTTCCGTGCTCACCAAGCTTGACCGCGCCCGGTACCTGGCCGTCCCGGCCGGCCGGCAACCCGTACATGGAGACCTCATCGTGGTAGATGAAGGTCGGCCAAGGTCCGGTCCGGACCGGGGCGAAGTGGAACGCCTCCTGCTGGGTCACGACCAGGGGTGGCAGCCAGACCTGCCCGCCGAGCAGCGGCTCCAGCCAGGCTCCGGCGGCCACGATCACCACGGGCGCGCGCCACGCCCGTTCCGCCGTGTGCACGGTCGCTCCGGACTGGTCCGGCTCGACGCGCAGCACCCGCGTGCCGTAGTGAATCTGCGCGCCGTGCGCGACCGCGATCGCGCGCATCGCCACCATCGCGCGCTCGGCGTCCAGCACCCCGCCATCCGGGTGGAACATGACCGGATCGGTCCCGAACGACATGCCGGGCCAGCGCTCGGCGGCGGCCGCGGCCGGGATCAGTTCGGCGGGGACCCCGAAGGCGGTCAGGATGTCGTACATCTTCTCCTGCTCGCGGGCCGGGCCGAAGTCTACGGCACCGGTGGTCACGATAAGCTCCTCGCCCGCCTCCTCCGAGAGCCGCCGCCACCCCCGCTGAGCCTGGCCGGTCAGCCGCACATAGAGCGGGTCGGGGTAGGCACGCCGGAAGATCCGGGCGCTGCCGTGTGAGCTGCCCCGCCGGTGCCCGGGCTGGAACGCCTCCACGACGGCCACGCTGCGACCCCGGCTCGCCAGGGTCCAGGCCGCGGCCGACCCGGCGAGCCCGGCTCCGATGATGACGACATCCGCCTGTTCGGTACCCATGGACTTACCGTAACTCCGGCGGTCACGGCGGCCGACGCACCTCCTGTGATTTTATATGCACTAGTATACGATATGTGATAGCATATCATCTGCGCGAGCCTGTTATCCTTCCGGCACGATGAGTTCCTTCCCCGACGACCGACGTGACCTGGCCGCGATGTTCGTGCCCCTGGCCAGGGCGTTGATCGCGCGCGAGGAGCCGGTCCTGCGCGCGCACGGCATCTCGATGTGGGCCTACGTCGTGCTGACCGGGCTGGTTGAGCACCCGGTGCGGACGCAGGCGGCGCTCGCGCAGGCCATCAACGCGGACAAGAGCCGCATCATCGGCGTGCTGGATGACCTGCAGCGGCGCGGCCTGATCCAGCGCCAGGCCGACGAAGCCGACCGGCGCGTGCACTTGCTCTCGCTGACCCCCGCGGGCGACCGGCTGCGCCAGGCGGTCGAGGCAGGAATCCGCCGCGGGGAAGAAGAAGTGCTCGCCCTCCTGCCCCCGGCCGACCGCAAGGTGTTCCTGCGATCGCTGAAGGTCCTGTACGAGCGTTACCGGGCCCCGTGAGAGGGTAAGTGCGGAGGTAACACTGTGAAGATTGGCCTGCAGATCCCCGACTTCACCACGCCGGACGGCCCGCCGCGCCTCGGCGCGGACCTGGCCACCGTCGCCCGTGCCGCGGACGAAGGCGGCTTTGAGTACATCGCGGTCATGGACCACTTCTTCCAGATCGGCTCGGTCGGGCCGCCCGAACACGAAATGCTCGAGGCCTACACGACCCTGGGCTACCTCGCCGCCTGCACCTCAAGGGCCAAGCTCCTGACCCTGGTCACCGGGGCCATCTACCGGTATCCGGGCATCCTGGCCAAGACCGCGACCACGCTGGACGTGCTGTCCGGCGGGCGGGCCTGGCTCGGCATCGGCGCCGGGTGGAACGAGGAAGAATCGCGCGGCCTCGGTATCCCGTTCCCGCCGGTCGCCGAGCGGTTCGAGCGGCTGGAGGAAACCCTGCAGATCTGCCTGCAGATGTGGCGCGGCGACGAGAGCCCGTACCACGGCAAGCACTACTCACTCGAGCGGCCGCTGAATTCGCCGAACTCGCTGACCAGGCCGCACCCCCCGATCATGATCGGGGGCAGCGGGGAGAAGAAGACGCTGCGCTTCGTGGCCAAGTACGCCGACGCCTGCAATCTGTTCCCCACCCCGGACCTGGCCCGCAAGCTGGACGTCCTGCGCGCCCACTGCGACGCAGAAGGCCGCGACTACGACGAGATCTCCAAGACGGTCTACTTCCGCTTCGATGTCGGCCAGAAAGGCGAGAAGGCCGCGGAAATCGTCGACCAGCTCGGCGGCCTGGCCGAACTGGGCTTCGACGCCGCGATGGGCGGAGTGGCCGACGTCTGGCAGGTCACCCCGCTCGAGGTGCTCGCCGCCGAGGTCATCCCCGCCGTATCCGGCCTTTAGCCTTTAGTCCCATTCTTAGCGTGCATCTCCCGGACGCGCTGTTCGTTGGCGTGCTCGACGGCGGCCGCGCTGAGGTCGTCGCCGCGACCGGCTAGGCCGGCCTCGATCCCCGCGATGTCGCCCACCGGCCGGTTCTGGCTCAGCTTGGCCTTGGCCTCGATCCGGGTGATCTGCAGCTCCAGGCCGACGATGGCACGCAGCTGTCCCTCGATGAACTTGCGCGGCGCGTCGTCCACCGACCATGCGGGCGGCTGGCCGGGCGAGGTCAGCCGGGCCGCTTCGTGCTTGGCGGTCAGCCGCCGGACGACATCTTCGACCCAGACCGGGTCGTCGTGCACGATGAGCTGGCCGTAGACGTGTGCGGTGAGGTAGTTCCAGGTCGGGACCACCCGGCCGTTCTCGGCCTTGGAGGCGTACCAGGAAGGGGACACGTAGGCGTCCGGGCCGCGCATGATGGCCAGGGACTCGCCGATGGCCGGCTTGCGCCACTGATCGTTGTTGCGGGCCACATGCCCGTACAGGGTGCCTCGCTCCCCCGCCTGGGGCAGGTACACGAACGGCAGCATCGTGGCCAGCAGGCCGTCCGCGGTCAGCGTGATCAGGTCGGCTGCGCCGTGCTTCGCCAGCAGCTCACGGGTCGCCGCGTCGTCCACGGCGAAATGGGCGGGGATGTACATAGTGCCTCCGCTTATAGGCTAACGCCCGGAAAGATCTGGTCAGGCTGCCCCAGACCGCGTCGTAGTCGTCCTGCCGGTGCCTGGCCTCCATCGCCTGCCGGGTCGGGATGATCATCCAGCGGCTTTCGAACATGAACGCCAGCGTGCCGTCGATCTTCTGCGGTCGCAGCTCGGCGGTGCTGGCCCGGGCGAACGTCTCTGCGTCTGGCCCGTGCGAGGTGAAGGTATTGTGCAGGCTGGCCCCGCCGGGCAGGAACCCCTCCGCCTTGGCGTCGTAGACGCCGTGCACCAGGCCCATGAACTCGGACATGATGTTGCGGTGGTACCAGGGCGGGCGGAAGGTGTCCTCGCCGACCAGCCAGCGCGGCGGGAAGATCACGAAATCCACGTTGGCGAGGCCCGGCGACTCGCTTGGTGAGGTCAGCACGGTGAAGATGGATGGGTCCGGATGGTCGAAGCTGATCGTCCCGATCGTCATGAACCTGGCCGTGTCGTACTTGTAGGGGACGTAGTTCCCGTGCCAGCCGACCACGTCCAGCGGCGAATGGTCGTAGTCGGCGGCCCACAGGTTCCCGCCAAACTTCTGCACCACCTGAACGGCCGTCGCCCCGTCCTCGTAGGCGGCGACCGGGGCTAGGAAATCACGCTCGTTGGCCAGGCCGTTCGCCCCGATCGGACCGCGTTCGGGCAGCGTGAACGCGGCGCCGAAGTTCTCGCACAGGTAGCCGCGGGCCGAGTCGGTCAGGTCGACGGCGAACCTGATGCCCCGCGGGACCACCGCGATCTCGCCGGGGGACACGACCAGCGGTCCCAGCTCGGTGCGCAGCAGGACCGTGCCCTGCTGCGGCACGAACAGCAGCTCGCCGTCGGCGTCGACAAAATACCTGTCCGTCATGGACCGGTTCGCGGCGTACAGGTGCACGGCCATTCCGCTGCGCGTCCTGATGTCACCGTTTCCCGCGACGGTGTACAGCCCGTCGATGAAGTCGGTGCCGGTCGCGGGCATCGGGAGAGGATCCCAGCGAAGGCGGTTCGGGTCGGGCTCGATCTCGTCGAAGGGAGCGCCGCGCAGGGTTCCGTGGCCGAGGCGCGAGAACTTCGGGTGCGCCGCCGACGGCATGATCCGGTAGACCCACGTCCGCCGGTTGACCGCACGCGGCTGGGTGAACGCGGTTCCGCTGAGCTGCTCCGCGAACAAGCCAAGCGGCGCGCGCTGCGGTGAGTTGCGGCCCGCGGGCAAGGCCCCGGGCACGGCTTCGCTGGCGAACTCGTTGCCGAACCCGGCCTGGTAGGTGTACTCAGCCGCGCCGTTACCTGCCGTCGCGTGCGTGCGGACGGTGGTCGGGTCGACGTTGACCATGACTGCCTCCTCGTGCCTGCTCACTCCCCCATAAAATCACGGCTCACGCCTAAGATCGCGCCGGCGACCAGGCCCGGGCGGCGGTGGTGCACGGCGTGGCCGCCGGAGAAGTGGGATGCTGAGGTCGACAGGCGAATGGAGGTTCACGGTGGCAGATAAGTGGCTGACGTTCGACTGCTACGGGACGGTCGCGGACTGGAACTCCTGCATGGGCGGGGCCCTCGAGGAGGTCGCGGGGACCGATGCCAGCCGGTTGCTCATCGCTTACCATCAGGCGGAGCTCGAGCTTGAGGCCGACACGGGCTGGCGGCCATACCGGGAGATACTCAGCGCCGGGCTGACGCGGGCGGCCAAGCGTGAGCAGGTCACGCTGCCGCCGGACGGCGAGGGAACGTTCGCCAGGGCGTGGCCGGACATGCAGATCTTCCCGGACACCGGTCCGGCCCTGACGGCGCTGCGGGAAAGAGGCTGGCGGCTGGCATTCCTCACGAACTGCGACGAGGACCTTTTCGCCAGCACGAGGGCGCGGTTGCCCATGCCGTTCGACCTGTGGGTGACCGCGGAGGAAGTACACAGCTACAAGCCGGATCTCGCTCATTTCAGGAAGTTCGCGGAGATAACCGGAGTCACGAAAACGAACTGGATTCACGTGGCTAACAGCTGGGTGCACGACATGATGCCAGCCGCCCGGATGGGATTGCGCTCGGTCTGGCTGGACCGTGATCTCACCGGTCATCCCGCCAAGCTGGCGAACCGGCGTGTCACCAGCATGCGCAGGCTCCCGGAGGCGGTCGACGACGTCAGCGCCATCTCAACCCGGTGACCGGGCCGCGGGGAGAACGGCCGGCGATCAGGGACTGAGCGGACCGGCGAAGGCCGAGCTGTCGCTCGCGCAGGAGGCAGCCGCGGTAATGCCGCCGGTCGACTGGGCGAGGCCGGTAACGCTGGAGGAGGACGGGCCCGTGCTGAGCGATGCGGACGGGCTCGCGCTGGGCGATGCGGACGGCGACGGCTGCGCGGCGGTGGAGGACGTTTTCGGGTTCAGGCCGGTGAAGTCCGAGCCCAGGATGAGCTCAACGGTGCCGGGCTTGAGGCTGGCGTCCTGCAGGCCGGTGACTCCAGAGAGCTCTTTCTTGAGCGTGTTCACCTCGGCCAGGTCGGCGGAGGAGGAGTACTCGATCACCGAGTTGGTGTAAGCGAAGCTCGCCGCGTCACCGGTGCCGGTCACGTCGAAACCCCGGCTGGCCAGGCCGGCTGCCGCCTGGTCGGCGATTCCGGAGACCCCCGAGCCGTTCAGGACCTCAACCTTGACCTTGGACGGGCTCGTGGTGAGGACCTGCGCACCGCCTGAGGAGGGCGCGGGGGTGCTCGAGATCTTCGGCAGGGTCACGTCATGGGCGATAGCGGAGAACACCTGGTCCGCCTGCGGCTGCTCGAGCTGAACCCGATCCGGGTTCTGGGTCCACGGTTCGTTCGGCGCGGTAATGAACTGCACGTCCTCGCTGGACAGGTCGTGGAAGCTCTCCGCGATTTCCACCAGGTCCGACACCGTCAGGCCGCTGTCCGTCGTCATCGACGCGGCGGCGTCGGTGATGACCGAGAGCAGCTCGATCGGATTCGACAGCAGGCCGCTGCTCAGTACTCCCTTCACCACCTGGGCGGACATGAACTGGTCGCGCTGGATCCGCTCCAGGTCCGATCCTGTCCCGATGTCCTCACGGGTGCGCCAGAAGGCCAGCGCCTCGATGCCGTTGATGTGCTGTTCGCCCGCCTTGAGGTCCAGGCCGGACACGGGGTCGTCCACGGTGTAGGGCACGCACACGTTGACACCGCCCAGGTCGTTGACGACCTTGACGAACCCGAGCATGCCGATCCCGATGAAATGGTCGATGCGGATGCCGGTCACCTGCTCGACCGTCTTCCATAGGCAGGTCGGGCCGCCGATCTGCAGCAGCGAGTTGATCATCACCTCAGAGTTGGGGTCGGCCTGCTGGCCTGTGTAGCCCGGTCCGCTGTCGCACTCGTACACCGGCACCATGGTGTCGCGCGGGATGCTCATCGCGGTGACCCCATGCCGGCCGGGCGAGATGTGCACGATCATGATCGTGTCGGTGTTGTCGGTTTGGTCATCACCGGTGCGCAGGATGTACTGCTCGTGCCGAGTAAGTCCCGCCCGGCTGTCCGAGCCGTACACCAGGATGTTCATCGAGCTCGTGCTGTACACCGGCGGCCGGTGGCCCAGAGCCTGCCCGGGAACCGTGACGCGGGTGATGCTGTCGTAAACGGCCCGGTACTTCAGGTACGCGGTCAGCGTTCCGGCGCCGACGATGATGACCGCGGCCACCGCAACCCAGCGAAGCACATGCCGCTTACCCGTTCGCGGCCGTTTCCGCATGCGCGACCTCCCGCTGCGACTGGGTACCCAGTCCCCTGCCCAACGGATGCCAAAAGCCTGTAGTCCCCAATTCTTTACCCAGCAACGGGCGTTTCATCCGTATCAGACGGTTCGCAATATGTCCGTAAATCGCCGCGTCACAGACGGCACGGCAGGAGCTAGGCGGGGCCGGGAGCTAGGCGGGGCCGGGAGCTAGGCGGGGCCGGGAGCATGCGCGGCGGA
>Ga0302181_10002342_pt1 | contig 13520 bp, 12 predicted proteins | sample I_Palsa_E3_3_FD_198786 | JGI IMG/M metagenome (GOLD analysis project Ga0302181, IMG submission 198786) | Peat permafrost microbial communities from Stordalen Mire near Abisko, Sweden - I_Palsa_E3_3 | ecosystem: Environmental > Terrestrial > Soil > Palsa > Peat permafrost | place: Sweden... | reverse complement strand
TCGTCCAGTTTGCGGACAGTGAACAGGCTCTCTTGCAGGACATCGGCACCACGCATCTGAAGGTCTCGAGGCAGGCAGGTCGGGAGGAGGAGAGTCTACGATGTGGCGGAGGTATTTCAGCAGCCTGCTAGTCCCAATATCAGCATGCCGATACCGGCCAATACCATGAGCGCCGCGACAGGCGAGTGCGCGCCCGCTGCCAGCGAGATCACCACGAACAGCGCACAAAACCCGACCCAGTACGCCATGAAAATCTTCACGAACAAGCTCAAGGTGAACCGACCCGCGAGTACCACCTTGCCCTGATCCTGCTCAAATCGTCCCACGAAAACCGGCTTGAACGAGTTCCCCACCATCGGAATAACGCGTTTCAACGACACCCGTGATTCGCTCACGCGTCCCACAGCAACCTCATCGGACAGATTGAAGAACGACCATCTACGCGTGGCCGCCTTCAGCCGTACCACCGATTCGGCCAAGTCGTATGAACTCGCAAATTCGATAGGCTCCGAGCCTCCCCAGACATCCTTGATCCATCGAAACATGCAGCCCCCTGTATATGTCGTGTCCGTGCGACCTTTACTGTATACGGGGTTGACCCGGTCGTCATGTGCGACTGACGCCACCGGCGCCGAAGGCATTGTGAGCGTGGGCCACGGCGTGCTTATCTCTGGAAAAGTGCTGCCTGCCGCCCACATCCCCACCCTGCCGAACATATTTCCGACATGAGCATTGATCGACCATCCAATACCCCCGACTCCGTCCTCGCCTCACTGCGTGCGGGGGCCAAGGTCGCGACGATCCTTTTGGTCAGCATCGTACTCATGCCGGTGCAATGGGTGTTGATGCGCTTCACCCGCGGGCGGGCGACATTTGTGCTGCCGCGATTCTGGTTCGGCTGCCTGCGCAGGGTGCTGGGCATCCGGGTCGAGGTGATTGGCACGCCGCGGGACGGCGGCGGAACAGTCTTCGTCGGCAATCACGTCTCGCACTTCGATATCGTGCTGCTGGGTAGCCTGCTGCGCGCGCGTTTCATCGCCAAGGACGACATGGAGCGCTGGCCTGGCATGCGCTTCGTCGGCGCCCTGGGGCAGACGCTGTTTATCAGTCGGCGGCGGCGCGACGCAGCGAACGTGGCAGCGGCCATCGCTGCGCAGATGCGTCCCGACCACGACTTGGTGCTGTTCGCGGAAGGCACCACGTCCTCGGGAGAGCGCGTCGCACCGTTCAAGTCGAGCCTGTTCTCGCTGTTCCTGGGCCCGCAGGCCTCGGGAGCGGCGTGGACGCCGCAGCCGTTTACCCTGGACATCCAGTCCGTCGACGGGCGTCCACTATCGATGGGCGGCGAGCGCGATGGCTACGCCTTCCACAGCAATATGGCGGCCGGCGCACACGTCCATCGATTCCTGCGTCTGTCGGGCGCGCTGGTGCGGGTGGTATTCCACCCGCCGATCACGATTACTGCCGACACCGATCGCAAGGCGCTGGCGGCGCAGGTGCATGACGTCGTGGCGTCGGGGCTTGCTTCCAGCGACGCTCACTGCTGTTTAACGGAGAGCCGGGCGGACCGGGTCTGATTCAGCGCGTTCCGGGTTGGCGCTCGAAGGCTTAGGCCGTCGTTGCCCGATGCGCCAGTGCGAAATCAATCGCTGCACACACCGCTGCCACCTGGGCGGCATTGCATTGCTCGGCATTGGCACGCGGGCTGTCGGGATAAACCTCGGTGGTGGTCTTGTACGGGGCTTCGGTGATGCCTGCGCAGAGGCCCAGCTTGGTGAGCGCGTACTCGATGACACCCGGCGCGACCATCGGCGAACCGATGATCTCGCCCTGGCCATCGGCCGGTGCAATGTGGGTGACTTTCGCCACCGCTTCGATGATGGCCTGCTGGAACTTCGGTTGTGGACGCTCGCTATCGTCAACCAGATAGAAGCCGTCGGGAATTTCGCCCGGATCGTAGTCGACGCCGTCGCGGGCGGCTAGCGCAGGGCGAAATTCAGACTCATCGCTATCGGTGGTTTCGTGCAGATCGATATGTACCAGCACGCGGTCGCGGATCGGCGCGACCAGCCGCATGAGCGCTGCCGATTCCTGCGCCGGGCTGTGATCGCGAAACAAACGGTTCGGGTCTTGCGCATTCGCATTCCAGCGGTGAATCCGCTCGTACGCCCAGGGGCTGATGCACGGTGCGACGAGCAGGTTGACGCGACCGGCATAGCTGGCTGCATGCTTCTGGACGAATTGCAGCGCCCCGTGCACACCACTGGTTTCATAGCCATGCACGCCACCCGTCACCAGCACGCAGGGCAGCTCTTCGCGCCAGTCGAGGCTCTTGATCGCGAACAGCGGATAGCTGTGGGGGCGGTAATCCAGACGGCCGTACTCCGACACATCGAAGCGCAAGCGCAGCGTCTCGATCACGCGCAGCACATCTTCTGCGTAACTGCGCTTGATGGTCTGCCGCGATCGCCACACCGCTACTTCCGCTTCGCCCCAGGGAGTTCCGGGTGTGCCAATTGAATGAAGTGCATTGGTAGTCATCACGTCGCTCGATCTACGGTGGCGTCAAGGGAAGATTATGTACTCTACCATTGGACTGAAACGCCGCCGATGGCATCCCCGGAAACAGCGGTCAGAGTTGACTCGGGCAGGAAGTGCGCTTCAGCGGCGAAATGATGCCCCGCCCTTTTCTCGCTTCCGCTCGTCCCTATACCGGAGGCTATTCAGGATGAAGCCTGCAGGACGTACTGCGCACCGAATGGAATCCACCCCATGAATGGCTCCAAGGGACGAAGTATCGATAGAGCACGAGGAAAGAACACGACATAACGAACCGCGATGTCATTGAATCCGGCATCACGGGCAAGTTTGAGCAGCTCGGCCCTGGGCAGAAGGATCGCATCTTCATCGAACGGGCAATCGTTGACGGCCTTGACCGTCAACGGATTCAACACATTGTGCTCAAAAACAAAAATTTGTGCGCCCGTTTTCATGACGCGCTTGAGTTCACGCATCCACTGCAACCTGGCATCCGGTGGAATGTGGTGCAGGACGCAGGCGACAAGCACCGCGTCGAAGCTGTTGTCTGCGTACGACAGCCCGGAATCCGGGGCGATGTCGAATGCCGCGTATTGAGACAAGGATTCCTTTGCAAGCCTGATGCTCTCACCCGACGGGTCCGTGCCGAACAACTTGGCTTCCGGAAATGCATGCCGCAGATGAGGAATGGAGTTGCCGATACCGCAGCCGAAGTCGAGTATCGATAACGATTGCCTCGAAGGATTTGGACGAATCTTCGACGCCATGTAGTTTGCCTTGTACCCGGAAAAGAAGGCCGGATCCTCACCACTTGCTTCGATACTTTTTCTATGTAGCTCGGTGTATCTGTCAGCGTAGTGATCAAACTCAGGCTTTTCTGGATTATTCATGTGTGCACCACGGGTAGGTTCATCAACGATGGCGATAGATGGCCACGCTAATCAACCGGTACGGATAACCCACCGCGAAAGGATAAACGTCACCGGAATCGTTATCACTATTGACACCGCAAATGCCAGCGAAGCAGGAATGCCCAAGTGCTCTACTGCGACCCGGATAATAACGAGATTGGCAACAAACTGAAAAACATATACCAGCGGGAACCGGAATGCTGCCCGCTTGCGTAACGGTTCGCGAAAAACGAATTTCGAATTCACCAGATATGCCAGCGCCACACCGGCAATGTACGACACTATATACGCAGGCTGGTAGGTCATGCACAGCAAGAGAAGCAAATAGCATACGTAGCTGAACAACGTACAGATGCCGCGCACGATGACGAAACGGATGAATTCACCTTTCATCGCCGAATGATCCAGTTTGCGGCCTTCGGCAGGTTGCTTGCTGACCAGTGGCACATCACTCATTGAAAGACTCGCTGAAGTATTCGTCTCGACAAATCCACATGACGTTCTTCAGTCGACCTCCCGGCTCTTTGTCTGTTTGACCACGACATATACCGGCTTGTGATAGGTCGCACCCATCAGCCGACCTATGTACTCACCGACCACACCTAGGATGGTGAGCTGGACGCCGCATGCAAAAAGTACCACTGACATCAACGAGGCATAACCTGGATTTGCGATGGTGCCGATCAATTTTCCATAAACGATATAGCTGATATAAATAAAACTGAGTAGCGCCAATCCGATTCCGCTATAAGTGGCGATGCGAAGCGGGAGGTGTGAGAAGGTCACGAATACGTTGACCGCGTGAGAAAGCAGCTTCCTGAGCGTATAAGTGCTTTCACCGTGCTTTCGCGCTCCGTGATCGACATCAACGGTTCGAATGCTCGAGGTAACCCACGAAAGCATGCCATCGATATACGGTCGGCTCAGGCCAAATTCGGTAATCTGGCTGGCAATCGATGAGTGCATGGCGCGGAACGATGAATAGCTTTCGTTGAGATCGGGAAACGCCCGCTTCAGCGTCCACCGCATCAGCTCCGAGCTTACATTTCGGTACCAGGCATGGGTCCGTTTGGGAAACACGCCATACACGAGAGGATGTTCTTCGTCACCTGCCGCGAGCATGGCTGGGATCGACTCAGGTGGATGCTCTAGATCGTCGTCCATGGTAATCACCCACGAACCTCGCGCATGCGCCATGCCGCAGATCGTTGCCGCATGTTGACCGAAATTCTTGCTGAGACGGAGGCCTTTAACTCGGGGGTATTTTTCCGCAGCGGCACAGATGGCGGGCCAGGCATCAGTGGACCCGTGATCATCGACAAGAACCACTTCGTACGATAACCCGCTTGCATGCATCGTCGCGTCCAGCCGCGCACAGAGCTCAGGGATCGCTGAACTACCTCCGTAGACCGGGACGACGATCGAGACGGCGATCGGCGAATTCGAGCCCGTATCTCCCGCAACGCGATGTGGGACGGTCGTATCTGGCATGGATTAACCATTCAAGTCGGTTTTGTCTGGTGGAGCGTAGTATTTCGCAACTACGCGCTCAATGTAGCCGGCGCCGAGATCGATACCGAGGCGTTCGCCAGTCTCGATCGCCAAACGTGCGTCAATCTTGAGAGGGCAGCCCTTGCTCTCAAGCGAATAATTGGCAGTCCTGCTGAGGACACGTTCGAATATCTTCACGATTTCCAGCATCGGCAACGATTGTCTGGCAGCAATCGAAAATAGCTGGGGTTCCACGCCGGCATTTTCGATCAGGGCCGTGCCGATAGCTACGACATCCTCGATATCGACCAGATTGCGCTCGGCACCCGACCATACACAGAAGTGCTCACCAGACAGGATTCGATCGCGAATAAAATTCGTCAGCGTGTGAGAATTCCTGGCCACTCCGACGACCTGGGGGAGGCGAAGTATCACGGCGCCGGCCGAAGAAAGCACCATCGATTCCATGGATTTCTTGTGCTTCATGTACGGCGTCAGCCCTGCGTCTTCAGTCGAAACACCGCAACTGCCGAAATAGACGAACCGCCTGGCTCCGCGAGCAAGCAAATTTTCTAGAAGCGAACGCTCCCGCTCAAAATTTGTCGTAGACGTTTCGAGGGAATTCGAAACGCCTGACGCAAAGATGACGGTATCGGGGTCATCGTTGAATCTCGGCGCAAAGGCACGCGCCATGAAGCCCTGGCCAACAATCACAGGACACGACCAAAATCGGGATCAGGGAATGATGCGACTGCCAGCGCCGCGTTCGATCGGCCGCCAGATCGCGGCTTGCCAGGCTGCGTTGATGAAGTCACGGGTACGCCGCCGTCGAAAGCAGCGCCCCGAGTCGACCCACAAAGAAAGTGCACGTTGCCCCCTGTTTCAGCTGCGTAGCTGCGCTCGCGGGTCTGCCGTGACAGCCAGACCGACACTTCCGCCGCATTCCTGGCCGTCCGTGCCCGCCAGCTGGATAGGGTACATGGCTAGCCATCACGTCGCTCGATTTTCGGTGGCATCAAGGGAACATGATGCACTCTAACATTGGCCTGAAAAGCGGTGAACTCGTCATTTCGGGCGCTTGCCTGTCTAAAACGGCTCCCATACGAAAGTCGCCACGCTTTCCGGTGGCAACGTGTATTGAAAGCGGGCTTCGTCCTGCTTCACGACGACGCGGCGCGGCGCCGTATTGCTGTTTACCATTACCAGCACCACCGATCCGTACGAAGCATTCTGGAACGCCACGTTGTCGAGGAGGCTCTTGTCTGTAGGGTTGGATACCACCCGGACGGCGCCGGGCAAGACAAAGCGACTGAAGTGTGCGATCGCGTAATACTCATCGTTACGACTCACCGCACCCGTACGCGAGTCAATCGTGACCACGCCCTTGCAGGCGTCACAGCCACCGGAGTGCGGGCCGTGTTGCTCATCGAGCGCCAGGTTCCAGTAAACGACACCGCGCGCCCATTGCCTGAGTCCGGCAACCAGCAGGTCCCGCGCAAACCAGAGCAACTCACCGTTTTTGCTGGACGCCCAGTCACCACCAGAACACTCGGTGATGTAGGCGTCCTTTCTGGGGAACGCACGATGCACCTGACCCTGCGCATACGGGCTGCCTTCGTAGCAGTGCCAGGCAACGCCATCGATGTAGCGCGCCACATCGGGGTCGGACAACATGCTCAGAGGTTGATCTGGCTGGTCCCAGTTGTGGTCCCAATCGAGAATGAGTGTTCGTGGCTTGCGGCTTGCCAATGCCGGACCGAGATACTGCGCGATGATGCGTGCCCGTGCCGAGACGGGCAAGTCCATGCTCGGGTAGGTCAGCGGTATAAAGCCTGGCTCGTTTTGCAAGGTCAGCGCAAAGATCGGGACGCCGTACTTGCGGTAGGTGTCGACGTACTTGACGAGATAGTCAGCGTATGTGCTTTCAAACTCCTCCAGCAGCTCCCCGCCAAGCAGGTTTTGGCTGATCTTCATCCACCCGGGCGCACTCCATGGCGTCGCGATGATGCGCAGATCCGGGTTGACGGACAAGGCCTGGCGTACCGTCGGTATCACGTCGCGCAAATTGGCGGCGACATTGAAATGCTGCAACTGTGGATCGACCTCCCCGACGGGAAGGTCATCCAGGGTGTACTGCCGCAGTGAAAAATCCGAGGCGCCGATGGTCAGGCGCATCATGTTCAAATTGAGGTTGGGCGGCGGGCCAAACATTTCATGCAACAACGCGTCGCGCTGCGGATCACTGAGTTTGTTCTGAAGTAACCACGCCGACGAGTCCGTCATCGCTGCGCCGAAGCCGACGATGGATTGGTATTTCCTGCTGATGTCGATGACCACGTCAGCGGGCAACGACTCGTCCGCGGTCATCTCGATGTCGGGCTGCTGCACCAAGCGTAGTCTGCGATCAGCGGTGCTGAGCCACACCTGGACGTTGGGCATCGTCGATGGCGTGGACGAGGCCACTCTGCGCCTTAGCGTGGGGTGCTTGCTGCGCGGCTCATACAGGGCAGCCAGTGCGAGCAGGGTAATCAAAGAGATGGATGCAATGCCCATCCAGCTGGGAGCCGCCTTGCGTTCATCCATGTTTTGTCATGCCCCGGCCGGGTCCCTGCATCGAGTGCACCTCAAAACCAGTAGTCAGCGACACACCGGCCGTCGCGCGGCAGGTCTTCGAACGTGTCCAGCCCATCGAAATGGTCGATGGGAATCTGCGCCACGGCTTCGGGCTCGGCCAGGCGAAGGTTGACGGCGGTACGTCGACGCCCCGCTGCGTCAGTCTCACGGCCACGCCAGCAAACCACGCACCCACAGATCGGACAAAAGTGAAACTCGATCGCGTTGCCACGCACATAGGCCTGCGTGCGTCCTGTGACGCGAATCCCCTCATCCACGTAGTCGTACGCCCAGAGCACGCCATAGCGGCGGCAGACCGTGCAGCTGCAGGCCGTAGCCCCTTCGGGCTGGCCGTCGAACTTCCATTGCACTGCACCGCAGTGGCATGAGCCTTCAATCATCGTTACTTCTCGCACCATGGACCCATGATAAGTGAATCCGAGCCGTGTCGTTTCATGAAACGACACGGCGGCAACCGTCGCCACCTACCGCAAGCCGCACATCGCGGCGCAAGATGCAACGATTCGTCAGTCATCTTCACGTAACCGATATCGCGCGTAGCAGGCCCTGAGCCAGAAATTTTCCCACAGGAGAAAATGTCCCCGGCACCTTTACCGGGCTACAACTTGTAGCTGAAGCCAAGCAGCAAGGTGCGCCCCCAGGTGTCGTATTCCAGCGGGCGTGTCAGCGGAAATTTGTTGGCGAGCGTGGCGAACTGCACGGTCGAATCCGCCGAGTTGCTCAGATTGTTGACCTGCAACAGGATCGAGAGCCCGTTCAAGCTGCCGCTGGTGACGGCATAGCCCAACTGCAGATCGGTCTGGCGATTTGCCAGTATTTTGGTATAGCCAAGCTGATCGAACAGGGCCACCGCCTCGCCAGTGAACGAGGAACGGTAGCGCTCAGCCAATCGTACGGAGAAACCATACCGTTCGTAGAATAGGGTCAGGTTGGCCACGTTTCGCGACAGGCCGGGCAAAGTGTGCGGGCCACCGGGAATCGATGAAATGGAGCTGGTCGGGATTGAACTGTTGGTCAGCGAATAGTTGGCCTGTATGCCAAAACCTTCCAGCGCAGGCGCAATCAATTTGCCCTCGAATGAGCCGGACAGTTCCAGGCCGTCCATCTTGCCGCCGGCGCCATTTTCGGGCGTATTGAAAGAACCGTAGTTGCTCGTCGGAACCAGGGTCGGCGTGTTGTTGATGTAATGCGAAAAATCGTAGTTGAGGACGGTCTGGCTGTAGATGTAGTTCAGCAAGTTCTTGTGGAACGCCGCCACCGCCACATAGCTCGACTCCCCGAAATATTTTTCCCACGACAGGTCGGCGCCCACCGCGACATAGGGCTTCAACAGTGGGTTACCACCGCTGCCGGTCCAGAGCACCTGCCCAGCGGCGGGACCGTCGGCTACTTTCGCCACATAGGCGGAAGAGGAAACCTTCTCGTCATCAATGCGGCCGCGCGCCATGGTCTTGGCCAAGCCGAAGCGCAGGTACTGGCCGTCAGCGAGTTTCGCCCTCAGGTTCAGGCTCGGCAGCACGTTGTTATAGGACGTGCCGCCCGCAATCCTGCCAACGAGCGTATTGCCGTTGGTCTGCAGTGCGTCGGACGATTGATCGGTATGCACAAACTGCATCCCGACATTGCCTCCCAGCGGAATCCCAAGCACGGTGGTGTCAATGTTGAACTTGACGTAGGCAAGCGGGACCTTTTCCTCGACCGTGTAGTTGCGACTCCAGTCTCCCTGCCCGTTTTCCGGGGTCAGATAGAACTGGTTGTACATGGCGCCCAGCACGTTGTAGTTGATGGTGCCCGGGATCCCACCGTAGCCAAGTGATGAGGGGTTGAACAGATACGCCGGGTTGATTGGCGCACTGAAATGGGGCTGGTATGTGTTCGATGTGGAACCGTTGCCGTCCAGCCAGGCGAAGTTGACGTCGGCCCGCTTGGTCTTCGTGCGATCCGAATAGGCAACGCCAAGGTCCATGCTGCTAAAAATCCACCCCACCGGATGACTCACTTGCAGGCGCAAAGTGTTGATCCTGTCGGTCTGGCGGTCGAACTCTTCACGACCGTTGTAGCCGTACTTATCCGGGTCGATAAAGACCACGGAAGCAGGGTTGCCCAGGTCGATGGCCGGAGAGAAATCCGGATAACCATAGCCCGCCGGCATACTGAATCCGATGCTGGTGAGGCCCCCTTTGGACAGCCCGCTGAATAGGTAGGCGTCGTGCAAGTTCACCGTTGCACTGGATGACGACAGATCCGCCATGGCCGTCCAGTCGCCAAGGTAGAGCTTGTTGTTCCAACCGATCGAGTAGAGCTTGTCATGCTCCTTGTTGTAGTCGTTCTGCAGAATCGGCGCGATGCCGTTGACCGTGCCAGAGGTGACAATGGGCAAGGGCTGTCCGGGAGAGGTTGCGACGCTGTTATAGGAGATGCCTCCGTTGTAACCGTAGGGACTGCTGTCCCACTGCACGCCGTTGGTGAATTTCTTCTTGTTGAACGTGGAGTAGTACATATCCAGCTTGGAGTAGTAATACTCGTTGGGTGCCCATTCGAGCACGGTCATCAAGCCATTACGCTTCTGCACCTGGGACTGCGCGCGCAACTGCATGCCTTGCTGCGAGATCACGTTATCCGGCATACCGGGCATGGTCTTTGCGCCCCAGTTCTGGTGCATGCCAGCCGATCCATTGTCCGCTCCCCACCACCAAGCCTGGTACTGCCTTTCCTGGATAGGCTGATCGACTTGTGCGAGGCCGATGGCCAGGCCCAGTGTGTGATTGAAAAACTGATCGACGTACGAGAAGCTTGCGCGGTGGCCGTCGACTCCCGCACCAGTGCCGGGATTGAGGTAGCCGTTGCTGTCGTGCTCGCCGCGCAGATTGAACACGAGGGTGCGCTTGGACAGATCCAGCGGATTGATCGTGTGCAAATCCACCGTGCCTGATAGACCCTGGCCGACCAAGCCTGCGTCCGGTGTCTTGTACACCATCGCGCCATTGATCAACTCGGCGGGGTATTGATCGTATTCAACCCCTCGGTTCTCACCGATGCTGGCCTGTTCCCGTCCATCGAGCGTAGTGCCGGCGAAGTCGGGTGACAGCCCACGAATCGAGATAGCGTTGGCCTGGCCGTCTGCCCGCTGCGTCGCCAGACCGGGCAACCGCGCCAGACTGTCGGCAATGCTCACATCCGGCAGTTTGCCGATGTCCTCAGCGGAGATGGCTTCGACGATATTGCTGGAGTCTTCCTTCACCTTCATCGCATTTTGGATACTGCTGCTGATACCCGTCACCACGACGGTGCTGAGGTCAGTAGACGCCAGTTTCTTGACCGGTGCCGTGGGTGTCTTCATGTTCTTCGGGGACGGCGCAGGCTTAGCCGTCGCGTGTTTCGCCGGAGCCTGGTCAGACGTCTCCTGGGCAAAAGCCCCGGTCGCTGTCATGAAAAAGAACACGGCTGCAGCGCATGCCGTGGCCAAGGGACGCAGTTGCCGCGAGATGAAATGCCTAACAAACTCCCACGAGTGACAATAAAGGCTCATCGGCAATCTCCCTATAAGATCCACATCCGCCACAACCCAGTGGCGACTCAACTTCATGTTGAACGCGACGACATAAATACTGCGGCACTTGGAATGCGACACCATCTGTCTGAGAGATGATCATGCGCAACCACTAAATTGCAGATGCGAAAATCGTACGGCAGTTGTTTCGGTGGGTAAACAAGCGAAGCGAGGAGTCGCGATACAAAAATTGGGGCCTCAAAGACCATTTTTTCTAGGCATTAGCCGAACTGACCATAGTTCTGGAGCTGTTCCGATTGAGCGCGAGCTCAACGGAAGCTTGGCGATGCAACCGCGTTACGGGTAGGCGATGCGCGCTGAAGTTCCTGCCGGTGAAGAGCCACAACTTGCGAAGGAAAATCCCGGGCGAAGCAGATGGGGCAACTGCCTCTTGATGGATCGTCTTGTCATCGCCCCATCTGAAACTACACCAGCAATAGCTGACCGGTTCCGCGCCGGAGTGCCCCACGAATTCATACAGACAACCACACATGCGTGAGTGCTGTCGAAGGAATCGATCTCACTAGTCATTGCAACAGATGCCCGTTGGCTATGAGCTGCTCTCGGTTTCGCTGCTAAGGGGCAAAACCGAACAGAACCCACACCGATCGCCGCGGCAAAAAGCGCTGGTCATCGCGGCTCCATCGCTGACATAAACACGAGCCGCGCGCCTACATTTTTGGAGCGACCCGCCGCTGTGAGTGGCTTCAAAACATTGATAGCGTCAAAGCCATATTTGTAAAAATGTGAGTTATTGACGATGCACTCTGCTCTCGTTTTTCCCGATTCCTACAGAAATCCAACTGTTGGAAGCGATCGCGAAAGCCAACTGTTTTGGCGCACCTTCCGGGTATGTACCAAGAGAGGCTGCGTGGTCGGCGGTGACCTTTTTCCGCGCCACAAGATGTTGGTCGATACTGATGAGAGCCCTTATGCAACGCTATTTGATTACGTTTCTGCTGCTCACCAGCTTTTCCGTGCACGCTGCTGACTCATTGCGCGTCGGTGCCGAAGTACTGACAACCGGCGACAGCGCTGTACGGGTACTGGAGTTGATGGGACAGCCGACGATACGCGAATTTCAGTACCCGCAAGGAGGGGGTCTGCCAGCCAACCAGGTAGCGCCCGGCGAGCAGTGGCAGTACGCAAATGGCGGGAAGACCACTGTTATCACGATTATCGGGGGCAGAGTTGCCAATATCGAAACGCTGTACCACTGAGCGTTCGCCGCGCCGCCCTACTGCCCCTACTGGTTATTGATCCTCAGCTAGAAGAGTTGGTGGTTTAACGTAAAAGTGGCTCATGGGAAGACAGATAACGAGCCCTGAACGGCTTGTCAGCGCCCATCACCGCCGAATGCAACGATTCGACAGACCTCTTGAACGAAAGTAGCTGCGCTGCCGCTTGGCGCCTATTGCGGGCTCGCGCCACCTGCACACCAAACCAAGCAAAGGGAGCCAGAGACACTACCGTTCTGGCTCCCTTTGATTTTTCGACATCAATTGGAACCGAACAATTTCCGTTTGTGGTGGGGGCGCCTGAAATGGAAATAGATCAGGACGCTGACCACAGCCGCATAGGTGCACCAGACCGAGGTAAAGGCATATTGCTTAAGCCACATCACCAGCAGCACGCCGACCAGGTTCACCGCGCCGAGCGCGATGACGTAGCGGTATCCGGAAAAAAACAGCGAGCCGCAAGTGGCGATCACGTAAAGGACGGCGACCGTCATGATGTTGGTGGCGGCATTCGAGTAAACCACGCTGCGATCATGCACATAGATCGCCGTGTCGAAATTCACCAATGCCCAAAGCTGGTAGACCGTAAGGCCGGCGCCGAGCACCAGAAAAGGCAGCACCATGAGCCGCCGATGCTTCCCCGGCTCGATCAACCAAACGCTCAGCGGGATCAGTAGCGGCAACACTCCCTGCGCATAAAGCATGTAAACGAATCCCCAGGGTTTGAGACTGCCCAACACGCTATCGCCCATCAAGGCGAGCCACACCGCACCTTCAGTAAACTGATGAAATGCAAACAACAACGGGATCGAGGCAAATAGCCATTCCTTGGGATGCCGCACATGCCGAAGGGTGGCGACACCGACGCCAGCGATCAGCGCGCTGCTGACGAAACTGGCGGTTGCAGAGAAGCACATAGATACCCGTATCCATCGATAGTAAGACGGCGCAGTGTTGACCATTCGGCTATCGATAGATAGCAATTGAAGAGGGTTCCCCCAGCCTCTGCTGGCTGCTTTAACTTCCTCCGCCCCTGAGGTATCCCCACGAATTCATGCTGGCACCTGCATATGAGTGAGTGTCGTCGAAGGAAGCGATCTCAGTCGATCAATCCATCGCAATAGATGTTCCGTCGGCCATGATCTGACCAAGGCTTCG
>Ga0302181_10002327_pt1 | contig 13564 bp, 10 predicted proteins | sample I_Palsa_E3_3_FD_198786 | JGI IMG/M metagenome (GOLD analysis project Ga0302181, IMG submission 198786) | Peat permafrost microbial communities from Stordalen Mire near Abisko, Sweden - I_Palsa_E3_3 | ecosystem: Environmental > Terrestrial > Soil > Palsa > Peat permafrost | place: Sweden... | reverse complement strand
TCCGCAGTTCCCAGACCGGGCCTTCCAGGTGATCAGACCATGGCCCGCCGAGTTCGCTGCCCTTCTCGGCGAGCATGCCGCATACCTCGTCGACACGCTTGAAGTCGCTGTCGCTGAGGCTGTCCAGCCAGTCGCGGACTTCCGGTTCCAGTTCGAAGTCATACAGGCGTAGTATCTGGTCCCTCACGATTGGTCAGGGTATCTGCCGGTCCTGAGATTATCGTCGCGCTTCTGACTGAGTGTTCCCAAGCGACCGAGTGTGGGCGCGTCTGGTGGCGTGAATCTCGTCATGCCCATACATACCTAGCGGTGGCCGAGGCGGTGATCCAATACGGCATCGTGGCTTGGAGGGCCTGAACATTAGCATCGCTAACGGAATTCCGGGGAGCCAAACGGGGAGCCAACGACCCCAGATCCAGAGCTACACCAGGCTGCTTCTAGCCACGACCGTTCCGGCCAAGCAGCATGTCGGGCGACATCTGGCACTGTGCGGCGACACTTCGAAAGTGCCTCCTAAGCAGTAGGTCCCGCGTTCGAGTCGCGGTCGGGGCGCAGGTCAGAGCCATAGGTTATCCATAGGAAGGTCGGCGGGGAGCCTAACGCGCCGGGGCCAGGCACTCCGAGATCGAGCGAGCGCTCTCCCACGCCCAAACCCTCCACCAGGTCACTGCCCTGGCACTATCCGATGACGACAGCCGTGGCGACCAGGTCCTTAGCAGCCTCCGCGCCAGATATGGCCCCACAGCCGTTGCTGCCTTCAACGCTGCCAAGGCCGGCCCGCATGCCGCTTATCACGGCAACCTGGCCGGATTCGTCGAGGACACCGCCCAGCTGGCCGATCAGCTACGCCCATGACACCACAGCAGCTGCTCAACGAAGCCGACCAGCTTCTCGCCAGGTCCACCGCCGATACTCGCGGCTGCTGGCCACGCGCCTGCGCCTGGCTCATCCGACTGGCCCTGGAGGAGACACTCGACCAATACTGGGCAAGGATCCTGCCGGAAGCCGCGCTATGCCCCATGCGACCCCAATTGCTCCTGCTCCCTTCCTGCGCTGGCACCAGCACCGCCGAACGCGCCCGCGACGCCTGGACCGGACTATCCCGCGCAGCCCATCACCACGCCTACGAACTCGCACCCACCGCAGCCGAGCACCGCAGCTGGCATACCGCAGTCATTCAGCTCGCGCGGGATCTTGCTCTGTGAACATCTGCACCGAGCCGGCATCCGGCGCGGTCAGGATTGGGTATGGACGGATGGAACGCTGTTGCTGGCCTGAAGTCAGCGGTCAAGCCGGGAGGCAGTCTGGTCTGCCTGTCTGAGTGCGGGGCTGGCTGCTGGATGCTCTGCGTTAGGGCCTGCGGGCTGTTCCGGGAGCGGTAACGGCGGTCTGGCGCCTTGCGCGCTCGTCATGGTGACGCTGCTGGTGTCGTTTGTGGTGGCCGGGCTCGGTGTCGAACTGTTGGTCCTGGCATTGCCGCGTTCGGGCAGAGCGGGGAAGATCGCTGCATGACCCGCCACCGGCTCGACCCGTCACCGTCGACGACAGCAGATGTGTTCTCCCGTGACCTGCCGCCGGTACTGACCGTCGACGCCGGTGACACGATCGTGCTGCGCTCCCTGAACGCGTCCGGCCACCTGCAGCAGCAGGTGTTCCCCGGCGAAGAGGTGCCGGCGATGGCCGACAGCAGGCGCGGCCATTGCCTGACAGGGCCGGTCGCTGTTCGCGGTGCGGTACCTGGTGAGGTGCTTGCGGTGCGCTTCATTTCGCTGCGGCCTGATGCCTGGGGCTACACCGTCGCCGGAGGCCGGGACACCCCACTGACCAGGCGCCTCGGCCTGCACGAGGGTCCGCCTGCCTGGCTGCTGTGGCAGATTGACGCGGACGCGCGGATAGCTACCAGCGACCGGGGGCACACGGTGCGGATAGCCCCGTTTCACGGCGTGACAGGCGTCGCCTGGGACGAGCCGGGCGAGTACTCCACCGTCCCGCCCAGGGCCGTCGGCGGCGGCAACATCGACTGCAGGGAACTGGTCGCCGGCTCGATCCTGTACCTGCCGGTTGCCGTGCCTGGTGCGCTGCTGAGCATCGGCGACGGCCATGCTGCCGAGGGCGACGGTGAGGTGGCGGGCACCGCCATCGAGTGCGGCATGACGACCGAGCTTCAGCTCGAGCTGGTCACGCAGCGGCCGGTTCCGGGAGTGCACGCGGAGACCCTGGCGGGCCAGATCACGTTTGGCTTCAGCCCGGATCTCAACGCGGCAATGGGCGATGCCCTCGATGCGATGCTGACCTGGCTGCAGGCCAGCTACGGAGTCGGCAAGGCAACGGCGCTGGCGCTAGCCAGCCCGGTACTCGACCTGAGGATCACGCAAGTGGCGAACGAGTCCTGGGGCGTTCATGCGCTGCTTCCGGCGGGCGCGATCAGCTGACAGGAACGGCCGTCCGGCGTGGAACTGCAAGCGCGGCGACGGTGACCGCGACGGTCCGTCCGCAGATAAGCGGATTGACGTCAAGCGCGCGGCCTCCGAGCCGTACCGATCCGGGGCGAACAGGTCAATGACCCCCCGGGGCAGCCGCCACCTTCCGTGACGGTCCCTTAGCTTCGGCTATCGCGCGCGTAGCCGCCTGCGTAGTTCATGGTTCAGCGGTTTGATCGTTGGTGTCCGTACCGAATGGTCGTTTTGTCGCGTCGGTGATTCGGTGCGCGTGATCAAGATCGGCGATGGTTCCTGCGGTTCGCCAGACCACTCGATCGCTGGAGACAGCCATGCACGGCCTGGCTGCTGCCGGTCGGACTTCGTGCGCGTTGCTGGCGTCCGGGTACCGGTCAGGCAGTCACCTGGTGCATAGGGACTACCTTCCGCTGGGAGGGGGGCGGCACCGCCCCGGCCGCGGTCGTCCTTGTCCCTCCGGCGGATCGGGCGTAGCGTCCTGGCGAAGGAGGTGTCCTCGTTTATATGCGTGTAAACGAGGATACGGATTCTCCCGGCTGCTCTGGACCTGGGTGGCGCCTAGCGCACAGCCAACCCGAGGTGGCACATGGCAGCGTCGGCGGGGGTGTACTTCCTGACCAGCCGCAGTCAGCGGAACGACTACGTGCTGCCCGTCTAAGCGCTGTCGGGCGCGGCCGGGCTGCTCGGGGTCATCTGCGGCCTGCTCGGGATCGCCGAACTCGCTCCCGCCTCCGGCGCCGGGATCGCGTTCCTGGTCCCCGGCGGCCTCTTCGAGCTCGCGTTCCCGCTCCTGCTGATTGTCCGGAGCTCCTCTGGCCGGAGCGATGACCGGCTCGTGCCCGTCAGCACGGGCGGGGCGGGTTAGCCGTGACGACCCGGAAATCACGCACGTCGGCGCAGGTCACGGCATCGGCAGGTCGGGACCACAGGGTTAGTCCCGGGAGTACGGGTCCAACCGTCTTGAGGAGAGCGTTAATGCCTGACGTTTCCGGGCCCGGGGGTAGCACCTCTGCCGCCGACCCATCTCTGCCTGCGACGGCTGGGCTGGACGGATTGCTGGACCGGACCGCGGCCGAGGCTGCGCTGGAGCCCTGTTCACGCGTCGGCGCATCGGGTCGGGTGGGGTTTCATCTCGCTGTACACGGTGGCGTACATGAGCACCTCCCTGCTGTTCCTCGCGCCCCTGCTGGTCACGTTGGCCTTGAAGGTGGATTCGCTGGTGGGGATCAAACAGGCGCCGGGCAGCCTGGCGCTTGTGGCCGGGGTTGGCGCCCTGGTGGCCCTGGTCGGCAATCCGTTTTTCGGCCGGATGAGCGACCGCACCGCGTCGAAGCTAGGCATGCGGCGGCCCTGGATGGTCATCGGCCTGGTGGGCGGTTCGGCCGGCATCCTTATCGTCGCGCTGGCCCCTTCCGTCCCCGTCGTGCTGGCTGGATGGTGTATCGCCGAGTTGTTTTTCAACGCGCTGCTCGCCGCGATGGTGGCCGTGCTGCCGGACCAGGTTCCGTCCGTGCAGCGCGGCCAGGTTTCCGGTGTGCTCGGTGTCTGCTCGCCTATCGGGTCGGTCTGCGGCGCGTTCGTGGTCAAGTTGTTCACCCCCAACCTGCTCGTCATGTTCCTGGCCCCGTGCGCGATCGGCGGGTTTTTCGTTCTCCTTTTCGCGGTCACCCTGAACGATCGCCGGCTCGACCGGGCGGACAAACCGAAATGGTCATTGCGGGAATTCGCCGGCACGTTTTACCTCAACCCACGGAAGAACCCGGACTTCTCCTGGGCTTTCGCCAGCCGCTTCATGGTCGTCCTGGCGTACGCCTTCCTGACCACCTACCAGGCCTACTACCTGCTAGACAAGATCGGGACGGCCAAGGCCGATGTGCCAGAGCAGATATTCCTGGGCACACTCGCCCAGGCCGTCGTCGTCGTCGCCGCTTCCCTCATCGGCGGGAGGCTCTCGGACCGGACAGGCCGGCGGAAGATTTTCGTTCTGGCCGCGTCGGTGGTGTACGGCCTGGCGTTGTTCGTGATCGCCATAGCCAGCAGCTTCAGCGGTTTCCTGGTCGGCATGGCCATCAGCGGACTCGGCTTCGGCGTCTACGCCGCCGTCGACCTTGCGCTCGTGGTGGATGTGCTGCCGGACAAGCAGCACGTGGCCAAGGATCTCGGTGTGTTCAACATCGCCGGGGCTCTTCCCTTTGCCATCGCGCCGGCCATCCTGGTCATCGGCGGTGGCAGCTACGGCGTGCTGTATATGGTCGCCGGCCTGTGCGCCTTCATCGGCGCCGCCGCGATCCTGCCGGTGCGGCGCGTCCGCTGAGGCTGCCTGCACATACATCGGCCGGGCCCCCTTGGAGGGCCCGGCCGTGTCGCGGACGGTCAGACAGCCGCATCCTGGCAGGCGGCCGGCGTGCGGGCCGCGTCTATTGCGGCGGTGATCGGGGAGGGCTTGAAGCCCTTCACGACCAGCCACACGCCCAGCGAGAACTCCCAGGCAGCCACCGGGACCACCGGGAGCGCGGCGAGTCCGGCCACGGAGGAGTGCTGCCCGAGCAGCGTCGCGAATACGCCGACGATGAGCAGGGGGCCTCCGATGAGTCCCATCACGGGAATGACGCGAGGCACGAGGCGGGACCGGTACAGCAAGGAGCCCAGCAGCAGTGCGTTGATGCCCGGCATGAGGGTCTGGGAGAGCAGGAACGTCCACTTGTAGACCGCGACGTGCGACGCGGCGGTGGTGACGAGCGCGGCCGCATTTGCTCCGGCCGCTCCGCCCAGGTCCTGCCGCAAGGTCACCAGCGACAGCAGGCTGACGACGCCGGTGAAGATCATGACGGCTTCCAGGACGCGGGCGGCGACAAAGCCAAGCGCGACGCCTTCGTTCTGCCGCTTGACCACCGGGTACAGCGTGACAGCGGTACCGATGCACGCGAGGGCCATGATCACCTCGAGGAAGCCGCCCACCAGCACGCCAGTGTGGGAGCCGGAGGACAGGATCCAGTCACGGTGGTTCTTCACCGGGCCGTAGAGGGCGACGGTGGGGATCGAGATGAAGGTAATCAGGTAGCAGACGCCCGCGACGAGCGCTGTCTTCCTGGTTGAGGTCATCGGGATTCTTTTCGCTGCTTTCGTGGCCGGGATCTGTACGGTGGTCGCCATGTCGGTCTCCTTTTCGCGGATTGCTGAGTTACCGGGTCTGGGTGGTGGGCATCGGGGGATGGCCGGGTTCGACGTAATTGACTGAGATCAGGGGCAGGCCCAAGTCGCGCGTTTTCTGGAGCAGGCCATGGAGCGCGGCCTGGTCGGTTACGGGGCCGTGGATGATGGTGGTGCCGTCGCTGTCGCGGGTGACGGTCAGCCCGTCAAACCAGGCGGCCCACCGGGCATCGAGGTGCCCCTTGAGGCGGATCTCGTACCGTCCCGGGCTCTGATAGTGGCCGGTCGATATGTCGCTCATGGTGCTCCTTCAGCTATTGCTCTCCCGGCGGCGCCGGGACGTCCGCAGGTCTGATCGAAAGCTAGGAGCCGATGTGGTGAGACGGCATCCCCACACGTGGTGATTGATGTGATGATCTAAGCGATGGGGCCGTGGCGCGTTTGAGCTAGACCACCTGCCGGCGCGTGCGGCCTGTGCGGGGGCCCGTGAAACGACGGGTCAGGGCTGCCGGTTGCGGGTTCGCGGCAAGCCGAGTTCAGCGGCCCTGCGGACCGCCGCGCGGCGGCTGGTCACGGCGAGCTTGGCGTAGATGTTCTTGGTGTGAGTTCGCACGGTGTTCAGCGACACCATGAGCTCGCGGGCGATGGCCGGGCCATCCAGCTCGGTTCCGAGCAGCCGGAGCACCTCGAGCTCACGCTCGCTCAGCGGGTCGATCAGGGCCTGCCTGACCGGGCTGTCCGGCCCGGTCTCACTCACTGCGGCCAGGAGCCGGCGGGCATAGTTCCGGGTCGTCCCCTGTCTCGCGGCGGCTCTGAGCAGGGAAGCCATCGGCGGGCCCTCATCGATAAAGACCCGGACGTAACCCTCCGGCTCAGCCAGCGTCAGGGCCTGTTCCAGGCAGGCCAGCGCAGCCGGGATGTCCCCTAGTGCCTGGTGCGCGAGCGCCTGAAGCACCAGGATTTCGATGACGTGCCCCGTCCGGCCCCCCTCGTCCGCCCTCAGCAGGAGGCGCTCCAGGAACCGGGTGGCGTCGTGACCGGAGTGCCCGGCCCGCTCACCCCCGGATCGCGCCAGGAGCATCCTGGCCAGGGTGATGTGCTCGAACTCGCGTAGGTAACTGAGGTCGTCGTCAACGGATAGGCCCTGCTCACGCGCCCAGCCAAGAGCTTCACCGAGCCTGTCCTGCGCGATCCAGACCCGCGCCTTCAGTGCCGGGACCGGCCGCACATTCGGGAACATGTCGCCCATGTACAGGCGCTCGGCCTCGTTGAGCAGCTCGAGTGCGCCATCCAGATCCCCTTCAGAGCGACGTATCCGAGCCATCGCGACCCGCCAGCGATACCGGTTCTGCGGCAGCCCGATGGCCTCACCCAGCTCCTGGCTGCGCAGCAACTGCTGCGTGGCGGCGGCCAGATCGTTGCGCTCGCGGTGGACCTCGCTGATCCCCACGTACATGTCTGCCGTTCCCCGCAGGACCGGCCCGCCCTGCTCAGACGCACGCTGCAAGGCCTGCTCGTAGGTGCGCATCGCCGCACCGAGACGACCTTGCGCAAGCTGGATGTCCGCCATCCCGATCGCGCAGCCGAAGATATCGGCGATGTGCCCGGCCCGCCGTAGTCCCGCCGCGCATTCCGCCCACGCCGAATACGCGTCCTCGAGGTCCCCGCTGCCCCAGAACGCGATCGCCATGAGGCCCGACGCCGAAGCGCGCCAGCGATGCTCGTCGGCCGGGGCAAGCTCAAGCGCCCGCCGGGCGTGCCTGATCGCGCCGAGCGGCTCTCCCCGGGCCAGCGCCAGGGCGGCACGATAGGTTTCGATCGTCCCCGGGAGGCGCCGGTATTCCTCCTCGTTGGCCACCACCATCCCGGCTGGTGCGGCTGCGGATCCCGCGCCGGTACCCGCGGCTGCGTCCAGCCACCGCTCGGCGTCCTGCAGCTGGCCCTCGACGTCACCGAACTCACCGTCAGACAGCAAGACCCAGGCCACGGCCACGATGAGCACGGGCCTGACGGAGATGATCTCGTCGGGGATCATCTCGAGCCAGCTGCGCACCGTGGCTTCCTGCCTGGCCTGGCTCATCGCCGTAACGGCCCGCTCGACCAGGTCCGCCGCCCGCTGAAAGTCTTCGGCAGCCAGCGCGTGGCCGATGGCCACGGACGTCTCGCCGTTGCGCTGGAACCACGCGCTGGCCCGCCGGTGCAGGTCCGGCACCTGGTCAGGCTGCTCGTCGAGCAGCCGCGCCTGCAGTACGTCGGCAAACAGATGGTGGTAGCGATACCACCGGCGGCGGTCATCCAGCGGGACCAGGAACAGGTTCGCCCGGTCCAGCGCCTCCAGCATGGCCTTGCCGCCGCCCTGCCCGGTGACCGCATCGCACAGCGGACCGCTCAGCCGGCCCAGGATGCAGGTCTGCAGCAGGAAGGCCTGGACCTGATCGGGCTGACGCTGCAGCACCTCCTCAGCCAGGTAGTCGACGACGTAACGATCATCGCCCGCGAAGCCGGCGATGAAGCCGGCCACGTCGTCCCGCCCCTGCATCGACAGCGCCGCCAGCTGGAGCGCGGCGATCCAGCCCTCGGTGCGTCCCTCCAGCGCGGCCACGTCCTGCGCCGTCAGCTGCAGGGCCATCGTCTCGTTCAGGTATGCCGCGGCTTCCTCGGGCGTGAACCGCAGCTCAGCCGCGCGGATCTCGATCAGCTCGCCGCGCGCCCGCCACCGGGCCAGCGGCAGCGCGGGATCGGCCCGGCCGGCGATCACCACGTGCAGACCCGGCGGCAGGTGGTCGAGCAGGAACGCCATCCCGTCCTGGACCTCGCGCGCGTCGATGACGTGGTAGTCATCGAGTACCAGCACAATGTCGCCCGCGATGGCGCTCAGGTCGTTGAGCAGCGTGGTAAGCACCGTTTCGATCGGCGGCGGTCCGGGCGCCTGCAGGAGGGCCAGCGCGTCCTCGCCGACTCCGGGTGCCGCCGTCCGCAGTGCTGCGATCACATAGGTCCAGAACGACGCGGGATCGTTGTCGCCCCGGTCCAGCGAGAGCCACGCGACCAGCCGCTCACCGGCCGGCGCGGCCGGTCCCGCCGCCAGCCACTCGGCGAGCAGCGTCGTCTTGCCGAAGCCAGCGGGCGCGGACACGAGCATCAACCTCGACGCTGACCCGCGATCCAGCCGCGCGGCCAGGCGCGGACGTGGCACCAGATCACGCCGAGGCCTCGGGACGTAGAACTTCGTCTCGAGTAGTGCGGCTGGCACGGCGGAGCCCGGCGCGGCCGGGGGCGCTTCGGGATGGAGCGGTTGGGGCGGGACTGGCTCGCGAAGGACTGGTTCGGGATTGAGCGAGGGGTGCTGGGCCAGGATGCGGGCTTCGAGGTCGCGCAGAGCCGGGCCGGGGTCGATGCCGAGCTCGCCGGCTAGGCGGTCACGGACTTCGGTATAGGCGCGCAGGGCCTCGGCCTGGCGTCCGGCCCGGTACAGGGCCAGGATGAGCAGCTCCCACAGGCGCTCGCGCAGCGGATGCGCCCGGCACCAGGCCTCCAGTCCGGCGGCGAGCTCGCCATGGCGCCCCAGCATCAGGTCTGCTCCGGCGCGCGTTTCGATCGCCACCAGGACCAGCTCGTCGAGCCGCGTCCGTTCGGCATCAAAAAAGCCTGCATAGGTGAAGTCGGCCAGCGGCTCCCCGCGCCGCAGCCCGAGCGCTTCGCCCAGGGCGGCTGACGCGTCCGCGGCCTGGCCCGCCTCCGCCAGCCGGCTGCCCTGCGCCACCAGGTACTCGAAACGGACGACGTCGACATCATCGGGACCGGCATCAAGGGCATAGCCGGCTTCGGTGGTGATGATTGCCGCGGGCCCGAAGCTACGGCGCAGCTGGCCGATCTGGGCCTGCAATGCGTTGGCCGGGTGGGCCGCCTGCCCGTCGCCCCACAGCACGTCGATCAGCCGGTCGGCGCTGACCGGCTGCCCCGGCCGCAGCGCCAGCAGGGCCAGCAAGGCCCGCTGCTTGGCCCCGCGGACCGGCACCGGCTCGCCCGCGTGCTCCGCTTCGAGCTCGCCGAACAGCCGGACCTGCATGAGGCCACCATAGGCCCGGCCTCAGCGCCACGACAGTGCCACCTCAGCCACCGGGCGCAGGCTGCCATCCATAAGGACCAGCCAGAACCGCTCAGCTCGAGGGAAGGACGAACGATGATCGAGGCGCAGCACCTCACCAAGCGCTACGGCCACACGGTTGCGGTCGACGAAGCCTCCTTCGTCGTCCGGCCCGGACGGGTCACCGGCTTCCTCGGCCCAACGGGGCGGGCAAGTCGACCACCATGCGGATGATCCTGGGCCTGGACACGCCGACCTCCGGCTCCGTCCTGGTCAACGGCCAGCCGTACCGAGAGCTGGCCGACCCGCTGCGGTCGGTCGGCGCGCTGCTGGACGCCACGGCCATCGTCGGCGGCCGCAGCGCTGCTCATCATCTGCTGTGGCTCGCGGACAGCAACGGCATCTCCCGCCGCCGGGTGAGCGAAGTGCTCGACATCGCCGGGCTCAGTGACGTCGCGGGCAAGCGGGTGGGCACCTTCTCACTCGGCATGAATCAGCGGCTCGGCATCGCCGCGGCCCTGCTCGGCGACCCGGAGACGGTGCTGTTCGACGAGCCGATCAACGGCCTGGACCCCGACGGCATCGTGTGGATCAGGAACCTGATGAAGTCACTGGCCGCCCAGGGCCGCACGGTATTCTTGTCCAGTCACCTGATGAGCGAGATGGCCCAGACCGCCGACCACCTGCTCGTCATCGGCCGCGGCCGCGTCATCGCCGACGCCAGCACAGATGAGTTCGTCAACCGGAACTCCGCTCCCACGGTCCAGATCCGGGCCGTTCAGCAGGGCCTGCTGGCCGACGCGCTGACCCGGCGCGGCGCCGTGCTGGACAGCGGTCCCGGCGGCGCCCTGGTCGTGACCGGCCTAGACGCCGCCGCGATCGGCGCCGTCGCGTCCGCCCACGGCATCACCCTGCTTGAGCTGGCCACGCACAGCGCCACGCTCGAGGAAGCCTTCTTCGGCCTGACCCGAGACGAAACCGACTACCACGCCGCCCAGCTGGCCGGCTCAAGCAAGGGGATCTGACATGAGCGCGATCACCGCCACCACCGGAAAGCCCACCGGTAACGCGGCCCGGGTCCGCATGCGGCTGCTAGCCGCCTTCCTGCCCGTCACCGCCGTGCTGTACATCGGCGCCGAGGCGCTGGACCCCAGGGGCACCGACCAGGTGGTCACCAATACGGCCACCGCGCTCCGGCTGCTGCCCATCGCGTCGGCCCACTCCTCCCAGCTGTACCTGTCGGGTTCGCTGTCGGTGCTGGCGCTCGGCGGACTGGCGGTGTCGTATGCGGCGATCGCCAAGCTGGTCACCGGACGCGGCTGGGTCATCGCCACCATCGCCGCGCTGCTGGGCGGCCTGGGCGCTTTTTCCGGGGCCATGCTCAACGTCCTGGGCGGGATCAGCCTCGCGGTCGCGGCCTCAGCGCACATGACCCAGGCAGCGGCCGCCCAGTTCCTGGTGACCAGCTTCGGTTCCTGGCCGGCTCAGGCCGCCGCCTACATCTACTTCGCCAGCGAATACGTCGCGCCGGTCGTCATGGGGTTCGCGCTGTGGCGCAGCCGCCGGGTGCCGCGCGGGCTGGCCGTCTTGTTCACCGTCGGCCTGGAAGTCGCCGAGTCAATGGGCGCTATCGGCCCCAAGGTCGTGCTGTTCATGCTGCCGTTCGCCGTCGCGATGATCCTTCTTGCCGTCAAGATCTGGCAGTCCGCCGCCCGTCCAGCCGCGATGGCCAATCCGGAACAAGCCCACCACGCCGACCAGCTGGCCGGCACGAGCAAAGGAATCTGACATGACCGCCATGACTCACGCCATCACGACCCGCAGGATCGCCCGGGCGGAATGGACCAAGCTGCGCACCCTGCCCTCCACCTGGCGCACCGCCGTCATCACCGTGGCCATGGCCGTCGGCTTCGGGGTCGCCGTGGCCTACTCCCAAATGAGCCAGTGGCACACCATGACGGCCCAGCAGCGCCTGCTGTTCGACCCGGTCAGCGCCTCGATGAGCGGGGTCATGATCGCCGCGGTGGTCCTCGGTGCACTCGCCGTGAAGACGGTCACCGCGGAGTACTCCACCGGGATGATCCGGGCCACGTTCACCGCCATGCCCGCCCGGCCGCTCGTCCTGGCGGCCAAGGCCGCCGCGGTGGCCGCGTTCGCGTTCCCGGTGACCCTGCTCTGTAACGTCGCGGGCTTCGAGCTCGGCCAGCGGATCTTCGCCGGCCAGCACGCCCAGGTGGCCATCGGCCATCCTGGCGTGGTACGGGCCATGGTCTTCGGGGCCCTGGCGGTGAGCCTGACCGGCGTCATCGGCGTGGGTCTCGGCGGCGTCATCCGGCACACCGCGGGCGCGGCCACCACCCTGGCCCTGATCATCGTCGGCGGGCTCACCGTCGGCCAGTTCCTGCCGGCCGGCTGGCGGCAGTACATGCCCGGAATCGCCACCCAGGCAGCCGTGACGGTCCACCGCTCGGCCGGACTGCTCAGCCCCGGCGTCGCCCTCGCCGTGCTCGGCGGGTACGCCGCCCTCGCCCTAATGGCGGCGTCCCTTCGGACATCCCGCAGCGACGCGTGACCTTCGTCCATATCACCGGGCTGACTTTTCTGGTCACATAAACGCAGGAAGGACTCTCATGACGACTTCCGTCATGACCGCGGGGACCACGATGCGGGCCATCATCCAGGAATGCTACGGCGAGGCCGAGAGCGTGCTGCGGCTCAGCCAGGCCGGCCGTTCGGCGATCGGCGACGGCGAAGTGCTGTTGCGCGTGCACGCAGCCGGCGTGGACCGGGGCATCTGGCACCTCATGGCCGGTCTGCCTACCCGGTGCGCCTGGCGCGGTACGGGATCCGGGCGCCCAAGACCCCGTACGAGGCCGGGAGGTCGCCGGGCGCGTCGAGGCGGTCGGCGGGAACGTGACGGCGCTGCCGGTGGGCGAAGAGGTGTTCGGCACCGCCGAGGGCTCGTTCGCCGAGTACGCACGGGCCCGGGCCGACAGGCTCGCGCCCAAGCCCTCGAACTTCACCTTTGCCCGGGCCGCGGCCGTACCCGTTTCCGGCCTGACCGCCCTGCAGGCGGTCCGCGACCACGGGCACGTGCAGGCTGGCCAGCAGGTCCTGGTCATCGGCGCCTCGGGCGGCGTCGGCACGTTCGCCGTGCAGATCGCCAAGGCAAGCGGTGTGGACGGGGAGGCCGGTGATGCGGCCGAGGGTACGGCGCAGCTGGCCGATCTGCGCCTGCAAGGCGTTGGCCGGGTTCGCCGCCTGCCCGTCGCCCCACAGCACGTCGATCAGCCGGTCGGCGCTGACTGGCTGCCCCCGCCGCAGGGCCAGCAGAGCCCGCTGCTTGGCGCCGCGGACCGGTACCGGCACCGGCCAGCCACCGCTTCGAGCTCGCCGAACAGCCGGACCTCCATGACCTCCACCGTACGGCCCTCGCCCGGGCAGCCTCACCGCACCGGCCGATTTGCCGGAAATCGCCCCGCCTCAGCGCCACGACAGTCCCGCCTCAGAACCCCAGCGCAGGCTTACCTCCAACCGGTGTCATGGATATGGCATCCGAATGCACTGACAAGGCGACAGGGAGGAAACCATGGAACAGAGCTACCCCGTGGAGGTGCGAGCGCGCCTGGACGAGCCGCTGAGCCGCTGGCGGTGGCTGGTCAAGTGGCTGCTGGCGATCCCGCACTACATCGTGCTGTTCTTCTTGTGGATCGCATTCGCCGCCGTCACCGTCATCGCGTTCTCCGCGATCCTGCTCACCGGCCGCTACCCCCGCCCGCTGTTCGGCTTCAACCTGGGGGTACTGCGCTGGTCATGGCGGGTCGCCTACTACACCTACAGCGCCCTGGGGACCGACCGCTACCCGCCGTTC
>Ga0302181_10002324_pt1 | contig 13570 bp, 10 predicted proteins | sample I_Palsa_E3_3_FD_198786 | JGI IMG/M metagenome (GOLD analysis project Ga0302181, IMG submission 198786) | Peat permafrost microbial communities from Stordalen Mire near Abisko, Sweden - I_Palsa_E3_3 | ecosystem: Environmental > Terrestrial > Soil > Palsa > Peat permafrost | place: Sweden... | reverse complement strand
CGCCCTCTGAGGAGTGAGTTTGGCCTGATTCACCTGCAAATGTGTGGTTTCCGGGCTCGTGGCAAACCGCTCTCAGGGGGCCTATAACCGCCCTAGATTGGCGTCGACTGTGGCGCAACTGTGGCGCGGCAAGTTTCCCGCGATCGTGGCCACTCAGGTCAGCGGGCTGGAGCGTCCAGCCGGGCCGGCCACGCCGAACTCATAACCCTTTCGCTCCAAGAGCGGCAACGTGTTTACGCGACGGGTTTGTTCCGATGACATCTTGTGCCCTTGAACGACTTCTAGCAGCGCCGTACTCGCGAATCCACTCGGCTCGGTAGCGACCGTTCTGCCCCAAGTGAGGTATATCCTGAATTTGCCCCGGAAATCCGGCTCTCACTTATAGGACATGCTTGTGTGGCCTTGACCGCCGCCCCCGGCACTAGGGCATGAGCGGCTAGGGCAGCCCAAGAGCGTGCCGGATGGCGGCCGCTGCAACAGACCCAGCTGCCGACGACCCGACGCCCGCCACTATCTCACCCATCCGACGAAGGACGCCTCGCGCCTCCTCTCTCGCGTCGTCGGGGACGTCGAGCTCGTCCAGCTTCCCTTCGGCAGCGCTCAGAAGGAACGAGATGTCGATGTTCTGAATGTTTCCGAACGCGACCTGGCCGCCTGAGATCGTGATCTGTGTCCCCGGCCCGACTGGCCGGACGTTCGCAATGTGTGTGTAGCCACCGGTCGTGACCATGATGTCCTCTACCTGCTGAACGGTCCGATCGTTCAGCAAATGCGACGGCGGGATACTGGTGTCGCCGGGATAGAGGACGTAGCGCCATGAGATACATCCAAGTTGGCTGAGCTCGGCAACGGTCCGGGCCACGGCCGTCCATGGCGACGGATCAGTCGAGCACAGCACCGCGGCCCGAGGGAGGAGCTCTCGGCCGCTGATCGTGGTGCCCGGCTCCTCTCGCTCTCGGGCGATGAGCCAATCGAGGAGGCGCAACCGGTCAAGGGGCAACGGATGACCTCATCGCTCGGCACTGCCCACGATGTCTTCGACTCCCCACGCGCCCGCGGCGAGCAGGCGGTCGACGAGATCCAATGCCTCGTGACGTCGGACGGGGTCCTCGACGTAGATGCGCACGGCGAGCTCCGCGACTTGCTTCGCGTCGCCCGCAGCGCGCGTGCTTATGTCGGCGGAGTCACTCCCCGAGTCGTCGGTGAAGCGGCGGATGAGGTCAAGTGCCACGTCGGCGATCGCTGAATCCGCGCTCTCGAGCGTGATCAACAGTTGCGGAAGGGCAGCCGCAAACGCTCTCGAGGCGATGAGTTCCTTGAGAAGACCTCGGTGACGCTCAAGAGGCCGGTCGCGAAGAGCAGCAGCGACACGAGCTGCAGCGTCGCGTACCTCGGAAACCTCGTCGTTGAAGAAGGCCGCGAGGGCGCCCTCAACAGACCCCGCATCTGAGGAGAACGGCAGTCGTTGAGCACAGACGAGCGCAGCGCCAGCGCGCACCTGAGCATCGGGTGAATCACGCAGACCCTCTAAGCACGCGCCGGCTTCGAGGGCAAGAAAAGCGCCGACGCGGCCGCCAGCCTCGCGGACCTTCTCCGACGATGACTGCAGCATCCGCTCGAGGATTGGGGTGGCACGCTCGGCATCGCGTAGCCCGACGAACGCGACTAGTCGCTCGACTGGATCGGTCGCAAGGAGACGGTCGTCCGTGTCAACGAGGACATCGAACGAAGAGAACGCCTCCTCGGGTGCGTATCTGAATGCCGCGTTGACGACGTTTCCCACGCAGGCGCGCACCGCGACGGTCGCGTCGCCCGCGAGCTGCTGGAGGTGTGGCGCAACCATTGCGGTGCGCCGACCGTCGGTGTCATGGGCGAGCAGGTTTCCGAGCGCCAAAGCGGATCCGCCGCGGTCGCTGTTCATCCCGGCGTGGAATGGGTCACCCCCGTAGTACGGCCCCATGGTCCCCGCGTCGACTAGCCACATGTCCTCCTCTGGGCTGGCCGCGTACAGCGCTCGGTCGAGGATGATGTCGATCACATCGTCTGGGACGTCAGCGGTCAGCGCCGGGCGCAATGACCAACCGAGCCACCGATCGAACTCTGGGTCGCCGAGAGTCGCGGCGTGCCGCACGACAGCAAAGATGTCGGCTGGATCGACGGTATCGCCTGTCTGGCCCAGTCCGCGGAGAATTGCCGCGAGGTAGGCCGGGTGGTGACTCTGGTCCAAGCGCAACCCCAGGCGGGCGAATCGAGCCGGCTGCTTCTGCGTCGCCTCTGCGAGCACGTTCGCCTGCTCGCGGGCCCCGCCTGTGAGCGTCGCGAAGTCTTCTCTGTCTTCGGAGTACTTGGCTGCAACCCGAAGCCAGTCGTCATCGGTCATGTGCGGCACTGCGGTCGCTGGAACTGGCGGTCCAACGAATCCGACGACGATGTCTTCTGGCTCTTTCGGCGCCTCGCTTTGGAACTGCCGTTGTAGCTCACCCAGCCGGCGGCGCCCGACAGTTGACAGGCGGTCCTCGGGAATTGCAGTCAGCAATGTGAACTGGGAGTAGCCGCCGGGAGGCCGCTCCCACTCAGGAGCAAGAGTCAGCAGGAATTGCTCTACCCGGGCAAGCGCTTCGTCGCTCCAGTGGGGGGCGACTGCCTCGATCAGCTCTCGTGTCGCCCAGTACGAGTCACTGGTGTAACCACAGGCCAGGCGATCGGCTCCCTCAGTCAAGAGCTTGGCAGCCCAAGGGGCGAACGGCTCAGGCGCCCCACGTAACCCTCGGTAGAGCAGCCACTGTGCCGCATCGTGCGGGTCGTCGGCGAGCTGCTCTAGGTGCGGCGCTACCCCCACCGGGTCGTCCCTCGCGAACTCAGCGAGCGCATGTCCCATGGCGCTCAATAGCGTGTCCTCGATCCGAAAGAGATCCCCGCGCCACGGGCGGTAAGTGAAGTGGGCGTCACGGATGGGACGCCGCTTATCCACGTCATATTCGGTAATGGCCATCACGCGCAGGACGTAGCCCAGAAGTCGCTCAACGAACGTGCGACCGTCCGCCGAGCCGCGGCGCGCGAGGCCCTGCATGGAGTGATCGGTTGAATCCAGCGCCACGATCCGGCCCTGCGTCGCGTCAAGGGCTTCGGGCCGGGTCAGCCACACCGCCAGCAACTCGGACGCCCACAGGGGCTCACGCTCGCCAACATCGTGAGAAACCATCCAAAGGTGCTGGGGGAATTCGGCCCATTCGCCACGACCGACGGATTCGAGAAGGAGTTCGAAGAGCTGGCGGTGGTCGGCAAAGGGCAGCCACGTGGCAAGCCACCGGAACCAGCCGGCGAACTCGGGATTGCCGGTCTTGGTCGCGAGCAGCTTCCGAAGTCGGTCAGGCTGCGTGGTCGCCCCCGCCGCCATGATCGCGAGCGCTCTTGCGATGAGCGTGGAGTCGGACCCGGTGAGCCAACTCTCCAGGAGGCCGTTCTCGTCGAGGCACACGAACCACGGGTCCGTGCGCAGCGCCTGCCAGAGCCGTTCACCAAGCATTCCCCCCGCTTCAATCAGCGGCTCAACCATGAGCCAGTCGGGCCGGCTCGGGCGAGGTAGCGTACGCACGATCGCGATCACCACATCCTTGACGTGGAAGCGAATCCGATCGTCGCTCAGCAGGTCGGACACCTCTCGCCTGAATCTCGTTTCGTCGTCGTCCCGGAGGTGCAGCAGTATCTGACGGACCTGCGCGCGACGAAAGAGCTCCTGCGCACTCCCGAGCAGGAACCCGACAAGCGACTCGCCGCAGGTCAGCCACTGTCGCGCGAACGCGTAGTCGAAGAACGTCTCATGGAAGAAGGCCACCAGCCGCCCGTCGCCGACCACGACTTGGAGTGACTTGAGCACGTCCGCGTCGCCTTGAAGGTCGTCCTCATCGAGTGTCGCCGATGGCACCGCCAGGCGTTGCTGCGCGCTCATTGCGTCCGAAAGGCATCGGATCACGGCTTCGAAACGGACGTGATGTCGCGCCTCTGCGTCCGCATCACGACGCCGGCGATCCCAGAAGAGATCCATGAGGTCACGAGTGGTCTGGAAGGTCATGGCGTGCGTGTCCCCGACGACGGACAGAAGAACCAGGTTCAGCGGGACTCGCAACAGCTCCCGCTGAGGATGGGTCAAGTCGCCGGAGGCGATGTCAAGTCGCGTAAGCGTCGTGTCGACCTGTGCGCTGTCAAGCAGGCCGACATCGACCGTCCGACACGACGGGTGAGCGACCAACCCACGCAGACGCGGGTCGTTGTCGACGTCAAAACGCCTCACCGCGAGAACTACGCGCATCTTTGGAAAGGCGTCTACCTGTCGCAGCATTTCCGCTACGGCGTCGAACGATTCGGTAGCGATGCGCGCGGACGCGTAGCTGACCGCGTCCAGCTGGTCGATGACCAGCAGGCATTCGCGCTCCCCGGCGGCGGCTGCCAGGACGGTCACCGGTGAGTCAGTCAAACCAAGCTCGCGTCCGAGCTGAGCGGCAGACCGAGATGGCGCGCCGCGGTCGAGCCTCAGCGCGAGCACTGGCGCATCCTTTGCCTGAAAGTCCGTCGCGACCTCATACAGAACGCCCGTCTTGCCCCCGCCAGCGTCGCCGATAGCGAACACGACCCTCGCTCCGGCGTCGAAGGCAGCGTTGATGTCCGTCGTCTCCGCTCGCGATAACACTGGCTGAAGCAACTCCGGCTCCACGCTCGCCAACCACCGATCCGTCGCCGACGCGACCTCGGTCGCTGCGGCCGAGATGCTGTCCAGTCCCTTAAGTGTGATCTTGTAAGCCCGGCCGGCAGCGACGATCTCATCGAGACCAAGAGTCAGGCCGAGCCGGTCCTCTATCAAGTCACCGACCGACGCCGCCATTGCCTCCCCAGAAGCTCCCGTCAGCAGCGCGCCTGCGAGTGCCGCGTTGGACGCCCGCAACTCACGCTCGTCGGAAGAGTGCACGAAGAAGCCCCGCAGGAGACCCCACGTGTGCTCCGGGTCGCCCCACACCCCGACGAGCTGTTGGAAGCCGTCGGACAGCTCGCTCCCCTCCAGGTCCGCGTTGACGAACGCGCGAAAGTCGTCGGATCGCCTTGCGCGGTCACTGAGCTCGTCAACGAGACGCGCCGGCACGGTCGAGACGAAGTGAAACTCTTGACCGCCAGCGATATGCGTCGCCGCCGCGGCGAGCACCCCCTCTGCATCGAGCCGGTTGATCGTCCAGTTGGACAGGTTGCCCGCTTGGCGCTTGACCTGGTGGGCTTCGGCCACGGCTTCCCGCCGCAACAGAAACTCGACTCCCGAGCCTCGTTCGCCAGGCGGCTCGACCTGTATCGAGACTGCGCGGCCCGCGACGATCTCCAGGAGCATCCGCGTCGTCCAAGCGCCTTCGTAGCGCCCACCGAACTTGTCTGCTTCGCCACCGGGCCGCGGGGTCACCGATGACCTTTCCAGTAAGGCATCAACGGAGAATGCGGTCGCCCGATGCTGTCATTGGATGCGGGGAGGCGGCGGAGACCAGCATCACCGCGCCTCCTCGCGCCAACAGGATCAGCACCATGCGGTGAGCTTCGCACACGGCCCCGACGCGAGATCGCCGGCCTCACTCGCTCGGTGACCTGTCATTCGACTGTTGATGCGCTTCTTTTGGAGAGAACAAGAAATCGATCGAGCCCGCCCTCGCGCGCGCGCGCGAGCAAGTCGGTGACCATCCCGATGACTATCTCGCGGTCCTCCTCGAGGTCGCCGGTGAGCTGGTGCTGGCCGCCGTAGCCAGGCCCGACATGTTGCCCGAAGATGCTTTCGCGGCGCAGGCCGACGCCGACCGAGGAGGCCGGCCCGCGGTCGCCGAACGCGGCGACCGGAACCTCGTTCTCCCCGAGGCGACGGGAGTTGCCCTCGTCGTCGATTACGAGGTAGCGGGCCGCACCGTCGTCGTCGGCAATGCGGACGACCGTCCGCCCGTCGACAAGCTGTCGCGTCTGCGGAGCCTCAGTTGTGCCTGGAGAGACGACGAACCACAGACGACGAAGCGGGACGATCGCGTGGCGCCGGCCGTCCTCGTCGGTCCACGAGTCCACGTTGAGGATTTTGACCTCGCTAGCCGGGTCGACAAGGTCCAGGACATGCCTATCGCCCTGTTGGGTGACGACAACGTCGAGAACCCCGGGATCGATTGGGTCGCCCGCAACCCTCCAGTTCGCGATGTCGGCGGGGTCGGCGTCGTAAACCTCAAGCACGGCGTCGGCGCCGTACTGCGTACGGAGGTTCTGTACGAACACGCGCGCCCGGTTCTCACTGCGAATCCGGCCCAAACGTGTCGGTTCGTCCTGGAGCGCCGCTAGCGCGTAACGCAGCACGTCGCTGCGGCTGCACAGGAGCGTGTCGGCAAGGCCGTCGAGGGTGCGCCGGTCGTCCTCGGACAGGCGAAAAGTGGTTGTCGCGGTGGCCATGCGAAAACCGTAGCACGAGATGTAGCACAGGCACGTATTGCGCTACTCCGATCAGTAGCTGGCGATTGCTTCGCGACGGTTGCGCTCCACCCGCGCGCTCTCCTGTCCGCGCCAAGCAGGGCGCTGCGCGCGCCGGCAGGAGTGCTCGTCATCGAGCAAGAGCGGGTCTCTTGCTGCGCTGCCGGATCTTGCGGGATGCAGCAGCCTGGCGTCGGTAGTGCGTGACTTCTCTTTGTGGATGCGGCAGCGCAGCAGTGCTCGGGCGTACCCTCACTGGATGTCCGCTTCAAGCGAGCCGCGTTACCTGCGGCAACTCCGCGCCATCGCACTCGGTAAGGCGCCAAAGCTGTCCGCCGACGCAATCAAGCAGCACTACGTGCCGAGCTTCTTGATTGCTCGGTGGGCGACGCCGAAGACCCGCAAGGGGACCTTGACGCAATTGAACGTGACCAGCGGCGCGGTCGCCTCGTGCAAGGCGGGCAAAGTGGCCACGGAGCCCGAGCTTTACACGATCGACGCCGGCACGTCCTCCTCGGACCGGTCGATCGAGGCCCTGCTCGGCCTGTTCGAGACCAGCGCCGCCGAGCCGATCAAGAACCTCGCTTCGTTCCCCGCCACGATCTCCGACGATGACCGGCTGACAATCGCGATGTTCCTCGCGTTTCAGCAGGGACGCACCCCCGCTGGCCTCGCTGAACACCTCCACGTCGCGCACATGGCGGTCGAGGCCTCCCTGCACCAGTTCTTCGGCGACCGAGAGAAGGTCACGGCCTATGTTCGCGCGCGCATAAACCCGGACGCTGGGGCCGAAGACGTCAAAACCTGGGCGGCGTCGGAGATCCGGGGCTTCAAGTCCGGCGCGAGGTTCATCGAGATGCCGCCCGAGGCGCCCTTCCAGGCCATGCTCAAGTCCGTGACCCCCGTCGCGTCTAGCGTCGCCATGCTCGACTGGACGCTCCTGGAGAGCGCCCGTGGCGAGTTCGTCACGAACGATCGCGGACTGGCGATGCACGACCCGGACTTGCGCGACGGGCAAGGCCACGCCTGGAGCACCTCGTCGCGGGCCGAGACGACGTTTCCGGTTGCGCCGAACGCGTGCCTCAAGCTGACCCCCGGCAACGCCGGGTTCTCGGTTCAGCAGGCGACCGCCGACGAAGTCATCGAGATCAACCTGCGGAGCTACGGGTGGGCTGACGAGGTGATCTTCGGGACCAACGCCGCGACCGTCGAGGGTGTCAGACAGTCGGCGCTAACGGATCCGACGAAGGTCGTCAAGCCGCGGGTTCCGAAGTGGACCGGCGACGTCACCTTCAGAGCGACATCGCCCTGACAACTCGCCTGATCCACGCGGCCTCGCCCCCTCGGCATCCCCTTTTTCGGCGAGTTCGTCCCGACCCAGTTGTCGCCTGCGGCACCGCAGACGCCCGCTCCGCCCGTCGCACGCAGGGGTCGGCTCCGACCCCGCGGAGTGCTCCCCCCGTTTAATGGACATCTTGCTCAGGGCCATCGGCGTTCGCCCGCGGCGGCTGAGCGAGCTAGTCGGGAGCGCCGTCAAATGGGCCTGGCGAGTAACCGCCTATGAAGACACCGGGTAGCAGCGCGTCGATATCGGCGTTCAGTTCGAGGTACGCGGCTGGCGCCCATCCGTGGTAGCTGACGATATGGGTGAGCGCGTTGTAGAAGCAGATCACCGCCATCCTTGCGAGCCGGTCATGGAAGCTGATGTCGACTGTGAGTCTCGGGGTCTTGTGCCCGGCGATCTCATCGACCAGGAACAGTTCCCGGATGATGTGGGTGGTCGGGTGTACGTGGCTTGAGAGGAGCGCGTAGGTGCCTTTCATTCGATCGTTGCTCAGCGGTCTGGTCGCCACCCGGTTGAGATGCAGCACTGCGGCTTCCGGGGAGGGGAGCTGCTCGCCGCGATAAGTCGGCCTCCCGTCCTTATCGTGGTGTGGTTCTGTGAACAGGCTCTTTGCCTCCTTCACTTCGCGGTAGTGCCCGGCGCGAAGCTTGTACTCCTCTGATTGCTTGCCCAACAGGTCTCCGGCTTGCTGCTTGGCGTGCTCGGCTCCGTGCACCTCTTCGAGGTATGCGCGGGCTAGGCGGTCCGTAGCCGTTTTGCTCTTGCCTCCGAGGATCCAGACCGCGTGTGCCGCATGCTCGATCACGCATCGTGCAAGCACCACAGGTGAGAGGAGGACTTCTTGGTGCGCGTAGAGCGCCCCGAGCGAGCCCATGTGCTCGCTCGCCGCATGCAGATAGGACTGTGCGGTGAACGTGATCAGGTGTCGTGCCGGATCTGGGACCGGCGGGTCGTGGCTCAGCAGTGTCTGCTCGTCTCGATGCGCGACCGACCCAGGCGAGGCGACCATCTTGGTGTCAATGTTGATCTCCTGCAGCCGCTTGCGGCAAATGAGGTACAAGGCAGCCAGCTCGTCGAACCGCTGCTTGTCGTCCTCTGCGTAGGGGATCCAGACCACCGCGTGAACCTACACCTTGCGGACGGACATGCCGGGTGGGCTAGCCCCGACAGTGCACGAAGTGCACGCGGTTCGGAATTGCTGGGATGCGATCGCGACCTCTCCGGCTCCGGACATAGGGAGCGAAGCGAACGCCTGGGGCGGCAAATGCCAACGCCAGCACGAAGGCATGGCTCGCGACCGGGCGATCCGAGAGACCCCGTATCGCCAGACGCGGGTATGTCGCGACTGCTGGCTCGCGCCCTATCGGAATCACGGAGTGTCATCGCGACCGCCCGGCGCGCACACACGCTCTAGCGGCGCTTCCGGTTGGCAACGACCTGGATTGCGCGCGAGGTCGGTGGCCACGGCGTGACCGCCTCGGTTACAGCCCGATGCGGTCACGGGGTGGGGCATGACCGCCCGCAGGCGTAAGCGTGCTTCTATCGCGCGGCGACGAGAACCTCGGCCTCGCTGGTGCGAACCGAGCCGACGAGGTTGTTGGCCTGCGCCCGCTTCGTGACGTTGTGGGCCGTGGTCCCGGCCGGGCGGACGTCGATCGTGAACTCGATGCCCAGCTGGCCCGAGACGCGCATAAGTGTCTCCATGCTCGGATTGACCTCGCCGAGCTCGAGGCGCGCCACCTGGGGCTGTTTCATGCCGAGGCGCTCGGCCAGATCGCGCTGGGAGAGCCCGTGATCTCCGCGGTACCGGACGATGGCGAGCGCGACCGCCCGGGCCAGCGCTGTCCGCTCCCATTCGGCTCGGAACTCAGGGTCCTGCAGCTCCTCCTGGAGGATCTCGTCGTTGGTCTTCAGCTCGCTTAGCTTCATCTCGTTCTCACTCGGATCGGATCTGATCTAAACGATAGCACTCGTGTTATCGGGTAGCCGAGCCACATGCTCAATCCGGTCCGAGCTGCTCTAGTCGCGCGACCGCCCGCTGAACGGCTGCACCGAAGCCGCGAGAGTCGATCTGGGCCTCCGGCGCGACCGCCAGGATCACGAACGTTGAGGGGCTCACGCGACGATAGAGCGGTCGCCACCGGCTGCGGCCGGCCCGCGGACGCAGCTCGCGCAGGCCCTGCCCGGCTTCGCCTTGCACCGCGCTCGAATGCGGATGACCGAGTCGCGGTCCATCCACCTCAAGCTTCTGAACGGCGTTGATCATCGCGACTCGTTCGTCAGCCGGCCAAGAGGCGTCGCGCTCGCGATCGGCGTCGGGATGCCAGGCGACGACATAGGGCGGTCCGGGGTCCTTGGCCGGCGCTCGTCCGGTCCGCGCGGCCGGTGGCGCACTCTTGGCCTTCTTCGACTTCCGCTTGTCAGCCGCCATAACCACCAAGCATCGGTGCCGGCGCGGCGGAAGCTCCAGCGGCACGACCCGACCTTGAGGCTTCGCGAGCGGCGATCGTCTGCTCCTTGATCGTGTCCAGCAGCTCAAGGCGCAGCTTGTGCCCGAACGGCGCGACCTGCTGAGCCGAGCGCTCAACCCGTCGCTGTCCCTCCTCATTGCCACAGATATAGATCACCCCGCCGATCTGGCCGCCGCGGATCCAGTCGTCGTGCAGCTTCAGGATCGCGTCCAACCGAGGCCGGGACTTGCCGGCGAGTTCCACCTCGATTGCAAACCTCGAAGAGTCACGCAGCGCCACCAGGTCCGGTCGGTGACCCGAGCGTTTGAGGCTGTTGCGATCTTGCCAGTGCAACTGACCCGACCATTCGGGACGGCTGAGCACCTCCCGCTGGCCAAGGAAAACCCGGCCACGAACGGTCAGCCATGCCGCCGTCCACGCGCACGCGCAGTCGTGGGCCCACCATGTCGGCGCCGGCGTGGACGCGGCGATCAATGGCACCCCGAGCATCAGCACGCCTTTCCGCGTGGCCAGGAACAGCGAGCCGTCACCCCACGTCATCGGACACCGCTCAAGCCAGCCCTCACGCTCCAACCGCCGAGCGTGATTTCTCGCCGCCACCTCACTCCACCCCATCGCGTACCGCCACGGATCCAACGGTGACGGCCCACACCGAGCCAGCCACCTCAGGCCAGCCATCGACCCCGGACCAGGACCCAACACCCGACCCACCGCCTACCCCCTCACTCCCCAGCAAGCATCCCCCAGCAACCGCCCGTGCCCGGCACCAGCCCGCCTCCGCCCCCGAACAACACCGACCAGCTGAATGCGCATGACTACCCGCACTCCTCCCCTCTCATCAAATACGTGGAGGGCGGGTAGTCATGCGCACCGAAGCGCCCAATCCCCAGCAAACCCGGGGGCGGAGGCGGGCTCAGGTATGGAATCGAGAACAACAGACCACAAAACACTTCGCTACACACCATCCGGCCCGTCGACCGCAGTCCGATCGACCCCTGGATCGACCCGCGAGCGCCCGCCGCCCTCCAGCTCATCAGCAACCGCCCGCAGCGCGGCCCACACCTCGCGGAACACGTATGCGACAGCCACGATGTCGGTCCCGGTAGCGGAGATCGACAGCCGCTCAAACGCCGCGTCAAACTCCCCCCACATCTCGGCCGGCCCCGGCCGGTTGCCGCCGCGCTTCAGCTCGTACGGCAAGAGCTCGGCCATGTCGGTCTTCGACCGCCAGCGGACTCCTGCCGCCTCCGACGCATTGAGCATCGTCGCGGCCATGTGCTCGCATGACTCAGAGATCGCACGAATCCGATCTACATAGCCCGGACTCGGCGGCGCGTACGCGCTCGCGGTGATCGCCTTCTCATAACCGGCTATCGCGCGCTGCAGCAACTCCACCGCCCCCTGTGCTTTAGGTGCCCGTGGCTTCCGTGTCCGCGTCGGCGCCGCCCTAGGCTGGTCCGCTCGCGCGGTTTCTTCCGCCGGTGCGGGGTCAGGGCGGCGGGCAGAGGGAGCGGCCTCCCGTGCGGGTTCGAGACTGTTGCCAAGCTGCTCTAGGACTTCGTCGGCCGTCAGGTTGGTCTCGTCGAGCATCCGATCAAGATCGGAGCGGCGGACGATCCACTTGCGGACGCCGGCTCGCGACGCCTTCAACTGCCCCTTGCTGACCCACTGCCTGACCGTCGCCGGGTTGACCCGGAGCTCCGCTGCGATCTCAGCCAGCGTCAGCCAGGGGTCTGCTGCTTCGCGCTCTTCCTCGGTCAAAGACTTCTTCTTTCACTCGGCACTTCCATCCCAGTAGCAATCAGAGTATCTTAGACTAAGGTTGCCGTGAGTACAGCGTCAAGCAATGTCCCGCGTGTTGCGCTCAGTCGCCAGGAGGCGGCGTTGTCGCTCGGGATGTCCCTGGACTCGTTCGAGCGGCACGTTCAGCCCGAGCTGCGGCTGATTCGGCGGGGCAAGCTCAGACTCGTCCCGCTCGCCGAGCTGGAGCGGTGGGCGAACGACAACGCGGAGTCGGTATTCAGCCGTCCGCGCCGGGCCTAGCATCAGCGGTCCTCATGGCTACCGGGATCCGCGTCCGTCACTCTCGCCACTGCTCCTCGCAGGAGGGTGGACGCTGCTCCTGCAAGCCGACCTACCAGGCCCAGGCGTACGACACCCGGACCGGCCGTCAGGTGTGGCGGACCTTCCCGACACTGAGCGCCGCCAAGCTGTGGCGGCAGGATGCCCAAGTCGCGCTGCGGCGGGGGACGATGCGGCCGCCGACGGCGAAGACGATCGCCGAGGCGGCCGAGGTTCTGATCAAAGGCGCGCACGACGGAACGATCCTCGACCGCGGCGGGAAGCCGTACAAGCCGTCGACCGCGCGCGGCTACGAGCAGCTACTGCGCGCGTACGTCGTCCCGGCGCTCGGAGCCTGGAAGCTGACGCAGATCCAGCGGCGCGATGTCCAGGACTTCGTTGACGGCCTGCGGAGCCAGGGCCTCTCCCCTTCGAGCATCGCGAACATCCTCGATCCGCTGCGCGTCATCTTCCGCCGGGCGATCCGCCGAGACGAGGTCGCGATCGATCCGACCGAGAACCTCGACCTCCCCGCGATCCGCGGCCGGCGTGACCGGATCGAGCCGCCCGAACGGGCACATGAATACCTCGCCGCCCTCCCGGACTCAGAGCGGGCTTTCTGGTCGGTCGCCCTCTTCTGTGGCCTCCGGCGCGGCGAGCTCCGGGGCCTCCAGTGGACCAACGTCGACTTCGACAACGGCGTCATCCGCGTCGAGCGCTCCTGGGACCCGGTGAAGGGTCCGGTGGACGTCAAGACCGGCGCCGGCCGCCGCGCCGTCCCGATGGCCTTCGTCGTCCGCCGCGAGCTGATGACCCACAAGCAGCGGACGATGCGCGACGGTCCGGATCTCGTCTTCGGCCGCACCAAGACCGAGGCGTTCTTCGCCTCCACGATCCGCGCCCGCGCCAACAAGGCCTGGACCCAAGCCGGCCTCGAACCGATCACGCCGCACGAGGCGCGCCACTGCGCGATCTCCTACTTCATCGCCGCCGGCCTCGACTGGAAGCAGATCTCAACCTGGGCCGGACACGGTGATGTTCGCCAGACCCGGAACCGCTACGGGCACCTGGTCCCGGGCGGCGAAGAGCAAGCCAGAGAGCGTCTGGACGCCTACCTAAACCCTCCTAAGCCGATACCGACTGTGGCGCACACTGTGGCGCAGCCGCCCAACAACGACGAAACCCCCGTCAACGCGGGGGTTCTGAAGTACCGCTACCGGGA
>Ga0302181_10002322_pt1 | contig 13578 bp, 12 predicted proteins | sample I_Palsa_E3_3_FD_198786 | JGI IMG/M metagenome (GOLD analysis project Ga0302181, IMG submission 198786) | Peat permafrost microbial communities from Stordalen Mire near Abisko, Sweden - I_Palsa_E3_3 | ecosystem: Environmental > Terrestrial > Soil > Palsa > Peat permafrost | place: Sweden... | reverse complement strand
GAGCCGCACTCCGGCTCACTCATCGAGAACGCCCCGCGGATCTCGCCGGTGGCCATCTTCGGCAGCAGCCGCTGCTTCTGCTCTTCTGTGCCGTGCTGAGCGATCATGTACGCGACGATGAAGTGGGTATTGATGATCCCGGAGATGGACATCCAGCCGCGGGCAATCTGCTCGACCACCAGGGCGTAGGTCAGCAGCGATTCGCCGAGGCCGCCGTACTGTTCGGAGATCGTCAGGCCGAACAGGCCCATGTCCTTCATTCCCGCCACGATCGCGTCGGGGAATTCGTCGGCGTGCTCGAGCGCCGTGGCGTTCGGGATGATCTCCTTGTCCACGAAAGTCCGGACCACTGACAGGATCTCTGTCTGGAATTCGGACAGGTCGGCAGTTTGGGCGAGGCGTGCCATCGGGTCCTCCGGCTACTAAGAAGGGTTCGTTAGCCCTTGCGGTTCGTGATCTCCTGGGTGAGCTGGGGCGCCCCCTGGAACAAGTCTCCTACGACGCCGAAGTCGGCGAGTTCGAAGATCGGCGCCTCCGGGTCTTTGTTGATCGCGACCACGGTCTTGGAGCTCTGCATGCCGGCCCGGTGCTGGATGGCGCCGGAGATCCGGCTGCGGACCGGCATGGTGGGGGACTGGCTCCTTGAGCTGCTCGACTCGGGCGCGGTGAGCGGTGAGGACCCGGACGCCTGCACCACCACGCTGGCAGCCGGAAGCGCCAGGCTGTACGCGGCCTGCGCCGGGGCTGGCGTCAGGTTCGTGACCTCCGGCGAACTGACCGAGCCGACCGCTATGGCGGCGTGCTCCCCGTTCGTGGCGGTCAACTCGGCGCTCGAGGTCGACCTCCGCGGCCAGGTCAACGCGGAGCGGGGCGCGCGCAGCCGGATCGTCGCCCGGATCGAGTCCGGGACGGTGACCTCGCCGCAGAGCGACGTCGACATCGTCGTCACCGAGCACGGGACCGCTGACATCCGCGCGACCTCGCTCGCCACCCGGGAGAAGCTACTGATCGCGCTGGCCGACGAGCGGCATCGCCCAGCGCTGGCCGACCGGGCACTGGCCGCCCGGCCGCCGGCCGGGCGGACGCCGGCCGGGCGGACGACCGACTTGGCTGGCGCACCGTCGTGACCGCCGCTGTGACTGCCGTTGTGAACGACCCGAAGGAGCACGGATGAGCCAGACCGGCCCGCTTGCAGGGATACGTGTCATCGAGCTTGGCTCCTATATCGCCGCGCCCTACGCGGGTGTCCTGCTGGCCAGCCTGGGCGCCGAGGTGATCAAGATCGAGGTCCCGGGCGGCGGTGACCCGTTCCGCCGGGCCCAGGGCACGCAGAGCCCCTACTTCGCCCAGTACAACGCCGGCAAGAAGAGCCTCGCGGTCGGCCTGAAGGATCCCCACGGAGTGGCCCTCGTCCAGGCGCTGATCAGGGGAAGCGATGTCGTCCTTGAGAACTTCCGGCCGGGCAAGCTCGAGGCGCTCGGCCTGGGACCCGAGGCCAGCCGGGCCGGGCACCCCACGCTGATCTACGCGTCGGTCTCCGGCTTCGGGCCCGGGGGTGAGCTGTCTCAGCGGCCTGCCTACGATAGCGTGGCGCAGAGCGTCACCGGACTGTACGCGCTGCTGAACGACGAGGGACAGCCCCGGCCGACCGGCGCTCCGATGGCCGACCTGATCAGCGGGGTGGTCACCGCGGCCGGCATCCTGGCCGAACTGGTGGGCCGCTTCCGCACCGGTGCGGGCTCGAGAGTGGAGACGTCGATGTTCGAGAGCGTGTCGGCCCTGACGATCGACTCGATGACTCAGCTCTTCGAGACCGGCGTGCCGCCCAGCATGCCATCCCGGCACCCTCAGGCGCAGCTGTTCTGCGTGCGCACCTCGTCGGGGCAGTACCTGACCGTGCACCTTTCCTCGTCGGACAAGTTCTGGCGCCGTTTCGCCGAGGTCATCGGCCATCCCGAGCTCATTGCGGATCCCCGCTTCGCGGACTACGCCGCCCGCGTCGCAAACTACCCGCAGCTCATCGAGGTGGCGAGCGCCGCGTTCGCGACCCGGGACGCGGCCAGCTGGGAAGCCGCCCTGCTCGCAGCCGACCTCCCGTTCGCGCCGGTGCTCGGGCTCGACGAGGTCGTGGCGCATCCCCAGACACAGTGGCTTCAGCTGCTGCAGGACGCTCCGGACGCCGCCACGACCCTGGTCCGGGCACCCTGGCGGCTGAACGGCGAACGTCCAGCCCGCGGCGCCAAGGTGCCCGAAGTCGGCGAGCACACCCGCGAGCTGGCCCTGGAGATCCTGCCGCCGGACGATGTGGAGGTCCTGATCAGCAAGGGCGTGCTCTTCGTCCCGGCCCCTCCCCCGGCGCCGTGACCGACGCGGACGGTGTCCTGGCCGGGCTGCGGGTCATCGAGATCTCCAGCTTCGTCGCCGCGCCGCTGGGCGGGATGACACTGGCTCAGCTCGGTGCCGACATGATCCGCGTCGACCCGGTCGGAGGCGCCGCCGACCAGGCCCGGTGGCCCCGGACGAGCGATGGCGCCAGCCTGTACTGGGCGGGCCTGAACAAGGGCAAGCGCTCGGTCACGATCGACTTCCGCTCGCCGCGCGGCCGGGAGCTCATCGCCGCGCTGGTCACCGCCCCGGGCCCGGACCGCGGGATCCTGCTCACCAACGCCGTCGGCCGCCGCTTTCTCGAGCACGGGACCCTGCGGCGGCACCGGCCTGACCTGATCCAGGTCGTGGTCTCCGGTTACCGAGACGGCTCGCCGGCCGTGGATTACACGGTCAACGCCGCGCTCGGCTTCCCGTGGCTGACCGGGCCGGAAGAACTCGCGGCGCCGGTCAACCACGTGCTGCCCGCCTGGGACATGGCGTGCGGGCTGCACGCGGCGATCGCCATCCTGGCGGCCGAGCGCCGGCGCCGGATCCACGGGACCGGCGGGCTGGTGAACATCGCCCTGTACGACGTGGCCCTGGCCATGGTCGGCAACCTGGGCCTGCTCGCCGAAGCGCAGGTGAACCACGTCCAGCGCGAGCGCATCGGCAACTACCTTTACGGCGGTTTCGGCCGCGACTTCCGCACCCGGGATCAGCACACGGTCATGGTCGTCGCCCTGACCGCCAGGCACTGGAACGATCTGATGAAGGTGACCGAGCTAGCCGGCACGGTCGATCAGCTGGCCGGCATCCTCGGCGCCGACTTCTCGACCGACGACCACCGCTTCCGCTACCGGGAGGTCGTGGCCGGCCTGCTCCGGCCCTGGTTCGAGAGTCGGGACGCCGACGAGATCGAGCGGCAGCTGACCGGCACCTCGGTGCTCTTCTCGCGATACCGCAGCGTCGCCGACCTCGTCGGCGACGGGCGAGAGGAGCTCATCGCCCATCCGATGATGGCCGAGGTAGACCAGCCCGGCATCGGCCGCTTTCTCGCCCCCGGCTCACCGCTGGAGTTCGCCGACAGCAGTGCCAGGACGGCCCGGACCGCGCCTGTGCTGGGCGAGCACACCGCGGAGGTGCTGTCGGAGATCCTGGGGCTGTCCGGCCCTGAGCTAGGAGAACTGGGGCGTCAGCGCGTAATCGGCGAGGCGCCGTGACCCTGGCGAAGCAGCTGTCGGGCTGGGCGCCGGCCCCGGTGTCGCGGCGTGAACGGTTCACGGCCCAGCCCGCGGACGCGATGGCCGCGCTGCTCGACCAGCCCTCCCCCGCCCGCGAGGATGGCGACCCGCTACCCGCCGGGTGGCACCGCCTGTACCTGCTGGACTGGCCGCAGCAGCACGAGCTCGGCCCGGATGGGCACCCGGCAGCCGGCGGCTTCCTGCCCCCGGTCCCCGAACGGCGGCGGATGTACGCTGGCGGCCGGCTGGAGATCACCGCGCCGCTGCGCGTCGGCGACGTGGTGACCCGGACCTCCCGGCTGGAGCGAGTCGAGGTCAAACGCGGCAGTACGGGAGAGCTCGCGTTCGTCACCATCCGCGATGAGTTCACCGTCGACGGCGCCACGGCAATCATCGACGAGCAGGACCTGGTCTACCGGTCCGGGGCGCCCTCTCCCGCCGGGCAGGCACCGCAGCAGGCAGCGGGCTCTCCGGAGACGCCAGAGCCGGCCGCCGCCGAGTGGGAGTTCTCGGTTACGCCCGATCCGGTCCTGCTGTTCCGGTTCAGCGCGCTGACCGCCAACGCGCACCGGATCCACTACGACGAGCGGTATGCCACCACGGTCGAGGGGTTCGCCGGCCTGCTCGTGCACGGCCCGCTGCTGGCCTTGCTGCTGCTGGAGCTGCCCCGGCGCCACGCGCCCGGCTCGCGGGTGGCCCGGTTCGGCTACCGCGCCCGCCGGCCGGTCATCGCCGGCCAGCCGGTCGTGGCCAGCGGGGACCGCGGCGACACGCCAGGGAGCTGGAATCTCACGGTCCGGGCCGGAGCGGGCGCCGCCGCGATGACGGGTCACGCCGTTCTGGCCTGAGCACCTCAGGCCAGCTTGTCGTGCAGCTGCTTGTCATGAAGGGGCGGCAGGCCGCGCAGCGAGATCTCGGTCTCCAGCAGCGTGCCGCAGCCGGGGCAGGCGAACTGGCGGAAAACGATATCGGCGTCGTCGACGTACGTCGACGGGCTCACCCAGACCCGGTCGGTCTCGGCCATCGGGGTCTCGATGACCTGGCAGCCCAGCTTGTAGTTCTGGCCGGGCAGCGCCAGCTCCTGGTCGCAGCGGGCGCAGCACGCGTGGCCGGCCGGGCGCAGCACGATGTTCTCGTCCAGCCACCGGCCGCCTTCCGGCAGCCGGGCCGGCGGCGGTGCGGGTACCGGTCCCGAGCCGAGGCGCGCACCGCGGAGCTCCTCGCGCCGGATCCGGGAGCGCTCACGGTCCACCCGGGCGCCGTCGGTGACGGCGCCGTAGACGCTGGCCGCGTGCTCGAGCGAGGTCCGTTCTTCAATAATGTCCTGTTCGATCGCGTCGAGGTCACGTTCAAGCGGGTCGCCGTATCCGCCGCCGCCCAGCCAGCCGGTGGCGAACACGTCGGTCAGCCCGATGGGCAGCATCCCGCCCTGGCCGGGCGGCCAGCTTGACGGGCGGCATCGGGACGCTCTCGACGAAGATGTCCTGGGCGTCGGGAATCAGGCTGGAGGGGCACCGGCCGCCGAGGTTGAGGAAATGCAACGTCGCGCCGACCCAGGCGAACAGCTTGCCGTCGAGGAACACCGGCCGGAGCAGGGCCGTGTCGTTCTGGTGGGCCGCGCCGACCCACGGGTCGTTGACCAGGAACGCGTCCCCGTCACGGATGCCCGGGTTGGCGCTGCGGTGCTCCAGCGTCCACTGGATCAGCCGCTGGACGACCGTTCCGTGGACGCTGATGTAGTCGCCGAGGGCGAACAGGTCGCCCCGGCGCGCTTCCGTCCAGGGGATCAGGACGTACCCGCGCATCGCGGCGGGCGACGCGCCGGTCGACCTCGCCCTCGTGGTGGTACCGGCCGCTCAGGTGCTGACCGTGCTGCGCGAGTGCGCCGACACCGGTGTGGGCGCCGCGGTCGTGTTCGCGTCGGGATTCGCGGAAACCGGACCCGTGGGCGCCGCGCTCCAGCGCGAGATCGCCGAGCTGAGCACCCAGACGCCGATGCGGATCGTCGGGCCGAACTGCCTGGGCACCTTCGCCTCGCCGGACCGTGTCTTCGCGACGTTCTCCTCCGCGTTCGACGACGCTGACACCGCCGTGGTAGACAGCCCGATCGCACTGGTCAGCCAGAGCGGCGCGGTCGGCACCTTCACCTACAGCACGCTGCTCGGCCTCGGTGCCGGCGTCCGCTACTTCGCCAACACCGGCAACGAGGCCGACGTGCACGCGTGCGAGCTGCTCGCCGCGCTGGCCGAGACGCCCGACGCCGAGATCTTGCTCGGCTACGTCGAAGGGGTAAAAGACCCAGCCGCGCTGGCCGAGGGCGCCCGACGGGCCCGCCGCCACGATAAGCCTCTCGTCCTGCTCAAGGCGGGCCGGACCGAGGCCGGCCGGCGGGCGGTCAGCTACCACACCGCCGCCGACGCGGGATCCTACGAGGCGTTCGGCGACCTCGCGGCGGAACACGGCGCCGTCGTCGTCGACGGCATCGAGCCCTGGCTCGACGCGGCCCCCGCGTTCCTGCCGGGCCGCCGGGCCGGTGGCAGCCGGCTGACGATCGTGACCCAGAGCGGCGGTGCCGGCGCCCTGGCCACCGACGCGGCGATCGCGGCCGGACTGGCGGTACCTGAGTGGTCCGCCGGGCGGCAGGCCGGGATCGCGGACGCCGTGCCGTCGTTCGGCTCGGCCCGCAACCCGATCGACCTGACCGGAAGCCTGCTCACCGACCCCGATCTGCTGGCGGGCGTGCTGCAGCGGGTCGCCTCCGACGAGGGCACCGACGTGATCACCGTGGTGCTCGGCAACAGCGACGGCAGCGCCGGCCCGATGACCGAGGCCATCAAGGCCGCATACGGTGCCACCCGCAAGCCGCTGTCGGTCGCGTGGACCGGGGGGAACGGGGTCGCCCGTAGGCGACTGCGGGCCGCGGGCATCCCCGTGTACAGCGACCCCGGGCGGGCCGTCCGCGCCTTGGCGCGGGTGGTCGGGCACAGTGTTTTCCAGCGCCCTGGCTGGGGCAGTTGGGGCGGTTGGGGCGGGCCCGATGACTGACCCAGCGGCCTTCAAAGGCAAGGCAGCCCTCATCACCGGTGGCTCCAGCGGCGTCGGATTCCGCGTCGCGGAACGGCTGGCCGAGGCAGGCGCCTGCGTCTTCATCAACGGCCGCTCGGCCGAGCGTGGCGAGCGGGCCGCCGCGAAGCTCCGCCAGATCAGCCAGGAAGTTCACTTCATCGCGGGCGACTGTGCCTCGTATCCGGATGTGGCTGCCGTCGTCGATACCGCCCGGTCGCTGGCCGGAAGGCTCGACATCCTGGTCAGCGCGGGAGCAGAGGGAGACGCCGGGCCGACGCCATTCGCCGAGATGACCCCGGAGCAGATTGAAGGCGCGTTCCGCAGCCGGCTGCTGCCCCGCATCTTTCCCGTGCACGCGGCGTGGCCCGCGCTGCGCGAGAACGGCGGATCGGTGGTGCTGCTTACCACGGACGCCGCCCGGCACCCCACCCCGGGTGAATTCGTGATGGGCGCGGTCGGGGCGAGCGCCATCTCGATGACCAAGGCCCTGGCCAAGGAATTCATCCGCGACAAGATCCGGGTCAACAGCGTCGCGCTGACGATTACCTCAGACACTCCGTCATGGGACCGGATCTTCGCGCGGGAAAGCTTCCAGCGCGACTTGTTCACCAAGGCAGTCGAGCGCTTCCCGATGGGCCGCCCGCCGTCAGCGGAGGAGGTGGCGGCGGTAGCCGTCTTTCTTGCCTCCGATGCCGCCGCGCAGGTGACCGGTCAGACGATCAGCGTGAACGGCGGACTGTCCTTTGGCGGCTGGTGACGTCAGGACAGGCCGCCTGTGTGCTAGTCGTCCTCGTCCTCGTACTTGAACGAGAGCCGGAGCTTGGTACGGAAGGTGATCTCGCCAGCCTCGCCGATTTGCAGGTCCTGCTCGACCACTTCGGCGACGCGCAGGTCCCTCAGCGTCTTACGTGCGGTGTTTACGGCGCCGGTGGCGGCGTCCTCCCATGACTGGGAACTCGTCCCGATGAGGTCGGTAACCCGGTACACGCTCATGCATCCTCCTCAGCCGCAAAAACCTGAGACCCGCCGAATCGGCGGCTCCTTTGACTCCCGTCCCACTGTGACGAGGATCATAACTGATCTCACCATAGACGCTAGCCGGGACCCGGTCCACGGCTCTGGTGGAAGCGGATCATATGGGCTGGATGGCAGGGTATTCGGGTGTCCACATGGCCTGGGCGACCTGTTTGCCTGGGTCGTCGAGCTGAGCCTGGGCCAGGCCCTCAGCTTGCGCCGCCTGGGCGACGGCGGCCGCGACAGCAGCCGATACCTGGCGCAGGCTGGTGACCGGGGGCAGCACGGCGGCGCCGGGCGTGGCGGTGTCCGACAGGCCGGCCAGGGCGGCGGCCGCGGCGGCCAGCATGGCGTCGCTGACCCGGCGCGCCCGGGCGACGGTGACCCCGAGCCCCAGGCCGGGGAAGATCAGCGCGTTGTTGGCCTGGGCGATCTCATACCGCACGCCGTCATAGGTCACCGGGTCGAACGGGCTGCCGGTGGCGATCAGCGCCCGCCCGCCGGTCCAGGCGATCAGGTCCGCGGGCTGGGCCTCGGACAGCGAGGTCGGGTTGGACAGCGGCATGATGACCGGCCGTTCGGTGTGCGCGGCCATCTCGGTGACGATGTCCCGGGAGAACACCCCGGGCTGAGTCGAGGTGCCGATCAGGATGGTCGGGCGGGTACGGGCCACCACCTCGGCCAGATCGATACGGCCCTGTCCGTCGCGGCGCCAGCTGGCCACCTCGTCGGCCGGCCGGGCGTAGGGAACCTGGAAGTCCCGCATCGTCCCCGCGTAGTCGCTGGTCAGCAGGCCCCTGCTGCCCAGTGCCCAGAACCGGCGCCTCGCGTCGGCCGGGGACAGGCCGTCGGCGATCATCACTTGGCGCAGCACGTCGGCGATCCCGATCCCGGCCGTGCCGGCGCCGTGGATCACCACCGTCTGGTCCCGCATCGACGTCCCGGCCACCCGGACCGCGCCCAGCGCGGCGGCCAGCACCACCGCGGCGGTGCCCTGGATGTCGTCATTGAACGTGCAGCGGGACCCGGCGTACCGGGCCAGGATGCGGTGCGCGTTGGCGGCGCCGAAGTCCTCCCAGTGCAGCATCGCATGCGGGAACATCGCGGTAGCCGTGCTGACGTAGGCGTCGATCAGCTCGTCATAGCGCGCGCCCCGGACCCGCGGGTGCCGGTTGCCCACGTACAGCGGATCATCGAGCAACCTCTGATTGCCGGTCCCGGTGTCCAGCACCACCGGGATGATCCGGCTCGGGTGCAGCCCGGCCGCGGCGACGTACAGGGCCAGCTTGCCGAGCGCGATCGCGATCCCGCCCACCCCCTGGTCGCCGATACCCAGGATGCCCTCGGAATCGGTGGCCACGATCAGGTCCACGTCCTCCGGGCCGAGCCCGTAGTTACCGAACGCAGCCTGGATCTGGCCGGGATGATCCACCGACAGGTACACCCCGCGCGGGCGGCCGTACTCCAGGCTGTACCGCTCGATCGCGGTGCCCACCGTCGGGGTGTACACCACCGGCAGCATCTCGGCGATGTGGTCGGTCAGCAGCCGGTAGAACAGCACCTCGTTGCGGTCCCGCAGGTTCGCCAGGTACAGGTTCTTGGCCAGGTCAGAACGCTCGCGCTGGTACTGCCCGTACACCCGCGCCAGCTGGACTTCCATCGTCGAGACCGCGTCGGGCAGCAGGCCGGCCAGACCGAGTGCCTGCCGCTCCGCCGCCGTGAAGGCGGTACCCCGGTTGAGCAGGGGCGCGGCCAGCACCGAACGACCGCGCAGCCGCACCCGCGCCACCATGCCGTCAGGCGTCCAGGCCAGCTCATATAGGCGTGACAGACTTCGGTCATTGTCGTACTCGCCTGTGTTCACCAAGACCCTCGTCTCTCCCGGGGGTTACCCTTCACAGCCGGGACCACTACGAAAAGGTCAGCGCTACAGCCGGCGTTGTGACTCACCATTGAACTATCCACGCTAGCGTCCTGCCGGGACATCTGCGCCAGGACATGTTGAGGTTAATTGTCAGGCAGACCGGCCTGAGCAAGACTGAGCTTAAGGGCCGGACGACGAGCAGGGAGCTTGCGTGATGCGACAGCTGAGCATGCAGATCGGGGCCGAACGACGCCGGGGAACTGCCACGTTCGAATCGATCGATCCGTATACCGGCGAGCCGTGGGCCGTGGTGCCCGAGGCGACTAAGGCCGACGTCGAGGACGCGGTCGCGGCCGCGCGCGCCGCGTTCGACGGCGAGTGGGGCGCCCTGACCGGCACCGCGCGCGGGCGGCTGCTGCACCGGCTGGGCGAGGTGATCGCCGAGTCCGCCGACGATCTCGCGATCGCCGAGACGCGGGACAACGGCAAGCTGCTGCGCGAGATGGGCGGCCAGGTTCGCGGCCTGCCGGCCTGGTACGACTACTACGCCGGGCTCGCCGACAAGATCGACGGCCGGGTCGTGGATACCGGCCGGGGCGATTTCTTCGGGTTCGTGTCACGGGAGCCGGTCGGCGTCGTCGCCTCGATCCTGCCGTGGAACTCGCCGCTGCTGCTGCTCACCTTCAAGCTCGCTCCGGCGCTGGCCGCCGGTTGCACGATGATCGCCAAGCCTTCGGAGCAGGCTCCGGTGTCGATCCTGCTGCTGGCCGAGCTCTTCGAGAAGGCAGGCTTCCCGCCCGGCGTCTTCAACACCGTCAGCGGTGCCTCCCGGCAGGTGGGTGAGTGGCTGGTCGCTCACCCGGGCGTCGATCACGTCTCGTTCACCGGTTCGGAGGCCACCGGCGCCGCGGTGGCCCAGGCGGCCGCGGGCCACCTCGCCCCGGCCACCCTCGAGCTCGGCGGCAAGTCCGCGAACATCGTGTTCCCAGACGCGGACCTGGCCGCGGCGGCGAACGGCCTGGTGGCCGGGATCTTCGCCGCGGCCGGGCAGACGTGCATCGCCGGCTCCCGCGGCCTGATCCACGAGGACGTCTACGACGAGATCCTCGAGCGGGTCGCCGAGCGCGCCACCAGGATCGTGATGGGTGACCCGCGGCAGCCGGGCACCGAGATGGGCCCGATCTGCTTCCCCGGCCAGCTGCAGAAGATCCAGAAATTCGTGCAGGAAGCCAGGGACTCCGGGGCCCGGATCGTCACCGGCGGCGACGACCGGGACCTGGGCGGGCTGTTCTTCGCCCCCACGATCATCGCGGACGTCACCAACGACTCGCCGGTCTGCCAGGAGGAGATCTTCGGCCCGGTGCTGAGCATGCTCCGGTTCAAAGACGAGGAAGAGGCGGTGGCGCTGGCCAACGACTCGCGCTACGGGCTGGCGGCCGGCCTGTGGACGCGGGACATCCAGCGCGTCTTCCGGATGACCAAGAAGCTGCGGGTGGGCACGGTGTGGGTTAATGCTTACCGGACGCTGAACTTCGCCATGCCGTTCGGCGGGGTCAAGGCGTCGGGCTTCGGCCGTGAAAACGGCAGTGAGGGATTGCACGAGTACCTTCGGGACAAGGCGGTGTGGATCGAGACGACCGGAGGCACCCGCGACCCCTTCGTCCTCGGCTGACCCGGCGGCTGACGGGCCTCTCCCGCTCGCCGGCATCACACTGGTCTCGGTCGACGAGCCAGCGAGGCATCCAGATCGCTGACGGGCACCTTCAGATGGTGAATCCCCTGCAGGGGCGGCAGACGGTCGTCATCGGTCATGCGGGGCATCCTTCCTGGCTCCTGACGCGCTTACCCCAGCCCGGTGAGGCGTTTTACCTGGCGCCTCGGGCAGGAACGCTAGCTGACGTGGCAGAGTAGGCTCATCGCGGCCCGACGGCAACGGGGGACGCAGCGCGCATGCAGCGTTAGTCCAAGCCGTTGTTCCTTCTGCGCAAGGTTGGTCATGGTATTTCAGTCTCCGTCCGCCGCGCTGCGGCACCGGTACGAACGGCGTTCGCGGCGCCTGGAACTGGCCAGGGAAATCCGTGAATCCCTGGTGTCGCTAGCTGGGCTGCTGGGACGCTCGGTGCGGAACAGCGGCGGTGAGGTGATCGGCAAGGTCGTGGATCTCATCGTCCGGTGGGATACCGACGAGCCGTACCCGCCGCTGTCGGGCGTCGTGGTCAAGGTCGGCGCGCGTCGCGCGTACGTGCCCGCGAGCGCGGTCGCCGCGGTACACCAGCGGGAGGTGATCCTGGCGACCGCCCGGCTGAGCCTGCGCGATTTTGTGGCCAGGGAAGGGGAAACGGCCCTGGCCAGCGGGGTACTCGACCATCAGCTGGTAGATATCGACGGGGCCCGCGTGGTGCGGGCGGCGGATCTGTACCTGGCCACCATCGGCGCGGAGGTCCGGCTGGTCGGGGTCGACGTCGGCTTCGGGTCGTTGGTGCGCAGGCTAGGCCCGGCTCGCTGGCGTACCCGTCCCACCCCGGAGGCGGTGATCGACTGGGCGTCGGTGCATTCCTTCGGGCCCGATGAGAGCGAGGGCGGGGCACGGCTGGCCCGTCACCGCGGCGAGCTGAACACCCTGCGGCCCGCGGAGCTGGCCGACCTGCTGGAAGACCTCGGCCGCCGGGAACGGCACGAGCTGCTGGACCTGGTCGAGCCGGAGACCGCGGCGGACGCGCTGGAAGAGATGGACCCGAAGGAACTCCACCAGCTGCTGGCGGAAACCGACATCGGAAAGGCCGCCCGTCTGGTCGCCCGGATGGAGCCCGACGAAGCCGCCGACGCGCTGCGCGACCTCAGCGAGGAGGACCGGTCAGCGCTGCTGGCCGCGCTGCCGGCCAAGGACGCCGCGGCGCTCCGGTCGGTGCTGGAGTTCCCGGCCGATTCCGCCGGCGGGGCGATGACCACCGTCCTGGTGCTCGCTCACCCCGAGGATACGGTCGCCGACGTGCGGCATCGCCTGATCGGGCAGGCCGAGCACGTGGTGGACCTGGACGCGATCATCGTGGTAGACGGCGAGGGGCGGCTGGTCGATGACATCACGCTCGTCGAGCTGCTGCTGGCCGAACCCGATACCCGGCTGGCCGACCTGATCGGCCCGCCGTGGCCGGTCACCGTCACCACCGAGGCGGACGTGCGCGAGGTGGCGGACCGCATGATCGACGCTCGGCGGCTGTCGGTCGTGGTGCTGGACGAGGCGGACCGGCCGCTGGGCCGGATCCTGGCCGATGACGTGCTGGACGCGGTGATCAGCGGGCACCGCCGGTGGCAGTTCCCCCGAACGCGCTGATTCCCAGCCAGATCGGAAAGGGCTGCGAGCTGAGATGGCACCACCCACGACCCCAGAGCAGGCTGCGGCCAGCGAACGGGAATCACCGTCCTTCCCGGTACGGCCACGGCGGCGCCGCTGGTGGAAGCGCGCGCTGCTCGCGGTGGCATTCGCCGGCCCCGGCCTGATCGCCGCGAACGCGGGCAACGACGCCGGCGGCATCGCCACCTACGCCTCAGCCGGGGCGCAGTTCGGTTATCAGACCCTGTTCCTGATGGTGCTGATCACCGTGGCGCTGGTGGTGGTGCAGGAAATGTGCGCCCGCCTGGGCGCCTTCACCGGCGAAGGGCTCGGCGCGCTGATCCGCGAGCAGTTCTCCCTGCGCGTGACGGCGTTCGCGCTGCTGGCCTTCCTGGTCGCCAATGTCGGGCTGGTCGTGTCAGAATTCGCCGGCATCGCCGCCGCGCTTGAACTGGTCGGCGTCAGCAAGTACATATCGATCCCGGTCGCGGCGGCAGTGATCTGGGCGCTGGTGGTGTACGGCTCCTACCGGTACGCCGAGAAGGTCTTTCTCATCTTGTCCCTGGCGTTCCTGGCCTACCCCATCGCCGCTATCCTGGCCCACCCCAACCTGACCCAGGCGGGCAGCGATCTCATCTGGGCGCACTTCACCGACAGCAAGGCGTTCCTCCTGCTGGCCGTGGCCCTGATCTGCA
>Ga0302181_10002320_pt1 | contig 13579 bp, 8 predicted proteins | sample I_Palsa_E3_3_FD_198786 | JGI IMG/M metagenome (GOLD analysis project Ga0302181, IMG submission 198786) | Peat permafrost microbial communities from Stordalen Mire near Abisko, Sweden - I_Palsa_E3_3 | ecosystem: Environmental > Terrestrial > Soil > Palsa > Peat permafrost | place: Sweden: Abisko... | reverse complement strand
GCCACCATGCAGCTGATCGACATCAACACGTGGCTGCCGGGCGACATCCTGGTCAAGGCGGACCGGATGGCCATGGCGCACGGCCTCGAGCTTCGCACGCCGTTCCTGGACCGCGAGGTGCTCGCCGTGGCCGCGCGGCTGGCCCGGGTGGAGAAGACGGCGGCCGGCACGACCAAGTTCGCGCTCCGGGAGGCCGTCGGCGCCCTGCTGCCCCAGGCCGCGGCCGAACGCGCCAAGCTCGGTTTCCCGGTGCCGCTCGGGCCCTGGCTCCGCGGCGGCATGTATGGTTTCGCTGAGCACGTGGTCCGCACGGCACAGACGGGCCAGTGGCTGAACCGGAGCGCCGCGCTGGACATCCTGCGCCGTTTCCGGGCCGAGGATCCCGAGGTGACCTGGCGGCAGGTCTGGCTGCTCGTCATATTCTCGCTCTGGCACCAGATCTACGTTGAAGGCGTATATGATCCCGTTGCTCTAGGCTGGTCCGCCGCTTACGGCGGCCCGGGTAACCCCCCCGTAACCGGGGGTCCACCAGGTATTGGGAGCCGGGTAACCCCCCCGTAACCGCGGGGCGGGGGGAACGGGCCGGGCAACCCCCCCGCAAGTGGGGGGCCAGGGGGCACGGGGGGCGGGCAGCCCCCCGTAAAGCAGGGGGGGTCTGGGGGGGATCGTCCCCCCGAGGCCAGACCAGAACGGAGAGGCAGTGACGAGCCCCAGGATCAGCGTCGTAGTGGCGTTTTTCAATAACGAGGGCGATCTCGCTGACTGCCTGGAATCGATCGCCGCCCAGTCGGTCACGGACCTGGAAGTGATCATGGTCGATGACGGGTCGACCGACGGCGGCGCCGACATCGCCCGGGCGAAGGCGGCCGCCGATCGCAGGTTCACGCTGGTGCAGCCGGAGCACGGGGGCCCGGGAGGCGCGCGCAATCGCGGCGTTGAACTCGCCCGCGGGGAGTTCCTCGCCTTCGTCGACGGCGACGACATGCTGCCCGCCAACGCCTATGAGCTGCTGATGAACGTGCTGGAGAGCTCGGGGTCCGATTTCGCCAGCGGCGGCGTGCTGCGCATCGGGCCGGGGGGGATAAACCCGTCGGCGCTGCACGCGCTGGCCATCAAGGGCAGGCAGACCCGGACGCACATCACCAAGACGCCGCGGCTGCTCTATGACGTGTCGGTGTGGAACAAACTGTTCCGGCGCCGCTTCTGGGATTCCCACCAGCTGTCTTTCCCCGAGCGTGTGGTGTGGGAAGACATCAGGCTGATGACCAAGGCGCACGTACTGGCCACGGCCGTGGACGTGATCCCCGACATCGTCTATTACTGGCGCCAGCGCACGCAGGGCCGCCTGTCGATAACGCAGAGCCGCGGCAGCATCAACAACCTGCGGGACCGGATGACCGCGCTGGCCGACATCGACGAGTTCATCGCGCAGCACTCCACGGCGCGGCTGCGGCGGGCGCACCAGCTCAAGGCCCTGAAGAACGACCTGTGGTTGTACGTCCAGGACCTGCACAAGGTGACCGATACGTACCGGGCCGAGTTCATTGTCCTGGTGAACGGCTACCTGGACCAGGTGAGCCGCCGGGTGCTGCGCAGCCTGCCCGCCAGCCGCAAGCTGGCCTACTATCTGGTCCGGATCCGGGCCACGCCGCAGCTCGCCGAGCTGGCGGCCTGGCTGATGGACCAGCCGGTGCGTCAGATCCCGATGATCAGGCAGCATGGCCGGCTGCTCGCGGACCTGCCGTTCAGAAAAGAATCGCCGGTGCCGGTGCCCGCGCGCGTCTTCCGGCCGCACTGGCGCGACCTGGACCCGTTCATGCGGGTCGACGACATCGGCTGGGCGGACGGCGCGCTGGTGGTGACCGGGCGGGCCAACGTGCCCTCCGTCGACATCGCCAAGCGCAGGAATACGTCCAAGATCGTGATCCTGCGGCCGCCCGGCCGCCGCCTGCCGGTGATCGTGCCCGCCCGCTCGTTCCTGCACCCGGAGGCGACCGCGCTGTCCGAGCAGGACCGCTACAACTACGACTGGTCGGGGTTCCGGTTCACGATCAGCCCGCGCCGGTTCCGCCGCCCCGGGGAGTGGCAGTGCTACATGCTGGTCCGCGGTCACGGTGTATGGCGCCCGGCCCGCGTGCACACCCCGGGGCCGGGCCGCGCCCAGCGGCCGGAGCCGCGGCCGCTCGGGCCGGGCCTGCGGTTCGGCGCCCGGTGGGCCGGGCTCGGGCTGAACGTGGCCTGCTGGCGGCTCGGCGCGTTCGCAGCTGGGCACGCCTGGGTCGACGCGGCCCCGGCGGCCCCGGCGGCGCCGCCGGACCGCGCCGTCGAGGTCGAGATCGAGATGCCCGGGGCACCGGACCAGAGCCGCCCGGCCGAGCTGGTGCTCGTGCGCAATCGCGGCGCCGCGACCCGCTTGTTCCCGGCCGCGGCAGGTGGTGCGGGCAGGTACCGGGCGCGGGTGCCGCTGAGTGATCTGGCGGGGGCGGGGGACGTGGCGGACCGGGCCGGGCGGGTCATCGGGGATGACGAGATGATCTGGGATGTCTACCTGAAGGTGGCCGGGCGGCCCCGGATCAAGGTGGCGTGGCCGGACGGGATGCCGGAGAGCAGGCACCTCTTCGGCCGCCGGGAGGCCGTGGTCGGGCGGAGCAGCTACGGTGACCTTGTGATGGCAGAGCGCACCCCGCGTCCCGTGATCGACGAGCACGAGTGGCAGCCGGACGGGCGCCTGGTGCTCCGCGGCAGCTTCCTCGGTGCCGACGGGCCGTATGAGACGGTCTTGCGCAGGATCGGGTTTTCGGACTCCCACGTGATCGGCTTCCGCCGCGAGGGCGAGCGGTTCAGCGTGGAGGCGGACCTGGACGCGATGCCGGTCTTCGGCTCGGCCGTCCCGCTGCGAGATGGCGCCTGGAACCTGTACGTCCGCCCGGTGGGCAGCGGCCAGGAGGCGCTGGCGGAACTCAAATATGACCGTGACCGGCTCGGCGACGTCTCGGGCGAGCGGGTGCCCGCGGGCCGCAAGTGGTACCGGCTGATGGTCACGGGTCACGACGATCCGAGGCTCATCGCCGAGCCCAGGCTGCGGCGCGTCGAGGAGGGTAATTTCAGCCAGCGGGCGCTGCGGCGCGGTTTCTACCCGGCGATGCTCCGCACCCCGGTCCGGGACCAGATCCTGTTCATCAGCTGGAAGGGCAAGCAGTGCGGCGATAACCCGCTCGGGATCGCGGAGGAACTGCGGCGCCGGGGCGATGGCCGCGAGCAGCTGTGGGCCGTCACCGACTGGTCGGTTCCGGTGCCCGAAGGCGGCACGGCCGTGCTGCGGGGCACGCAGGAGTACTACGAGGCGCTGGCCCGGTCGAAGTACCTGGTGTCCAACGACGACATGCAGCCGCCGTTCCGCAAGCGAGGCGGTCAGCTCTACCTGCAGACCTGGCACGGCACGATGCTGAAGCGGATCGGGTTCGACATCGCCAACCCGCAGTTCATCAGCGGTACGGCGTACTTCGACCACCTGGCGAGGGACGTCGCGCAGTGGGACCTGCTGCTGTCGCCCAACCCGTTCAGCACGCCGCTGATGCGCCGGGCCTTCCGCTACGAAGGGGAGATCTGCGAGTACGGGTACCCGCGCAACGACCTGCTCCGCCGCCCCGACACGGCCGAACTCGCGGCCCGGGTGCGGGAGCGGCTGGGCCTGGACCCGTCCAAACGGGTCGTCCTGTACGCGCCGACCTGGCGCGACAACCAGGTCTACGCCAACGGCCGCAGGTACCGGTTCGACATGCGGCTCGACCTGCAGCGCGCGTGGCGCGCGCTGGGCGAGGACCATGTGTTCCTCGTCCGCGGGCATCACCAGATGGCCGACGACGTCCCCGCGGGGATGCGGCCGGGGTTCGCCCTCAACGTGACCGCGTACCCCGACATCACGGAGCTCTACCTGGTCGCCGACGTCCTGGTCACCGACTACTCCTCGGCCATGTTCGACTACGCGGTCACCGGCAGGCCGATGCTGTTCTTCACCTACGACCTGGCCGAATACCGGGACAACCTGCGCGGCTTCTACTTCGACTTCGAGGCGGAAGCCCCCGGCCCGCTGCTGACCACCTCGGCCGAGGTGATCGAGGCCATCGGGGACATCGATTCGGTGGCGGCCCCCTACGGGCAGGCCTACGAGCGCTTCGCGGCGAAGTTCTGCGCCCTCGACGACGGCAAGGCCGCCGCCCGCGTCTGCGACCGCCTCTTCGCCAGCTGAAACCTGTTCACCAGCGGAAAACCTGGCCGCTCGGCTGGCGCCGGGGTCAGCGGCCGGGTCCGCCGGTACCCGTTCGTCCTCGCCATCTGGTCGGCTGACGGGCCCGGGCTTCGGTAGCCTGGTGGCCGTGGCGCCGGCCGGCCAAGGGGCCGGCGCGGAAGGGGCAACTGTGTCGGAGACAGCCGAGCGCGGGCTGGCGAACAGCGGGCCGGCCGAGCAAGGGCCGGTCGCCGCTGAGGGATCGGCGGATTCCCGGCCATGGGGCCGGTGGGTTGACTGGCTCGTCATCGCCGTTCCCGCGGCGACGGCGTTCGTGGTCGGCGGGTACGAGCTCGGGGGGCCCTCGCTCTGGCGGGACGAGGCGTACACCAAGGACGCGATCACGCGTTCGGTCAGCCAGATCTTCGCCATGCTCGCGCATGTGGACACCGTGCACGGGGCCTACTACCTGGTCATGCACTTCGTCGCGGGCGCGGTCGGCACCTCGGCGGTGGCCTTGCGGTTCCCCTCGCTGCTCGCCATGGTTGTCGCGACCGGCTTCACCGCGGCGATCGGCCGGCGGGCCGCGGCCCTGGCGCAGGGCCCGAACGCGGCAGGCCGGAACCGGGCCGTCGTCCCGGCGCTGACCGGCCTGCTGTCCGGCATGGTGTTCGCGACCGCGCCCTACATGACCTATTACGCCCAGATGGCCAGGCCGTACGCGTTCGTCGCCATGTTCGCGACGATTTCCAGCTACCTGCTGCTGCGGGCGTACCCGGGCGGCGGCTGGCGCTGGTGGACGGCGTACGGAGCCGCCGTCGCGCTGGCCGGCCTGTTCCACGTCTTCGCGCTGCTGATCCTGGCGGCGCACGGGCTGACGCTGCTGCTCACCGACCCGGCCGGGACCGGGCGCCGGACCCGGCGGATAGGCCGGCTGCCGGTAGGGTGGCTGGTCGCCTCGGCCGCGGCGGTGATCGTGCTCGTCCCGATGATGCTCGTCTCGTTGAGCCAGTTCGGGGGGGCCGGCTGGCTGGCACGTCCCGACTTCAAGACGATCGAGAACCTGTTCCGCGACTTCGCGGGCTCGCGGGACCTGATCGTCCCGGTCGCCCTGCTCGTCCTCGGCGGCATCACGGCATGCTGCCTCGCCGACGACTGGCGCCCGCTGAATCCGGCGGCGATAGCGCTGCCGTGGCTGGTGGTGCCGCCGTTCCTGGAGCTCGCGGTGTCGTTGGACAAACCGGTCTACGACGAGCGGTACGTGGAGTTCTGCCTGCCCGCGCTCGCCATCTTGGTCGCCGCGGGCCTGGTCGGCCTGGTCAGGCTCGCGGCCAGCCCGCGCCTGCGGCAGGCGGGACTGGCCTGGCTGCCACCCGCCGCCGCCGTGCTCGTGGTGGCCGGGCTGGCCGCCCTGCTGGTAGCGCCGCAGGGTGCGATCAGGCAGACCGCGGCCCGCCCGGACAATCTGCGGCTGGCCTCGGCCATCGTCGCGGCCAACGAGCAGCCCGGCGACGTGGTCTTCTACATACCGGTCGACATGCGCGTGCTCGGCACCGGGTACCCGGCGCCCTTCCTCAAGCTCCGCGATATCGCGCGGGCCAAGTCCGCGGTCGCCTCGGCCACCCTGACCGGCACCGAGATCAGCAGCCCCGCGCTCCTGGCGAGCCGCTTCACCGACGTCAAGCGGGTGTGGGTCGTCACGGGCAACAATACTTACAAGTTCCCCGTGCCCTCCACCGCGGTGGACAAGGAAAAGATGGCCCTGCTGGCCGGCATGCACATCCTGCACCGCTGGATGGCCGGCGAAGTCATGCTCACCCTGTACGGCTACTGAACGCTTCTGCTCAAACGCGATCCGTAGCCTTCGGCGTTTCGTTCCGGTGCTTCACGGGAACGTCATGGGAAACTTGGGAAACGCCATGGGAAACAAGGCGTGACGAATATCCTGTTCAAACGCCTACATCGCCGACCGGGAGACCTTTTCAAGCCTATGCCGACCGACCTGCTGCGCAGCCTGAACGTCCGACGGATCCGGCCTGGAAGCCGAGGCCACCGGCAGGCGGCCGCCCCGCCGGATCCGGCCGACGGGTCGGCCCGCATGGAGGTGAGGGGCGACCGGCAGATTCAATGCGATGTGCTCGTCGCCCTGGCGGAATGCGGCAACCACCGGAAGTGGTTCGCGGACTTCGCCAAGCCCTACCTGGGCGATCACCCGGTGGAGATCGGCAGCGGCCTGGGCGGCTATGCGCGGGAGTGGATCCCGCTGGTCAGGCGATTCACGGTCACCGACGCGGATGAGGCGATGCTCGTCGGCCTGAAGAAGGAGATGGCCGAGTTCCCGCACGTGGACGTGCGCCAGATCCTGCTGCCGTCGACGGCCCAGGCCGACCACTCCTGCCTCATCTCCTACAACGTGCTCGAGCACATTGAAGACGACATCGGGGCGCTGCGCAGCATGGCCAGGCTCGTCCGGCGCGATGGCTACATCGTCCTGGTGTGCCCCGCGTTCTCGTTCGCGATGAGCCCGGTTGACATCGCGACGGGGCATGTCCGCCGCTACACCAGGGGTTCCATGACGAAGGCGCTGACCGACGCGGGGCTCGAGGTCGTGGACGTGCGGTACGCCAATTCCCTGGGCCTGATCTGCTACTACGTGTTCACCAGCCTGCTGCGCAAGCAGCCTTCGACGGGCGGCACGATGACGTTGTACGACCGGGTGGTGGTCCCGGCGGTCCGGTCCGCCGAGCGCCTGGTCAGGCGGCCGCCGTTCGGCCAGTCCGTCGTCGCCGTCGCGCGGGTGCCTTAGCCGTCCTAGCCTTCGGCCTGGGCGGTGGGTCCTAGGCCCCCGGCCAGGAGCTGCTCCCTGATCTTGCGGCGGCCGCGGTGCAGGCGGGACATGACGGTGCCGACCGGGGTGCCCATGATCTCGGCGATCTCACGGTAGGGGTAGCCCTCGATGTCCGCCAGGTATACGGCCGTCCGGAACTCGCCGGGCAGCGCGCGCAGCGCGCGCAGCAGGGCAGAATCGGTGGTCCGGTCCAGGGCCTCGGTTTCGGCCGAGGGGACGGGCGGCGTGAGCCGGTCCGCGGACATCTGCCATTCCTGCAGATCACCGCCCAGTGCCTGCTGCGGCTCGCGGCGCCGCTTGCGGTAGACGTTGATGAACGTGGTGGTGAGGATCCGGTTGAGCCAGGCCCGCAGGTTGGTGCCCGGAGTGAACTGCTGGAAGGCCGCGTACGCCTTGACCGACGTCTCCTGGACCAGATCCTCCGCGTCGGTCGGGTTCCTGGTCATCCGGAGCGCAGCCGGGTACAACTGGCCAAGCTGCGGAATAACATCGCGCTCAAATCGCGCGCGATCCTCGCTAGAGTGTTCGGCTCGGCTCATGTTCGCTCCGGTAAGTTTGTCATCTCAGTGTATATAGACGCACTGGAGGCCCGGAAACGTCCCCCCTCGTTGCAAAAATCACTCCAGTGACGGACGGGCCTGCTATCTGAAGTTTCGTCACCGACCTGAATAAGGATTGCCGGACCGGCTGGGCAAAACCTGAAGGCCCCCTGAAGGACCGGCCTGAACCGGGCCCGCGAGCCGCCCAGACCCGCCCGCGAGCCGCCCGCGAGCCGCCCGGACGCCCCCGGACCCGCCCGCGCCGGTCAGATCCAGCCTCGGCCGATCCGGTACCACATGTGGCTCAGCCAGTCCGGATAGGGGATGACCTTGCCGGCCAGGATCGCGTAGAAGTACCAGAACATGAGCAGCACGCACAGCACGTAGGCCCCGACGACGCCGGCGCCGATCGAACGGCGCAGCACGCTGGCCGTGGCCGGCCCGAGGATCAGGCCGAGGCACAGCACGATGGACAAGATCAGGAAGGGCTCGAACTCCAGCGCGTAGTAGTAGAACTTGGTCCGGCTCACCAGCGGGAACCAGGGCGCCCAGCCCGCGATGACGCCGAGCACCACCGCGCCGGCCCGCCAGTCCCGGTGCAGCAGCCACCAGCCCAGGCAGAACACCACGGCCAGCATGGACCCCCACCAGATCGCCGGGGTCCCGATCGCGAGCACCTCCTGGGACCACTCCGAGCCGGTGTACTTCGTCGGGCAGTAGTGCGACGGACCGGGTATCGGGCCGGTGTAGCACTGGTAGAAGAAGGCGACCGGGCGGGTCATCAGCAGCCAGTCCCACGGCTGCGACTGGTACGGATGCGGCACCTTCAGGCCGACGCCGAAGATGATGGCCTGCAGGTGGTACTCGTACAGCGAGTACAGGGCGGAGATCACCGGGGTGTTCACGCCGTGCAGCTGCGCGTAGTTCCGGTCGTAGCCGGTGCTGGTGGCGAGCCAGCCGCTCCAGCTGGCGATGTAGACGGCCAGCGGGATCACGAAGAACGTCAGCGGCAGCCACAGCGCGTCGCGGAACGCGCCGCGGACGAACGAGCGTAGCCCGGCGGTCCGGCGGGCGCCGATGTCCCAGCCGATGGTCAGCCCGCCGAACGCGAGGATGTAGAAGACCGCGATCCACTTCGTCCCCACCGCCAGGCCGAGGAAGATTCCGGCGGCCACCTGCCACCGGCGGATCCCTAGCCGGGGCCCGGACCCCCGAACGTCGCCGGGGCGGCCGGCGAGCTTGGCCGCTAGCTTGGCCCGGGAGACATCCCGGTCGATCAGGACGCAGCCGAACGCGGCCAGCACGAAGAACATCAAGAAGATGTCCAGGATCCCGGTCCGCGACAGCACGAACTCCAGTCCGTCCAGGGACATCAGCAGCCCGGCGACGCAGCCGAGCAGCGTGGACCTGGTCAGCCTGCGGGCGATCCGGCACATCAGCAAGATGGCCAGCGAGCCGAACACCGCGCTGGCGAACCGCCAGCCGAACGGGTTCAGGCCGAACAGCCACTCGCCGACCGCGATGAGCAGCTTGCCCACTTCCGGCTGCACCACATACTCGCCGCACGCCGACGTGCCGTTGCAGGGCTGGAAGATGTTGGTGTGCCCGGCCACGATGAGGGCGTTGGCGTAGCCGGGGTCGCCGGCCTGGCTGACGATGTTCCATTCGACCCCGTGGTGCAGGATGCTCCAGGCGTCCTTGACGTAGTAGGTCTCGTCGAAGACCACGGCGCGGGGCACCTGCAGCCGGTCGAACCGCAGGAACGCGCCGAACGCGGTGACCAGCAGCGGGCCTAGCCACCCCCACAGCCCGTCGGCAGGCAGCGGCGACGCCAGCCGGGCCCGCAGCGCCGCGAGCCGGCTGGCTTCGTCGGTGCCGGGCGGGGCAGGCAGGTCAGCCTCGGTAGCCATCATCGGCCACATGCTACCGAAGCGGCCGGGCGTGTGTCGGCCTTCGAGTCACTGGTGCGGGCGGCGGTAAGGTCCGGCGAGCCGGAGGATGATGGGGGGAACCTACTTCTGCGAACAGGACGCGATACGGACATGCCGGGACGCGAGATTGGCCAGCCGCGGCGCGAGGCGGACGAGAGCGGCGTGCTGACGCTGGCGGCGGCCCCCATCGGGCGGGCCGAAGACGCCTCCGTCCGGCTGGCGACCGAGCTCGCCGAGGCCACCCTGATCGCGGCCGAGGACACCCGCAGGGTCCGCTGGCTCGCCGCCAGCCTGAACGTCGAGCTCAAGGCGCGCGTGGTCTCCTACTACGACGCGGTCGAGACACGGCGCACGCCGGGCCTGCTCGAGGACCTGAAGGCGGGCCAGGACATCCTGCTCATCACCGACGCGGGCACCCCGGCCATCAGCGACCCGGGCTACCGGCTCGTGGCCGCCGCGGCCGCGGCCGGCCTGCGGGTGACGGCGCTGCCGGGGCCGTCCGCGGTAACAACCGCGCTGGCCGTGTCCGGGCTGCCCACCGACCGGTTCTGCTTCGAGGGCTTCCCGCCCCGGGGCAAGGGCCAGCGGGCCGGCCGCTTCGCCGAACTCGCCGCCGAGGCCCGCACCCAGGTCTACTTCGAGGCCGGCCGCAGGGTGGCCGTCACGCTGGCCGAGCTCGCCGCCTCCCACGGCGGGGACCGCCGGGCGGTGGTGTGCCGCGAGCTCACCAAGACCCATGAGGAGATCGTCCGCGGCACGCTCGCCGAGCTGGCCGCGTGGGCGGCGGCAGCGGGCGGCGGCTCAGGCGCCGTCCGCGGTGAGATCACCCTGGTCGTCGCCGGAACCGGCCGCCGGAGCCGACGGCTGGCCCGCGCCGCCGGAGATACCCCCGGAAACGCTGACGGTGGGTTTGGGGCTGACGGCGGGCTCGGGGCTGACGGCGGGGCCGGGGCTGGCGCCGGTCACGGCGGTCACGCGCCGCCGGCCGGCTAGCCGCCGCACCAGTCGGCCGCCCGCGGTGCCCGGGCCGAAGGCCATGACCGCCGCGAGGCAGCCGAACGGGACGGCGGGCAGCACGTACCGGTAGTCGAACTCGGCGGTGGCCGCCGGGATGACGATCAGCGCGAACGAGATCGTCCACGGCAGCAGCGCGTCGCCGCCCAGCCGCCGCCAGTCCAGCACGATGCCGCCCGCGCCGAGGAGCAGGATGAGCCCGTACACGGTGCCGGGAAGCCACACGTACCGCTGGTAGCCCCGGATGATGTTGGCGAACGGCGCGACGATGTGGGTCCACGGGTCGCCCTGGACGTAGGCGGCCGTGTAGGAGCGGTACTTGCCGAGGTTGGCGCCATCCCAGGTCGGGATGGGCACCGGGTGCGTGCGGAAGAGGTACTCGTCGTACGTGGCGGCGTTGGGGAAGATCACCCGCTTCCAGCTGAACACCCGCCAGGTGTCGTCGAACACCGTCGTGGCGTAGCTGAGCGGCTGCGCCTCGATGGCCCGGATGGCGAAGTTCTCCGCGAGCTGGTTGGGCACCGGGGAGAACTTCGTCGGCGGGAAGTAGTCAAGCGGGGTCTGCGACGTCCAGATGTAAGCCTGCGCGATCGGCCGCTTGTCCGGCGGCACGGTGGTGCACAGGGACAGCTCGTCCGCCGGGACGCTCATCTTGGAGCACTCGGCGAAGGTCATCACCCGCGAGTAGAGGAACACGCCGGTGGCATCGCTCATCGCGAACTGGCCGTGCTCCAGGTCGAACACGCCGGCGTAGGCGGCCACGGGGATGAGGCACACCACGATGGCGGCCGCGACCTTCGGCCAGCTGACCCGCTTGATGATCATGAAGACGGCGAAGACCGCGAGCAGCGGCAGGCCGACCGCCCGGAGGCAGTCGGCCACGCCGAGCAGCAGGCCGACGACCACGCAGGTGCGCAGCGACGGGCCGGCCGGGTTCCACAGCAGCATCGTGGTCGCGAGCACCAGCAGGAACAGCAGCGGTATGTCGGACAAGATCAGGTGCTCGAGCTGGATCTCGAACCCGTCGTAGAGCACCGGCACGGTGGCCAGCGTGGCCAGCCAGGCGGGGGCCCGGTAGCGGTGCCGGGCCAGCGCGTAGACCATCACGGCCACCGCGAGGCCCATCAGATGTTGCAGAATCGTTACAAGCGCGAAGCTATGGAACGGCTGCAGGATCTTCAGCAAAACGGAGTACCCGGACACGCGGGTCGGGTCGAGATTGAAGTGAACCGTGTTCTGTATGTACTGGAACGAGTCGTTGAAATAGGCCTGCCACCGGTAGCCCAGCTCGGCGTCCACGCGGAGCAGGACCGCGGGGATGGCCACGATAATGAACAGGCGGTGGCCCGACCACGTCCGGGCGGCCAGCGAGCGGGTGGCGGCCCAGCTGGGCCTGACCGGACGGATTGACCAGGCTCGCCGCGCTGATGGCCCACGTGACGGGGCCGCAGGCATTACCCTCAAGCCGTACCCTCCTGTGCTGGGTTGATGGCCCTGACAATGAACAAGCGGCCAGTTCGCTGCATTCGTCCCCCCGCCTACGGTAATACCAGGCGGGAGGCGGGATGGCCCGAAGGGGGCGGATTGGTGTTGACGATAAAGGAGAAGGAAAACGTGGAGCTGACCGTGGTCATGCCCTGTCTCAACGAGGCAGAGACCGTGGCGACGTGCGTCCGTAAGGCTATTGGATTCCTGGCCGCGAGCGGCATTAGCGGCGAGGTGGTGGTTGCCGACAACGGCAGCACGGACGGCAGCCAGCAGCTGGCGACCGACGCGGGCGCCCGCGTCGTGCCGATCAGCGAGAAGGGTTACGGCAACGCGCTGATGGGCGGCATCGTCGCGGCCCGGGGCAAGTACATCATCATGGGCGACGCCGACGACAGCTACGACTTCACGAACTTGATGCCGTTCGTCAGCGAACTGCGCGGGGGTGCGGACCTGGTCATGGGCAACCGCTTCGCCGGCGGCATCGCGCCCGGCGCCATGCCGCCGCTGCACAGGTACCTGGGCAACCCGGTGCTCAGCTTCGTCGGCCGCCTGTTCTTCCGCAGCAAGATCGGCGACTTCCACTGCGGGCTCCGCGGGTTCAGCCGGGACGCGGTGATCGCGCTCAACCTGCAGGCGACCGGGATGGAGTTCGCCAGCGAGATGGTGGTCAAGGCGGCCCTGGCCGGGCAGCGGGTGACCGAGGTGCCGACCACGCTGGCCAAGGACGGCCGGACCCGGCCGCCGCACCTGCACACCTGGCGGGACGGCTGGCGGCACCTGCGGTTCCTGCTGCTGTTCAGCCCGCGCTGGCTGTTCTTCCTGCCCGGCCTGGTGCTGCTCGTGGCGGGCCTGGCCATCGGCGCCATCGTCATCCCGCACCCGATCAGCATCGGCACCGTGACGTTCGACGTCGACACGCTGGTCGCCGCCTCCGCGATGATCGTCATCGGCTTCCAGGCGGTGCTGTTCTGGCTGTTCACCCAGGTCTACGCCGGCTCGGAGGGTTTCCTGCCCGAGGAGCCGAAGGTCACGCGGCTGCTCGAGAAGCTGAGCCTGGAACGCGGGCTGGTGCTGGGCGCCCTGATCGGCCTCGCGGGCCTGGCGGGACTGATCTTCTCCCTGCTGTACTGGAACGGCCAGAAGTTCCACCAGCTCAACTACGAGCACTCGCTCCGGCTGATGATCCCTTCGGTGACCGCGCTGATCGTGAGCAGCCAGGTGATCTTGGGCACGTTCTTCCTGTCCATCCTGGGCATCAAGCACACGCGCCATCCCGCGACGCTGTCAGCACCGTCCGTTCCGGTCGATGATGTTAATTATCGTGAGCAGCAGGCGGCTGCCCCTAGGCTTTAGCCCATGCGCAACATCTTGGCCGCCCCGGCGTGGCCGTACGCGAACGGCCCTCGTCATATCGGTCATGTCTCGGGTTTCGCGCTGCCCTGCGACATGTTCAGCCGGTATCAGCGGATGGCGGGCAACCGGGTGCTGATGGTCAGCGGCACCGACGAGCACGGCACGCCGATCCAGGTGC
>Ga0302181_10002315_pt1 | contig 13594 bp, 11 predicted proteins | sample I_Palsa_E3_3_FD_198786 | JGI IMG/M metagenome (GOLD analysis project Ga0302181, IMG submission 198786) | Peat permafrost microbial communities from Stordalen Mire near Abisko, Sweden - I_Palsa_E3_3 | ecosystem: Environmental > Terrestrial > Soil > Palsa > Peat permafrost | place: Sweden... | reverse complement strand
TGGACCTCTCCGGAGGCCACCTCGAGCGTGACCGAATCGAGCGCCTGCAGTCCCCCGAAGCGAACCGAGACTTCGTTCACCGCCAGGACAGTGCCGGTGGTCGGGGCGGGAGCGGTGGCGGTATCAACCAACGGACGACACCGCCCGCGGCAGCGTGGACCCGTCGAGACTCTTCGGCGGGCTCCCGGACATCTCGCCGCCGGCACGGGAACCGGACCGGCGCGTCGTCCGCCACTCGTCGAGGTAGGTGTAGAGCAAGCCGATCCCGTAGGGATTGCGGCCTACGGCCACGATGCCCACACCGAACAGGATGTACGTGAACCCCGAGATCGACGGGAGATGCTGGGCGATGAGCGGCACGATGGACAGCCCGATGCCCGCCTGCACGGCGCCGCTCAAGATGGTGATCCCGGCCAGGGCCACGGCGACGAAGAGCACGAGGCTCTCCACGAAATCGAACTGGGAGAACGAGACGGTCCTCGACATGCCGCCATAGAGGGCACCGGCCAGTCCCGCCAGGCCTCCGGCCAGGACGAAGACGGTGAGCTTGGTCTTGATGATGCTCATCCCGACGGTGGCACACGCGGCCTGGCTGTCGCTCATGGCCACCAGGCGCCGCCCGAACGGGCCCCGGCGCAACGCGCCCACGCCGATCAGGCACAGAGCGAACACGACGGCGATGAGCACCACGAAGGCGCGATCGGTCGCGAAGCGCATGCCGAAGATGTCGGGGCGTCCGACGGTCATGGATCCGTTGGGTATGACCGAGGGATTCGTGAAAAAGAGGCTGTCCATCAGCGCGGCGAAGGCCAGCGTGGCCAACGCCATGTAGAGGCCGCGAAGGCGGAGAGCGGGCAGGGCGAGAATCCCACCAGCGGCGGCGCACAAACCGATGGCGGCCAGCACGCCGAGGACCGAGCTTCCGCCGTCGACCTTCATCATGGCCCATGATCCAAGGCCCAAGAACGTGAACTGGCACAGCCACACCTGGCCGCCGTAGCCCGAGAGCAACACCAGTCCCAGGGCGGCCAGCCCGATCGAGAGCGCCAACCCGAGCGTGTAGAGATTGGTGCCGGTGATCAGCGCGGCCAACAACGCGGTGAGCACGACCAGCACCACGCCGCCGATGATCGTCGTCTTGAGACGGGCCACCTTCGGCGGTCGCAGACGCACGACGCGTCCGGCGCTCAGCGTGCCCTGGGGCAGCAGGATGAGAGCGACGATGAGCAGCCCCATGGGCAGAATATCCGTCAGGTAGTTGAGGATGCTGGAGGGGGCATAGCCGACGGCAAGCGATTGGGATACGCCCAGGATCATGGCGCCGAGGAAGGTCAGCGGCAGGCTGCGCAACCGCCCGACGATGGCCGCGGCGTAGCCGAAGATCACCAGTTCGGAGAGGATCTGGATGCTCATGCCGGTACCCGGTGCCAGCAGGATGCCGGCCAGCCCGGCCAGGGTGAACCCGATGATCCAGGCGAAGCCCGCGATCCGGCTCGTCCGGGCGCCGGTCAGCGAGGCCAGCGGAGGGTCGTCCACCACCGCCCGCATCGACACGCCCATACGGGTTCGCTTGAACAAGGCCCACAGGGCCACGGCGACGACCACGGCGCAGCCGACGGTGATGAGCTGCTCATAGGTGAGGTTGACCCCGGCGACATCAACCTGATCACTGGCGAACCAATTCGGGAGGTCGCGCGTCGTCGTCTGATTCCAGATGGTCGAGGTGGTTCCGTAGAGCACGAGGAAGAGTCCGAGCGTCACCACGATCATCGTGTTGAGCGTGGCGCCGTAGAGCGGGCGCATGAGCACGCGCTCGATCAGAAGCGCGAACGCCGGCGCGACCACCAGCAGAACGACCACCAGGGACAACACCGGGTTCCACCCCCACCCCTGCCACAGCTGCCAGTAGAGGTAGGCCAGGAACATGCCCACCGAACCGTGGGCGAAGTTGAAGACACCGGTGGCGTTGTAGGTGACAACCAGCCCGCTCGCGGTGACCGCGTAGATCGAGCCGGTGACGATGCCCACCACCACGAAGCTGATGAACTCATTCACGAGTGCTCGCCCCTAGCAAGGTGCCCGGTACCGCTTAACGGGAGATGCCCTTGTAGCTCGGCGGGTAGAAGCCGCCCGGGTTGCAGACGAAGCCGGACTTGGGGTCGGGAGGAATCCGCTTCCAGGTCCCGTTCTCGTATTCGGCGGCGATCCAGCACCCTCCGGGGATCTTCTTCGCCGGATCCTGGGGGGAAATGAGCCCGTTGGCATTGAACGAGGTGATCTTGTCGAGTTGCGCGTCGAGGCTGGCCCGCGTCGGGTTCGCTCCGGCGCCCTTCAATGCCTGGACGAACAGCTGGGCGTTGATCCAGCCGTAGAGGGTGTAGAGGTCCAGTTGCGTCTGCGGGTCCACCTTCTTGGCCCACTTGTCGAAGGTCGCCACAGCGGGCACCACTTTGGCGTCCTGTCCCTCGTAGAGGGCGGTGACCCCGGTCACGATGGTGCCGTTTCCGGCCGATCCCGGATTGAAGTTCTCCTCGTAGGCGTTGCCGCCGCTGACCAGAATGGCGTTGAGCCCCTCCTGCTTGATCTCCTGGGCGATGGTGGAGATGTACGCCCCCTGCTGCGTCGGCTCGAAGACCAACTGCACCCCGGCGTTCTTCATCTTGATGATGTCGGGAAGGAACGTCGTAACGGCAAAGCCTTCGTCATGGGCGAAGAGCCACTTGTACCCGAGGGCCGTCGTCAACGTCCGGAAGGTTTTCTCGGCCGTGATCGCGGTGGCGGCCGAGTTGGAACCGATGAGCCCCAGGTGCTTGACGGCCTGCGGGTACTTGCTCTTGAGCCACTTGAACGGGCCTTCAGCCTCACCGCCGTTGACCAGCGGGATGGCCGAATACAGGTTGGGATCGCCATAGAGCGTGGGACTCAGCACCTGGGTCACGATCGGTAGCTTGGCCGCGTCGATCGCCGGCTTTTCGGCGCCGTCGAGCAACGAGAATCCTCCGACGATGGCGAAATCGTTCTTGGCGATGCTCGTGGCTTCGTTCCCCACCGTTCCAGACGAAAAGGCGCTGTCCATGCCGTTTATGATCAGCTTGCGACCGTTCACCCCACCCTGGCTGTTGATATAGGCGAAGTACGCCTCCGTTCCGACTTTGGCTCCCTCGAAGAGTCCGGCGATCGGTTCGGAGATGTCACTGATCGAACCAACGGTGACCGTCTTCGCCGTAATTCCCGGCGTGGCGGCCGGGGTCGCGGCCGCCGCTTGCGTAGCGCCGACGCCCAGCGACAGCGCGCTGGACCCGAACGCCAGTGCAATGCCGCACCGGGCAATTCTCTTCGACCGAAATCTCACCATTCCCCCGATCCCCCCAGAACATTTCGGACCGCTCGGCCGGCGTCATTCCGCCCGACCTCATGAAAGAAAGACGTCGTGCCCACTGCTCCCCCCTTTTGGGATGTGCCGCTGATCTGTCACCCTGCGTACCGGTACCCGACTTCGGCGAGCACTACTCAATTCGCGGTTTTCAATTCGCGGTTTCTGACACTATGTCAGAAACTTTCGGCGCTGGTCGCGGAGCAGAACTGCGAGCCGCCGACAAACGGGCCGCATCGAGAAAGGCCGCCACTCCGCCCGTCGTCGCCTGGCATCGCAGCGAGGCGAGCACATCGAAGGCGTGTTGGGCCAGCGGGAGCTCGGCGTACGCAACCGGCGCCACGGACACGGCCCGCAGAGCGGCGACAAAGGTCCTGGCCACAGAGACGGGGACCAAGGTGTCGTTCCGCCCGTGCAGGACGAAGAAGGGCGGTGCGCCGGCATGCACGCGGTAGGTGGGCGACGCGGCACGGAACACTTCGGGGTCGGCGAGAACGCTCGTCTTCATGACGCGCTTCTCCAGCAGTTCGAGCAGTCCGGACCCGTAGCGAGCGGCACCCTCGTCGGAACCGGTCATGTCCATCACCCCGTAGAAGGGGACGCAGGCGTCGACCGCTGTGTCCGCCTCTTCGAACCCCGGTTGGAACAGGGGATCCCCCGGCGTCAGGGCCAAGAGCGCACACAGGTGCCCCCCGGCGGAGCCGCCACTCACGGCCACGAAGCCCGGATCGCCGCCATAGTCGGCGATGTTCGTCTTGACCCATGCCATCGCCTTCTTGGCATCGACGATGTGCGCCGGCCAGGTGGCCTTCGGACTGAGCCGATAGTTGATGGCGACGCACACCCAGCCCCGGGCGACGAGCTCATACATCATCGGCTTGCCCTGTTCGCGCTTCTCTCCCATCACCCAGGCGCCCCCATGGATGTAGACCATCACCGGCGCCCCCGCCGGGGCGGCCTGACGCGAGCTGTAGATATCGAGTCGGTGGCGACGATGGCCGTCGCCCCAGTAGTCGATGTTCTTGGTGATCCGCACAGAACGACCTCTGAGCGGGATGGCCTGGGTGACCCTCCAGAAGCGCCCCCAGCTCGGGGCGACGGACTCGGTGGGCACCGGGAAATCCTCGCTGCGCACCTCAGCCAGGGCGGCGTCCACGACCCGGGTCGCCCGGCGGCCCGACAGGGCCAAGCCGATCAGGCCGACCCAACTCGCAATGGCTATGGCAAGGCCCAGCCATCCGGCCCAGCCTTTGAATGCACCAAAGCTGCCGAAGACCACCGTGGCACCCACCTGCCACACGATGTTCTGGATTGCCAGCTCGCCTGTCACCCAGCCGACGGCGAAACTCAGCACGCTCAGCGGCTCGTGCCGGAATGGCCGGTAGGTCAGAAGCACGGCGGCTGCACCGAGAACGGTGACGCTCAGATAGATGTAGGGCACGCCCACATCATCCCTTGAAATTCCGCCCAGCCGCTCCCCGCCCGGCGGCTCACTGCCGCCACAGTGAGAAGATGGTCGGGTGCGGCGGGTGGAGATGGCCAAGGAGGATCGGTGACCCCTGAACGATTGACCGGGCTCGACGCCAGCTTCCTCTACATGGAGACGCCCACCCTCCACATGCACGTGGCGATGGTGGCGGTCTTCGACCCGGCCACCGTGCCCGACGGGTACTCGTTCCGCCGCATCCGCCAGATGATCGTCGATCGCATCCCCCTCGTCCCTGTGTTTCAACGCCGATTGGTGGAAGTCCCACTGCGGCTCGGACATCCGGTGTGGGTGGACGACCCCGAATTCGACATCGACAATCACCTGCGCCGGGCGGCCCTCCCGCAGCCGGGTGGCATGCGCGAGCTCGGTGATTTTGCGGCCGACGTGACCAGCCGCCAACTCCATCGTGATCGACCCCTGTGGGAAATGTGGATCGTCGAAGGACTCGAGGACGGCAAGGTCGCCCTCGTCGTCAAGATGCACCATTCCACCATTGACGGCGTGTCGGGAGCGGAGCTGCTGGGCGTTCTCTTCGACCTCGAGGCCGAGCCGCCCACGGTGGCGCGCCACGGCGAGCGCCAGCTCGACCTTCGGGTCCCGTCGTCGTTCGAGCTCGTGTCGCATGCCGTCATGGCCAACCTGTTCCGGCCTATCGACATGGGCCGGATGGCCCTGCGAACGACGCTGGCCGTCGCCGGCGTGCGCAAGGTACGACAGAGCGGGCCCGGGAAGGCGGCGATGCCGCTGTCGGCGCCCCGCACCTCCATCAACGTCTCGGTGCACGCGCGGCGGCGCGTGGCCTTCGCCGCCGCAAATCTGGCCGACGTCAAGAAGCTGAAGAACGCCATGCACACCACGGTCAACGACGTGGTGCTCGCCGTCTGCGCCGGCGCGCTGCGTACCTACCTCCTGGCCGGCGACGAGCTCCCCGATATCCCCCTCGTTGCGGTCGTCCCCGTTTCTGTCACCCCCGACATGGCCGAGTTGAAAGGATCCAACAAGGTGTCTGCCATGTTCGTGCAGCTCCCGAGCGAGCTCGAAGATCCCCTCGAACGACTGCGCGCCATTCACGAGGGCACGAAGGGAGCCAAGGAGGAACACAAGGCCCTCGGGGCCAGCACGTTGCAGAACTGGGCCGAGCACGCCACACCCAATGTCTTCGCGGTCGCCGCCCGCCTCTACACGCGGATGAAGCTGGCCGACCGGCACCGCCCGGTGGCCAACCTGGTGATCTCCAACGTCCCCGGTCCTGACGTCCCCCTCTACCTCGGAGGCAGCCAGCTCCTGGCCATGTTCCCACTCGGACCGGTGATGGACGGCATGGGGCTCAACATCACGATCATGAGCTATCGGGGGGTTCTCTATTGGGGACTGGCCTCCGACGCCCGTGCGGTGCCCCGCCTGTGGGACATCGCCTCGGCCATACCGCACGCGCTCACCGAGCTCATGGAGGCGGCCGGGCTCGAGTCCGAGCCCTTCGACGTACCGCTGCATCTCGGTCCGGGCATGCCGCCCAACGCCCGCTGGATCCGCTCGGCCGGCGCGCCATCGGCCGCGGAGAACGACACGGCGATCGCATGACGGTTCGAGAGCTGGGTCACCTCGTCTTGTACGTGCACGATGTCGTGCGTTCCGCCGCCTTCTATCGCGACGTCCTCGGCTGGCAGCAGATCCTTCCGGAGCCGGGAGCAGAGCCGTCCGCTGTCGCCGCCTTCTCGTCGGGCCGCACCCACCATGAGCTCCTCCTCATTGAGGTGGGGGCTGACGCCACCCCCATTCCGAGTGGTCGGCGCGTCGGGCTGTACCACTTCGGTCTCAACGTGGGCGATTCGGATGACGACCTGCGCGCCATGGTCAAGGTACTCAACGAGGCGGGCGCCACCATCGTCGGCGCATCCGATCACACCGTGACGCACAGCCTGTACATCGAAGACCCTGATGGCAATGAGATTGAGCTCTACATCGACGTCCCCGGCATCGACTGGAAGGCAAATCCATCGCTCGTCGCCGCCCCGATCCGACCCCTCAGGCTCTGAGCGCCCTCCTGCCCGTCGGCAACGACATGGAGATCCTGCCAGCGACCGACGAGAGCGCGTGCCGTGCCGCGTCCGCTGCACTGCGTGCCGGCGGCGTGATCGTCGTTCCCACTGACACCGTGTACGGCCTGGCGGCACTCCCGGGCGACGCCGATGCCGTCGAGCGCATCTACGTGGCGAAGAACCGGCCCGACAAGCTCCATCTTCCCGTGTTGGCGGGCACGCTCGATCACGTCCACCGGCTCGGCGTTGCGTTCTCGCAAGCTGCGGCGATCTTGTCGTCACGGTGGTGGCCGGGACCGCTGACCATGGCCTTCGGCTTCTCGGCCACTGCGGCGCGCCCGGACTGGCTGGTTGGACGGGAAGAGGTTGCGGTGCGCATCCCCGACAACGCCTTCCTTCTCGACCTGATGCGAGTCGTCGGCCCGCTCGTCGTCACCAGCGCCAATCGCCACGGCGACACGACCCCTGCCTCGGCCGAAGAGGCGGGCTCCCGCCTGGCGCCCCACGTGAGCCTGGTGATCGACGGTGGCATGCTCGACACCGTGCCGTCCACATTGGTCAACATGCGGACGAGCCCACCGGTGGTGGAGCGCGAAGGAGCCATCACCCGGGGCGCCATTTCGTCGGCATTGGCGGGCCCGGCGTGAGTGGCCACCTGCTGGCCATCGAGACGTCGTGCGACGAGACAGCAGCAGCGGTCGTCAGCGACACGTACGAGGTGTGCTCGTCGGTGGTGGCCAGCCAAATCGATCTCCATGCCGCATTCGGGGGCGTCGTCCCCGAGCTGGCCAGCCGCGCCCACGTGGAGTTGATCACGCCCGTCGTCGCCCGGGCGCTGGCCGATGCCGGCGTGTCGGGCCCGGAGCTCGAAGCCGTGGCCGTGACATCGGGGCCAGGCTTGGTCGGCGCCCTCCTGGTCGGCATGGCTACCGCCAAGTCTCTGGCCCTGGGTTGGCGGATCCCGATCGTCAGCGTGAATCATCTCGACGGGCATCTGGCCAGCGTCTTTCTGGCCAACCGGGAGGTCCCCTTCCCCCAGACCGCCCTGCTGGTGTCGGGCGGCCACTGCATGTTGACGCGGGCCACCAGCCAGGGTGCGTACGAGCTGCTCGGCGAGACCGTGGACGATTCCATTGGCGAGGCGTACGACAAGGTGGCCCGCTACCTGGGGTTGGGCTACCCCGGTGGACCCGTCCTGGACCGATTGGCGGCATCGGGAAGCGATGTCCTCCATTTCCCACGGCCCATGCTGGCGGACGGCTACGGATTCTCCTTCTCGGGCCTCAAGACCGCCGTGGTCAATTACGTCCGCAAGGAGCCCGGCTTCGTCGTGGCCGACGTCGCCGCATCGTTCGTGGCCGCGTGCATGGACGTCTTGTGCGCCAAGATCAGGCGGGCCATGGAGGAGTTCGGTGATCCGGCCTTGGCCATCGTCGGAGGTGTGGCCGCCAGCCCGATCCTGCGCCACCGGGCGCAGGCCGTCGCCGAGGAGTTCGGCAGCCAGCTCTTGATCCCGCCACAGTCATTGGCCACCGACAACGCAGCCATGATCGGCATCGCGGGCTGGCAGAAGCTCGCCGCCGACGGCGGCAGCGCGCTGGACTTCGGCCCACAGCCCGATCTGCGCCTGCACTTCTCCTCCATGTCCGTCGCGTCGTAGCAGCCGGTCAACGCCGGTCCGCGCCAGCCCTCCGCCTTTCGCTGGTTCGCCGGCCGGCGTCCAACGACGAGAGGTCCAGCAGCAATCCGAGGGCGACGATGATCCATGCGAAGCCGTGCACACCGGTCCCGTCCTGGTAGACGAGGGCGTAGAAGAGAGTGGTGTACGGCAGGACGAAAAACCCGATCAGCCCCTCCCACCCCGAGGTGAAGGCGATGGTGAGGCGGTTCGAGAAAAAGTAGAGCAGCGCCAGCACGAAGCGAGGGGAGATGAAGGCAAAGAGTGCGAGGAGGCAACCCACTTAATAGAGACCAACCACATTCCCGTTGTCGTCGATATCGATCTGTTCCGCCGCTGGGCTCGACGACAGACCGGGCATCGTCCGCATGTCCCCACTCACCAGGTAGACGAATCCGGCTCCGACGTTTGCCCGGGCCTCGCGCACGGGCATGCGCCAGCCGGTCGGGGCGCCTTTGAGAGACGGGTCCGACGAGATGGAAAGGTGCGTCTTCGCGATGCACACCGGCAGGCTGCCGAAGCCGGCCTTCTCGTAGGTGTCGATCTGGCGCGCCGCGGCCGGCAGATAGTCCACGCCATCGGCGCCGTATACCTCGGTGGCGATCGTCTCTATCTTTTGTCGCAAGGTGGCCCCTGATTCGTAGAGCATCCGGAACGCACTGGGTTCCTCTGCTGCCACGACGATGGCCTCCGCCAGCTCCACGGCACCTTTCCCACCGTCGACGAAGTGCGTGCAGACGGCGGCGCGCACGCCCACCGAGGCGGCGATCTCTCGGATCGCCTCGTGTTCGGAGGGGAAGTCGTCGCCGAACGCATTGATGGCCACCACCGGCGTCACCCCGTGTCGTCGGACGATGTCCAAATGCTTGAGGAGGTTGGCCGCACCGAGGTGCACCTCCTCCGGGTTCTCCTCGAGCATCGCCGGCGGGAGCGGTCGCCCCGCGGTCACCTTGTGCCGTCCCGAGTGCAGCTTGAGGGCGCGTACGGTGACCACCACGACGGCCGCGTCAGGCACCAATCCCGATGTACGGCACTTGATGTTGAAGAACCGCTCGGCGCCCATGTCAGAGCCGAATCCGGCCTCCGTGACGAGGTACTCGCCCGCATGGATCCCGATGAGATCGGCCACGACCGACGAGTTCCCGTGCGCGATGTTGCCGAAGGGGCCGGCGTGCACGAGCACCGGCGTGTTCTCGAGGGTCTGGAGCAGGTTCGGTTTTATGGCGTCGCGCATGATGACCGTCATGGCTCCGGCCGCCTTGAGTTGTTCGGCCGTCACCGGTTCACCCTTCGCCGTATAGCCCACGACGATGCGCCCGAAGCGTTCCCGCAGATCCCGTAGCGACGTGGCCAGCGCGAGCACCGCCATGACCTCGGACGCCGCGGTTATGTCGAAACCGGTCTCCCGCGGCGTCCCGTCCTCACGGGTACCGAGGCCCGACACGATGTTCCGGAGCGAGCGATCGTTGACGTCCAGCACCCTTCTCCATGTGATGCCACGGGGATCGATATGGAGTGCGTTGCCCTGCTGCAGGTGGTTGTCGATCATGGCGGCGAGCAGGTTGTTGGCCGCCGTGACCGCGTGGAGATCCCCCGTCAGGTGCAAATTGAGGTTCTCGAAGGGGACGACCTGGCTGTAGCCACCGCCGGCCGCGCCACCCTTGATCCCGAAGGTCGGGCCCATCGACGCCTGGCGGATGGCGATCGTCGCCTGCTTGCCGAGGCAGGCCAGGGCTTGCCCGAGGCCGATCGTGGTGGTCGTCTTCCCCTCCCCGAGCGGGGTCGGCGTGATCGCCGTCACCACGATGTAACGGGCCTTGGGTCTGTCGGCCAAGGCTTCCACGGCCTGCAGGTTGACCTTGGCCACGGTGGGCCCGTAGTGCTCGAGCAAAGCGGGCGGGATCCCCATCTGCGCCGCGATCTCCTCGATCGGCCGCAGTGACGCCTGTCGTGCGATCTCTATGGCTGGAGGAAGCGCCACATCACCGGTCCTTTGCGGGCTGGCAGCGCATGGACGCCACCATTGTCACGTGCACCATGCATCATGCCTCCTGGCGACGCTCGGCACGATCGCAATGCGCCGTGCATATTCAACGGACTCATTAATTAACTGATACGTTGAATAGGTGGCGGAGGACACGCTGAGCATCACCTTCGCCGCTCTCGCCGACCCGACACGGCGGGCGATCCTGACCCGACTGGCCCGGGGGGATGCAACGGTGAACGTACTGGCTGAACCGTTCGACGTCAGCGTGCAGGCGATCTCCCGGCATCTCAAGGTGCTGGAGGGTGCCGGGCTGATCACGCGTGGTCGCGATGCCCAATTCCGGCCCTGCCGGTTCGAGGTGGCCCCGCTGGACGGCGTCGTCGACTGGATCGAACAGAACCACACGACGTGGACCGAGAGAGCTTGACCTCCGCCGGACGCGGTGACGCACGTCAGGGGGGCACGCCCGGGTGCGTTCGGGAAGATCACGGTCGCCGGCGCCGCCGGGCCTCGGTCGGCATTTCCGTTCGAAGCGTCCCGATGATCGCGGTGCTCTTCGACCGGTTGCCGTTCAGTTGCACATCGGTGGCCGGCACCGGTGCGTCGTTTCGAGCCATCTGACAATGGGCAGGGGGTCGTCATGAGGTCAAGAGCAAACGCAATACTGGGCGTGGGCGTACTCGTGGTCGGATCGGGCGCGCTCCTCGGAGCGATGCAACTGCCGGTCGCCGCCGCACATGTCGATGCCGTGACTGCCCACGCCATCAACTTCGGCGCTCCCAAATGGCAAACGAGCGTGCTTCCCGACGCCTCGACCCCCATCGCATTGTCCTCCCCCAACGTGGCCGATCTTCCGGGAGGTCCGGCCGTCGTCGTCGGCGATGAAGGCGGAAACGTCTACAGCTTCAATCTGGCGTCCGGGGCCAAGGTCTGGACGTACTACGCCGGTGCGCCGGTGAACTCGAGTCCTTCGGTTGCAGCCGTCACCCCCGGGAGCGGGCTCGACACCGTCTTCGTCGGGTCAGGCGACGCCGCCATTCCGACCGCCGGGGGGTATCAGGCCATCAGCCCCTCGGGCGGAGACCAGTGGTTCGTGCAGGAGTCGAATCCGGCCACCGACCCCACGCAGCACAACGGTGTGCAAGCTTCGCTCGCCGTCGGCGACCTGCAAGGGGGCACCGATGTCACAGCCGGATCCCTCGGGCAGGATCAGGACGCCCTGAACGCCGGCAACGGGTCGATGCTGACGGGATTCCCCTGGTTCGAGGCGGACAGCAACTTCACCACACCGGCGCTGGCCGACCTCTACAGCAACGGCGCCACCGAGATCGTGGAAGGCGGGGACTCCTCCGCCGGCGTGGCCTACGGCGAGTCCTACGCCGCCGGCGGCCACCTGAGGATCCTGAGCCCCACCGGCAATGCCGGGGCGCCACAACCCAACGACGGGCTCGACTGCCAGTACAACACCAATGAGACGGTGGAGTCGTCCCCGGCGGTCGGTGAGTTCTTCGGCAGCTCCTCCACCGTTGGCATCGTCTTCGGGACGGGTGCCACCTATGGGCAGACCGACACCAACAAGGTGATCGCGGTCGACAGCCACTGCAACCTCGCCTGGTCCGCCTCGCTCGACGGGAACACCAAGAGCAGTCCCGCCCTGGCCGACGTCCTCGGCAACGGGCAGCTCCAGGTGGTGGAAGGCACCGATAACGGAACGACCGGAACCGTCTACGCGCTCAACGGCGCCAACGGTGCCACCTTGTGGAGCACCAACATGAACCGTGTCATCGGCTCGGTCGTGACGGCGGACCTCGGATCGGGCTACCAGGACGTGCTGGCCCCGACGACCAACGGTGTGGTGGTCCTGGACGGCAAGACCGGCGCCACGATCACGACGCTGCAACCAGACACCGGGTTCCAGAACTCGCCCCTCATCACCGACGACCCCAACGGGACCATCGGCATCACCCTGGCGGGCTATCAGGCCGGCGGGAGCATCGTCTACCACTACGAGATCGCCGGCTCGAACGGGTCGGTCGTCAATGAAGCCGGCGCATGGCCCCAGTTCCACCACGATCCTGCCCTGACCGGCGACGCCGGGACCGCCCAGAACATCGAGGTGCCGTGCAACGCTCCGACCGGAAAGCCCAGCGGCTACTACCTGGCCGCTTCGGACGGCGGCGTCTTCAACTTCGGCAACCTGCCCTTCTGCGGTTCGACCGGAGCCATCGGCCTCAACGAACCGGTCGTGGGCATGGCCGCCACGCCGGACGGCGGGGGCTACTGGTTGGTGGCGTCCGACGGCGGCATCTTCAGTTTCGGGGATGCCAAGTTCTACGGGTCGACCGGGGCCATGCACCTGAATCAGCCGATCGTCGGGATGGCGGCGACGCCGGACGGCAAGGGCTACTGGTTGGTCGCCGCAGACGGCGGCATCTTCACCTTCGGAGATGCCACGTACTTCGGCTCGACCGGGGCCATGCACCTGAATCAGCCGATCGTGGGGATGGCGCCGACGCCGGACGGCAAGGGCTACTGGTTGGTGGCGTCCGACGGCGGCATCTTCACCTTCGGGGACGCCACGTACTTCGGCTCGACGGGTGCCATGCACCTCAACCAGCCCGTGGTCGGCATGGCGCCCACACATGACAGCCGGGGCTACTGGTTGGTCGCCGCGGACGGGGGCATCTTCACCTTCGGGGATGCGAAGTTCTACGGGTCGACGGGCGGAATCCGCCTGAATCAGCCGGTCGTCGGCATGGCGGCCACGCCGGACGGCGCCGGGTACCGCTTCGTTGCCGCTGACGGGGGCATCTTCAACTTCGGCGATGCGCAGCCCGACGGCTCGCTCGGAGCGATCCATCTCAACAAGCCGATCGTGGGGATGGCCGGCTTCTGATCGCCGGGGCCGCCTGCTGTTTTGCTTTGGCAGACGGTTTCGCTCAATTCCTGTGTACCAACGCCGCGACTATGCGAGAATATGGGGCGCAAGGAGCACCCGCCATGGACCCCATCGACGGCAACACGATCA
>Ga0302181_10002310_pt1 | contig 13618 bp, 14 predicted proteins | sample I_Palsa_E3_3_FD_198786 | JGI IMG/M metagenome (GOLD analysis project Ga0302181, IMG submission 198786) | Peat permafrost microbial communities from Stordalen Mire near Abisko, Sweden - I_Palsa_E3_3 | ecosystem: Environmental > Terrestrial > Soil > Palsa > Peat permafrost | place: Sweden... | reverse complement strand
CCGTGGGGAACGGATCCGGCGGGGCGCTTTGATGAGCATCTGCTCTCAAGCGACGCGCTGCGCGACAACCCGCTCGGCGACCCTCACGAGCGGCCGCTGTGGGTCTACGTGCCGCCTGGCTACGACGCGGAGCCCGAACGCCGCTACCCGTCCGTGTACATGATCCAGGGCCTCACCGGCCAGCTCGACATGTGGCGTAACCGGTCCGCGTTTCGGCCCACCTTCCCCGAGCTTGCCGACGAGCTGTTCGCCGCTGGCGCGGCGCCGCCGACGATCTGCGTCTGGGTGGACTGTTGGACCTCGCTTGGCGGCAGCCAGTTCCTCGACTCGCCGGGAACCGGCCGCTACCACACCCATCTCTGTGACGAGGTGGTCCCTTGGGTGGACGAGCGCTACCGGACGCTGGCGGCGCCCGAGCACCGGGGGATCGCCGGGAAGTCGAGCGGCGGCTACGGCGCAATGGTCACCTCGATGCTGCGTCCGGACGTGTTCGGCGGCCTCGCCACCCACGCCGGCGACGCGCTGTTTGAGACCTGCTACCTGCCGGGCTTCCCGAAGACCGCGCGCGTGCTGCGTGATCACTACTCAGGCTCCTATGACCGTTTCTGGGAGGACTTCCGGAGTCGCCCCGCGTTCGCGAAGGAGAGCGACGCCCGCCTCCTGATCGATTGGTGCATGGCCGCGTGCTACTCGGCCGACGAGGACGGTACGGTGCGGCTCCCCTACGACCCCGCGGTCGGTGAACTCATCCCGGATGTCTGGGAGCGCTGGCTGCGCTGGGATCCGGTCCGGATGGTCCCAGGCCACGCCGACGCCCTGCGCGGCATGCGTGCGATCTACATCGACGCCGGCAAGCGCGACGAAGCGTTCCTCGACCTCGGCGCCGAAGCATTCCGCCGCGCCCTTGAGCGGATCGACGTCACCGATGTCTGGTTCGAGATCTTCGACGGCACCCACATGGCAATCGAGTACCGCTACCCGATCTCGCTCAAGTATCTGGCCGAACGACTGGCCCCGTTTGGCTGAGTAGTACGGGACGGAGACCGGGCCTCACGACCACTGCGTCGCCGCTACCAGCAAAGTCTCAGCGGGTACCGGGTAACTGGCGAGCGGAAGCGTAACCACGCGGTTGCGCGCGGGACAAGCAACACCAGCTCGAGCTCGATCACGAAGAGTTGGCCACGATCGATCAATACGCAGTCGACGGCCAGATCGACGTTTTGAAGCCCTCCCGCACGGCCTGAGCGGGATCGATTGCCGGACGTTCCGCACGGCCGTTTGGAATGGTGTGCTCCGATCGGCCGCCCGTCGCAGATGGGAAGGTTGACTGCAACGGCTGCGGGCGATCGCCTTCGCCGGGGAAGGAGTCATCCGACGCGGACGACCCGAACGATCACTCGATCGCCAATCCGATGGTGACGCTAGAGACGGTGCACAGAACGGAAGCGATCGTGCGGATGCGTCCGCTCCGTCCCTGCGCAGGCGAGGCATATCGCTGTGGCCTGCTGCCCGACGCCGGGATGTGTGAGCGGCTAGGACCGGCCGCGCGTCTCCGACGCGCCTAGTGGGTAGCACAGCGCGCCGAGCACGCTCACACCCGCCACGGCTTGTCGATCCAGGACGCGGGTGACAGCGGCGATCTGCCGCTGGATCGCGTCGAGCTGGCGGGTGCGGTCGCGGCCGTTGACGAGCAGCTGCTCGCGACGCTGAAGAACGCCGGCCGTGACGATCTGTACTTCTCCGCGGCTGCTTTTGCTGTCGATGACGGTCACTCCGCCGGGGCCGACCGCGATGTGGTCGATGTTCGCGCGGCCCTGGCCGGGGATCCGGCGGTCGTGGATCACGATCACGTCGCTGCGTCGCAGCCGCCGGGCCAGCTCGCGTGCGGTAGCGATCTCCCCGCCGGCGCCCTGCTGCCAGGCCTGGATGGTGGCGGGGTCTGCGGTGACGCTGGCGAGCAGCGTTCCGGCCGGGCCGTAGCGGGCTGTGGCCCGCTCGCGACGGGCGCTATGGCGACGCTGATGTTCGCGCTGGGCGCTGCGCCCGGCGATACCGGTCGAACTCTGATCTGCGAATTTCATATGCGTCTCGAAGTTAGCTCGCGAACCGGCGGAGAGCTTGTCGGTGTTACCCCGGTCGGTTCGGTCTCCGGATCCCTGTCGGGTCATGTGTCACCGCGTCAGAGCTCCTTTGGATCTTGGTCGTGACCGGGCGGTTGTGTTGCGTTGTCTGAGGGTTGGGCGGGGGTGAGTTCGGGGAGACTGTCCTCCGGATGAACGGGCACCTCGCACGGTTGCCGGGCGCCAGCCTGGTCGATCCGCGCGGGCCGCTCGTCGGCGAGCTGGAGCGGAAGGATCTGTGCCGTGGCGGGATCGCCGGCAAGCGGCGTGTAGATCACCGCCTGCCCCCGCCCGAGCGCGCTGAACACATCCGAGCCGATCCGGAACTCCCGCACGCGCCGCGCGCTGCCACGTCCGGAGTGCTGGCTGCCGTGCCCGGCGGTGGCCTGCGTGCTTTGCCACAGCGCGCGGGTGCCCATCAGCTTCGCCAGCCAATCGCGACTCTCGGGTGAGGTCTGGCGGTGCGCGACGACCCCGGCAAAATTGTCGGTCAGGCTGGCCAGCAGCCCGGGCTGTCCGGTCAGCGCTTCGATATCGGCCGCTGACTGGGTGATCACGATCACCTGCCCGCGGTGCGAGCGGCCGCGTTGCAGGATCGCGACGCCGCGAGCGGCGGCCATCTTGATCACCGCTCCGAACTCGTCGAGCGAGCAGAGTCCACGGCGCCTTCGCGCGCTCCGCCGCGTCATGCAGGTCCGCGAGGGCGAGCACCGAGAGCGCGGCGGCTTCGTCGGGCATCGTGTCCGCGTGGGTGCGCCACATCACCACCGCCCGCTGTTGGAGCGCTTCGACCAGCCGCACGGCGACCGCTTGCCCGTCGCTGGTGACGCGTGGGGTGACGAGTTGACGGCCGGCGAGCGCGAGCGCGACCTCGAGCCGATTGGTGGCGCCGGAGAGGTCCTTGACGCCCTGTGGGCTATGCACATAGCGGCCGTGCTCCCGGGTTCGGCGGGTCAGCCGCGCATGCCCTGCGCCGAGCCGCTCGGCGATCGCGAGGACCGACGGGTAGCGCAATGGGTGGCAGGAGTCGATCAGGAACGGCACCGATGGGGGCCAGCGGTCGGCGGCGTGCAGGACTTTGCAGACGATGTCGAGGTGGCGGCGTAGCGAGTCGTAGTAGTAGGGCTCGGATTGGCGGATCGGCTCAACGGCCCGGGCGGCGACCCCGTCGGGGGTGCCCCACAACGGCTGCCAGCGATCCGTGCCGGGGTCCTGGGAGTCCAGCAGGATGAACGGCACCCCCGCCGTCGCCGCAAGCCGTTTCATCTGCCCCACGTCCTCGTCGTCTCCCTTCTGATCCAGCACGAACAGCGCCGCGTGTTGCGCCAGCGTCCGGGCGGCGATCACCCGCCGCGCGGTGGTGGTCTTGCCGGCGCCGGTCGCGCCGAACAGCACGACATGCTGCCCGTCACCCAGCGGCAGCCGCGCTCCACGTTCGCGACGGGCGGTCATCGACACGAACGCGACCGCTGCAGGCCACGGCCGGTCGTGCACCAGTTCTCCCTGACCACGGAGATACACCCGCTCCCCCGCGGAGCGGACTGGGGCGGGCTGCCAGATCCACCGGCGTGAGAGCTCATGATTGCGTAGCTCCTCCCCCGCGCCGAGATCCGCCACCCGCCACCGGCGCCCCGCCACCGCCGCCGCGACCCACGGCGCCGCGCACGGCACCAGCACCATCATCGCCGTCCAAGACCGGACCGCGATAACTGCGACCATCAGCGCGAACGCGACCGCGGCTACCGGGTAGAGGTTGCGCACCGACAGGCTGCTGCGCCGACGCAACAGCCACGCGCCGCCGGCTCCAGCGGCGGCGCACAGAAACGTGAGCGCGATGTCGGCCAGGATCAGCTGCGGGCGCAGCATCAGCCGGTCGCCTCGCTCGCCGCTGCGGCTCGTGGTCCGGCGGACTCCGACCGGGCCGCGCGCGCGGCCGCGCGAACCGCGTCCAGCAGCTCGACCCTCAACGTCCTGCGGTCCGCCGCGAGCCCGAACGCCGCCGCTTCGCGCTGGACGCGATCGGCGAGCTTCACCGGCCCGCAGACGTAGATCACCGCGGCGGTCTTGCGTGCCGCGATCCATGCGGCGTGCAGCGCGAGGATCGCGCGCAGCCGGGTCAGCGACTTGCTCGCGAGCTCCACTTCGATCGGCAACAACGGACCGTCCGGTGTCAGCGCCGCCGCAAGGTCAGGGCGATGAGCGCGACGGCGCAAACCGTCGCGCTCGAGCCACTCCAACTCGCCGCGCCACGCGTCCTCGAGCAACATTTCGCGGGTGCCGACGACATGACGGCCACGTGCAGTCAACCACGCCGCCGTCCACGCACACGCCTCCAGATGCGCCCACGTGCTTGGCGCCGGCTCCGCGACCAGCGCCGGCGCGAACCCGCCTGACGCCCCGACGCCGGACCGCGTGGCATAGAGCAGCGACCCGGCGCCGCGGCGGATGGTGCACCTCGCCGCCAGTCCAGCGGCGACCAGCCGCGATGCGTGCGAGAACGTCGTGGAGTCCGCCCAGCCCATCGCCACACCCCACGCCTCAAGCGGCGAGGGACCCACCCCCGCCAGCCACCCAAGCCCCACCAGCGACGCATACCCAGGCCCCACCGCCCGACCCATCACACCACCCCCCAACCCGTCCCACAACCCGCCGCAAGACCGACCCCACGCTCACCCAATCGATCGCTTCCAACTCCCCGCCGTTGACGTTCCCGAAGTGGCCTTTGACTTTGTTGGTTCCTCATCTCGTTCCCCATCCTCTGACTGTCCGTCAGCTGCTCACTCCTCGTGTGGCCCCGCCCCCGCCAACTACTGAAAAACGCACAACCTCGAATCCGACTACCCGCACCCATCACCATCAGTAATTGCACGTGGCGGGCGGGTAGTCGGACTCGAGAGCAGTGCGAAAACCCAGTGTTGGCGGGGGCGGGGCCACCCGAACTACAGAACCCAGCTCCGTAGTTCGCTCCGTAGCTGGCTCTGTAGCCGGCACACCCAGCGCGCCGGCCGCGCACATCCGAATTTCCGCCGACCGTCGTGGAGCGGTTCATATCCTGAGCTCCGTCTCGTGCTCTCCGGCGCGCTTGCGGCGGATCAACTCCGCGACCTCATCCGTCGTGCCAGGTCCCTCTTCCAGCAGCGCGATGATCAGCTCGGTGAGGCTCGGGCGACGCAACCGCGGGTGGCGCAGCTCGGCTTCGCGAACGAGCTGCCGGTAGCGGTCGTGCAGGTCGACGGGAATCCGAAAGTTCACCAGCCGAGTGGCCGAATAGTCGGCCGCCGGACGCCGCTCAGCCCGCCCGTACTCAGCCGCCCTTTGTCCTCCCCGGGCAGGTCCTCCTGGGGGTGCGGAGGACCGCTCTGATGCCCGCCGGCGGGGCTTCGCCGTCCGTGGCTGACTCGGTGCGGCAGCCGGCGAGTTCTCCGTCGCTATCGGGTCTTGTGGCGGAGTGGGCAGCGGGGGTGCGGGAGTGGGCAGCGGGGGTGGAGGCACCGGGGCCATTCCGGGGATCAGGCGCCGCCGCGCAGGTGCCATCCCGTGCTGGTCGCTCATCGGTCGAGCTCGGTCAGGAGGTGCCGGGCGAGCTGGCGGTAGGCGTGGCTGACCATCGAGTCGGGCTCGAGCACCGCGGTCGGCGCCCGGTAGCGCGGCGCCGAGGCGACCCGCACAGCGCGCGGAACCTGGACCGGCAGCACCCGCATCTCATCGGCGTCCGTCCGGGCGGGGGCGTCGCGGTTGACCCGCCAGCGTCGCTCGCTCGCCGCGATCAGCACCCCGAGGATCCGCAGACCCGAAATCTGACCCTCGACCAGGTCCTACAACTTCCCGGCACCACGAACATCCAGGTCGGCGGCCAGCGCCGGGATCAACAGCCCGTCCGCCGCCAGCACCGCCATCCCGGACAGGTTCCCCAGCCCGGGCGGCGTGTCCAGCAGCACGAAATCGAACCCCGGGCGCAGCGGTTCGAGGATCTGCCGCAGGCGGGTCTCGTAGCCCTCGCCGGCGCCGGTGGGGAGGTCGGCGGCGACATCGGCGAGCGCGTCGGTGCAGGGGATGATCCGCAGCCGCTCACGCCATGAGAGGTCGTGTGCGACATCGGGTTGCAACGCCTGCGGTGGGATGTACCGGGTAGCAGCCTCGGGGTGCGTGAGCAGGTCCTCGAGCCTCTCCCCCGGCAGCTCGTCGGTCCACCCGAACGCCTCGCTCAAATTCGCCTGCGGGTCGCAGTCGACGATCAGCACCCGCCGTCCGGCCTCGGCGAGCATCGCGCCGAGGTTCGCGGTCGAGGTCGTCTTGGTCACCCCACCCTTATGGTTTTGTGCCGAGGCGCCGGTTATGCCGAGGCGCGGGGGTTGGAGGTGAGGTTCTGCCTGCTGAGCGGTGGGGTCCGGACGCGCGTGACTCGGCATAACGCGAGCTGGCGTCTCGGGGTTTCCTTCGTCTGTTCTGTTGTTCGGCGAAGGAGGACGGTCGTGGGTGGGTATCTGGCGTTGCGGGTCGAGGGGCCGTTGGCTTCGGTGGCGACGGGGTTGTGGGGCGAGCTGGTCGAGCGTGGCTATAGCCCGAACCGCGTGCGCACGCGGATTCGGCTGGTGTTGGAGTTGAGCCGCTGGATGGACAGGCGCGGGGTCGGGCTGGAGGAGTTGGACGCTGGCATGCTCGAGACGCTGGTCACCGGCGCGCGGGCGGCATGGCGGCGCGAGAGTCGATGGTTTGAGGGGCGGTGGTTCTCGCCGGCTTCGGAGGCCGACGTGCTGGCGTATCTGCTTGAGCTCGGGCTCGTCGAGCCGGCGGCCGTGCTCGTCCCGACGCAGGTTGATCTGCTGATCGCCCGGTTCGTTGAGTATCTCGCGCGCGAGCGCGGGACCGCGAACCGCACCTCGGTCTATTGGTATTCGCGGATCGGACGGTCGTTCTTGACCGGGCGGGTCGATCCCGACACGGGCGTGCTCGCGTCGCTGACGGCGGGCGAGGTCACCGCGTTTTTGCTCGGCGAGTGCCGGCATTGCAGCCGATGGGGCGGGATGCGGCTGGTGAGCAGCTTGCGCGGCCTGTTGCGGTTTTTGCTGGTCGAGGGCCTCATCGGCGAGGATCTCAGCGCCGCGGTCCCACGCCTGCCGGCGTGGAGCCTGGTGCGGCTGCCGAAGGCGCTGCCGGCCGAGCACGCCGCCCGGATCGTCGCGAGCTGCGATCGGTCCACGCCGGTGGGGTGTCGTGATTTCGCGATTTATGGTGCGCCCCGAAATATGCGGCGGGTTGTCGTCAGCCGTCAGCTCTCGGGGAGATCGCCCTGGTCTGGGCAACATAGTTAGAGCTGGTCGAGGAACGCCTCGAGGTCTTCGGGTGGGCGGTAGCGTCCTGGTTTCGCGTTGAGGGGGGTCGTGCGTTCGAGTGCGCGTTCCTTGATCGCCATGTCAGCGTGGAGGTAGATGGCGGTGGACTCGAGGGATTCGTGACCCAGCCACAGGGCGATGACCGCGGGGTCAACGCCGGCGTGCAGCAAATTCATCGCCGCCGTGTGGCGCAGCGGGTGCGGAGTGACGCGCTTCGCAGCGATCGAAGGGCAGCGATCCTCAGCGCTGGCGGCGTGTTTGACGACGAGCCGCCAGATCGCGCTGCGGGTCAGGTGCTGTCCGCTGCTGCTGGGAAACAGCGGTTCGTGTTCTTGGCTACCGAGTTCGCGTAGCCAGCTCCGCAGCACCGCGATCGTCGATTTGGTCAGCGGCGTGCACCTCTCCTTTCTGCCTTTCCCGTCACAGCGGACGTGCGCCGCGGTGCTGAGCTGCAGGTCCTGGCAGCGGAGGTTTGCGAGCTCGGAGACGCGCAGGCCCGTCTGCACAGCCAATACCAACAGCGCGCGGTCGCGTCGGCCGATCCGGGTCGCGCGGTCGGGGCTGTCCAGCAGCGCTTCGACCTCTGGCGGCTGCAGATAGGAGATCAGCGTGGTGTCGAACCGTTTTTGCGGGACCGCGAGCACGCGTTGGATGACCTCGGCGTGGTCAGGGGCTTCCAGTGACGCGTACTGAAAGAAGGAATGGATCGCGGTGAGGCGTGCGTTGCGGGTGCGCACGCTGTTGCCGCGTTCGTCTTCCAGGTGGGCCAGGAACGCGCCGATCAATGCTGCGTCGAGGTCCTCGACTCTGATTCGCGACGGCGCCTTGCCGGTCTCGGCGTGGGCCAGGCGCCATCGCAGGGCATCGTCCCCTCGCGCAACTGCTGCGCGATCGGCTCGGCGTGAGCGACGACGTCGGCGTAGGACCACAGATCGAACGCCCTGAGCATCGCGTTCCGGTCCTTTTCCCGGAACAGCAGCTTGATATCGGACGCAAATCCGAGCTGGGGTGATTCGGCTGTTCCCATCTCATCCTCCTGAGGGTTTGGTGTCCTGACCAGAACGCAAATCATGCTCCGAGATGGTCCGCTCGGCGATCCGCCAGCCGACAGCGGTATTCACGATCCTCTGGCGCACATCCGCCGCGCCGAGCACCGTCGGAACGGCGCCCGGCCCGACCATCAGCATCACGCTGTTGACGACGATGTCCGTACCGTCATGGTCGATGACGGCATTGAGCGTCAGATGCAGCGTGCCGACGGGCTCCCCGGCCCACACACGCTCGACCGTCTGGCCCAGCTGCTCGCGTCCGGTGGCGGCGCCCATCGCCCCGCTCATGCTGGCATCGGCGGTGAACAGGCCGACGTAGGTGTCGGCGTCGCGCGCCGTGGCCAGCGTGTCAGCGCGCGCGACCAGTTGCAGGATCGCGATGGAGTCCTCGGCAGTCAGCGTCATGCGCCTGGCCGCATCGACGCCTGGACGCGGCCGAGCACCGTGTCCCCGAGCACCGTCTTGGGAATGAGGGCGTGGATCGTCCGCGGCGGCACTGACGTGTACACCGAGCCGGTCTGATCGGCCCACTGGGTCACCCGAAACGACACAGCCATGCTGCACAACGCGTAGGCGTCACGCCGGTCAAGCCCGCCGTGCTCGCTCAGCCAGCCGATCGCGGTCCGCACGCATTGCGGTAACGCTGTATCCAGGGAGTCCGCGAACGCCATCACGATCCAATGCGTCGGGGTCTCGATCGTCGGACCCGCCAGGGTCACCGTCTTGTGCACCGTGTAGCGGACCCGCAACTCCTCCATCGCCGATTCGATCCCGGTTTGGTCGACGACGCCATCGCACTGGGTGGCGTTGGCGTCACCGGTCCACACCCGAGCCCCCGTCTTGAACACCGGCAAAAACAGCGAGGTGCCCTGGGTCAGCTCCCACAGGTCAAGGTTGCCGCCATAGGCGCCGGCCAGGATCGCGCTGACCGGCTCGTCGCCCTCGGGCTCGACCGCGTAGACACCCATCGATGGCGTGAGCGGAATCCGGATGCCGTCAACGAACTCGGCATGGGTGCGCGTCTCGTCAAACCGGAAGTAATGCACGTAGGGCTCGTCGAAATCGGCCGGCAGCGCCCCCACGCCGAGCGGGAACGAGTTCCACCCCCAGTCGATCGGATACGTGCGCAGCATCTCGCACTCGAGCGCGTCTCCCGGCTCCGCCCCCCGGACGACGACCGGGCCCAGGTTGGAATAGGGCCCGGCCGGAAACTGCCGCCGCAGCGGCTCCCGATCGGCGAACGACATGCCGAAGCGCGCCTGATCGCCCCATTGCGTCCACGTATTCGGACAGATGACCTCGTCACCCGAGTCGATCGTCAGCGCCGGCGGCCGCCGCGGATCAATCACGCCCGGACTGATCGACTCCTGGGTGGAACGCAGAGAATGTGTCGCCATCACCCTTCCCCTCGTTGGCTTCGGGCTCACGGCCATCCTCGTGGGACTCCATCCCCATCGGCCAACGGCCCGACTCGTCGACCGTCACGCGCGGCGCGCCGGTCAAATCCTACGCAGGATGTGACTCGTGGGCGTCGTGCTACCGCGCGCGGTGATGGCCGTAATGGAGACCCCTCTGAAGGGTGAACCAGAGGACGACCACGATCACCGGGATCGGCCAGACGGATCCGACGGACGAGCCCGTCGCCAACAGCAGAACAACCAACACAGCGACGGCCAGGACAACCTTGAACTGGGTGCTCCGCTTCGTCATTACCTTCTCGATCGGGTTCATGACTGGCTCCACTCTTGGCGTGCAATTGATTGCGTCTATCAACTATACTCTGAAGGACATGAAGGCGAGCAGGGACGATGTCCGCTCCATGGTTGCGGCGCTGTTCGTGACCAACGCGGCGCTTGACCGAGCCCGGCGTCAGAAGAAAGGTGCGAGCACGCTGAGCCTCCTTCAGGTGATCGCTGCGAGCGCAGGCATTCGACCCACGGAGATCGCCGCCGCACAAGATGTCCACCCGTCCCAGGTCACTCGACAGGTTCGTGAACTCGAGAGCGCGGGTCTTGTGCGCGTCACGGCCGATCCGGCCGACGGGCGCTCGTGCCGCGTTACCCTGACGTCAGGGGGTGTCAAGGAGTGGGAACGTCTGACCGCAGAAGGCCTTGATCGGTTCGCCTCGTTCGTGGCAGATTGGGAGCCCGAAGAGGTCAGGATGCTGACCCTGTTGCTCGAAAAGCTCGAAGCGTCAAAAGCCGCGGTCACCGCGCGACAGCGTCCACGAGCCGGACGTCGCTGGGCCGGCATAGCTCCTGACTGACCGGACCACCAACCCGCGCGTTCGATGGTCCGCCGCGAACGAGATCTCATCACAAAAGGTCGGCTGCGCACACACAGGGCGCCGATCGAGCTGCTAACCGGAGGTTTCGATCAGCACGTCGTTCTGGCTAGCCGCAGCCGGGCTCGTTGGGCCCAGCGTCAAATATCGGTAACCGACGGCTGTGCACGGGGTCCGCGTCGGGCAGGCGATCGCGGTGAAAGCTCCGGCTGTTCCAGAGGCGGTCGGGGGGATCACGGGCGTTGGCTCAACCGACCAGTGGAGTCGTCGCCACCGTATGGCTCGTCGGTCCAATGGCCGACCGCCGTGCACATCGCTCGGGTGCGGCACGAGACGCTCGAGAGCACGCTGTCGGTTGCACCCGGCGGGTTCGGGGACGGCTGAAGCGACCAGCCTGCGGCGCCAGCGATCGGAGCCTCCCACGCAGCTAACGCAATTACCGCTACCAACGGCAGCAATCCGATCCGGAGTCCCACGAGAGAAGTAAAACCTAGTGATCAAGCGCGGGATCGGCCGATCCGACCGTCCATAGCGCCGGCCTGCTCGCGCACCGTCATAAACCGACGCGTGCGCGGCTGACTCCCTCGCCGTCGACGCGGGCACAGACGACGCGGCCGCGAGGTCGCTGCTCGTTGAGCGATGGAGCCACGAAATCCACGCCCATCCTGTGGCTCCTCCTGCACATCGTTTCGGTCTGGATCGGATATATGTACGGCACGATCAGTTCTCCTGGGACGTGTCGGTCCTGCTGATGACGGGCATGAGCAGATGCGACGGGTGGTGGGCGTCGTGGTAGAAACGGTCGGTGCCCGCCTTGTGGCCGTAGTAGTGGTGGAAGAGCCCGTCGGCGACCATTGAGTCGCCGTTGCCGATCTCGACGCGGATGCGGTTGCCTGTGCGGAAGCGGTAGGACGTTGGCCAGACCTCGATGTCGTAGCGGGTGACCTCGCCGGGTGTCACCGGCTCGGGATCGGTGTGCGGGTGGTAGGGCCGCAGCGGGGTGCTGAGCTCGGTGTCGGTGGCGCGGTGCGATGCTTTGAGCCAGCCCCGGGTGACCATCTGCGATGGAGGTGGCATGTCGCCGGCAAGGTGATGCATGACAAACCCCTTGGCGGCGGGCACGGCGAGCTGTTCTGAGATCTTGACGAAGAACTCGGTGTCGGTCTGATCGGAAGCGACGTAGAGGACCGCGGCGATCGGACCGGTGATTTCCAAATCGTCCTCGAGGGGGGGCGTGGTGAAGGTCAGCAGCCCTCGAGCGGGATGAGGGATTCCGTGCTCGATGGCGGTGGTGCCGACCGTCCATTCGGGCCGCGGATACGCGTAGACGGTCGGTTCGCCAGGGTCTGCGGCGGGTGGCACACCCGTCAGGCTGCCGTCGTTGACGGAGGTGATCGCGCCGGCCGGCGCCGGATCCAGGTAGAACGCGGTCGGCACGGCCCGCGCCAGCGGCCACTGCGCTTCGGAACGCAGCGACTCGCCGTTCTGCACGTCGATGCGGACCGGCGGGCCGCCCATCGCCCCGTTGTCCTCGCCCTTCAGCCAGTGGTCATACCACGGCTTCAGGTGGGAGGTGAGGAACTCGGGATCGAAGTTGCGCTCATGACTGTCGGTGCCGGCGAGTGCGACCAGCCGCTTGGGGCAGATGAGCCGCTCGTAGCCCAGCAGCGTGCCGCGAGTGTGAAGCGCGATGTTGTACCACCATGCCACCACCAGCGTGGGCGCCTCGATGGCCTCGACGTCCGGGCGCCGTTCCTGCCAGAACGGGCCGTCCAGGGGGTGCTCGAGCACCATGCCAAGCAGGTCGGTCGCGATGCCGCCCGGACGCGGCGGCGTCCCCGTGCCGATGGCCGCGCTGGCACGGACGTTGTCGACCGTCCAGAAGTTGTAGAAGCCCATCGAGAAGATCCCGGCGTGGTAGACGGCGTCGCGGTACAGATCGGTGGACCCGTTGTAGATCAGGGTGCAGGCCAGGTGCGGCGGGCGGGTCGCCGCAGCCAGCCACTGGTTGATGCTGTAGCCGCTCTCGCCGATCGTCCCCACCTTGCCGGTGCACCAGGGCTGCTCGGCGATCCACTCGATCGTCTCGTGGAAATCCTCCGCCTCGCGCGCCGAGAACAGGCCAAACTCGCCCTCGGACTGACCGGTGCCGCGCTGGTCGGCGAGCACGTAGGCGTAACCGCAGGTATCGACCCACCAGTCGATCGGCCCGGTCTCCCGGAATCGGAACACCGGGTGCGCGGGCAGGTACGCGAGATCCTTCTGGTAGGGCGACACCGCGTACAGACACGGATACGCGCCATCCGCGTTGGGGAGATAGACGTCCGCACAGATACGCGTCCTGTCGCTGGCCGTCACCCATTGGTCTTTGAGAATTCGCATCGGCGGTCCTCCTCGGGGTCGTTCGGTGGCCGAGAGAAAGTCTCAGCACTTGCTTGCGCTGATCACCTACTACTACAAGAGCAAGAGCGGGCTGCTCGACGCCGCCCTGATCCCCCCACCCTCCTGCACCGAGCGGCTCGCCGCCGCAGCGGTCGCGCCGCTCGCGACCCGCGGCTCCGAACTCGTCCGTTGCCTGCTCACCGCCTGGGAGGACGATCCGGCCAGCGCCGAGTTCAGCCGCGCTGCCATCCTCACCGCCGCGCACGAGCCGATCGCCCTGCGCTGGAAGCATGCATCGACGACCTCGCGGTCCGTGCCTCCGGGGTACTCGCGCTCCAAGAGCTCTGCGACGCCGGAGCGGTCCAGCGCCCCGAGCGTGAGAAACAGGGTGTCGCGGTCGCCGGCGAGTGCCTGCAGCCGCCCCGCGCGCGCCCGCGGCTCGCCAGGACG
>Ga0302181_10002307_pt1 | contig 13625 bp, 10 predicted proteins | sample I_Palsa_E3_3_FD_198786 | JGI IMG/M metagenome (GOLD analysis project Ga0302181, IMG submission 198786) | Peat permafrost microbial communities from Stordalen Mire near Abisko, Sweden - I_Palsa_E3_3 | ecosystem: Environmental > Terrestrial > Soil > Palsa > Peat permafrost | place: Sweden... | reverse complement strand
GCCGCCAGGGCGCGGCTAGTCGTCCAGAAGTCGTAGGCGATCTCGCTGGGGTGTACCTCGTGCGCGAAGCGGACACCCTCGGCGTCGAACACGTCCAGGATCGGGTTCCAGCGGCGGGCGAAGTCGGCGTAGCCTTCGTCGATCATGGACGCGGGGACGGGCGGGAACATCGCCACCGTGTGCCAGATCGACGAGCCGGTGAATCCCACCACGGTGTCCACTCCGAACGCGGCCGCGGCGCGCGCGGTGTCGGCCATCTCGGCGGCCGCGCGCTGCCGGACGCCTTCCGGCTCGCCGTCGCCCCAGATGCGGGCGGGCAGGATCGCCTGGTGGCGGGCGTCGATGGGGTGATCGCAGACGGCCTGGCCGACGAGATGGTTCGAGATGGCCCAGCACTTCAGGTCGTACTTCGCCAGCAGCTGGTGCCGGCCGGCCAGGTAGCCGTCCTCGCTCAGCGCGCGGCGGACGTCGAAGTGATCTCCCCAGCAGGCGAGTTCGAGGCCGTCGTAGCCCCACTCCCTGACGTGCTGGCAGATCTCCTCCAGGGGCAGGTCAGCCCACTGGCCGGTGAACAAGGTGAAGGGTCGGGACATCGCAGGGCTCCCTCGGAGTGGGCTGACATCAGTTCGCGGGCACGGGCGTCCAGCTTGATTCGCGCCCGGCGCTCTGCTCGACGGCGGCCAGGACCCGCTGCACCTGAAGGCCGTCTTGGAAGGACGGCGTCGGATCGGTGCCCGCGGCGATCGCGGTCACCAGGTCCCGGACCTGGTGCGTGAAGGTGTGCTCCCAGCCGAGCACGTGACCTGGCGGCCACCAGGCGGACAGGTAGGGATGGCCGGGCTCGGTGACACCGATGCGCCGGAAGCCGGCCGGGTCATCGGCACGGTCGCAGAACTGCAGCTCGTTCAGCCGCTCCAGGTCAAACGCCAGGCTGCCGCGGTCCCCGTTCAGCTCGATCCGCAGTTGGTTCTTGCGGCCCGTGGCGAATCTGGTCGCTTCGAACGAGGCCAGCGCGCCCGATCGCAGCCGGGCGATGAACACCGCGGCGTCGTCCACGGTCACCGGCCCGGAGCGCGGGGCGCCGCCGGGCGCCTCAGCCAGCGGGCGCTCAGCCACGAAGGTGGCGGTGGCCGCGGAGACACCGGCGATCAGCTCACCAGTCAGGTACTGGGCCAGGTCGACGATGTGCGCTCCCAGGTCACCCAGCGCGCCGGACCCGGCCCGCTCGCGCTGCAGTCGCCAGGTGAGCGGGAACGACGGGTCCACCAGCCAGTCCTGGAGGTAGCTCGAGCGGACGTGCCGGATCTGGCCGATCCTCCCTTCGGTCACCAGCTGGCGGGCCAGGGCCACAGCCGGGACGCGGCGGTAGTTGAACCCGGTCATCGCGCGGACGCCGCGGGACGCGGCCCGCGCCGCCGCCGCTGCCATAGCCTCGGCCTCGGCCATGGTGTTGGCGAGAGGCTTCTCGCACAGCACGTGCTTGCCGGCCTCGAGCGCCGCGATGGCGACCTCGGCGTGCAGATCACCCGGCGCGCACACGTCCACCAGGTCCACGTCGTCGCGTTTAATCAGGGCGCGCCAGTCCGTCTCGGCGGCCGTCCAGCCGAGCCGCGTGGCCGCGGTGCGCACCGCGGCTGCGTCCCGGCCGCATAGCACGGCCATGCTGGGCTGCAACGGCAGATCGAACACGTGCGGCGCGGTCCGCCAGGCCTGCGAGTGGGCCGCGCCCATAAACGCGTAACCGACCATGCCCACGCCGAGCACGGGCCGGTCCGCGGTCTGCCGCGGTATTTCCTCCACCTCGGTGCCTCCCGTCAGGCCGGCGTTCCGTCAGGCCGATACTAGGGTGCGGGCCTTCGGGTCCCAGGCGGGGTCCAGCGCCCCGGGAAGGCCGAAGGCCGACCGCACCGGCTGGAACGAGTGATCCGCGACGGACCGCTCGATCGCCTCCATCGTCTCGAGCACGTGCAGTCCCAGCTCACCCGACGCGCGGGGGCGGCCGCCGCGACGCAGGGCGCGGGCCATGTCGAGCACGCCGAGCCCTCGTCCGTCGGCCGCCCCGGACGTCGGCAGGACCTGCCACTCGTCGGTGCCGGTGGCGCGAAGCCTGATCTCGCCGTCGAACCGGTTCGGGTCGGGGAGCGCGAGGGTGGCCTCGGTACCGGTGATCTCGACGAAACCATGCCGCGGTAGCGGCGACTCGAAGCTGAGCACGAGCGTGGCTACCGGGCCCTGCGCGTACTCGATCAGAGCGGAGACATGGGTGGGAACCTCGACGCGGAATTCCGTGCCGGCCCGCGGTCCGCGGCCTATGACCCTGGTGTCGCGGCTGCGGTGGCCGGCGGCCGCGACCCGCTCAGCCGGGCCGAAGACCATGGCCAGCACCGACAGATAGTACGGCCCGATGTCGAACAGCGGTCCCGCGCCGCGCTGGAACAGGAACTCCGGATCGGGATGCCACCGCTCCGGGCCGGGATTCTGCATCAACGTCAGCGCCGTCTGCGGTACGCCGATCACCCCTTCGGTCATCAGCCGCCACGCGGTCTGAAGCCCGGCGCCAAGCACGGTGTCGGGTGCGCAGCCGAGCCGCAGGCCAGCCCGGTCCGCCTCGGCGAGCAGGCGTTGCCCGGTGGCGGCGTCGAGGGCGAGCGGTTTCTCGGTCCAGACGCTCTTGCCCGCGGCCAGCGCGGCCGATGTGACCTCGGCGTGCGCGGCCGGGATGGTGAGGTTGACGACCAGTTCCACGTCCGGCCGGCGCAGCGCCTGGGCCGCCGTCCCGGCCTCAGGCACACCGTACTTGGCGGCCTGCTCCTTGGCCCGCTCCAGGTCAAGGTCGGCGCAGAACCGCACGCTCAGGTCGGGAAATGAGGTCAGGTTGCGCAGGTACTCATTACTGATGGTCCCGCAGCCGACGACGGCGACTCCGACCGGCCCGTCCGGCGCGGTCATCAGGCACCGCTCCGGGGCTGGGCTGACTGCGGCTGGCCGGGGTGAGCTGCTGGCTGGGCCAGTCCCTGGCCGGTCAGCCAGGCCAGGCTGTCCCCGACCGCGGTCATCATGTCGGTCGCGCACCGGTCGAGCTCGACCACCTGCCACTGCACGGACGGACTCGCGGCCAGGATCTCGGCCACCGGCATCCGCCCGGTGCCGACAGCGGTCATGAAGTCGTCCCTGTCGACCACCGGACCGTCTTTGACGTGCAGGTACCGGACGCGGTCACCGAGCCGGCGCAGCAGAGCGGCCACATCCTGCCCGCCCACCGCCGCCCAGTAGGTATCGACCTCGAGCAGCACCTCGTCGTCGAGGTGACCTGCGAGCACCTCCAGGGCGGGGACCCCGCCTAGCAGGGAAGAGAGCTCGAAATCGTGGTTGTGGTAGCCCAGCCGCAGGCCCCGGCTGGCCGTCCAGGCGGCCAGTTCGTTCAGCTCACGCGCCAGCGCCCGCACGCTGTCGGCGTCGGCGAACCTGGGCGGCGGCAGGTACGGGATGATGACCGTGTCCGCGCCGAGGGTGCGAGCGGCGGACACGACGGCCTCGGCGTCCTCACCCGTGGGCGCCGCGTGCACGCTGCACACGAACAGGCCGGCCGCATCCAGGTCGGCCCGCAGTCCCTCCGGGTCAGCCAGGATGCCGAACGGTTCCACCGCGCCGTAGCCCATGGCGGCGACTCGCGTCAGGACTCCCGCTCGGCCGGTGTTCAGTTGCTCCCGCACGGTGTAGAGCTGCAGGGCCGTAGGGTTGGCAGTCAAGGTTCTCCTTCTCGAAAAATCTCCGCTTACCTCTGACCACGCTAAGTTCAGCCGTAAACCAGGTCAATAGCAATGTCCTCAAACATGAGCGATAATGCTAAGACCATATTGGCCGACATCTCCCGGACTGACTTTTCGAAAAGGAGCTGCCATGGTCCGCGACGCCCGCCGGAGCACTCTGGTCGATATCGCCGCCGACGCCGGGGTGTCGGTATCGGCCGTGTCCAAGGTGCTGAACGGGCGGGCGGACGTCGCGGCCGGCACCCGGGCCCGGATCGCCGGCCTGCTCCGGCAGCACGGGTACCAGGTCGCCTCCCGGCTCGGCTTCGGGGTCGTCGACCTGCTGATCGCGGACCTGCACAGCCCGTGGGCCGAAGAGCTGCTGCGCGGAACCATGGAGGCCGCCAACGAGGCTGGTACCAGCGTCATCGCCACCACCGTGCACTCACCGCAGGAGTTCACCGGCTGGCTCGACCGGGCCACGGCCCGCGGGACCGACGGCGCGCTGTGCGTACTGCACCTGCCGGGCAGCCGGGAACTGCACCGGCTGGCCACTGCCCGGATACCGCTGGTGGCGATCGACCCGCCGGTCGAGCCCGGCGATGCCATCCGCTCGGTCGGCACGACCAACTGGATGGGCGGCATGACTGCCACCCGCCACCTGATCGAGCTCGGCCACCGCCGCATCGCCATCATCGGCGGTCCGCGGGGCCTGTGGTCGAGCCGGGCCCGGCTCGACGGCTATCGCGCCGCCCTGCAGGCCGCCGGGCTCAGCGTGGATGAAAGCCTCGTCCGCCGGGACGACTTTTCGCTGTCCGGCGGGCGGGCGCAGGCCGGGGCGCTGCTCTCGCTGCCGCAGCCGCCCACGGCCATCGTGGCCGGCAACGACGGCCAGGCGTTCGGCGTGCTCCGGGCCCTAGCCGAACGAGGGCTGCGCGCCCCGGACGACCTGAGCGTGGTCGGCTTCGATGATGTTCCCGTAGCGTCGTGGGCCACGCCCGCTCTGACCACGGTCCGCCAGCCGCTGGCGGCCATGGCCGCCACTGCCTTCCGCATGCTGCGCTCTGATCCGGCCACTGCCGCCGGCGAGCCGCACCATATCGAGCTGGCCACCACGCTGATGATCAGGGAGAGCACCGGCCCACCTCGCCGATAGGTCAGGTCATGGCGAGAACGCTTCCATGATCGTGGCCACCGGTGCTCGTACCTCCCCGAGGGGCGGACATGGAAACGGGAACGTCGGGAGGAGCCCCGTGTTCGGGGATAGCTGGGTGGTATCGGTGATGGTCATGATGGTGGCTCGTTGGTGGAGGGGACCGTTAGTTGGGGGGACCGTCAGGGCGGTCTCCGGGCGTAATGCCCGGAGACCGCCCTTGCCGTGTCAGGCGGTGCTCGGCGGGCTCCTGCTCGGTCAGGCGCCGACGTAGGCCGCGAGGTGCTCGCCGGTGAGGGTGGAGCGGGCGGCGACGAGGTCGGCGGGTGTGCCCTCGAAGACGACCAGGCCGCCGTCCCGGCCGGCGCCGGGGCCGAGATCGATGATCCAGTCCGCGTGCGCCATGACCGCCTGGTGGTGCTCGATGACGATGACCGACTTGCCGGAGTCGACGAGCCGGTCGAGCAGGCCGAGCAGCTGCTCGACGTCGGCGAGGTGAAGGCCTGCGGTCGGCTCGTCGAGGACGTAGACGCCGCCGTTGGCGGCCATGTGAGTGGCCAGCTTGAGCCGCTGCCGCTCGCCGCCGGACAGCGTCGTGAGCGGCTGGCCGAGGCTGAGGTAGCCGAGCCCGATGTCGGCGAGCCGGCCGAGGATGGCGTGCGCGGCCGGCGTGCGCGCCTCGCCGGCGCCGAAGAATTCCTCGGCCTCGGTCACCGACATCGCGAGCACCTCGCTGATGTCGCGGCCGCCGAGGTGGTAGTCAAGCACCGATGCCTCGAACCGCTTCCCGTCGCACACCTCGCAGATGGTGGCGACGCCGGCCATCATCGCCAGGTCGGTGTAGATGACGCCGGCGCCGTTGCAGTTGGGGCAGGCACCCTCGGAGTTGGCGCTGAACAGCGCCGGCTTCACGCCGTTGGCCTTTGCGAACGCCTTGCGGATCGGGTCGAGCAGGCCGGTGTACGTGGCCGGGTTGCTCCGTCGCGAGCCGCGGATCGGGGTCTGGTCGATCGACACCACACCCGCGCCGGCCGGGATTGACCCGTGCACGAGCGAGCTCTTGCCCGAGCCGGCCACGCCGGTGATGACGGCAAGCACCCCGAGCGGGATGTCGACGTCGACGTCGCGCAGGTTGTGCTCGGTCGCGCCGCGGATCTCCAGCGCGCCGGCGGGCGTTCGCACCGTCTTCTTGAGGGTGGCCCGGTCGTCGAGGTGGCGGCCGGTGATGGTGCCGCTGGCCCGCAGCCCTTCGACGGTGCCCTCGAACACCACCTCGCCGCCCTCGGGGCCGGCGCCGGGACCGAGGTCGACGACGTGGTCGGCGACCTCGATCGTCTCCGGCTCGTGCTCTACCACGAGCACCGTGTTGCCCTTGTCCCGCAGCCGCAGCAGCAGGTCGTTCATCTGCTGGATGTCATGGGGGTGCAGGCCCGTCGTGGGTTCGTCGAAGACGTAGGTCACGTCGGTGAGCGAGGAGCCGAGCTGACGGATCATCTTGGTGCGCTGCGCCTCTCCGCCCGACAGCGTGCCCGACGGCCGGTCAAGCGAAAGGTAGCCAAGCCCGATCTCCGCGAACGAGTCGAGAGTCTGCTGCAGCGCCGCGAGCAGCGGCCCAACCGACGGCTCGTCGAGATCGCGGACCCAGCCGGCCAGGTCGCTGATCTGCATCGCGCCCGCGTCGGCGATGCTGATTCCCTCGATCCGCGAGGACCGGGCCGCCTCGCTGAGCCGGGTGCCGCCGCACTCCGGACAGGCGGTGAAGGTGACCGCGCGGTCCACGAACGCCCGGATATGAGGCTGCAGCGCGTCGGCGTCCTTGGACAGGAACGCCCTGGAAATCTTGGGGATCAGCCCCTCGTAGGTGACGTTGACGCCGTTGACCTTCACCCTGGTCGGCTCGTGGTGGAGGAAGTCGTGTCGCTCTTTCTCGGTGAACTTGCGGATCGGCTTGCCTGCGGGCAGGATGCCCGACTCGATGTAGGGCCGCACGGCAAAGAAGTTGTCCACGGTGTAGCCGGGGACGATGATCGCGCCCTCGGCGAGCGATTTGGAGTCGTCGAAGAGCTGGGCGAGGTCGATATCGGAGACCGTGCCCCGGCCCTCGCAGCGCGGGCACATGCCGCCGGTGATGCTGAAGCTGCGCCGCTCCTTCACGGTCTTACCGCCGCGGCCGAATTCGACCGCACCCGATCCGCTGATCGAGGCAACGTTGAAGGAGAACGCCTGGGGCGAGCCGATGTGCGGCTTCCCCAGGCGGCTGAAGAGGATGCGCAGCATCGCGTTGGCGTCGGTGGCGGTGCCGACCGTGGAGCGGGGGTCGGCACCGATCCGCTGCTGGTCGACGATGATCGCGGTCGTCAGCCCTTCGAGCACGTCGACCTCGGGCCGCGCCAGCGTCGGCATGAAGCCCTGCACGAAGGCGCTGTAAGTCTCGTTGATCAGCCGCTGCGACTCCGCGGCGATCGTGCCGAAGACCAGTGAGCTCTTGCCCGAGCCGGATACTCCGGTGAACACCGTCAGCCGGCGCTTGGGGATCTCGACCCTGACGTCCTTGAGGTTGTTCACCCGCGCGCCGTGCACACGGATCGAATCGTGGCTGTCGCCGACGTGCCGCGCAGGCGATTGCGTGTCCGTCCTCGTGGCCATGCTCATCCTTCTCCGTCGGTAAAGCGGGGGAGCTCATCGCGGTCATGCTAGCTGCGGCTCGGTGACCAGCGCTTCTCGATTCCTGATCGGTCTAGGGCTCGAGCAGCACCTTGACGGCGCCGGTGCGCCGCGAGTTCTTGACCGCGAGCACGGCCTCGTCCCAGCGCTCGAGCGGGAAGCGGTGCGTGATGACCGGCGTCAGGTCCAGGCCGCGAGAGACAAAGTCGAAGTAATGCTCCATGGCGTGCTTGACCACACCGCCGACCTCCTCGAGGCCGAACCCGTTCGAGCCGATGACGCGCAGCTCCTTGAAGTACAGCGGGGTCCACTCGAAGCGCTTCGGCGGCTCGACGCCGGAGACGACGAGCGTGCCGCCCGTGCTGAGCAGCCGGAGCGAGGTCTCGACGGTCTCGGTCGAGCCGATCGTGTCGTAGACGACGGCCGGGCCGTCCTGCAGCCAGTCGTGCTTGCTCCACGGTTCCAGCGGCGTCGTGCCGACCCGCTGCGCGACCTGCCCGACGAGTTCGTCGGGCGCGGAGGACAACACGGCGTGAGCCCCGATGCGGCCCGCCAGCGCGGCCCGCGCGCCCGGCCGCGTGGCCGCCCATACCTCGGTGGCCGGGTACAGGTGGCGGAGCAGAGCGATCACGGCGAACGCGAGCGTGCCCGAACCGTAGACCAGGACGGCCCGGCCGTCGGCGGGTGGCGCGAGCAGGATCGAGCGCAGCGAGACGCTGACGGGATCCGCCAGCACGGCCGCCTCGTCGGGGACGGCGTCGGGGATGGCGAACAGCTGGGATACGTGGGCGCCGAAGCGCTCGGCGTGCGCCCCCGCCGCCGCGGCGCAGTTGCCAAGGTGGATCGAGACCGGCAGGTCGCCCGAGCGGAAATTGCGGCACCAGGGGTAGCGGCCGGCCTGGCAGGCCGGGCACGGCGGGTCGATGCCGCGGGGCCCGCACGACAGCCACGGGTTGAGCACCACCCGCTCGCCTGTATCCGCGCGGCGCCCGACCACCTCATGCCCGAGCACGTGCGGAAAGGACACCAGTGCCGTAAGCGGGTTGTCGCGGGCGCCGTTCAGGAGGATCTGCTTGATGTCGGAGCCGCACAGGCCCGAGAAGGTCGTCTGGACGCGCACCCAGTCCCGGGCCGGAAGCGGCAGCTCGTCGACGTCCTCTAGGCGGACGGGCGCGAAACGGGAGACGAAGGCCCGGGGGTCGACCCGTCCGCCGATGGCGGCGGCGGCCTCACGGGCCAGGCTGTGCCGGAACACCAGCGCCTTCACGTCCGCCCTCCTGCGCCCGGTGCGGGCATAGCTTCCAAATACTTATTAAAAAGGCGTTACACACCCGTATCAGCCCGCGCAGCCCAGGGGCCTAAGTTCACATTGTCCGATATACTTGGACACGGCTATCTTCTTACTCTCGGGGTGCAAAATGGGGCTCGTCGCGGGACTTCAGCCGGACGACCCGCGCGAGATCGGGCCCTACCGGCTCCTGGGGAAGCTGGGCTCAGGCGGCATGGGACATGTGTTCCTCGGCATGTCCCCTGGCGGTCGGCCGATCGCGGTCAAGGTTATCCGCGAGGAGCTCGCTGACGATCCCCAGTTCCGGAGCCGGTTCCGGCGAGAGGTCGCCGCGGCCCGGATGGTGAGCGGCCTGTTTACCGCGCTGGTGGTCGACGCCGATCTGGACGGCGCGGTCCCGTGGCTCGCCACGGCCTACGTCCCCGGGCCGTCGCTGACCGATGCGGTGCGCCAGCACGGGCCGTTCCCGGCGCGTACGCTGCTGGCCCTGGCGGCGGGTCTGGCGGAGAGCCTGAGCGCTATCCACGCCGCGGGGGTCGTGCACCGTGACTTGAAACCCTCCAACGTGCTGCTGGCCGAAGACGGGCCGCGGGTCATCGACTTCGGGATTTCCGAGGCCGCCGAGGCGAGCTCGCTTACCGGTGCGAACGTGGTGATCGGCTCCCCGGGGTTCATGTCCCCTGAGCAGGTTCTCGGTCAGGACATCGGACCGCCGAGCGACATGTTCAGCCTGGGTGCGGTCCTCACCTTCGCCGGTACGGCCCAGGGCCCGTTCGGTTCGGGGTCGAACGCCGCGCTGGTCTACCGGCTGGTCAACAGCCCGGCCAGCCTCGGTCTGCTGCCGGAGGAGATCCGGCCGCTGGTCGGCGGCTGTCTGGCCAAGCATCCGAGCGACCGGCCCACCGCAGTTGAGCTGCTGGCCGAGGTGGGCGCCATTCAGCCCGCGAGGGGCTGGCTATCCGAATCGATCATCTACGGGTCCGCGGGCGATCAGCCGGACGACCTGCTGGGCTCGGTCGCGGCGGCGGACGCCCTCGCTTTGGCCGGCGTGGCCGGCGTGGCCGCCGGGCCGCCGGGCGCGGCCGGGAACGCGGGCCGGCATGTCCGCCATCGTTTCTCGCGGCCGCTGGCCTCGGCCTGTATCACCGGCGGACTCGTCGCGGCCTCGGCCGCGGCCGTCTTCGTCCTGACCGGCGCCGGCCCGCAGCCGCTGGCCCGGCAGGCTCAGCCGCAGGCCGGAGCGGCGCAGATCACGCCGTCGTCGGCATCGCACGTGTCGGTATCCCCGAGCGCGCTGCCATCAAGGACCCCGGCGGTACCAGCTCCCAATGCCTACCTGACCCCTTCGTTGTCGGAGTTCCTGACGTCCCCGGCTAGGACCGTGCTGCCGACCGAGTCTCCTTCGGCGGGCAACTCGGCCGCCGCGTCAGCATCCCCGTCCCCGTCAGCCTCTTCCTCCGCGTCAGCATCGCCGTCTTCGTCCGCGTCCCCTTCCCCGTCGGAGAGCGCGTCGCCGTCGCCGACCGATAGCACGTCGCCGACCCCGACCCCGACCCCGACCGATAGCACGTCGCCGACGCCGACCCAGAGTACGTCCCCGTCGCCGACCGATAGCGCGTCGGCGTCCCCCTCAGACACCGGGAGCGCGTCGCCCTCGGACTCGGCGACCCCGAGCGTGGCAGCGTCCTGACCGGATCGCGGCGAACGCGTCAACCGGTCATCGTGAGCTCGTCAGGTTCGTTCCGCGCGGACCAGCGTGTCGATGGCCGTCGCCGGGACGCCGTCGTGCTGGACGGGGCGTCGTACCCGGCCGGCCCGCACGATACGCAGGCTGCGTAGTCCGGCGGTGATCTCCTCCGGGGTGTACAGCACCTCGGGGTACCGCGGGCCGCCGACGCCCTCGGTGAGGTTGGTCAGGTCGTGGCCGACGACAAGCAGCGTCCCGCCCGGGACCAGAGCGGCGGCCGCCTCGGCCAGCACCTTGTTGCGTAGCACGGCGCCCACCTGGAAATACGCCATCAGCACAAGATCGAAGGCGTCGCGGGTCGGCTGGTAATCGTCCAGGTCGGCGACCACCCAGTCCACCCGGCCGTCATCGACGCCGCGGGTGGCGCTCAGCTTCCGCGCCTTGTCCAGGCCGACCCGGGAGAAATCAACGGCGGTCACCTGCCAGCCTTGCTCGGCGAGCCAGACCGCGTGGCGGCCATGGCCCGCCGCCAGGTCCAGGGCCCGGCCGGGCCGCAGCCCGGTCAGCTCCGCCGCCACGAAACCGCTGGGCGGCAGCGTGGGCTGGAACTCGATGCCCGCGTACTTCTCATCCCACCGCCCGCAGTCCACCCGGCTACTCTTCCCGATCGCGCCCGCGGCCGGCAACCCCACGATCAGGGGAGGCGGAGATCCATCCATCGCCTCACTTGAAAAATAGATATCACTATGATAAGTATGTGTTATCAAGGTAAGTAACCCAAGGAGAGACCGTGAAAACACCGACGGCGGTGGAGATATCGCACCTCAGCAAGGCTTACGGAAATGTCGCCGCGGTCGACGACGTCTCACTCTCGGTGACCGAGGGTGAGATCTTCGGCATTCTAGGGCCGAACGGCGCGGGTAAGACCACCACGGTCGAGTGCGTGCTGGGACTCCGGGCACCGGATGCGGGATCGATCAGCGTCCTGGGTCTGGATCCGGTCCGGGACGCCGCCGAGCTGCACCCGATCGTCGGGGCGCAGCTCCAGGAGAGCGCGCTGCCGGCCAAGCTCAGGGTCGGGGAGATCCTGGCCGAGTACCGGTCCTTCTACCGGGAGCCGGCCGACGTAGGGGAGCTGATCGAGGGCCTGGGCCTGGCGGGCAAGGTCAAGGACTACTACCGGTCCCTGTCCGGCGGCCAGCGCCAGCGGCTGTCGATCGCGCTGGCCCTGATCGGGCGGCCCAGGGTCGCGGTGCTCGACGAGATGACGTCCGGGCTCGACCCGCAGGCCAGGCGGGACACCTGGGACCTGATCGAGCGAGTGCGGGACCGCGGGGTGACGATCCTCCTGGTGACGCACTTCATGGAGGAGGCCGAGCGGCTGTGCGACCGGGTCGCCCTGATCGACTCCGGCCACGTCGTCGCGGTCGACAGCCCGGTCGGCCTGGCCGCACGGGCCAGCGGCGGGAAGAGCATGCGGTTCGTGCCCTCGGCCTCCTTCGACGACCGGCTCCTGACCGAGCTGCCCGAGGTGGGCAACCTCACCCGCAACGGCTCGCACGTCGTCGTCACCGGAAGCGGAGAGCTGGTCAACACCGTGATCCTCACCCTGGCGACGGCGGGCGTGACCGCCCGTGACGTGCAGCTCGATACCTCGTCCCTGGAGGACGCATTCGTGAAGCTCACCGGACGGCATCTGCACGAGGAAGGAATCCCGGCATGAACACGCACACGCTGCCGCGGCCGAAGGCTCAGGTCCAGCCCCCGAAGACGCAGCCCCCGAAGACGCAGCCCCCGAAGACGCAGCCCCCGAAGACCCAGCCCCCGAAGGCACCGTTCTCGAAGGCACCGTTCTCGAAGGCACCGTTCTCGGCGGCCCGGCTCACCAGGACGCTGCTGCAGGAGACGGCACCGCGCGCCGCGTTCGGCCAGATCGTCCGCAACCAGGCCAGGCTCGCCTGGCGGCTGCCGGCCGGCCTGATCTTCGGCATCGGGCTTCCGATGCTGCTCCTGATCATCTTCAGCCAGATACCTAGTTTCCATCAGGCCCAGGCCAGCTTCGGCGGGCTGACCCCGTTCGACGTGTACGTCCCGATCCTCATCGCCATGGTGATCGCGATAATCGGGCTCATCAGCCTGCCCGGGCCGCTGGTCACCTACCGCGACCAGGGGATCCTGCGCCGGCTCTCGACTACGCCGGTGCCGCCGTCCTGGGTACTGGCCGCCCAGCTAGTCGTCGCCTTCTGCATCACCATCACCTCGCTGCTCATCCTCATCGTGGTGAGCATCGCCGCCTTCGGGCTCGACGTACCGAAGAACCCCGGCGCACTGGTGCTGGCGATCGTGCTGTCCATCGCCGCGCTGTTCGCCATCGGGCTGTGCATCGCGGCGGTCGCCCGGACCGGGGTCGCCGCGCGCGCCATCGGCGCCGCGGCGTTCTACCCCATGCTGTTCTTCTCCGGCATGTGGTTCCCGCGGGAGCTCATGTCGGGCGCGCTCCAGGACATCAGCAACCTCACCCCGCTCGGGGCGGCGGTGGAGGCGATCCAGGACTCGATGCAGGGCCAGTTCCCGCCCGCGGAGTCACTGCTGGTGCTGGCCGGCTACGCGCTGGTCTTCACCCTGATTGCCAGGCGCTTCTTCCGGTGGGAATGAGAAGATCAGATCCGCTAACGCAGGAGGATCGATGAATACACAGGTGCCGCCCGTTGCCGTCCCGAAGTTTCCGGCCCAGCCGGTGAGCGAGTACCAGGCCCGGTCCGTCGGCGGCTTGCCGGTCCTGGGGCTGGGTCTCGTAGGCGTGATCGTCGGCGTCGTATTGCTGGTCCTGCACGGCAGTGGCACCCGCGCGATAATCCTGAGCGTGGTGGGCGTGCTGGTGCTCATCGCGGCGGAACTCTGCTTCCACGGCCTGACGCCGGTCCAGAACGGCGAGGCCCGCGTGATCCAGCTGTTCGGCCGTTACCGGGGCACCATCCGCTCGCCGGGGCTGCAGTGGGTGAACCCGTTCACCCGCCGCCGCCGGGTGTCGACCCGGATCCGGAACCTCGAGACCTCGATGGTCAAGGTGAACGACGCCGACGG
>Ga0302181_10002305_pt1 | contig 13638 bp, 14 predicted proteins | sample I_Palsa_E3_3_FD_198786 | JGI IMG/M metagenome (GOLD analysis project Ga0302181, IMG submission 198786) | Peat permafrost microbial communities from Stordalen Mire near Abisko, Sweden - I_Palsa_E3_3 | ecosystem: Environmental > Terrestrial > Soil > Palsa > Peat permafrost | place: Sweden... | reverse complement strand
CGCGGCCGTCGTCGGCTGGGTGTTCTCCGGGCGCCAGCCCCGCTCCATCTCCCTGCAGCCAATGGAATGAAGCGCGGGAACCACTCCCCGGCCTGGTAATCGGCCGATGGGGGGAGCCGTAGACTCGGTGCAATGGCCAAGACCTTCGTCATCCGCACCTTCGGGTGCCAGATGAACGAGCACGACTCGGAGCGCTTGGCCGGCATGCTGGTGGCCGACGGCATGCAGCAGAGCGACGACCTCTCCGAGGCCGACGTCGTGGTGCTCAATACCTGCTGCATCCGGGAGAATGCCGATCAGAAGCTCTACGGGACGCTCGGGAGCCTCAAGGCGTTGGTCGACGCGAAGCCGGGCCTGCAGATCGCGGTCGGGGGCTGCCTGGCCCAAAAGGACCGGGAGCTGATCCAGCAGAAGGTGGGCTGGGTCGACGTCGTGTTCGGGACCCACAACCTGACGAGCGCGCCGGGCCTGCTCCGCCGGGCCGAACGCGAGGGCCAGGTGATGGAGATCCTCGATGCGCCGACGCCCGAGAGCATCGCCAACCATCTCATGGCTCCCGACGCCGTCCGGGAGTTGCCCTACGCGGCCTGGGTCAGCATCCAGATGGGGTGCGACAACTCGTGCGCCTTCTGCATCGTGCCGTCCGTGCGCGGCCCCGAGGTGAGCCGGCCCGTCCGCGACATCGTGCACGAGGTGGAGGAGCTCGCTCGGCGCGGGGTGACCGAGGTGACCCTGCTCGGGCAGAACGTCAACTCGTACGGGCGGGACATCACGCGCCGCCGCCCGCTGTTCGCCGACTTGCTGCACGCCGTCGGTGCCGTCGACGGGATCGGCCGCATCCGCTTCACCAGCCCCCACCCGAAGGACCTGCGCCCCGAGACCATCGACGCCATGGCCGCGGTGCCCGAGGTGTGCGAGCAACTCCACCTGCCGCTGCAATCGGGCAGCAATAAGGTGCTCTCGGCCATGCGGCGTGGCTACACGGCCGAGCGCTACCTCGAACGTCTGGCTGCGGCACGCTCCGCCATCGGGGACCTCGGTGTCACGACCGACATCATCGTCGGGTTCCCCGGAGAAACCGAGGCCGACTTCGAAGACACGCTCGCCGTGGTGGCCGAAGCCGGGTACGACAGCGCGTACACCTTCATCTTCTCCCCCCGGCCGGGCACCCGGGCGGCCGTCATGGAGGACGAGTTCATAGCGCCCGAGGTGATCGCCGAGCGCTTCGAGCGCCTCAAGGCCGTGGTCGATCGCTCATCGCTGGCCCGGCATCAGGCCCGGGTCGGGCGAATCGAGGAGGCGTTGGTCGAAGGGGTGAGCCGCCGTGACGAGGCCATGCTGACGGGGCGGACCCGCCAAGGGAAACTGGTCCACTTCGCACCGACAGCGCCCGGCATGAGCGGGACACCGACTGCCGGAGCCTTGGCCCGGGTCACCATCACGGCTGGTCACCCGCACCATCTTTCGGGGCGGCTGGAAGAGGTCACGGCCCGGCCGCGGCACCGGGTGCGGATACCCGTGGCCAGCGCTTGACCGTCGTTGCCCTCGTCGGCGTCACGGCGTCGGGGAAGTCCGCCGCCGCGCTGACGGTGGCCCGGGGGCGGGGTGACATCGAGATCGTGTCGGTGGATTCCATGTGCGTCTACCGCGGCATGGACGTGGGCACGTCGAAGCCCAGCCGGACGGATCGGGCCATGGTGCCGCACCACCTGCTCGATGTGGCGGATCCCGACGAGGAGTTCACGGTCACGCAATTCCAGTCGGCCGCCCGGGCCGCCACCGATGCCATCGCCGCCCGAGGTCACCATGCCCTGCTGGTCGGGGGGACGGGACTCTATCTGCGCGCCGTGGTGGACGACCTGCGCTTTCCCGGTCGCTATCCCGAGGTCAAGCAGGCCCTGGAGGCCGAGCTGGCGGATGGCGGGGCCGGGGTGACCGAGCTCCACGGGCGCCTGGCCGTGCTCGACCCGCTGGCGGCCAGCCGCATGGAGCCGACCAACCAGCGGCGCGTCCTCCGGGCCCTCGAGGTCACGCTGGGATCGGGGCAGCCCTTCTCGACGTTCGGGCCGGGACTCGAGGCGTACCCGGCCTCGCCCGTGGCCATGATCGGCCTCGGCGTGCCGATCGAGGAGGTGGACCGGCGGATCGCCGAGCGATTCGCCCGCTGGGTCGAAGTGGATGGACTGCTCGACGAGGTGCGATCGCTGGCGGCCCGCCCCGGTGGCATAGCCCGCACCGCCCGCCAGGCCCTGGGTTACCGCGAGCTCCTGGCCCACGTCGAAGGGGGTGCCCCGCTCGAAGGGTGTATCGAGGAAGCGGTGCGGCGGACGCGCTCGTACGCCCGACGGCAGGCGTCGTGGTTCCGGCGCGATCCCCGCGTCACCTGGACCACGCCCGGGGCGGGCCCCGTGGACCTGCTCGAGCAGGCCCTGGGGGCGCACGGTACGCCGCCCTGAACTGCGAGACTGGAGGGGTGCACTGCACCAAACACGAAGGAGCGGGCAACGATTTCATCGTCGTCCTCGATCCCGACGACAACGTGCGGCTGTCGATGGGCCAGGTTCGCCTGCTCTGTGACCGGCGCCGTGGCATCGGGGCCGACGGGATCATCCGTGTCGGCCCGGGCCGCGACGGCTGCGACCTGGCCATGGAGCTGCGCAACGCCGACGGCGGTGAGGCCGAGATGAGCGGCAATGGCATCCGCTGCCTGGCCCAGGCCGCCGTCGACGCCTCGTTGGTCGCCCCGCCCCGTTTCACCGTGGCCACGCTGGGGGGCGCGCGCACGATCGACTACGTGCCCGGCGAGTCGCCCGGCTGGGCCCGGGCCAGTGTGGACATGGGCCCCGTCGCGTTGGGGCCCGACCAACCCCAGGACTTCGATGACCGCAAGGTGCGGACGGTCGAAGTGGGCAACCCGCATCTCGTCCTCCTCGGACCCGAGGTGGCGAGCGTCGACATCGCAGTGCTCGGGCCACAGCTGCAATCCGCTTACGCGGGAGGAATCAATGTGGAGTGGATCTGCGGGGCGAACGACGCCGACGGGGAGCTGGTGGACCTCCGGGTGTGGGAACGGGGCGTGGGTGAGACCTTGGCCTGCGGCACGGGCAGCGTGGCTGCCGCCGCGGCGGCGCGCAGCTGGGGCGTGGCGGGCGCGAACGGAACGGTGCGGGTGCGGAACCCCGGCGGGACGCTCACGGTGACCCTCGGCGCCGGCGAGCACGATCCCGCCTTCCTGGCCGGCCCCGTGCGCAAGGTGGCGGACATCGACATCGACCCGGGGATGCTGTCTTGAGCAACGTGTTGCCCGGCACGCTGATCGACCGGTCGTTCCGCGAGCGCATCATTCTGGTGGGTGTCATCTTCCCGGGCCAGTCGCCCGAGGCGGTGGACGAGGCCCTCGACGAGTTGGCGCAATTAGTCGACAGTGCCGGGGCCGACGTGGTGGGCCGCGTCGTGCAGCGCCGCGATGCGCCGGAGCCCGCCACGTTCATCGGCCGGGGCAAGGCCGAGGAGATCGCGGCGCTGAGCCGGTCGCTCGACGCGGACACGGTGGTCTTCGACGAGGAGCTCAGCCCGGCCCAGCAGCGAAACCTCGAGAAGGTGTTCGGGCGTACCGCCATCGACCGCACGGCCGTGATCCTCGACATCTTCGCCCAGAACGCACGCAGCCCCGAGGGCAAGGCCCAGGTCGAGTTGGCTCTGTTGCGCTACCGACTGCCGCGGCTGCGCGGCCGCGGCGGCGGCCTCAGCCAGCAGGCGGGTGGGATCGGCACCCGGGGACCCGGCGAGACCCAGCTCGAAGTCGACCGCCGGCGGCTGGTGCGCCGCATGCACCGCCTGGAGGCCGACCTGCGTGAGGTCGACCGCACGCGCTCGTTGCAGCGGCGCGGCCGGGCCCGGGGCCGCCACCGCGAGCTGGCCCTGGTCGGCTACACCAACGCCGGCAAGTCCACCCTGCTCAACGCGCTGACCGACGCCGGCGTCCCGGCGGCCAACCGTCTTTTTGTCACGCTGGACCCGCGCACGCGCCAGTTCGCCCTGCCCGGCGGCGAGACCGTCCTGGTGACTGACACCGTCGGGTTCGTGCGCAAGCTGCCCCACCAACTGGTCGAGGCGTTCCGGACCACCTTGGCGTCGGTGCGCCTGGCCGACCTCCTCGTCCATGTGGTCGACGGATCCGCCGAGCACGCCGAGGGCCAGATGGCCGCGGTCCGGACCGTGCTCGAGGAGATCGGGGCGGCCGACGTGCCGGAATTGGTCGTGGTCAACAAGGCGGATCGGGCACCCGATGAGGCCAAGGAGCTGGCCCACCGCTTGGACGGGTCCGTGCTGCTGTCGGCCCGCACCGGTGAAGGTGTCGACGAGTTCCTGCGCGTGGTCGGTGACCGGCTGCGGGGCTCGGACCGCGTGGTCGAGCTGCTGGTGCCGTGGGCCCGCGGCGACGTGCTGGCCGCCGTGCACCGCGAAGGTGAGGTCGTGAGCCAGACCGACGGTGACGAGTGCGCCACCCTGCTCGTCGTGCTCGACGACGTGGGCAAGGCGCGCTTCGCCGAGTTCGTGGCGGCACGATGACCGATAGCCGCACGTTCGCGCCGTTCGCGCCGTTCCAACTTCCGCCCTACCCGTACGACCGCGTGGCGGCCCTGGGCAAGCTGGCCGAAGCACTGCCCGGTGGCATGGTCGACTGCTCGGTCGGCACGCCGTGCGACGCCCCGGCGCCTGCGGTGGTCGAGGCGCTGTCCTCGTCGGGCACCGAGCGCGGTTATCCGGCCTCGGCCGGGAGCCCGGCCCTGCTCGCCGCCGCCGCGGCCTGGCTCGAGCGGCGCTTCGGGCTGGTGGCGGTTCCCCCGGCCTCGGTGGCCGCCTGCGTCGGGACCAAGGAGTTCGTGGCCTCGGTGCCCCATATCCTCCGGCTGCGGGAACCCGGGCGCGACACCGTGCTGTATCCCGCCGTCTCGTACCCCACCTACGCCATGGGTGCCGCCATGGCCGGATGCCGCGCCGTCCCGGTGCCGCCGCGGCCGGGCCACGTGGGGGGGCTCGATCTGGGGGCGGTCGCGGAGTCCGACGCGGCCCGCGCGCTCGTGCTGTGGTCGAACTCGCCCTCCAACCCCACGGGCGGCCTGGGCGACCTGGACGCAGAAGCGGTGTGGGGGCGGGCCCGCGCCGTTCCCGTCTTCTCGGACGAGTGCTACGCCGAGTTCACCTGGGACGGGCCGCCGCGCTCGATCCTCCAGAGCGGCTCGGACGGCGTGGTGGCGGTCCACTCGCTCTCCAAGCGCTCAAATCTGGCCGGGGTGCGCGTCGGCTTCTTCGCCGGCGACGCCGAGCTGGTCGAGTTCTTGCGCAGCGTGCGCCGCCACGCCGGCCTGATGGTGCCCGGACCGGTGCAGGCGGCCGGCGCGGTGGCTCTGGCCGACGACGACCACGTCGAGCAGCAGCGCCGCCGCTACCGCGAGCGGTTGGCTTTCATGGCCGCCGTCCTCACCGACGCCGGATGCCCGGTGGAACTTCCCGAGGGGGGCTTCTACCTGTGGGTGCCGGTCCCGACGGAGCGCTGGCGCGACGCCTGGTCGATGGCCGAGGACCTGGCCCGGCGGGCCGGGCTCCTCGTCAGTCCGGGCGACCTCTACGGCGAGGCGGGCGCCGGCTTTGTCCGCGTTGCCGTCGTCCAGCCGCTCGAGCGCCTGGAGCTGGTCGCCGGGCGCCTGGCCGCCTCTCGATAGGGTGATCGTCCATGTCTGATCTGCGCGCCGGCATCGAAGAGCTGTGGGAGCACAAGGGTGAGCTGTCCCCGAAGAACACCGAGGCGGTGCGGATCGTCGAGGAGGCCATCGAGCTCCTCGACTCGGGCCAGGCGCGGGTGGCCGAGGTCGATGCCGCCACCGACGAGGTGGTCGTCCACGAGTGGCTCAAGAAGTCCATCCTCATGTTGTTCTCGCTCCGGGGCATCGAGACCATCGAGCACGGGCCGTTCGTCTACGCCGACAAGCTCCCGCTCAAGCGCGATTTCGCGGCCGCCGGGGTGCGCGTCGTGCCCGGGGCGTCGGCTCGCTGGGGCTCGTTTCTCGCCCGCGGTGTGGTGCTCATGCCGTCCTACGTCAACATCGGCGCCCGGGTGGGGGAGGACACCATGGTCGACACCTGGGCCACCGTGGCATCGTGCGCCCAGATCGGAGCCCGCGTCCATCTGTCCGGCGGCGTGGGCATCGGTGGCGTGCTGGAGCCTCCCAACGCGGTCCCGGTGGTCGTGGAGGACGACGCCTTCATCGGCAGCCGCTGCATGGTGACCGGGGGAGCGCGCGTCGGACGGGGTTCGGTCCTGAGCGCGGGAAGCTTTCTCGACCCTTCGATCCCCGTCATCGACGCCGAGACGGGCGAGGAGATCAGCCGCGGTGTGGTGCCGCCATGGTGCGTGGCCATACGGGCCAGCCGGCGGCGCGAGTATCCCGGCGGGGAGTTCTTCATCCCGTGCGTCCTGGTGATCAAACGGCTCACCGAAGGCGAGCGCCACGACAAGGCACAGCTGAACGAGGTGCTGCGTGAACACGGCGCCAGCACCTGAGCCGGTGACGGCGTGAGCGACCTGCTGGCCGTCACGGCCGAACTGATCGGGATCCCCTCGCTCAGCCACGACGAGGGTCCACTGGCCGACTTCGTGGAGGAGCGGTTGCGCGCCTGCGACTGGCTGGACGTCACGCGGCTGGGTGACAACGTGGTGGCGCGCACCGTGCTCGGGCGCTCCCGCCGCCTGGTTCTGGCCGGACACCTCGACACGGTTCCGCCGAACCACAACGAAGAGCCCAAGCTCGAGGGAGACACCCTGTGGGGTATCGGCGCCTCGGACATGAAGGGCGGCCTGGCCGTCATGCTCGACCTGGCCACCGCGACCCGCGCGCCGTCGGTGGACCTCACCTGGTGCTTCTATGCCTGCGAAGAGATCGGGCGGGCCGACAGCGGGCTCGTGCGGCTCTGGGAGGACCGTCCCGACCTCATGGAGGGGGACGCGGCCATTCTGGGCGAGCCCACCGGCGCTCTGGTCGAGGCCGGTTGCCAGGGCACGATGCGAGTCCTGGTGACGCTGCGCGGCGTACGGGCCCACACCGCCCGCCCCTTCACCGGCCGCAACGCCATTCATAGGCTGGGCCCCCTTCTGCAGACCGTGGCCGGATGGGAGAGCCGGAACGTGGTGCTCGACGGTTGCACCTTCGCTGAGCAACTCCAGGCGGTGGCCGTCGACGGGGGTGTGGCTGCCAACGTGGTACCCGACGTGGCCCGGTTGACGGTGAACTTCCGGTACGCGCCGGATCGGCATCTCGCCGACGCCGAGGTCTACCTACGCCAGCTCTTCGACGGGGTGATCGACGTGGAAGGCGGCGACGACTGTGTGCTCATCGACGGGGCCGATGGTGCGCCGCCCGCACTCGACCACCCCTTGCTCGCCGCGCTGGTGGCGCAGACGGGTGTGCCGCCCCGGGCCAAGGTCGGGTGGACCGACGTGGCGTCGTTCTGGGAGCACGGGATCCCCGCGGCCAACTTCGGGCCGGGGGATCCGCTGTTGGCCCATCATCCCGACGAGCGTGTGACGCGGGCGCAGCTCGAACGGGCGCGGGCGGTGCTGGCTGCCCTCATCGCCTGACCGGAACCGGGGGAGTGCCTCGCCGCGGGGCCGGCGTTCGCCTAGGCGGCCACCGGGTGCGGCGACAGCTTTGCCACCGCAGTCTTGAGAAGGTGCAGGTCTCCCTGCCCCGGCAGCCGATCGACACGGCGGTCGATCCGGGCCGCCATGGCTCCGCCGGCCGGGCCGTCAAAGAGGTAATCCACCAGGAAGTCGACCTCAGGCTTGGGCATCACCCCGGAACCGACGGGACGCCACGTGTGCTTGAGGAAGAACCGCGTCAATTTTTGGGCCCGGGGGCTCTGGGCCAGCCGGCGCCCGGCCTCGGAGGCGTAGAAGTCGATGTGCCCGCCCTCTTGCTTCATGATGCGCCCCAGGAGCTCTTTGAGCGTGGCGTGATCTGCCCGTTCGGAGAGGCGGCCGTAACCCGCCTGGGTGGTCCACTCGTTGATCGCTCCCCACGTCATGTGCAGGGCGATGAAGGCTTTGCCGGCGAATGCAGCCGAGCCGAGGGTGCTCAGCGTGGTGACGGCCTCCTTGCGGCGGTGCCGCTCGCGCAAGGCCGCAATCCGGGGTGCACCAGCCTGTTCGCCGTGGGCCTCGAGGACCTGGCCGATGGCCTCGCCGTGCCACATCTCCTCGAAGACCCAGCAGGACAGGAACGACGTGATCTCCGGGTCCTGGTGGGCCGGGGTGAGGAGGAGGTCCCGCAGGTAGCACACGGTGTGATGCTCCACGTCGTGCATGTAGCGCAAGCAACGCAGAGCGCTGGCGGGCAGGGGCTGATCCTTGAAGTCGTCGAAGTTGATGCCTTCGAGGTTCAGCCGACCGGCTCTGTTCTTGTAGGAATCAATGGTCGTTCTCATAACACCTACTATTCGGACCGGTGGCTGGGCCCGGATGGGGAAATGCCGGACATCCGTACATCGACCCAGATCCGAATAGGAAAATACATGCAAGAGATCGGCGATGTGAGCGATGCTCAGCTGGTTACCGCGGTCGCCCGTTACAGCGAGGTGGCCCTGGCGGAGGTGTACCGCCGACACGGCGGCGCCGTCTACGGCCTGGCGCGCCGCGTGCTCAACAGCACGACCGAGGCCGAGGACGTCACCCAGGAGGTTTTCCTACGTTTGTGGAACCAGCCCGACCGCTTCGATCCGACCCGCGGGTCGTTGCGTTCGTTTCTCCTGGCCCAGTCGCACGCTCGGGCGGTGGACGCGATCCGTTCGCTCAACTCGCGCCGGCTTCGCGAGGCGAAGGATGCGAGTCGGACGGCCAGCGCCGAGTACGACATGCAGCACGAGGTCTGGGACCTGGCGCTGGCGGAGAAGGTGTCCGGCGCACTGGCGACGTTGCCGGTGGAGGAGCGTCGCGCCATCGAGCTCGCCTACTTCGAGGGACGCACGTACGTGGAGGTGGCGGAGCTCTTGGACCAACCGGAAGGAACAGTGAAGAGTCGCATCAGAAACGGCATGCGGCGCATGCGGGCCGCCCTCGTCGAAGCAGGGATTCAGGGAGTTGACGCATGATGACCCACGACGAAGCCAGTGAGCTGTTGGCTGTCTTTGCGCTCGACGCAGTGGAGGCTGACGAATACGAACGGATCGAAGAGCATCTCGCGCAATGCCCGCGCTGCCGGGCGGAGCTCGATGCGCACCGCGAGGTAGCGGCGGCATTGGGCAATTCGGTCGGGTCACTTCCCGATGGATTGTGGGACAGCATCGCCAGCCGCCTCCCACCGCGCCAGGACGAAGAGCCGCCGCCGATGCCCGCGCTGGTGCGGGAGGGGATGACTCCGATCACGGGCCAAGGGCCGCAGTTCCAGGCACCCCGACCGTCGGGTATGCCGCGCCCGCGGCGCGGCTCGCGCGGGCGCCTGGTGACCCTCGCCTCTGCCGCGGTGGCCGCCGCCGCCGTGGCCATCGTCCTCGGTTTGAACCTCGTCCATGACAACCACCAGATCTCGCAGTTGCAAGCCGGCGGGGGGACACACGCCGCGGTGGCGGCGGCGTTCCGCACGCAGGGGCACGAGGTGGTGAACGTGAAGGATGCGGCGCACCACCGCGTCGCCGAGTTCGTGGTTGTCCCCGATGGCCGGGGATATCTCGTGCATTCCACGCTGCCGACGCTGACGTCGAAGCAGACCTACCAGCTCTGGACGGTCAACGGGACGCGCTCGATCTCGCTCGGGCTGCTGGGCCGGTCCCCGAGCCAGGCCACGTTCACCTCCGCCGGAGCCAGCATGCCGACGACCCTTGCCATCACCGTCGAGCCGGCGGGGGGCTCCGTCTATCCCTCCGGGCCGATGTTCGCCACCGGGACGGCCTGAGCCTGAGCGGCCACCTGGCGTCCCCGGCGGGTCTGTTAGGTTCCCGTTGCATGTCCCAGGATGCAAAGCCAAAGAAACGCAAGCCGATCGAGGTCGGCGCCGAGGCCGAGCCCGTCAAGCTCGGCTCCATGTTGCTCACCGTCGTCGAACCCCACCGGGGGTACGAGGTGGCCTACAACCGCTGGTACGAGCGGGACCACTTCTACGCCGGGTGCATGATCGGCCCGTACAACTTCGCCGGACGTCGTTTCGTGGCGACGGCCGAGCTGAAGGCGCTTCGTGATCCCGATCCGTCCGTCATCACCGGCGAACCGGCGCGGGGCTCGTACGTCTCGGTGTACTGGGTGCTCGACGGGTATCACGATGTGTGGAACCGATGGGCGCTGCGGCAGGTCAACGCGCTCCATGCGGCGGGACGGATGTTCGAACAGCGTGATCATGTGCACACGCTGCTCTACAACTACTGCTGGGAATTCCGCCGTGATCCCGACGGCGTACCGGTCGAATTGGCCCTCGACCACCCGTACCGCGGTTTCGTCTCGGTGTTCATCGATCGCGCCGAAGATGTCTCGAACGAGGCGTTGTGGGACTGGCTGCGCTCCGAGCACCTACCCGCCCTCCTCCCCGGGTCCGACGCGGACCTGGTGGCCGCCTTCACGCCGATCGCCTTAGAGGTCGATGCCCCGGGCGACGTACCGCGCGAGGCAGCCAGTGACCGCCGCACCCTGCTGCTGTGGTTCCTCGCCACCCCGCCCGAGGTCGCGTGGGAGCCGGTCATCGCCGAACACCGACGTCGCCTCGAAGAAAAAGGCTTGGGCACGGTGGTGGCGGCACTGCCCTTCATCCCGACGATCGTGGGCACCGACACCTACACCGACAAGCTCTGGCCGGACTGATTCGGAGAGAGTCAGCTGATCCGGCGGGAGTCAGCGCCGGGCCAGGATCTCGACGTGGGGCACGACGAAGACGCCATCGGGCGACGCCGCCCACTCGAGAAAGGCGCGGGCGATGGACTCCAGCTCGTCGGCGTCGCTCAACTCGTACGCCACGGCCTGCTCGGCCAGTCGCGAGAAACGAACCCGATCGGCCCACAGACCGCCCCACCACCGACGTGATTCGGGATCGGCGAAGGTCCAGCACGTGCTCGAGACGCTGACATCGGTGAACCCCACCGCCCGCGCCAGGCCGAGCAGTGCCGGGCCGATCCGAGCGTTGTGCCCGTTGCGCTCGGTGACGTCGAGGTAGAGCCGGAGCCAGCGGTCGAGGAGGGGATCGGGAGGTGCCCACACGAACGCGCCATAGTCACTGTCCCGGACCGCCAGCACACCACCCGGGCGGAGTACCCGGCGTAGCTCGGCCAGGGCCGATCGCGGATCTCCGAGGTGCTGGAGGACCTGGTGGGCGTGGACCACGTCGAACGCGGCGTCGTCGTGCTCGAGGGCGAAGAGGTCGCCCACTTCGAATCGCACATTCGTCACGCCCGCCGTGTTGGCGTGATCCTGCGCTTGGGCCACGACCTGGCGCGAGGCATCGAGGCCGATCACCGGGCGCGGGGCCACGAGCCGGGCCAGATCGGCCGTGATCGTCCCCGGCCCGCAACCGATGTCGAGCAGGGACAGGCCCGGGCGTAGATGGGGGAGGAGATAGGCGGCTGAGTTCTCCGCGGTACGCCAGGTATGGCTGCGCAGGACCGATTCATGGTGCCCGTGGGTATAGGTCATGACAACATTGTGACAAGGTGCCCGAGCTCCCCGAAATGCAGGCCTTGGCCGAACGACTCCATCTCGTGGCGACCGGCCGCGTCCTGGAGAAGATCGAGCTGCTGGGATTCTCCTCGCTCAAGACCTACGCACCCCCGATGGACGCGTTGTACGGGCAGGTCCTGCAGTCGGTCACGCGGCAGGGCAAGTACCTGGTGTGGACGTTCGCCGGCGGGATCAGGGTCGTGGTGCACCTCTCGCAGGCGGGGCGGGTCGACGTCGAGTCCCCGGCCAAGACCACACGTCCCCGGGGCAAGGTCGCCCGTTTCATCTTCTCGGGCCGGGACAGCGGCGGCGGTGCGGCGCCGGCGCCGGGCGTCGAGGACGAGGCCGGAATGGCGATCCTCGTCCGTGAGCACGGAACGCAGCGCAAGGCTTCCTGGTGGGTTCTGGCCGCGGGTGATGACGGACCACTGGCGGGATTGGGCCCCGAGCCGGGCTCCGAGGCATTTGCAGACCTGATCCGCACGAGCACCAGCTCCCGCCGGCTCCACACCGATCTGCGCGATCAGCGGTTCATCGCCGGCATCGGGCGGGGCTGGGGAGACGACATCCTCCATCGGGCCCACCTGTCTCCGTTCGCCTCGCTGGGTTCGCTCAACGGTGAGGAGCGGGAGCGGCTGCTCGCCGCCACGACGTCGGTGCTCGACGAGGCGCTCGCCCTGGAGCGGACGCGCCCCGGCGGGTTGTCCGAGGCGAAGTTGGGTGGGCGTTTCGCCGTGCACGGCAGGTTCGGCCAACCGTGTCCCACACCGTGCGGCGACGCGTTGCGCCGCGTCTCCTTCGAGTCCTATGAGATGACGTACTGCGCAACATGCCAGACCGGGGGCAAGGTGCTGGCCGATAGAAGGATGTCCCGCCTGCTCAAGTGAGGGCGAAGGCGCAGACGATGGTGCCCGTCAGATCCGGCGCACGATCGTGATCACCTTGCCGAAGATGGTCACCTCGTCGCCGTCGAGAACCATGGGCTCGAAGGAGGGGTTGGCCGGCGTCAACACGATGTGCCCGCCCCGACGGCTGAAGGTCTTCACGGTCGCCTCATCCCCTGGAATTCCGGCCACGACGATGTCGCCGTTCTCTGCCTCGGGCTGCTGGCGGACGACCACGTAGTCACCGCTGAAGATGCCGGCGTCGATCATGGAATCGCCGCGGACCCGCAGCATGAAGGTGGGTGCAGTCCCGGTGAACTGCTCGGGCATGGGCAGGAGCTCCTCGACGTTCTCCAGGGCCAGGACGCCGGTGCCGGCTGCGACATCGCCGACGAGGGGAACGTTGCGGACCGCCGACGTAGCCATGCTCTTGGTGGAGGTCGGGTCGTAGTGCACCTGGATGGCCCGAGGTTTGCTCGGGTCCCGCGAGAGGTAGCCCTCCCGCTGGAGGACGGCCAGATGCGTATGCACCGTGGCCGACGAAGCCAGGCCGACGGCCTCGCCGATCTCGCGTACGGACGGGGGATACCCCCGGTCGCGCTGGCTGTCGGCGATGAACGTGAGGATCTTCTGCCGTTTTCCGCTCAGGACCTCGGCCATGGGTGTCTCCTTTGGCGCTCACCGACCCGGATGGGGGGCGAACATTCGTTCGTGACGAACCAAGATAGCTGGCACGGGTCCCGAAAGCAAACACCTGTTCGATTCCGTGGTCCCGCTCCCCGGGCGAACCGCCCTTCTCTTGGGCCCCCGCGCCGGATGTCACAACCCATCCCTACTCTGGGTGACATGTTCAACGAACAGGCGTTCGGGAAATCGGTTGACACCGAACACCTGTTCGTGCTGCAATGTGGCGATAGCGAACAGGTGTTCGAAAGAGGAGGCGCGATGTCGGTCGCACTGGAGCTTGAGTACGAGGTTGCCTACCCCAGGTTGCGGGTCGTTCCCGAGGTGCCGGGGCGAACAGGGCCTTCGGCTGCCGTACAACGCCGGCACCTCATTCTC
>Ga0302181_10002303_pt1 | contig 13643 bp, 15 predicted proteins | sample I_Palsa_E3_3_FD_198786 | JGI IMG/M metagenome (GOLD analysis project Ga0302181, IMG submission 198786) | Peat permafrost microbial communities from Stordalen Mire near Abisko, Sweden - I_Palsa_E3_3 | ecosystem: Environmental > Terrestrial > Soil > Palsa > Peat permafrost | place: Sweden... | reverse complement strand
CTGCTCCGGTTGCCGCCGTGACTGCTCCGGTTGCCGCCGTGACTGCTCCGGTTGTGGCCGCGGCAGCCCCGGTCGTTGCCGCCGTGACTGCTCCGGTTGCCGCCGTGACCGCTCCGGTTGTGGCCGCGGTGGCCCCGGTCGTTGCCGCCGTGACTGCTCCGGTTGCCGGTGTGACCGCTCCGGTTGTGGCCGCGGTGGCCCCGGTCGTTGCCGGTGTGACTGCTCCGGTTGTGGCCGCGGTGGCCCCGGTCGTTGCCGGTGTGACCGGCGCTGTGGCGCCGGTGTCTGGCGCGGTAAGCCCATCCGGCTCTGGCGGACGGGGTGTGCCCTGGTCGCTTCAGGCCGGAGGCGCATCGGCGGCTGCAGCGTCCACCGCAGCACTCGGTGGCGGCGTGTCCTGGCTGCCGGCGGGGGCGGGAGGCGCTGGTGTGCCGGTGTCGCCGGGGCCAGCGTTTCCCCGGCTGCCGGCTGTGCCAGGCGGCGGCGCGAACGGTGCCGGTGCTGGCAGCGGTATCGGCGGCAGCGGCGGGGGCAGCGGGAGCGGGATGCAAGGCGGCATCGGTGCTGCCCTGCTCGCGCTGCTGACGCTGGTGTTGCTGCGGCTGGCGCGTCGTTCTGGCGTGCCGCCGGTGTGGCGTTCTTACCTGCCGGAGGTGCCGCCCGCTTAAGTCCTTTCCTTCCTAACGGTCCGTGTTTCCGGCGTCCGGACCAGCAGCGTCCGGCGCTGATCCCCTTGGAAGGAAAGTGACAGCACAGTGCGTATGTGGACGAAGTCCGCGTGCGTCGTGCTCGCCTCGAGCATCCTGCTGATCCTGCTGGTGGCAGGCGGCATGAAGGGATCTGTCCCGGCTCAGGCGAACATCCGCATTGCGAGTAGTACGAGTAGTAGTACGAAGGTCACCCTGGCCAGCACACTGAGCGTGGCTGCGGCATTCGTGCCGGCGGCGCGCCCTGCCGCGAGGTATGTCGTGCAGCCCGGTGACACGTTGTCCGGCATCGCCGCGCGGTTCGCCGTGCGCGGCGGCTGGCCGGCTCTTTACGCGGCCAACCGGCCGCTCCTTGGCCCCGATCCGGATGTCATCCGGCCCGGCACCGTCTTGATGCTGCCCGGCCAGGCGGCACCGGTCCGCTACACGGTCGTGGCTGGTGACACCTTGGCCGGGATCGCGGCGGCGCTTACCGTGCGCGGCGGCTGGCCGGCTCTTTACGCGGCGAACCGGCGGGTCATCGGGCCTGATCCGGGTGTGATCCGGCCCGGGACCGTGCTGAGGGTCCCGCGTGCGGCGGCACTGTCGCCGACTGCGGTGAGCCCGGGGCGCCGCCCGTCCCCGGCGCCGCCGTCTGCGCCGGCTGGCAGCCGGTCCCGTCCCGCACCGGTGCGGGCCAGTGCGCCGGCCACGGCCGGCATGCCGCGGTGGCTGAAGACCGTGCTGCTGGCCGCCGGCCTGCTGGTCGGGGTGGCCTTCCTCGCCGAGCCGGTGCTCCTGCTCCGCCGCCGTCGGCAGGCCGCCGCCCGGGCTGACCGGCCCGGTATGGCCGGACCCGGTATGGCCGGTTCCGGTCAGGAGCCGGGCTGTGAGGGCCGGGGGCCGGTGGCCGGGGAGCTTGCTCCGGAGAAGGCCCGCGTCGTCCTGGCCGATTATGACCGGGTCGTGGTGACGCACAGCGCGTGTGACGGCATGGTGTACGTGCTGCGGCCGCCTGGTGAGGATCCGAAGGCGATCTTGCGGGCGGCCCGCCTGGTGCTGCCGGAGGATCTGTACCAGGAGCTGGCCAGGCAGCTGGGGCTGCCGGTCAGCTGGCCGATCGTGCTGGCCGATTATGACCGGCTGGTGGTGACGCACAGCGCGTGTGACGGCATGGTGTACGTGCTGCGGCCGCCTGGTGAGGATCCGAAGGCGATCTTGCGGGCGGCCCGCCTGGTGCTGCCGGAGGGTCCCTACGAGGAGCTGGCCGACCAGCTGGGGATTCCCGCCGGCTGGGCGGCCGGGTAGAGGTGCCCGCGGAGGCGGGCCGGGGGCGGAGATCCCTGGCCCGCCCGGGACCCCGGGCGGGGCCGCCCGGGCCTGCGAGGATCTCGCGGTGCCCGGCCGCGGTGCTAACTGCCTGGCGGTTCCGGCGAAGCCCTGTTCCGCAGCGACTCGACCAGGACGGCCACGTGACGCCGGTCCTCGGCCGTCAGCTCGTCGATGCTGGCGATCAGGAGCTCCCTCTCCTGGTCGTCCGGCTGCTCCTGCCCGGCGGGGGCGTTGTCGTAGTAGTGCAGTCCGGTGGACTCGGCGGCGGCGGCGCGGACGGCGGAGACCGGCACGTCGAGGCCTTTGGCGAGCGCGTCGATCGTGGCCGGGCGCGGCGGCCGACCCAGGTTCCGTGTCGTGGCGAGGGTGTAGACGGTGGACCGGGGCAGCTCGCCGCGCCGGGCGACCCTGCCGTAGGACCAGCCCTGCTCGCGCAGCCGCTGCTGGATCAGCCGCTGGAGCGGGTTGAGCGCAGGCTCCGGCGGCGCGGCGCGCGGCTGTTCTGCGGGGGGCATCTGCTCGTCCCCTATCGCCTGCGAGGTCATGGCCACCAACCTAACCCGCCTTCCTCTCGGGGAGTCCCGTCGAAAGTTCCCGAGATTAATCGGGACTCGCCGGCATTGACTGACCGGCATCGGATGTTGTACGGTAGTGACCGTACAGTACGTTCGTCAAATAGCGTACAGCAGGTCCGCGGTCCGGCGCCATAGGGGGTGCCGGGCAGCAAACTCCCCGGACTGCCTGGCCCGGGGGGCGATCGTCCTCTAAAGGAGGCACCATGTCCACTGACATCACGATGCAGGAGCTCGAGTCCGAGACCGCCGAGCTGCTCCCCAGCCGGGAAACCCTGTGCCAATGGGGCCACAGCTACAGCAGCACCAACATTGTCGGCAGCGGCGACGGCAACACGTCGCAGGTGGGGCTCATCAACGTCTCCGCCCTGAACGGCAACTTCGACGGCGACTTCAACAACGTCCTGTAGCACCTGCCGGTTCGCACCGCTCCCTGCTGTGCATGAGGGGGCAGCAGGAAGGCGGAGGGCCGCCCGGTCCGGTCCCGGGCGGCCCTCCGTGCCTTGCGGGCCTGGCACCGGGCCGCGAGCCCGGCCGTACCTGACGTTCCTGGCGAGCATGTGAGGAAGGAACAGGCCCCGTGACCGCAGTCGCAGAGCACGTGACCACCGGGCGCACCGTGCCCGCCTTGTCCCCCGCGGACGCGCGCGAGCCGGCCTGGCCGCCCCGGCTGGCCGAGGGGGTCGAGTTGCTCGGCGAGTACAAGGACTCCGGCTACAGCCAGCCGCCGTCGCTGGTCCGGCGGGCCGACGGCCAGGTCATCCAGATGTCCCCGCTGCTGTACCAGGTGGCCCGCCGGATCGACGGCTCCCGCGGTCCGGACGCCATCGCGGCGCTGGTCAGCGCCGACCTCGGCCGGTCACTGGACGCCGGGCAGGTCCGCTATCTCATCACCGCGAAGCTGCTTCCCCTTGGCGTCGTCGCCGCGGAGGGCGTCCCGCGTGCCCTGCCCAAGGCCAACCCGCTGTTGTCGCTGAGAGCGCGGGGCACGTTGCTGCCCGAGCGCATCGTGAACCTCGTGGCAATGTTCTTCCGCCCGCTGTTCCGGTGGCCCGTCGCCGCGGCCACGGTCAGCAGCATGCTGGCCGTGGACTACTGGCTGTTCGCCGTCCACGGGCTGGGCGGCGGGATCCAGCAGGTCCTGCGCGACCCGGTGGACCTGCTCGTCGTGCTCGGACTTTCCCTGGTCGGCGCCCTGTTCCACGAGTGCGGGCACGCGACCGGCTGCCGCTACGGCGGCGCGCGGCCGGGCGTGATCGGCGTGGGCATCTACCTGGTCTGGCCCTCGTTCTTCACCAACGTCACTGACTCCTACCGGCTCAGCCGTACCGGCCGGCTGCGGACCGACCTCGGCGGCCTGTATTTCAACCTGATCTTCATGCTGGCCCTGGCCGGCATCTACGTGGCCACCTCGGCCCAGGTCTTGCTCCTCGTCATTGCCGTCACGCACCTGGAGATGCTGGACCAGCTGCTCCCGTTCGTCCGCTTTGACGGCTACTTCATCCTCAGCGACCTCATCGGCGTGCCGGACCTGTTCGCCCGCGTCGTGCCCATCGTGAAAAGCGCCCTGCCCGCGGGCCGCCGCGACCCGCGCGTCGCGGGCCTGCGGCGCGGCACCCGGATCGTGGTGACCGGCTGGGTGCTGTGTGTCATCCCGCTGCTCACGTTCACCCTGGGGTACATGCTGCTTCACCTGCCCGGGATCGACCGGGCGCTGTGGGGCTCCGCCCGCATCCAGGCGCACCTGGTGTCCGCCGCGGTCGGCGGCCATCACTACGCGGTGGCCATAGTCGGTGCGGTCGCTGTCGTCTTGGTGATCCTGCCGGGCGCCGGATCGCTGTATATCGCCGCCAGGCTGGCGCGGCGGGTCGCCTCCCTGGGCCGGCGCTGGTCGGTTGGCCGTCCCGTCCGCCGCCGCCTGGCCGCCGCGGCCGGCCTGGCGGTCCTGACCGGGCTCGCGGCCTTCTGGACCATGCAAGGCCAGTTCCGCGGCTGGTAGCCGCTCAGATCACGGCCGAAGGAGGCCTCTCATGTCCGCTGCACCTGCTGTCACGTCCGGCGATGCACCTGCTGTCACAATGCAGGACCTCGAGCTCGAGCACGCCGAGCTGCTCCCGGCCCGGGAAACCCTCTACAGCTGGTCCGGACCGCCGGTGTACACCGGCGGCCCCATATCGGTGTGGAGAGCCGATCCCGGCGGCCCCATGATGTGGGGTCCGCCGGTGTACACCGGCGCGTCCTAGCTGGTCCCGGGCGTCGCTGGTAGTGCGCACGAGGGGCCTCGGCTTCGGCCCGCGCCTGCTCGATTGCCACGCGTGCGCGTGTCTCGGCCTGCGCGACGCGCGCGTCCCTTGTGCAGTGACTGACCGGGTACACGTCCCGTGCTGATCCGTGTTGTACCGTTGGATACATGGACCGAGCCCTGCGCGTGAACGTGACACTTGACCCTGAGCATGACGCCAAGCTGACCCAGCTGGCTGAGCGCACTCACCTGGAGAAGGGCACGCTGGCCCGCTCCCTGCTCCTCCAGGCCATCGACGAGGCGGACACGGAACCCCGCAACGTCGTCGCGTTGCTCGACGGCATTCCCGGCGCCTGGGAGCGGGCGATGGAGAACCTCGCCAGCGCGCGCCGCGGCGAGACCATTGCGCTCGACCAGCTCTGAGCCGTGACTGACGTACGGCTGAGCGCCGGGGCGGTCAAGGACCTGGACCACATGATCGCCACGCTCAGCCTCCCGTTCGACACCAGGGAACGCGTCCGACGCAAGCTGGAGCCCCTGGAGCGCTTCCCCTGGCTCGGCAAGGAACTCGGCGGCCGGTGGCATCCCCTGCGGCTCGCTTACGGGCCCTGGCCGTGGATGTTCATCCTGTACAGCTACGAGGAGGCTGAGGACCTGGTACTGGTCGTCGGTTTTCAGGACGGGCGGTCGTCCACGGCGGCTAGATCGTCATCCGCGGTCCGCTAGCCCTCCCCCGCCCTCTCCTGGCGCATCCGGGTTAGCTCGTCCCGCGCGTCGTCGAGGTCACGCTCGGCGCGCTCGGCGCGGCCGCGCAGCTCGCCGCGTGACTCCTCGAGCACCTGGGCGCGGGATTCCATGGCGGTCCGCAGCTCGTCCCGCTCGCGCGCCGCGTCGACCCTGATCCGCTCAAGGTCGGCGCGTACCTGGTCGAGTTCCCGCGCGGCGTCTTCCCGGGCCCGCGTGGTCTCTGCGCGCGCGTCCTCGGACCGCGCGTCGGCGGCCGCGGCGCGCTGGTCAGCCTGCGCGGCCTGCGTCAGCGCCTGGTCGCGAACCTCGTTAGCGGCGCGGACCCGCGCGTCGGCGTCGGCCTGGGCGCGCCGGACCGCTTCCTGTGCCTGCGCCTCGGCGCGGCTCACGCGCTCGTCAGCCTCAGCCATCGCGGCGGCCTTGTCCGCTTCGGACTGCTCTACCGCGGCGTCACGCTCGGCGTGAGCCTGGCTGATGGCTTCGTCGCGCTCTCGTGCCGCGTCGGCGATGGCCCGGTCGGCTTCCTGGCGGATTTCCTGGCGGGCCTGCTCGTGCTCGATGATCCGGTCCCGGAGTTCGGCCCGGGCGGCGTCACGGTCAGCGCGGGCGGTTTCGGCGTCGGCCTGCGCGGTCTCGGCCTGCACAGCCATCAAGTCGGCGGCCCCCCGGGCTTGCTCGGCGCGGGTTTCAGCGGCGAATCGGGTCGCTTCCTCCCGGTCGGCCCGCCGCCGCTGCTCGTCGCGTTCTTCCTCAGCGTCGTCAACCTGCGCCCGGATCTGCGCGGCGGCCGCCGCGGGGTCGGCCGCGGTGGCTAGGGCCTCGGCCAGGTGCTCGGTGGTTTCCCGGAGCGCGGCGGCGAGCTGCTCAGCCCGGTCCAGGGTGCTGCCTGCGGTCTTGATCGCCGTGGCGACCGGCGCGCGCTCCTCCGGGAAGTCGATGCCCTCGGCCTCGGTTCCCCGGGTCTTGGCCCGCCAGGCGTTCAGCGGGTTGTGCACCGCCTGCCCGGGCGAGTCTGCCTGCTCGCAGTACACGGGGGCCGGGCCCCTGGTGCCGCGCCGCGGTGCGGGCGGCCGGGTGCACTGGTTCCCGTCTTCGTACTCCCACCGGCAAGTCGCCGCGGTGATGGTCACTGATGCGGGTTCCTCAGATGTCATCTCGCTCATAGTCACGAGCCTAACTAATCTCATCTAATCTCGTCAACTAATATCATCTCATACTCTGAGAGTAATTAGTAACGGGTTTCGAGTTGGCGGCCATGCGAACGCCCAGTCGGGGTGCGCGCTCGAGGGTTCCGCTCCTACGGGGGGCGTGAGGACGGCCGGCCCTACCGGGGGCGCCCCCTCGGGCGGGTCGACAATGACCGGGTGGCCCACAGATCGATTACCGCGGTCGGTATGCCGTAGCCATGCTCGGGAATCTCGCCACAGTGGTAGCCAGGACATGCAGTGAACAGCACCAAGGCCTGTAGCCTGCCGCTCGCGGCGTACCGCCGTAGCTGCTTGCGGACCTCTACCGGGTGCCCGGCGATCTTGACTTCCACGCCGACGCCGCGGCTGGTGAAGTCAATCCGCAGGCCTCGGCCGAGGCTGACCTCGTGGCGGACCTGCACGCTTGCCGCGCTCCACGCTGCCTGCATGAGACGGTGCAGGTCAGATTCCGACTGGTAGACGTAGGGTTGCGCGCTCAATACGGGCCAGGCCAGGAAGGTAAGAGCATCCTTCCACGGAGCTTGCCAGGCGACCCGTTCCCAATCCCACCGCGAGAGGATCACGGGCCGACCGTAAAACAGCCCTCCGACATCTCGAGGGCCCCCTGTGGCAGCTGATCCGGGCAGTTGGTACCTACCGCGCGCTGCACGTTCCAGCGGTACTGATGCACGGTACTGCAGCACTGTCAGTAAGTCATTCACTGCATTCCTGTACTGCATCAATGTCCGTAAATACGGCGTGGCGTTACTGTGCTGCACCACTCTGGTCCTCTACGGTGCTGAGACATGAGGCTTGCACTCGTGTCAAGTAAGGGCGGCACAGGGAAGACCACCAGTTCGGTCTTCCTGGCCAGTGCTTTGCACCGGCAGGGCCGGACACTGGTAATTGACGCTGACCCGCAGGGATCGCTGACGGCGTGGTCCGCGGGCGGCGAGCTGCCGTTTACGGTGGTCTCGATGCCGATCCCGCAGATTCACCGGCAGATCAAGGACCTGGCCGCCGATTACGAGCATGTGGTCATCGACACGCCGCCGGGGGATATGGCGATAACGCGCTCGGCGATCATGGCGGTTCCCCTGGTTCTCGTGCCGGTCAGCCCGACCGGGCTGGATATTGACCGGCTCCGGCCGACCTGGGAGGCGCTGGCCGATCTCGAGCCGACGCACCCGCTCGGCCTGGCGGTCGGCGTCCTGCTGACGAAGATCCGCCGCGGCACCCGGAGCCGCCGGGAGGCCCGGGAGGTGCTGACCGAGCTGAACTATCCGGTGATGGATACAGAGATTCCGCTGGCCGAGTGGCCGTATGCGGTCAGCTTCGGGACCTCTCCGGTCGAGCTCGGCGCATACGATGACCTGCTCGCGGAGCTGAAGTCGTGAGCCCGGCGAGGCCGCCGAGCGCCGGGCGCGCAGGCATCCGCAATGCGGCACTAGGTGCCGTGCCTGCTAGACAGGATGCAGTGCCGCCGGTACTGCAATCAGGTACTGATCCATCCGCAGTGCCTCCGGTACGGGACGACCTTGCGCAGACCACCCGAGGCTCAGGCCGTCCGACCAGGATCACAGTCGACCTGGTGACGGACCTGCACGGGTTCCTTCGCGGTTACGCGCAGGCCCGGGATGTCGCCGCGGCGGATGTCGTCCGCGAACTTATCCGCCAGCTGAGGGCTGACCCGGATCTGTCGGCCGGGGTGACTGCCGAACTGGAGCGGCGCCGGGAGGCGCTTGCCGAAGCGATGCGGGCGGCGAGAGAGTAGCCGGTGCCGCAATCCGTCGAAGACGACTGGGGCCTCGACGAGGCCGAGGCCCTGCTGGACATGGATGGGCGGCGGGAGCGCCTGGAGCGGGTCGCTGCCGACCTGCAGAGCGGCAAGGTCCAGCCTGTTGACCACGCGATCGCACGCGACCGGATCGAGAAGCACATCCGAGACCGCTGCACCCGGTGACGTGGGTCGCCAGCCTCGCGGGCTTATGTAGGACCCGAGAGCGCTGGACCGTCGTCGACGTTGTCGACGCCCGTCGGCTTCGCAGGTTGCCATAGCGGGCCCCGTCCGCCCTCTGCCTGACTAGGCACCTCCATCGTATGATCCGGGGGCATGAGCGACCGGAAGACGCGCGTGACCGTGACGATCGACCCGCACCTCGCCGCATACGCCGAGCACCTGGTGGAGGCGGGGAAGGCCGCGTCCGTGTCAGCCGTAGTCAACGCCGCGCTGACTCAGCGGCTTGAGCGGGACAGGCGCATCGCGAGGCGGTGGAAGGAGAGCACCGCCCAGGCGGACATGGCCAAGGTGGAGCGGATGATCGCGCACGTGGAGGCTCAGGTTGAGCAGCTTCCGGCGTCGCACAGGTACCGGTGAGCGAGGAGAGCGGGGGCTACTCCTGCGTAAGGCGCGAGTGCGCTCGAGGGTGCGGTAGACGGTGGCGCGGCCGACGGAGAAGACTCCCATGAGGTCGGCGATGGTGTAGTCGCCGGTGGAGTGCATGCGGGTGAGCTCGGCTTGCTGGCGGGGGGTGAGCTTGGGCTGCTTTCCCTTGAGCTTGCCTTTGGCGCGGGCGACGGCCATGCCTTCGCGGGTGCGGAGCCGGAGCAGGTCGACTTCGAATTCGGCGAAGGTGGCCAGGATGTTGAAGAACATCTTGCCGAGAGGATCGGCGGGATCGTAGATGGTGCCGCCGAGGGAGAGCTTGATGCCGCGGGCGACCAGGGAGTCGCCGATGTAGCGGGCGTCGGGGACGGAGCGGGCAAGCCGGTCGAGCTTGGGCACGACGAGAGTGTCGCCGGACCGGACGGCGGCCAGGGCTTGGTCCAGGCCGGGCCGGGCGCGGCTGGTGCCGGTGAGGCCTTTGTCGAGGTAGATCCGGCCGTCCGAGACGCCGAGCGCGGCCAAGGCCTGGCGCTGGGCGGTGAGGTCCTGCAGGACGGTGGAGCACCTGGCGTAGCCGATGAGTTCGCCCATCCCGGCAGCGTATCGTTTAGCACCCGGTCACCGGACTATTAAGCGGACTGGTCTTACGGGACGGCGTTCCCGCAGGTCATATGTCCCGGAAGGCGGTGCACCGGCGTGTCCGGCAGACGATCCCCTCACGGACACTCTGCAGCCCAAAGCGTTCTTGCGACGCGGGAGGCCGCCGCAAGAAGGAGTTAGGTCGGCCGGCTGCTAGCGGGCGTCAACGCACTGGTTTGCCCTTGCCGTTTTCCTCCGTCACGAGCACGGCGCGGTATGCGCTGGCCGCGCGGAGCGCGGCGTCCTGGGCACCTTCCACGGTCATGCGTCCTGGTTTTGCTTGCAAATTTCCACGGTCATGGGGTGCGACGGGCACCACGTTGCTTTCGGGGAGGCAGGAAAGGGGGTCTGGGGGGAAACCTGGAACCGGGCCGTGATTTTCCGGGGCCGGGGGGGTTCCGGGTTTCCCCCCAGTCAAATTCCGAATTGTTCCCCCTCCTTCTGTTTGTGCGAAGTGGAGTCGGAGGGATCCTGACCTCGCCCTCTTGTCTCGTTGAGGGGGTGAGGTCAGGATCACGGAGACGGAGCGGAGCGAGCGCGTCAGTGCTGGTAGGAGGGGTCGCCGGGCCGGAATCGCGGCGCACAGCGCCCGCAATCTAGCTGTGCGACTATGCGCTGAGTGCATGGACAGTACGCGGGTGTTACCCGCCACCGTGGCTGATGCGTGCCGCGGGCCGATTACGAGCCGGCGCGCCGGCTCACGTTCCGGAGCCGAGCCGGCGAAGATGTTGCGCGTTCCTATATGGCTTCACCACTGGAGCTCTATAGCCCCACACATGCCGAAGGCCGGACACCAGTCCGGCCATCACGACACCTGAACATCCGCTCGTCCGCACTTCGCGCACAAGGCCGGCAAACCAGAATCGCGAGGTCCGAACCGAAAGCTAACAGTCCCGAACTGAAAGCTAACAACCGTGGCCAGAGTAACAGGTCGCACGGTCAATTCAGTATTGCCCCCGTGCGACACGCCGGGTGTCGCAGCAGCGAGCCCGGGCAGTCCTGACGGCCTCTCGCGCGCCGCCGCGGAGGCCGCTTGGCATGCGGTCACGCCTTTGATCGCGGGTACGCCCCACGTCAGGACGTCGAAGGACGGCGGCCGCACTTACCCGGCGAGGTGGGCCGGGCCGCTGCCCGCCGAGCCTCCTAAGCAGCCGTGCACGGTGGCGGTCTACAGCCCTGCGAGTGGCACCGGCTGCCTGCTGGCTCTTGACCTTGACCCGTCCCGCACCGGCCGTGACGTTGACGATGCTGCTGTCGAGTACCGCCATGAACATCGCGGTGGCCCCGCGGCCGAGGTCCGCGCTCAGGCCGAGGCCCTCGCCGGGCTCGTGGCCTGCTGCGGCGGCCAGGTCCTCGCCGACGTCTCGCCGAGCGGCGGCCGGCACGTCTACGTCCTATTCGCCGCTCCGCTGCCGTGGCTCGAGCTGAGAGACCTGGCCCGGGCGATCTCCCTGCGGTATTCCGCGGTCGACCCGGCGCCGATGTCAGGCCTGGGCGGCCAGATCTCGCCGCCTGGCGCCCGCCACAAGTCCGGAGGCTGGCGGCTGCTCTCGGGGCCGCTGGAGGACGCCGCGGCGGCGGCCGCGCAGCCCAACAGCCCGGCGGTATGGGCTGGACTGCTGACTGAGTTCGCGGCCGAGCTGCGTCACCTCGAGCCGGATGCGCCGGGCGGTGACGCACCGCAGGTGGCCGAGCTGGACGATACCGGCGTTCTGTGGGTGCCTCATCTCGGCGGCCGGGCTCCGCTTGGCCCCGAGCTCGAGCATGTCGCCCGCACTGGCCGGTGGGACCATACCCGCTACGCGGGCCGCAGCGAGGCGCGGATGGCTGTCGTCGCCTCTGCGTCGGCCCGCGGCTGGCAGCTGGCCGACGTCCGGGCCGCGGTGGCCAGCGGCGCGTGGAAGGGCCTGGCCGCGCTGTACGAGCGGCGCTCTGAGCCGGGGCGGATGGAACGGCTTCTCCCGCTGGAGTGGCGAAAATGCATCGGCGAGATCTCGCGGGAGAAAAACGTACGCCAATGGCACACCAGCGACCTCAGTACACGCCCCCCCCTCGAGGAATCGGCATCCTCGGCGGAGTACGGACTGATCCGTCAGTGGCTTACCGCGATTCTGTGCGCGGCCGAGGATCCGGAGCGGGTCAAAGGCTGGGGTCGTCGTGCCATCGCGGTCCGTCTGGTGCTGCTCGCGCTGGGCCAGGCCGCGATGGTCAGCGGATCGAGCACGATCGAGTTCGGTACGCGGAACCTGGCGCTGCATTCGGCTCTGAGCCACCGGACGGTGTCGCGCGTGCTGCAGATACTCCGTGATGAGCCTGACCCGCTGATTGACCTGGTGAGCCCGCGTCGGCTGGCCAGGGCCGACCGCTACGCCCTCCGGATCCCGGACCGGTATGCCGAGAGCGTCCGCTGGCGTCGGCGGCGAGCTGGCCGGATCGAGGCGGCTCACCCTGCCTTCCTGGCCCTCGGCGGTACATCAGCCCTCGTCTATCAGGCGCTTGACCAGGTCGAAGCGCGCGGCGCCGAGGTGGCCCGGGCGGCCCGGCTGAGCGTGTCGGCGGCGTCGGCCGCGTTGCAGGTGCTGGCCGAGCACGGGCTCGCCGAACGAGGTTCCGGCGGCTGGCGGCGCGGGCCCGTCGCCCTGGCCGACGTGGCCGAGGCGACAGGCGCGACCGACCTGCAGCGCGAGCGCGAAGCGAGGTACAAGCGAGACCGGGAAAGCTGGCGGGCCCGGCTCCGGCAGTACCAGGGCGCCCGCCAGCTGCCTGCCTCGGCGCGGGACGGATGGTGGTCGCTGGACGACGGCGATGAGTACGACGAGATGTGCCGGTGGCCGGTGATCAGCGATGATTTCGTTCGCGGGCCACCCCCGGCTGAGGCGCGGGAGAGCGCATAAAGCTGCCCCGCCCCGCGCGGCGCTGCCTGGGCGTCCGTTCCGACAGTCCCCGATAATCACGGTTATCGAGGATCTGCTGCCTCCGAGGGCGGTGAAGTTCGCGGTGAGTTATCGGCAGTTTCCCTTGCGGAGTCGGGGGATGGCGCTGTACGGTGGTGACCGAACAATGTGTCCGGCTCTGGAGACTGTGCCGAGATAGGCCCGAAAATTTTGGGTGCCTGGCGGATGTTTCAAGCCGTTGATGGCGGGCACGCGGGCGAAGGTCTGGTCTCTCCCCGGCGGAGCGGAGTTGCTCATGCCGCAGTCAACCTTGCGACGCATCGCACACCGTGCGGTGCAGGTCGCGATTTTGGCTGCCGGAATCCTGACCATCTTGCTGGTGTTCTCGCGCCAGGCCGACGCAGCCACCTCCGCGCCCGCCGGTCCGCCGCCGGTCTCCTCGGCCGCTAATCCGGTCTCCTCGGCTGTCGCCCCGGTCGTGTCGGCTGCGTCGTCGGTCTCCTCGGCTGCCCCGAGTTCCGCGCCGGCCAGCGCCCCGAGTTCCGCGCCGGCCAGCGCCCCGAGTTCCGCGCCGGCCAGCGCCCCGAGTTCCGCGCCGGCCAGCGCCCCGAGTTCCGCGCCGGCCAGCGCCCCGAGTTCCGCGCCGGCGGCAGCCCCGGGTACCTCGGCCGCCCCCAGCTCCGCGCCTGTTAGCACCACGCCCGCCGCGGCGGCAGCTCCGGTGGCGTCGGCGGCAGCTCCGGTGGCGTCGGCGGCAGCTCCGGTGGCGTCGGCGGCAGCCCCGGCAGCCCCGGCAGCCCCGGTGGCGTCGGCGGCAGCCCCGGCAGCCCCGGCAGCCCCGGTGGCGTCGGCGGCAGCCCCGGTGGCCCCGGCAGCCCCGGTGGCGTCGGCGGCAGCCCCGGTGGCGTCGGCGGCAGCCCCGGTGGCGTCGGCGGCAGCCCCGGTGGCGTCGGCGGCA
>Ga0302181_10002299_pt1 | contig 13648 bp, 8 predicted proteins | sample I_Palsa_E3_3_FD_198786 | JGI IMG/M metagenome (GOLD analysis project Ga0302181, IMG submission 198786) | Peat permafrost microbial communities from Stordalen Mire near Abisko, Sweden - I_Palsa_E3_3 | ecosystem: Environmental > Terrestrial > Soil > Palsa > Peat permafrost | place: Sweden: Abisko... | reverse complement strand
CCCTCGGGGGTTACTGATCCCACACGCGAACAACGAACTGAGGTGGCGCCCGGATTCCGGCGGCTGGCCGGAGCGAGAGCGTCCCGCCCCGTGGGGCGGGACGGTAAGCGGACAGGTCACCAGGGAGAGGTGAAGATCTGGAATGCTCAGGGAGTGATGTCCTCAGATCCAGACGCCACCGAGGGCCGCGACGGCGCGCCGCGCGTGAACCGCCTACTCACCCTCTCCGACGGCGTGATCGCCATTGCCCTTACCCTGCTGGTCTTGCAACTCCGGGTGCCCGCCCTCGACCAGGTCCCCGACCCGGACTCGGCGAAAGACCTGGCGGCCCAGCTCGGCAACGGCTCGGCTCAGCTGGTCAGCTACGGGATCTCGTTCTCCGCCGGAGCGGGCGCTCGTTCCCGGCCCCGGAAAGCTAATCAGCTACGCGATCTGAAGCTCTTGCTGCCAGTGGACGGTGCAAGCGCCATGGCTTCGCGTTCCTGTTCACCATCACCATCATGCCGTTCACCAGCACCCTGCTCGGCGCCTTCGTGAGATGGAGCACCGCCGCGGCCAAGTACTTGTGGATACTGATGGCCGTGGCACCTGGACTCATCAGCCGGTGGTCAGCCCGCCGTGGCAGCGCAAACGCCGGTTAACGCAACACTAGCTCGGTGGCGCGGACAGGCGGGCCGCAATCTCCTCCGGGTTCTCGACCGTCAGGACTACTCTGTCGTACTTGCTGCTGGCCAGGTCGATGACAATCCCGGGGCCGCGGCCGTGGCAGACGGCGAAGGTGACGCGCCCGTCGTCATGCCAGCTCCCCACCCGGGTGTCAGGAAGCTGCGTGCCCACCCCCTTCATACCGTGAACTTCGGCAATGCAGTCCGGTACGGCCCGCACGCCACTGATCGCGCTGCGGGGGAATGCCTGATTTCGGTGCCCCGCCTCAAGCTTCTCCCCGCGAGACATATCGATCGTGACCGCGTCATCGGTGATCAGCAGGTGCGCCATGAAACGACATTCTGCCGCGCACTGGCCACCGACGGCCAGGGGTCCTGCGCCTGGTGGCTGCCCACGGACTTTGATACCTGATCGGGTCGCGTTCAGCCGAGCTGTGGCCACAGTCATCTTGCGCGCCTGCGCACCTGCGCACCTGCACGGCCAGGACCGCAGACCCAGGGCACCCACTAGGGCATTCACGGGCGCGACCGGGGAGCCCGGAGCGCGATCGTCAATGGAAGCAAATACGAATCGGGATGGTGGGATATGACTACCGCACAGCTCGCCGCGACGCGGCTGACGTTGAAGGAAGCACGATGCGACGCATTGTTCGCCTCCGGGCTGCAGCCATACACCACATCCCAGGACGTTGCCTGATCATTGCCAGGGCGATTGTCCCGGTGGCAGTTTCTTTCGAGAGGACCCCCAATGCTGTTGACATTTGATTCGGCAGGCGATCTGGCGCGAGCACTTCGGCGCGCGGCCGATGCGCACCGGCAGCACGAGGAGCACACCGGACGCCCGGACGCCGACTGGCCGAACTGGTACGCGCTGTACCTCGAACTAGAGCAGGCCGGACTCGAGCATCTGCTCAGTCCTGACCGCCTTGAGGGCGCGACTGTTCCGGTAGCGATCGTTACCAGCCGCACCGAGGCGGAACTGATCGTCGGCATGTTGCGCAATTACGACTTGAGAGCAGTCGTATCGGCAGACGATGTCGGAGGACAAAATCCGGCGCTGCAAAACCAGGGTGTACGCGTGCTGGTTGCTCCCTCCGGTGAAGCCGCGGCCCGTCAACTCCTAGCCGCCGCCTGGGACACCTCTCCGGAAGCCAGTCACGCAACTTTTGCCAGCGCGGACGAGCCAGCCACGATGTCGTAGCTGCGGTCGATGTCCGTGATCTCTGCTGCTCAGTTCCCGTAGCCAATGGCCTAAGGTCGCTGATCCCACGGTCGCGCCCCGGACGGTCCCGCCGCGCCTGCCGAGGCACTGGCCGCTGTCCTGGTCTGACGTTCCGTTGTTCCCGGCGGCTGGTCAGGTGCCGGTCAGCGCCTCGTGGAGCTGTCTGCGGGAGCTGATGCCGAGCTTCGGGTACACCCTGTGCAGGTGCCACTCGACCGTGCGCGGGCTGATGAACAGCTCGGCGCCGATCTCGGGATTCGTACGCCCGTCACCAGCAAGCCGGGCGATCTGCGCCTCCTGGGCCGTGAGCTCGTCGCGTGTCTCGACGGTCTGCTTGCGTACCGTCTGGCCGGTGGCCGCCAGCTCGCGGCGGGCGCGCTCGGCGAAAGCCTCGGCCCCCATCGCGGTGAGCATCTGGTGAGCAGCGCCAAGCTGCTCGCGCGCGTCTATGCGGCGGCCAGCGCGCCGCAACCATTCGCCGTAGAGCAGATGGGCGCGGGCGAGCTCGACGCGGACCTGGGTGCGGCCGAGCCGGTCGATCGCCTCGCGGTAAAGACTCTCCGCAGCGTCGCCCTGGCTCAGCAGCGCCCGCGAGCGCGCCTCTATCCCTAGCGCCCAGTCGGTGCCGCTGGCGCGTGTCGTCTCCGTCAGCCGCTGGAGGGCGCCGGATGCGCGCTCGGCCTGCCCGCTGCGCACGGCCGCCTCGATGAGTTCGACGAGCGACCAGGTACAGAACCCGAGCTCCGGCGGATACTCACATGCCTGCTCGGCTGCCGCCAGCGCCTGCTCGTAGCGGCCCAGGCCGTTGCAGAGCACCGCGGTGGCCCACTGCGTGACCGTCACCCCGATTCCCTCGCCACGGGAAACGACCTCACTCGATATGGTCTCGATCAGCTCGCCGGTCTCGCGTTCGCGGCCCGACATGGCGGCCAGACCCAGGGCACCGTAAGGCAGGAAGTTGCTCCCGACCACCGCTTTTACTGTTTGGGCCTCCTCGACCAGCGAAGCGGCGGTCGAAAGCTCACCGCAGACCAAGTGCGCAAAGACGCGTGAGTTGAACGCCAGGGGAAGCTGGCCGAACGCCCCGGCGTCACGGGCAAGCTGAACGAGGCGGCTGATGAGGACACTCCACGCATCGTCGTCCCACAAGGCCCAGGCCACACGTCCGGCGAGCCATAGCCAGCGCAGTTCCTCCGCCGCGGAGATGTCCTGGCTCCGGAAGGTGCTCAGCGCCCGCCTGAGCGTCGGGACACCTGCGGCGGGCCCCTCCGTGAACAGCACTGACAGGCCGTCCAAGAGCAGATCGGGCGTGCGCGGCGGTGTCGATAGCGGAGGTGTTACGCGCGCTGCCCTCGCTACCTCCCCGACAGCACGGGACAGACGACCGTAGATAAGCGCTGCCGAGAACGCATCCAGGTATGTGTCGCGCGCGAGTCCCGGGTCGAGCGGTTCGAGCCGGCGGGCGGCGGCCAGCAGCAGCGAAGGAGCCTCATTGCCCCGCCGCAAGGCGAGTGCGATCTGCCCGCGCAGCAGATCCTCGCGGGCGCGCTGGAGCTCGTCGGGCGGGCCTGCCTGCGCCATGGCGAGCAGCCCCAGCGCGGCGTCGGCGGCACCGGCCTGGTGCTTGGCCTGCGCCGCGGCCAGCGCCCGCTGGGCCCGGCGTGCTGGGTCAAGGGTCAGCTCGGCGGCCCGTTCGAGGAAGGCCGCCATCGCGGCGAGGCCCCCGCGAGCCTGGGCCCGGCTGGCTGACTGCTCAAGCTCGGCGGCTACCGCCTCGTCGCGTCCCGCCGCCGCGTGGGCGCGATGCCACGCCCGGCGGTCCGGATCCAGAACCGGGTCGGTGACCTCGGCCAGTGCGGCGTGCACGTCCCGCCGGTCCCCGACGGACGCCGACCGGTAGGCCGCCGAGCGGACCAGCGGATGCCGGAACCGGACCCCCGCACCGGCCTCGATCAGCCCCGCCGTCTGGGCCGCGGCGGCCGCGTCCGGTCCGATTCCGAGCCGCCCGGCCGCGCGCCACAGCAAGGTCACGTCGCCGGCCGGCTCGGCTGCCGCCGTCAGCAGCAGCCGTCTGGTTTGATCCGGAAGCGGCTCAAGCCGCCGCACGAAGCCCTGCTCGATCAGGGTGGCCAGCGGCTTCACGCCGGGCAGCCCGAACCCGCCCGCCAGCTCCGCCGGGGTCAGCCCGCGGGGCAGCTCGAGCAACGCCAGCGGGTTACCGCGGCTCTCGGCCACGATCCGGTCCCGCACCGCCTCATCCAGCGGGCCGCGCAGCGCCGCGCCGACGAGCGCACGCGCGTCAGGGTCGCTCAGGCCGCGTACCGGCAGTTCCGGCAGACCTTCCAGCCCCTGCTTCAGCCCTTGCTCCGGCCCGCCGGTGCGCGCCGCGAAGACCAACGCGACCGGCTCCGCCAGCAGACGGCGTGCGACGAACGCGAGCGTCTGCGCCGAGACCTGGTCCAGCCACTGCGCGTCATCGACCACGCAGACCAGCGGCTGCTCCTCGGCCACATCGGCCAGCAGGCTCAGCACCGCCAGCCCCACCAGGAACCGGTCAGGCGCGCCGCCGACGCTCAGTCCGAACGCCGTGCCCAGCGCGTCGCGCTGCGGGGCGGGAAGGCGATCCAGGTGATCGAGCATCGGCCCGCACAGCTGATGCAACCCCGCGAACGCCAGCTCCATCTCCGACTCCACGCCCGCCGCCCGGGCGATCCGGCAATCCGGCGCGCGCGCCGCTACGAACTCCAGCAACGCCGACTTGCCCGCCCCGGCCTCGCCCCGCAGCACCAGCACCCCGCTGCGACCCGCCCGCGCATCGGTCACCAGCCGATCCAGCGCCCCGCACTCACCACCCCGGCCCCGCAATCCAGGCCCAGGATCAGCGATATTTGGCCACCCGATGTCGGCGTAGCTCCCCGTCAACGCGTCCTCGAACACCTCGCTCGAGCCAGGCTGCGCTTGTTCGTCCGAACGTCCCGAGATTGTCATATAGTCACAGCCTTTTGAGTGCGCTCCAGCTTACGCCCGCCACCCTGCCCTGGCCGGGCTGAACATCGGTTGCTCATCAGCCGGCGCTCGGCCGCGGGCCGGCCAGTGCACCGGCCAGGGCTTCCACAGGCGCGGCGGCCCGGACCCCGGCCCCGACCATGGTCACAGCGGCGTCAACAGATGCCACCTCGCTGAGCACGACGAGACCGGAAGGCCGGAAAATGACCACCTATCTGATCAACCACCTGCGCGTACCCAACGGCGTCCCGAAGCCGGACGCCCTGGTGTACCTGGAACACGTCGAGGCCACATTCCTCCCCTACGGCGGCAAATGGCTCGTGCTCGACGCCCAGGTCGAGGCGCTGGAAGGTGACTGGCCCGGCTCCGTGGTGCTGATGGAGTTCTCCGACATGGACACGGCGAAGAAGTGGTACAACTCCCCCGAGTACCAGGAGATCCTGCACCTGCGAACCGACAACACCATCAGCGACCTGATCCTGGTCGACCAGGTCGGCCCAGGCTTCACCTCGGCCGCCTGGGCCCAGCAGATCCGCGCCGTCATCGCCGCCGGTTCCGGCGCCACGACCTGATCCACACACCCAGCCCACAGGCTGGTTGTCCGCGTGAGCTTCCGCCGCTTCGGGAATTCCGCAGGCAACAAGATCCGCACCACGCACGACGGCTCGTCAGTTCTTCTGGCGGGCCGTTTTGTCGTGGGCGAGGGGACGCGACTTGCCGCCGCGGCCTCAGGTCGCGACGGACTTCGCCGTATCGCAACACTGCGCGTTCTGGGCCGCCGTCGGCTAGCCCAGCCACCCAGTGCACCGACCAGGGCACCGACAGGCGCGCCCGGGCCGACCGGAGCGCGACGCTGAGTACCAGTGCCGATGGCACCGACAGATACCGCTTCCGACCAAGGAGTTCCCGTGTCAACACCATCCCCCAGCACGCAGGCCGCCATGACCGATACCGCGGTCCGTCCCTTCCGGGTGCACGTGCCCGATGAAGAAATCGCCGACCTTCAGCGGCGTGTCGCCGCGACGCGCTGGCCCTCCGCCGAGCTCGTCGCCGATCGGTCGCAGGGCGTACAGCTAGCGACGATCCAGGAGCTCGCCCGCTACTGGGCGACCGATTACGACTGGCGCGAGGGCGAAGCGAAACTGAACTCGCTCCCGCAGTTCACCACCGAGATCGACGGGGTCGGCATCCACTTCATCCACGTGAAGTCGCCGCACGAGAACGCGATGCCGCTGATCATCACGCACGGCTGGCCCGGCTCGGTCATCGAGCTGCTCGAGGTCGTCGGCCCGCTCACCGACCCGCCCGCGCACGGCGGACGCGCCGAGGACGCGTTCGACCTCGTGCTTCCCTCCCTGCCTGGCTATGGCTTCTCCGCCGAGCCGACCGAGCTCGGCTGGGACCCCGGCCACATCGCGCGCGCCTGGGCCGAGCTCATGCACCGGCTCGGCTACACCCGGTACGTCGCCCAGGGCGGCGATGTAGGCTCCGCCGTCACCGACGCGATGGGCCGCCAGGCACCCGAGGGGCTGCTGGGCATCCACCTCAACCTGCTCCTGGCCGTGCTGACCGGCAGCCCAACGCCGGCCGAAACCGAGCAGGAACGCGCGGCGCTCAACGCGCTCATTACCTTCAACACGAGCGGCAATGGCTACTTCATTGAGCAGGCCACGCGGCCGCAGACGATCGGCTATGCCCTGCTGGATTCACCCGTCGCCCTGGCGGCCTGGATGATCGACCACGACACCGACAGCTACCAGAAGATCTCCCGCGCCTTCCTCGACAAGCAGCCCGCGGGCCATCTCACCCGGGACCGGATCCTCGACAACATCACGCTGTACTGGCTGACGGGCACCGGGGCCTCGGCCGCCCGGGAGTACTGGGAGACCGGGCAAGCCCTTGCGGCCGGGCAGACTCCTCCGGAGGTCTCGATCCCGGTCGGCTTCACCACGTTCCCCGGCGAGATCTGGCCGGCCCCGCGCAGCTGGGTCGAGAAGGTCTACCCCAGCCTCGCCTACTTCCACGAGGTCGACCGGGGCGGTCACTTCGCCGCCTGGGAAGAGCCCGATGTGTTTGCGACCGAGATCCGAGCGGCATTCCGGTCACTGCGCTAGGGCCGGCCTGCCCGGGATTTCCGGGGGGACGGCGCGCAGAGCGTGAACCGTCCCCCCGGCACACCCGGCAGCTGCAGGCCTACTGACCCGAACGGCTGGGTACATCTTTCCTGACATAGACCCGCCGGACACACGGGCAACCGCCGGTCGGCTACCGGATGTTGCGCAGGCGCCGTTGCCAACCGCAGAGGTGATCACTAATGTCGGTTGGGATGCCTATGTCCAGCCGTGATCCTGGGCCTGGCCTACGTGGTCGGCAGCCGGGACTGCGCGGTCGGCGTAACGAGTGCGACGTGCTGGATCAAGTCTTGGCCAGCGCGCGGGCCGGCGACAGCCGGGTCTTGGTGCTGCGCGGCGAGCCGGGCATCGGCAAGACCGCGCTGCTGAGCTACCTGCTCCGACGCGCGTCCGGATGCCGTACCGCCCGGGCGGTCGGCGTCGAGGCCGAGATGGAACTCGCGTTCGCCGGGCTGCACCAGCTGTGTGCGCCGTTCCTTGATCGGCTCGATCGTCTGCCGGCACCACAGCGCGACGCGCTCGGCACGGCCTTCGGTCTGCAGGTCGGCGACGCCCCGGACCGCTTCGTGGTCGGGCTGGCTCTGCTGAGCCTGCTGTCCGACGTCGCCGAGGAGCAGCCGCTGGTGTGCGTGGTGGATGATGCGCAGTGGCTCGACCACGCCTCGGCGCAAGCGCTCGCGTTCGTCGCGCGCCGCCTGGCGGCCGAGTCTGTCGCCCTGGTTTTCGCGGTACGCGAGCCCTCGGCCGAGCGTCACCTGACCGGGCTGACTGAGCTGGTCGTACCCGGGCTGGTCGATGGCGAGGCGCGCGCCTTGCTGCTGTCGGTGATCACCGGTCCGATGGACGAACGAGTCCGCGACCGGATCGTGGCCGAGACCCGCGGAAACCCGCTCGCCCTGCTGGAACTGCCGCGTGGCCTGACGCCCCAGGAGCTGGCGGGCGGGTTCGGCCTGCCCGACGCCGCAGCCCTGTCGGGCCGGATCGAGGACAGCTTCCGGCGGCGACTGGAACCGCTCCCGCCGACGACCCGGCTGCTGCTCGTGGTGGCGGCGGCCGAGCCGATCGGCGATCCGGTGCTGATGTGGCGGGCAGCTGACCAGCTCGGCGTCGCGGCTGACGCGGCGGCGCCGGCGGTCTCGGCCGGACTGGTCGACTTCGCCGGGCAGGTGCGGTTCCGCCATCCGCTGGTGCGATCCGCCGTCTACCGGGCGGCGTCGCCCGAGGAGCGCCGGAACGTCCACCGGGCCCTGGCGGACGCCACCGATCCCGGTGTCGATCCCGATCGCCGGGCGTGGCACCGCGCCCACGCGACGGCTGGCCCGGACGAAGAGGTGGCCGACGAGCTCGAGCGCTCGGCCGTTCGGGCCCAGACGCGTGGCGGCCTGGCCGCGGCGGCCGCCTTCCTCGAGGAAGCCACCCGGCTGACGCCCGACCCGGCGCGTCAGGCCCAGCGCGCGCTGGCCGCCGCGCTGGCCAAGCATCTGGCCGGCGCACCCGACGCGGCGCTCGCCCTGCTGGCCATGGCGCAGGCGAGACCGCTTGACGAGTTGCAGCGCGCCCGGGTGGACATGCTGCGCGCGGAGATCGCGTTCGCCTCGCGGCGGGGCAGCGACGCTCCGCCGCTGTTGCTGAAGGCCGCGCTCCAGCTCGAGCCGCTGGACCTCGGGCTCGCCCGCGAGACCTACCTGGAGGCGTTCACGGCCGCGGTGCTGGCCGGCCGCCTGTCCCGTGGCGCGGACGTGACGGAGGTGTCACGAGCGGCGCGCCTGGCGCCCGCGGCTGCGGCGCCGCCCCGCGCGCCCGACCTTCTCCTCGACGGCCTCGCGCTGCTGGTCACGGACGGCCGCGCGGCCGGCACACCGCTGCTCAAACGGGCGCTGAGCGCTTTTCGCGGCCAGGACATCTCCAGCTCCGACGGGCTGCGCTGGCTGTGGCTCGCCGGACGCGTGGCCGATGAGCTGTGGGATGACGAGAGCTGGGAGGTGCTGTGCACTCGCCATGTCATGCTCGCACGGCAGGCAGGTGCGCTCACCGTGCTCCCGATCGCGCTGCGGTCCCGCATCTTCGTGCACGTGTTCGCGGGCGAGCTGGACGAGGGCGCGGCGCTGATGCAGGAGGTGCGCGCGGTCACCGAGGTGACCGGGACCCAGCTCGCGGCCTACGGTGCCGTCGCGCTCGCGGCCTGGCGAGGTCGCGAGGCCGAAGCCGCCGAGCTCATCAAGGCCACCATCGACGACGTCACGAGCCGTGGCGAAGGCATGGGGCTGAGCATCAGCTATCACGCGCGCGCACTGGTCTACAACGGCCTCGGCCGCTACGCCGAGGCCAGGGCCGCGGCCGAGCAGGCAGGCGAGCATGACGATCTGGGTGTCTTTGAGTGGGCGCAGACCGAGCTGGTCGAGGCGGCATCCCGGAGCGGCGCCCCCGAGGTCGCGGCCGCCGCCCTCGAGCGCCTCGCGGAGACGACGCGCGCCGCCGGAACCGACTGGGCGCTGGGTATAGAGGCCCGCTCGCGAGCGCTGCTGAGCGAGGACGACGCCGCGGAGGACCTCTACCGCGAGGCGATCGAGCGGCTCGGCCGCACCCGTATTCGCGTCGAGCTCGCCCGCGGCCACCTGCTCTACGGCGAATGGCTACGCCGCCGCGGGCGTCGCCTCGACGCGCGCCAGCAGCTGCGCACGGCCCACCAGATGTGCACCACGATAGGCCTCGAGGCGTTCGCGGAGCGCGCCCGCCGTGAGCTGCTAGCCACCGGGGAGACGGTCCGCGACCGCGGAGTCGAGGCGCGCGAGGAGCTCACCGCCCAGGAGGCGCAGATCGCCCGGCTCGCCGGTGAGGGGAAGACGAACCCGGAGATCGGCGCCGAGCTGTTCATCAGCCCGCGCACGGTCGAGTGGCACCTGCGCAAGGTGTACCCGAAGCTCGGCGTCAGCTCCCGCCGACAGCTCCGGCAGGCGATCGCTGACGCCGCGCGCATACCGGCGCCGACTTAGCCGCATCTGCGACCCGGCACACAGAACTAGGTGGACCGATATCGACACGCAGTTCGAAGAGCTCACCATCGCCGCCTTCCATACCGCGCTGCGGAACGGCGAGCTGACCGGCGCCCAACTTGTCGACTGGTACCTCGCCAGGATTCAGGCGCACAACACGGCCGGGGCAAGGCTCCAGGCTGTGGTGACAGTGAATCCCCGAGCGCAGGACGAGGCTGCCGTTCAGGATAGGTCCTTCGCGGCGACCGGGAGGCTATCCGGACCACTGCACGGTGTGCCCGTTCTGGTAAAAGACCAAGCCGAAACGGCCGGCCTGCGCACGACGTTCGGCTCGATCCTGTTCGACGCTTACGTGCCGCTGGCCGACGCGACCCTGGTCACGAAGCTCAGGGACGCCGGCGCGGTCATCCTGGCCAAGACGGCCATGTGCGACTTTGCCGCGGGCTGGTTCTCCTCCTCCTCGCTGACCGGCCACACCAAGAACCCCTACGACCCGGCGCGTGAGTCCGGGGGCTCCAGCGCGGGCACTGCCGCGGGGGTAGCCGCGAACTTCGGGCTCGTCGGGATCGGGGAGGACACCGGCGGGTCCATCCGGATCCCTGCTTCGTTCAACAACCTCTTCGGTTTGCGTGTCACCACCGGGCTGATCAGCCGCGCCGGTTTCTCGCCCCTGGTGCACTTCCAGGACACCCCCGGCCCGATCGGGCGAACGGTCTCCGATATCGCGACGCTGCTCGATAGCATCGTCGGCTACGACCCGCAGGATCCCTTCACCGTGACGGCGTCGGCTGCCCCTGTCATCGGCGGCTACGCAGAGGCGCTCGAAATCGACGTTCCGCTGGCCACCTGGCGGATCGGGGTACTGGAAACAGGTTTCGGCTCCGACGAGGATCCCGACGCCGCGCCCGTCAACCTCGCGGTCCGAGCGGCGCTCGCCCAGCTAGGAGACCTCGGCGTGGCCACGGTCCCGGAACTGGTGATCAACGACCTCGCCGACTGGATCGCCAACACCTCCGTCTACGTCCAGCAATCGAAGTCCGACATCGATGACTTCCTCGCGAGGCGACCCGACGCGCCCGTGTCGAGTTTCATGGAAATCTACGACAGCGGGCAGTTCCACCCGCTCAACGACCTATTCCACGGGATCGCCGCGGGCCCGAGCACGACCGATGGCGACGCGGAGTACCTGCGGCTGCGGCTCAACCAGGAGCACTTCCGGCGGCTGGTCCTGAACGTCTTCGCCGCGCACCGGCTCGACTTCCTGGTCTACCCCACGGTGCAGGTGCTTCCGCCGGTGCGCGACGAGCTCGCCGCCGAGAAGTACCGGGCCCTCGCCTTTCCCACCAACACCGTCATCGGATCCCAGGCCGGGCTGCCAGCACTCACCATTCCGATCGGCTTCACCCAAGACGGCCTGCCTGTGGGAATGGAGCTCCTCGGCACTCCGCTGGCCGAGACGAAGATGCTGCAGTTCGCCTACGCCTGGGAAACCTTCAGACGACCCCGCCGGACGCCCGCCCTTTCTTAGCGTGGCTTTCCGGTCCGGTAAATCAACCCCACTCCTTTAAACATGGCTGGTGACGGACCTGCGGTGTTACCCGGATCCATCCTGATACCAGCACCCTTAAGAGGGTTAGATTACCGGTGAATCGTCCAGAACGAAGATTGTTATCTATCTGACACATGGCCTCGCGGGTGGTGAAATGCCGGGTTTCAATCACCTCAGACGGCAGCAAGCAGGGACGGGAAGGGCGTTACCGGGCGCGACCTGCGGGCGAGCCGGATACCGCCGTCCGCCGGTTGCCTGTGGTAGATCAGCACCATGACCGCTGAACCGGCCCCACGGCCGGGCTGGGAGCTGCTGGCCGGGCAGGTGAACCAGCGGCGCTATGAGGCGCTGCGCGCCTACCTGTACCAGGGTGCCTCGCTGCAGCAGGCCGCCGACGCCGCCGGGTACACCCGCGACGCGCTCGCGTCGCTGGTCCGGGACCTGCGGGCAGGCAAGCTCACCGTCTTCGCGCCGCCGGGCACGCCCGGCCGCAAGAGCGCCCCGAAGAAGGACGCCGCCCGGGCCCGGGCCATCGAGCTGCGCCGGGACGGCCTGTCGGTCTACGAGATCGCCACCCGGCTCACCAGCGAAGGGACCCCGCTGGGCCGCACCGCCGTCAGCGACATCCTGCGCGAGGAAGGCTTCGGCCGGCTGCTGCGCGGCCCCGCGCCCGAGGCCAGCACCAGCCCGGCCACCTCCGGCCGCGACACCCGGCTGCCCGCCGCGGCCCCCATCGACTTCGCCGCGCTGCCCGCCCGCGCCCACACCACCATGGCCGGGCTGCTCCTGACCATCCCGGACCTGGTCACCCTGGACCTGCCCGCCCTGGCCGCCGCGGCCGGCTACCCCGGCACCACGGCGATCCCCGCCGCCAGCTACCTGCTGTCCCTGCTCGCCCTCAAGCTCACCGCCACCCGGCGCGTGTCCCACGTCGACGACCTGCTCGCCGACCCCGCCCCCGCCCTGCTGGCCGGGCTGTCCGTCCTGCCGAAAAAGACCGCGCTCACCGACTACTCCTACCGGCTCTCCCACGACCACCAGCAGAAGTTCCTGGCCGCCCTGGACCGCAAGATGATCGCCAGCGGCCTCGCCACCAGCGACGAGGCCATCTTCGACCTCGATTTCCACGCCGTGATGGCGTGGGGCCAGGATCCCGCCCTGGAAAAGCACTACGTCCCGGCCAGGTCCCAGCGGTCCCGGTCCGTGCTGACCTTCTTCGCCCAGGACACCGGTACCCACAACCTGGTCTACGCCAACGCCGACCTGACCAAGGCCAGCCAGAACCGCGAGGTCATCGCGTTCTGCGACCACTGGAAGACCGTGTCCGGAGCCGACCCCAAGATGCTGATCATGGATCAGAAGGTCACCACCCAGGCCATCCTCGGCGAACTCGACGACCGCGGCGTCAAGTTCGCTACCCTGCGGATGCGCTCACCCGCCCTCATGCGACACATCAACGCCCTGACCAGCACGGACTTCAAGCAGATCACCATCAGCCGGGCCGGCCGGCACAACAAGCCCAAAGTCGCCGAATCCCCGGCCGTGAAACTCACCAGCTACCCCGGCACCGTCCGCCAGCTCATCGTCACCGGCCTGGGCCGCGACGCCCCCACCGTCATCATCACCAACGACGACCAGATCACCACCAAGGCCCTGATCGAGCGGTACGCCCGCCGGATGACCATCGAGCAGCGCCTCGCCGAGATCATCCAGGCATTCTGCGCCGACGCCCTGTCCTCCGCCGTCAACCTCAACGTCGACCTCGACGTCGTCCTGTGCGTCCTGGCCCAGGCCCTGCTCGCCGCCTTCCGGCTCCGCCTGCCCGGCAACTACGCCCACGCCACCCCCGACACCCTCCAGCGCCGCTTCCTCGACACCCCCGGCGAGATCACCACCGACGGCACCAGCATCACCGTCAAGATCAACCGACGCGCCTACTCACCCGTACTCCGCGAAGCCGACCTGCCCGCCGACACCGCCGTCCCCTGGTGGGGCGGACGCCAGCTCCACTTCGAATTCGCCTGACCCAAGGGCCGAAATACCGGTGCGGAAATCCGCGTTAGCTGTCCGCCCCGGATAGC
>Ga0302181_10002294_pt1 | contig 13668 bp, 13 predicted proteins | sample I_Palsa_E3_3_FD_198786 | JGI IMG/M metagenome (GOLD analysis project Ga0302181, IMG submission 198786) | Peat permafrost microbial communities from Stordalen Mire near Abisko, Sweden - I_Palsa_E3_3 | ecosystem: Environmental > Terrestrial > Soil > Palsa > Peat permafrost | place: Sweden... | reverse complement strand
CAGGACTGGTGGGACTGGTACGTCACGCTTGCGGAGAACGATGATGCGCCGATAGCGCTGGTGGCCGGCCCCGGCCTCCCCGACGTGGACCCCGCCGACGCCGTCGTAATCATTTCCCCACGGCTAGACCGGACCCGCGACGGCGGTCAGGTTTGCCCTCGGGTCAGTGAAGTACCCGGCCACAAGGCCTGTCAGGGCACGTTACGGGCCCATCTGCCGCTTGCCGCCGAGCCGCTCGGCTTCCCGCAGGGCGGCCTCGACGTCGGGCACGCCGACGTAGAAGATGACGCGGCTCAGATAGCCGCTGCCACCACCGGCCACCGACAACCGACACTGCCGGGAATCCCGGTCCAGTCGGGCGTCGCCACCCGGTCGACGAAGCCGCAGTTCAACGATTGTCCTTGACGGACGCCATTCTCGGCGCGGTGCCGACCCGTGTCCGGCCTTGGCCAGGATCCGGCGGATCGTGCCCTCACCGGGAGCAGCACCAGCCAGGCAAGACCCGGATCATGATCAGGTATAGCAGGCGAAGAGACACGAACCGCGATCTTGCCGCAACCGGCTCATCCAGCCAAACCGCAGGTCACAGCCCGTGCGGAGAGTTCTGAAGCGGTACACGAGTAATCGGGCCCCACAGGGTGCACGGGATCGAAGGCGTGTATGTAGCAGGCGCGTCGCTGATGCCGGCCGTCACGTCCGGCAATACCAACATGCCGACCGCGGTCATCGGCGAGAGGATCGCCCGGTCGCTGCTCGGCCTTGCGCAGCCGACTAACCAGTCCACTACTTGGTGAGATACCACAGCTGAGGTTCGAGCTGGTACTGGGTGAGGCTCTCGAATGAGTTAGTGGTGCCGGAGAGGGTGTTCTTCCACACCCAGATGTTGTCGGGCTCCGGCTGGAACAAACAAGGCTGCTGCGATGCGAGGTAAGCCAGCTCGCTTTCGACTGCGTCAGAGTTGCTCCCCGAGACTGATGCGTTCATCAGCTCATCGGCCGTCGGGTCGCTGTAACCGCCGAGGTTGGAAGGCCCGGTGCTGTTGAACACGCCGTCCGTGGTCGGGTAGGTGTTGTCGGTGAAGCCGCCGAAGTCCTCCATCGCCCATGCATTATCGTTCGCGGACGACACGGTGTCGTTGTCGTTGACGATCATGGCGGTGAAATTGCCCGGTACCAGGGTGATGTCGATACCGGCTTGCCTGGCCTCGGTCGCGAAGTCCTTGTCTTCCGCGCCGATGTACGCCGGCGATGTGCTTGAGATCAGGTTGAACGTCAGCTTGGTGCCCTTCGGGATGCCCGCGCCGCACCCGGCGCTATTAGCGCAGGTGTCAGTTCCGTTGGCGATCACGTTCCAGCCGTGGCTGGTGAGCAGCTCCTTGGCGGCAGCGATGCTGAACGGGTAGGGATCTATACCGGCACCTGGCGTGGTGAACGGGCTATTCGGCGCGGCGGGGATTGGCTCGTACACAAAGGTGCCATAGCCGCCGTAGTAATCCTTGATGTATTCCTGCTCGTCCTCTAGGGAAGCCAGCGCTTGGCGGATGTAGAGCTGCCCGATGATGTTGCCGAAGTCCCCGGTCTTGTCCTTGAAGTTGTAGAAGATGGCGTTGAACCCGAAATCGGGGGCGCCAAAGGCGTTGTAGCCTTCGCGCTCCACGTCGGGGATCTGCGCCAGATCGTCCTGCGGCACTTGGCCGACGTCGATTTTCCCGGCCTTGATCGCGTCGAACTCGGCTTCGTCCGAGGCGTAGGGAACACCCTGGAGCGTTGGGTAGATCGTTGAGTGCGTGCCGCCGTAGCCGGGATTAGGCGCGAGCGTGAACGCGCCGGTGGCCGAATTGAAGGCGGTCAGCTTGTATGGCCCGTCCACGGTCCGCCAGAGCGGGTTGGTCGCATAGCTTCCCACGCTCTTGGCCGCGGCATCAAGGAAGCTGAAGATCTTCGCCGCGTCCACCGGATTCGCATAGTTCAGCGTTGGTCCGCCGACGGAGTCGATCGCCCATGAGCTAGGCATCAGATTTATCTGGGCGAGGATGTCATCCTCAAACCATACTGGATTGACTGGTGACCTCAGCGTTATCACGACCGTGTTCGAGTTGGACGCCGTGGCGCTCACCAGGTCGTCCGGAAAGTCCCCTGACGTATAGTCCGCCCAGTTGTCTGGGGATTCTTTGACCGCCGCTTTGATCTCGTCGAGGGTGAACAGCACATCATTCGCCGAGATCGCGGTGCCGTTCGACCAATTCCAGGGCTTCAGCGTGAATGTGACAGTTGTGTCGCCATCGGTCCAGATCGGTGGGTTTACTGGGCTCATCTGATCAACTACAGCGGGCGTGATGCCGTTCACCGTCCAGTACAGCGGGGTGTACATCTCGCTGATGAAGTCGTTGGCGTTGTACACCGAGCTGTCCACGCTAGGGATGATCGGGAGGATCCAGTCCGGCGTGTCTCCCGGCTGAAGCGCGACGGTGACACTTCCCGCATGCGGAGTTCCGCTCTGAGGCGGCACGCTGCCGTAAACGCTGACCGAGGCGGCCGCGGCGGTCTTGCCCGGCGGTGTCGACGGTTTGCCGCCCAAGAGGCTCACCAGAACGAAGGAGCCGATTGCTACGACGGCCACGGCAGCCGCCGCCATGAGGGGAGTGAACCGCCGCCAGTGCCGTGAGTGCCCGGCGGCAGTGGCGCCAGGCACGTCCCGGCGCCCGGTCGGCGGCGATACCGATGGCGGTGGGCTCAGCAAGGTGACGGGGATGTCCGGCGCCTCGGCAGGCGTGCCCGCCGAGCCGACCACGACCGGGATCGGCGCGACAGGTTCAGGTTCAGGTTCAGGTTCGACCGCGACCGGAACTGGGACCGGCGCGGCAGGTTCAGGTTCAGGTGTGACCTCTGTCTGGGGTGCGACTTCGGCCTCGGGTGCGGGCGGTTCCGCAGGCCGATCCTGATCGAGTCGTAGCGCAAGCTGATCCGCCGGAGGGGGTTCCCGCACGCTGATTGGCGCCACGGTGGCGACCGGGTCGATGGTTCGAAGGTGAGCGCGGGCGATAGCGGCGACCACGGGGGCGTCGTTGTCCGCGACGTCCTGAAGGGCTAGCTGGGCGGCCAGCACCCGGGCGGGGTCGGCGCCGGCCAGCCATTCGGCGAGGGTGTTGACGGCGCCGATGCGGACGTTCGGATAAGGGCTTTCCAGGCTCGTCCGCAGCGCACTAGGGAGAGTGGCGGGGACTATGGAGATCCCGGCCGGGTTGCGGGCGAGCACGAGGGTGCCTTCCGCCCCGTAGAGCCAGCGCTGCGGGGTCTGCTCGCTGCCTTGGGACTGGACGCGATTGTAGGCATAGGAGTATGCCTCGTCGAGGGTGACATACCCGTCGCCGTCCACGTCGGCCGCGCCGGTGCGCATGCCTTCGATCAACGCGGCGGTGAACACCGAGGCGGCTACTGCCTGGCCCGGTAGAGGAATGCCCTCGAAGGAGTACTCCCCGGCGCGGGAAGCGGTCAGCACCGCGCGGCCGCGGCCCTGCCCGGTCAGGCGGTTCTGGAGGTCCACGTCACCCTTGCCGGCACGGGCGAACGCGCCGCTGAAGCAGCAGTCCAGGATGAGGATCTGACGGCGCGCCCGGCACTCGTCAAGCTGGTCAAGCAACCAGGCCGACTCGAGTGCGGTGGATCCCAGCTGAGCCTTCGCGGTATCGGCGGCGGCGAAATACAGCCTGCCGCGCGTGTCCAGCAGTCCGTGACAGGAGAGGTACACCAGGACGAGGTCATTGCTGTCCCGGTTAGCCAGGAATGCGCCGATGGCCCGGCGGATCCTCGGCTCGGCCTGGTTGATCAGCGATGTGACCGCGAAGCCGGCGATGTCCTGGTTGGCGAGGACCTCAACGAGTTCCTCAGCGTCCCTGGCCGGCGCGCGCAGCTGATCCAGCTCCGGGTCCTCGTAGGAGGAAGTGGCGACCACCAGAGCCGCGCGCGGTCCCGCGGGCAGGTCAGGTGCCGGGCGCGTGCTGGGCAAGCCAGGCATCGATGATCTTCTCTTGCTGGTCGCGGGTTGCCCGGCCCAGTTTCAGCGTGCCACCAGCTAAAGTAACCTCGACGGTCCGATCATTGCGGGACGCCCAGTCTGCGACCTTAGCTAGCACGGTCCGCAATCCCTCACTGCCAAGGTGCACCGCAAGCCATCCAGCCACCGCAGGGAGCCCTTTGGCCCCCTCCGGAACGTCGGCGTCGGTTACCGGGTTCACTGCTTGCACATCGAGATCGAGCAGTTCCGCGCGCAACCGCCGCGTTACCTCGGCCAGTTCCTCAGCATCATCACCAGGGGCCGTGCAGACACATACGACCAAGTCACCCTCATTCGTCATCTCGTCCAGCCCTCCATTCACTGACATCGGCTGGTGGGCGCCCACCACCACCGCGTACCGGGAAACCGCGCCAGGTGATCGGTCTCGCACTTCCCGCTCCTGATTTACCACAGTCTGCTATTAAATGCGAGGTGACATCGAACAGAGTTACACCGGCATCAGTTCTGGAACCCCACAAGGTCCGCGAACCCCTTATAAGCCTTCATCATCGTCTCAACACGGATATGCGCGGACGGGAATCGAGGTTCCAGCCATCTAGCCGGCTGCGTGCTTCCACTCCGGGTCGGCTCTGCCGCAGGCCCGTGCCAGGTACAGACCGGGTCAACGGGAGGTCCACGCCAGGTCCATCACCGGACAACAGGGTCAGCCGGACAGCAGCTCGAACCAGGTCACTGTCCGCCGCCACGCCGCCGCCAGCCCACCGCGCCGCGAGACCTGCCACCATCTGAAGCCCCCGGCCGCCTTCCGCGTCCCGGCCAGCAGCGTACAGCTCCGGCCCCTCAGGGCCGCTGCGATCAGTCCGCTCCACACGGGCAAAACCGTCCCCGGCCCTGACCGCGCCCGCTCCGCCCGCCCGGCAAGCGTCACGCTCTCCCGGACCACCAGCCCAGCCATCAGCGCACCCGCCCTTCCCCGCCCGCACCACCCCGGCGGAAGCCACCGGGCCGCCGGCCGGGCTCACAGGGATGCACGCTCGACTCAGCGGCCCTCGTCAAGCCGGAACACGCGACCGGCACGGCCCGTCCGTGCCCGTCCGTGGAAAGCCGACGGTGTACACCGACCGTCCTAGCGCCCGGGCACCGTCCGCTATTTCTCCGTCGACACCGCGACACAGGGACCTACAGCGCTACAAGGTAATACATGACGGGACAGAGAAAACGGCCCGCTAGCACGAGAATTCGCAGCTAGCGGGCCATTTTCGCAGGTGGTGGCAGGTGTTGGGTTCGAACCAACGTAGGCTGAGCCGACGGTTTTACAGCCCGTCGCTCCTACCCGAGGCCCATGCCGCTGACCAGCACATACGCCGTCCGAGTCGGTTTCCCGGGCTGCCGCCGTCCGCTATGCGTCCGTGCGCACCGGGCTTGATCCACGGACGGGGGCGGAAAAACCCACGGACGGGGGCGGTGGGAGCGGTTACGCCGACCGTCCGCCCGGCTTTGTAACTCTGAACTGGCATTTCAGGATTCCCGCTCGATCATCGTCTCCCCTCGTCGCCGGTCTCGGACTTCTTCCCCGATGAGCGGGGGCAGGAGGCGGCCGCCATGCTGGAGCGGTGCCAGGCCACGGTGGCGGCCTTCTCGCAGGCGGTTTACGCGGCCGAGAATGTAACCGCTTCCGGCGCCAGCGGGTCTCAGGCGCCCGGTGACGCGGACCCTGACCAATTGGACTCGACCCAGCTCGTGTGAACGGAGAACGGCCGGGCGGGATCGGGCGGCGCGAATGCCTCGTGCGCGACGAGAGTGCGGTGCAGCGGCAGGCCGGTCGCCAGCCCGGTCACCTCGAACTCGTGAAGTGCCCGGCGCGCCCGCTGCAGCGCCTCGGCTCGGGACGCCCCGGTCACGATCAGCTTGGCCAGCAGCGTGCCGAACGCCGGGAAAACCCCTGCCCCCTGCTCCGTGCCGGAATCGTGCCGCAGGTACAGGCGGTTGGCCGGCTCGACCACTTCGGGGCGTCCGACGGGCGGGCGGCCCACGAAGACATCGACAACCCGTATCGACCTGGGTGTTGCGCGAGTCCCGGACTCCGCCCGCGACGCTGACGCCGGCTCGTAGGCCTGCTGTTCGACGGTGAACCAGCCGGCGCCGAGCCGCTCCGCTCGCAGCCGGGCGTCGGGGGCGAGCGCGCAGCCGGGCGTCGGGGGCGAGCGCGCAGCCGAGCTGGGCGAAATCTTGGGCGGCCAGGCCCTCAAGGAACGAACCGGCCCGGGCGAATTGCGGCACCACGCTGGCCGCGCCGTGGTCATGGACGGTGGTCATGAATCCTTTGTACGGACCGGCCACCGGCGGCGAATCGGGTAACTGCCCGACTTCTATGTCAGGTTCCGGACGCGCGGGCCGGGTCGCCCTCCGCCTGCTCGCCGCTGCAAGTTATTATCGATGCCCTCCCATACCTCACCCATGCCGCCCTGACCAGGCAGTGCACCCAGCCGGTACCGTCCGGCGAGTTCGTCTCCCGCCTTCACGTCGCCTCCCGCTGGCCGTCCAGAAACATGGCATGGATCATCCCTAGTTCACCGCAAATGCAGAGCACATGACCGTACAGATAACCAGATCTGCGCTCAGCACTGTCGATATAGACATGGGCCGATAACCGCACTGATCGGCGGTTCCCGCTCGCTACCTGAATCACGCGTCGTCACCCTGCGCTGCCGCCCGGCGGTGGTCCAGTGTCTACGTCTCCCTGGTCAGGAGTGGTAAGGGGCCCGATAAACGGCCCGGCAATGACGAGATCCCCGAACCCTCCGACCTGATCGAGCAAGCCTTCGACGCCTCGCCAGCCCAGCAACCGGCGCGACGCAGGTTACTTCAGATTCGCCCGCGCCCGGACACCTGCTTTTCCGGCCATCGATGTGCCCTTCCGAGAATGTCCGCATGGACAGACTCGCGTGCCCCTGCGGCCTCGGAGACGACTATGAGTCGTGCTGCGGGCGACTCCACGCAGGCGCGCCTGCGCCGACCGCTGAATCGCTGATGCGCTCCCGCTACAGCGCATTCGCCGTCGGGGACGCCGGTTACCTCCTGCGCACCTGGCACCCGTCAGGCCGTCCGCGGACCCTCAGCCTCGACCCGGCACTGCGGTGGACCCGTCTCGCCGTCCTGGAAACGCGTGACGGCGGGCTCTTCGACGCCACCTGCACGGTGCAGTTCCGTGCTATGTACGTCCAGCAGGGGCAGCGTGGCGTCCTCGCGGAGACGAGTAGGTTCGTCCGGCAAGACAGACATTGGACCTACCTCGGTCCCATTGACTAAATGGCGCCTTCCTCCCGCGCCATTACCCTGAAGGTGCCATGCCAGACCACCCAGGAAAACTGCCCCCTGCCGATTATTTACCATTGTGATCGGCGATGAATTCCTGATCGTGGCGCACACAGATCACTCTGATCTGGGCGTAGCTCGGTCAGCCTCGGTCTTCCAGGCCAGGCTTCAGTCCAGATGGTCGTCAGTCGTGTCCGGCTCGAGGGTTTGCCAGGTAGGGAACTCCGCCCGCAAGATGCCATCGCCTGCTCCTCCAGCACCTGCACTTCCTCCCGAGCGATCTGCCATACGACGGCCCCAGTCAACGCTGAAGTACTTGCGTCAGTTAGCATCGGAGCCCTTTACGTGACTTCTGCCCGCGATGGGCGCTATTCGTGTCCTATTCCGGTATCGCGCCCTCTCCAGGATTATTTCCTGGGCCGCCCCGAACCGGCGTCCGGGTCGTGAGTGTCCTGGGCGATGGGGCCGAGATCAGCGGCGCCCAGGTCATCGATGCCGCCGATCAGCTCGAACTCGTCCAGGTCCGGCTCATCTGGACTCACGCCGCCATCGCCGGCTGGCTGAGCGACGGGCCGGCGTAGCCGCCCGGCTTGCCTGTGTTCTGCCTGGCGGGTCCGGGGCTCGGTGGCGTCTGCATCTTCTGCCTTGGCATGCGTTCGCGCCTTGCCGTGTGCTGGCTCATTATGTCCTCCGCTGCCAGCTGTCTGCAAAGCCGGCCCTGATTACGTGCCCGGTCCTCCGGCGCCGTAACGGGAGGAATCTTCCGGGGCAAGCAACGAGGAGCCGGAACTGCCGGAGGCAGCGAAGCCCTGGTCCGGTATCCGCACGATGGTGACGCCGCGGCTGCCCCGCGGCCGGCCACAAGCAATACGCTGCCGGACGCAGAGATGACAGCCGATGTCCGGACGCCGCCGTCCGGGCCAGGATGACGGTAGCGACATCTGGCGATCAGCCATTTCGGGGGACGCGGTAACCGGGGATCACGCTGCGATTCAGCCCGGCGCCCTTCCTGGACGGCCAGACCGAAGGCGAGCGATTCCCCGATCAAAGGGCACGCCGAACCCCCAGATCGGCGCCATCTGAACCTTGATCGACGTCGAGCACGTCCGGAAGCATATCGGTTTACGCGCGAGCGGCCCGAAGACTCAGGTGGCACTCCGTGATGGGTTTTCGTCGGCCTCCGGCGGCCTCTGGGAGAAGTTCGCTAAGAGCCGGTCCGCCCCAGCCGAAGAGCACAGCTACCTCACCCGTCTGTGCGCCTTCGCCGACGAATGCATGCGCGCCCCTGGCCCCGCCCCCATAGACCCTGGCCTTTTAACCTCTGTAAACAAGTTGCCAGCGGGATTCGGTTACTGGAGTTCGTAGACTTCGTAATCGATCCTGGACAGGTCGGCGGACATTATGCCCTTGCCGACCGCCTGAACGGGGTTGAGCCATTGGTAACGGGGATCCCCGGTCTCAAATACCGGGGCGATGAAGGCGACTGATTCCTGACCGGGGACGAATAGCAGTCGCCCGGTGTATCGGATCAGCACCACGGCCCCATCACCGGTCTGGATGGCCAGTCTCACATCGGGAAGAATGAGGCCGCCGGGGGTCACGGTGAACCAGTCAGAGCTGGCTGCTCCGGCCACGCCGCCGTTCAGGCGGCCGGACACCGTCGCGCTGGTGATCTCGGCGGCCATGCGTTGCCCTGCTGGGGGTGTTCCCTGCATCCACGGCCTTGCCGAGCATCAGGGTCATGGTGCATAGCGGGACGAAGGTAATCATCGCGACCTCGTTCGATCCTCGGCGCGCACGTTCACCTCAGCGGCACTTATGCGCGTGTTATGTACTGCGGTCGACTTCTAGAGTCCGGTTCAGTCAGCCGACTCAGGAAAGTCGGGCCACGATTTAATGCCCTCGCGGTTCGACCAGGCGTCGCGGGCCTCGCGCCGCGTGGTGCCCTCCAGTTCGTCAACGCTCGACAGCGTGTAAACGACCTTGACACCGGGCACGCCGTCGCGCAGCAGCGGCAGCATGGGCCCGCCAAGGAGTTCGTGCAGGGCCGCCTTGTCCTCGGTGGCGATCAGGCGGCGCCCCTCCTGGCCTTCCTCCGATGCGTGCCAGTCAGCGGTCTCGGGGTGGTCAGGCGACGTGCTGTCGGCGTCGTCGAAGTTCTTGAGGGCGGCCTCGCGCAGCGTGTCGGCGTCGGTGATCTCGGCCATGAGGCCGATCTTGATGAGCATGAACTTGGCCATGCGCCCCTGCTGGTTAGGGGTTTGCGGTTTGGCATAAAATACATTGCGATTTGCGGCTAACGATCTTGGTCGTGAGCTTGTGGACGTTTGTGTCAAGTTTCACGCGGCGCGGCAGCGAGGTAGGTTGGCAGTCGGTTATTCAGTCGTGGCGCCGAGTTCGAGCACGCTGGTGTCGAACTCGAGGTAGGACTCTTCTGGGCCGGGTTTTAGGCCTGCCTGCCGGAACGCAGGCGCGAGCCGCTCGGCTGCGAAGAAATCAGCGTGAGCTTTGCTGTCCCAGACATCGACGATATGCAAGGCTCCGTCGGCCTCCCCCACGATGAGGGCGAGGCGGCCGGCCGGGGGCTCGGGGCCGAGCACATCGGCGACCGCTTGGTAATCGCCGAGGCTGTGGCCGGGAACGTGGCTGATATGGGTGTACGGCATCGTGTTCTCCTTTGTTTGCGGCTGTTCAAGGAGAACGATGTCAGGAGATGGCACGGCGTTCGTCCGCCGAATTACTCAATCGCATTACTCATCTGGCTGGCGGGTCATGACCCATGACGTGATCTGGCTGCGGTTCGCCAAGCCGAGCTTGGTGAGTATGTGCTGCACGTGGTTCTGGGCGGTCCGCTCCGAAAGGAACAGGGCCGAGGCGATCTCGCGGTTGGAGTTGCCCGCGGCGACCAGCCCGGCCACCTCCAGCTCACGCGCTGTCAGCTTTGACGCTGTCGGCTGACGAGGAGACGGCGCCTGGGTAAGGGCCCGGGCCCGCTGCAGCCAGGGTCGCATCCCGAGTTCGGACGCGCCGGCGGCGGCATGCCGGGCAAGCTGGCGTGAGCGTTCGGCATCGTCGCCGCCGCCTCGGCGGGCGAGCGCGGCGGCCAGCTCACAGTCCGCCTCGACGGCGAATGCGAGGGCGCCGATGGCCCGGCATGTACGGGCCGCGGCTGTGAGCTCCGATTCGGCGTCGTCCCAGCGTCCGAGGTAAGCGGCGGCCCGGCCGCTGTGCAACTCAACCGGACCGAAATAGCTGGCGTTGCCCGCGCCCGTGACGGCGTGACGTCCCCGGTCGGCCAGCAGCCTGTCACGCAGCAGGGCGACATCATCGTCTTTGCCGAGGGCGGCCGCCAGCAGCGACCCGACTACCCAGGCCGGGATCCGGAAGTAGGGCGGCGGCCGCCATGAGGAGACCGGGCCGGCCCGCCGGTATGCCGCCGCCGCATCGTCCAGCCGGCCTGATTCCGCCAGTACCAGGGCGGGACCGATGTGGCCGAACAGCTCGTTACGTACCTCGGTGGTGTCGGGAGGCGTGTCGGCCAGCATCGTGAGCGCACCGGTCCTGTCGTGACCGATGTGGTGGCCAAGTGCCGTGGCCAGGCTCATATAGGCGCCCATTGCTCCTGGGTGGCCGACGGCGCGCAGGGTGTCGAACGCGGCCTGGCCCAGCTCAAGAGCCGGGGTAAACTCACCGCGTGCCTGGGCCAGCGCCGCCTTGGTACGCAGCAGATGCCATCGGGGGAAGGGACCTCCGGCTTGCCTGGCGCACCATTCGAGCCGCCCGAGCGTCGCGGCGATTTCGGCCAGATCGCCGCGTTCCCACAAGATGTCGGTGATCCAGAGCCGACCCCGCAATTCTGTCGTTGTGCGGCGCAGACCAAGACCTATCTCAACCATCCGCGCGGCGATGGTGTCGCGCTCCGCCAGGTTTTCAGGGCCGCTGCATGCCAGTTGGCGGGCACCTAGGGCGGCGATGACTGCGGTGCCGTCGGCCGACCGGTCGGCGAGCGCCAGCGCTGTCCGGCTGGCCTGGTCGGCAGCGGCGTGCTCACCGAGGTAAACCGACGCCTCGGCGGCCCGGGCCAGCAGCCGTGCCCGGTACGCCGCCTCGGGTTCGGGGGCTACTGACAGGGCGTCGTCGCACCAGCGGCGCACATTAAGATCCCAGGCCAGGTCGCCGATCGGTTCGACGGCGAGGGCAGCGTCGCCGATCAGGTCGAAGCGCCCGATGCGCTGCGCGATGGCGACGGCCTTCTCGCAAGCTATCCGGCAGCTTTCCAGGTCGCTCGACCGCCACTGGGCGTCGGCGAGATCGATCAGCAAGCGGCAGCGTCGCTTGTCGCCCAAATCCGCGTCGCCGATATCCAGCGCCATCTGAAACAGGCCGGCCCCTTCCTCGTAAGCCAGGCTCCGCACCGCTTCGTGCCCGGCCCTGACGGCCCACTCGATGGCATTGGCCCGCTCACCCGTGACCGCGACCACAGCCCAGTGCCGGGCTAGATCGGCCAGCCGGGGCGCCAGATCGCCGGCATACCGACGCTCAATCGCCTGCGCGGCCAGCCGGTGCAAAACAGCCTTCTCCGCTGTCGGCAGGCCTGCTTCCACCGCGTCGCGTATCAGGCCGTGGCCGAAGCGCCACTCTCCCGCCGCGGCGGTCGCTTCCAGCAGACCGTAGTCTCTGGCCTCTTCGAATGACTGCATACAGGCGATGACCGGCTGATCGACAAGGGAGGCGGCGATCGCGACCGCGAACTGCTCGCCCAGCACCGCGGCTGCTGCCAGCAGCCGGCGGGTCAGCGGCGAGAGCCGCTCGACGCGAGCGTTGATCAATTCGATCACAGAGGCCGGTACCGTCACATCGCTCCCGGCTGAAGCCGACAGAGTCCGCGCCATCTCCCGCACGAAGAACGGATTGCCGCCGGTCATACTGTGCAGCGCGGCTCCGGCCGCAGCGGACAGTGGCATGTCCGAGACGGCCTCGGCGCAGCGGGTCGTGTCAGCCGCGGACAGCCCGCTCAGCTCGACCTGCTCGGTGAGCGGCTCGCGGATGAGGTCTGCCAGAACTGCCCGCCAGCCGGCGGTGGTGTCGGCTCTCGTCGTCCGGTAGGTAGCCAGCACGAGCAGCCGTACCTCACGCAACTCCCGGGCCAGGTGCCGCAGCAGGAGCAGCGACGGCTGATCCGCCCAGTGCACATCGTCTAGGACCAGCAACACGACCCCGCCGGCCGCCGAAGCGAACAACTGCCGGGTCGCGTCCTCAAAGAATGCGAAGCGCTCCGTCTCCTGATCCGGCTCGCGCCGGTCGATGCCATGAGCAGAGAAAACTTCAGAAGAAGGCAACGCTTGCCGCCATAGCCAGAACGGCGGAGCACCGCGGTCCTCTGACGCCCTCGCCCACACCACGCCCGCGCCGCAGCTCGCCGAGGCCATCTTCGCCAGCTCCGACGCCAAGCGGGTCTTGCCGATCCCCGGCTCACCACCGCACAACACCAACCTGGGCTGCCCGTCGGCCGCCGCCATGAGCCAGCCGCGCAAATACGCCAGCTCCCGGCGCCGACCGACGAACTCGCCTTGAACCACAGCTCCGACCCTACGCGCAAGCCCGCGGCGATGACCCAGCTGATAAGGCCGTCCCCACGCTGACCGCGACCGTCCCGCCCGATTGGCTGTGCCGGACGCTATTGCCGAACAACTCGCTCACCAGCAGGGCGGCGTCATCCCCGCAGGGATGCCCGGGACCGAGCACCCCGCCGACGAACGCGCGGGCGATCCGTGCCCGCTCCGCCCGCCCGGCCACGGTCACGCTCTCCTGGATCTCCGGCTCAGCCATCAGGGCACCCGCCTTCCCCCGGCCGCCCGCTCCTGGCAGATCACCGGGGCCGGCAGGCCGTGTGTACGGGAATAGTGACCGCAGAAGACGCACCTGGGGGGATTAGCACGCTCGACTCAGCGGCTCACGTCAAACCGGAACCCGCGACCGGCGCGACCCGTCCGTGGCCGTCCGTGGAAGCCGACGGTGCACAGCGACCGTCCTAACGGCCGGACGCCGTCCGGCATATGTCCGTGGGGACCGAGCCTGGTCCACGGACGGGATCGGAAAAACCCACGGACGGGGGCGGTGGGAGCGGTTGTACCGACCGTCTGCCCGGCTTCTTGCCCCGACCTGCCATTTCAGTCCAAGAACAACAGCCGAACCTGGTTCGACACCGCCGCCTGTGCCAACGCGCTCAACCTGCGCGCATACCGCGAACGGCGCAAGGCCGCGCGATTTTCTGACCTCTGCGAGCGCGATCCGGGCTGAGCGGCAGACACCCTCGACTAGAGACCCGTCGACATCGTC